>JAAGKN010000645.1_pt1 | contig 65330 bp, 58 predicted proteins | sample 6206371 | NCBI WGS metagenome assembly JAAGKN01 (sample SAMN11533720, study PRJNA540317) | gut metagenome | isolation source: fecal pellets from male and female animal of same cohort | host: Peromyscus leucopus | place: USA:CA | collected 2017
GCCGAGGAGTGAAGCTCCGAGATGCGTAGGGTAGGAAAAACAGAGTAAAGAGCACATCGTAGATGTACGCCAAACAGCGAAAAATGTGAAAAAACAGGGCTAAATTTCACCATAAAATTAAATTATTGTTAAATCAATGAAATTTTTTATGTTCTAAAGCATTGTTTTGAAAATTAATTTATTAATTTTGCAGTGAGTTTTTCATGGTATTAGATTTTAAGGTTAACTGAAGATTGGTTGTCGGGAGACAATCAATTTTTTTTTATATAAAATCGTAGAATTACCTTTAGAGCGCCTCGTATACTTGTACGACATAAAAATGCATTTACAGAATAATGACGGGCAAAGGCCAATAACAACAAAAGGTCTGATAATCAAATTATCAGACCTTTTTCATATTTTTCCGTTGTTATACTAAAACTACTTGACGGGGAATATAGCCGCGAGAATTTTATCCGACGCCCCGGTTTTCTCTTTTATATATTCTCCTGCCCATCTGCCACGCTTAAGAAGCTCTTCCCTGTCAAAATATAATCGGTCGGCATTCCATTCAAAACTTTCTTTTCCTGAAATCTCTATACCTCCTCCCAAAGTCTTCAATTCCTGAGCCTCTATGAATTTCGAGTTTTCAGGACCGAACATAACAGGGATTCCATAAACAGCCGCCTCATTTATATTATGAATGCTAACTCCAAAACCACCGCCTATATATGCGACATCTGCATAGGAATAAGCACTCGACAAAAGACCGAAACAGTCTATCACAAGCACTCTTTTCCCTTCTCCACAATTTGGATTTTTGCGCAATTCGCTCATAAGCACTACTTCTCCCGGCACAATTTGCTTCAATTTTTCAAGACGTTCGTCGTCAAATTCATGCGGAGCGATAACAGCTTTGACATCATTTCGTTTTCTCAGCCAATCACCATATACTTCCTCATCCGCAGGCCATGAGCTGCCAAACATTATCGTGAAAGGGACTCTGCCTTCCTCTCCTTTTCTCCCTACAAAAGAATCAAGTTCAGGAATATCCTTACGGGAATTAAGAATATCAGTAACTCTGTCAAACCTTGTATCTCCTGCCACCTCAACATTTTTGACCCCGATGCCGGAAAGAAGATCCAGGCTTCTGCCATCCTGCACGAAAATACGTGTATACCATTTCAGCCAATGACCATACCAAGCGCTTCTCTTTTTAAAAAAGAACTGGTCGGGACGAAACACGGCACTCACAAGATATGTGGGAATCTGCCTACGCCAGAGTTCATGGAGATAATTGCGCCAGAACTCATATTTCACAAAAATGGCTATCTCCGGATTCACCTTATAGAGGAACTTTCTCACCCTTTTGGGAGTATCGAAAGGGAGATAGCACACACAATCGGCACCCTGATAATTCTTTCTCACCTCATAACCTGACGGGGAGAAGAAAGTGAGAAGAATCTTGAATTCCGGATGTTCACGGCGTATCTTCTCTATAAGGGGACGTCCCTGTTCAAATTCTCCCAACGATGCCGCATGGATCCAGATATAGCGGTCGCCCGGATGAACAGACTCATCCAGACGTCGCCATATGTCTTTCTGTCCCTTGGCAAGTTTGTCAGCTTTGGGATTCTTCAATGCAGCCATCCTTACTCCTGCACTATATGCAGAAATACCGACGGAATACAAAGGTTGCTCCACAAGCTGACGAGCTGATTCTGCAAGGAAGCCACGCAGCTCTTTAAAAGAGGGTAGTCTCATTTTTCCGGAACTGGTATTTTTTCTACCGCACGACGTATGCGTGATATAACTTCGTCTTTGGGCATAAGTTCCGTGATGTCAAACATATGCGGACCACGGCAAGCGCCAACCACAGCGAGCCGGAACGCGTTCATCACATTGCCGAGATGATAACCTTTTTCCGAAATCCAGTCAAGCACTATCTTTTCAGCATTAGCTGAAGTCATGTCGTCAATGCTTTCCAGCACTCCTATAAGCTCCTCCATGATTCGCGGAGTGTCGGCACTCCAACGCTTTTTCACGTCTTTCTCGGCATATGATTCCGGGGCCTTGAAAAAGAAATCTCCCTGTGTATACAGATCCGGTACAAGATCAGCCCTACCCTTTACAAGACCTATGGCTTTTGCCACATATTCAGGATCCGCATCAGTGATGCCGTTTTCCAAAAGTGTAGGTGTCAGAAGCGCGGCAAGCACGCCGTCGTCGGCTTTGCCAATGTATTCATGATTGAACCAGATTCCCTTTTTATAGTCAAATTTGGCTCCGCTCTTCGAACAATGGGCGAACGAAAACTTCGATATAAGATCATCCATGCTCATCAGTTCACTGTCATCTCCGGGGTTCCATCCAAGAAGAGCAAGGAAATTAACCACAGCTTCAGGGAGATACCCCTTTTCTCTATATCCCGAAGAAATCTCTCCGCTTGCCGGATCATGCCATTCAAGCGGGAACACGGGGAATCCGAGTTTGTCTCCGTCCCTTTTTGAAAGCTTGCCGTTGCCCACAGGTTTAAGCAGCAACGGAAGATGCACAAACTGAGGCATGGTATCGGTCCATCCGAAAGCCTCATAAAGCAGCACATGCAAGGGAGCAGAAGGCAGCCATTCCTCTCCTCTGATCACATGGCTCACTTCCATCAGATGATCGTCGACGATATTGGCAAGATGATAGGTGGGGAGTTCATCTGCACTTTTATAAAGCACCTTGTCGTCGAGTATATTGCTGTTTATCACAACTTCCCCTCTGATAAGATCGTTGACCTTTACTTCTCTGTCTGGCTCAATCCTGAATCTCACCACATACTGTGTCCCTTCGGATATCAGACGATCCACTTCTTCTTTGGGCATCGTCAATGAATTCCTCATGTTGCCACGAGTAGATGCATCATACTGGAAATTAGGGATGCTCTGTCTTGCAGCCTCAAGTTCTTCCGGGGTGTCGAAAGCGATATATGCCTTTCCAGCATCAAGAAGCATCGCCACGTGTTCCTTATATATCTCCCTACGCTCACTTTGCTTGTAGGGGCCATAGGCTCCGCCTTCTCTCACACCTTCGTCAATTCCGATTCCAAGCCATTTCAGACTATCATTTATATAATCCTCTGCACCGGGCACAAAACGTCGGCTGTCGGTGTCTTCTATTCTAAGAATCATATCGCCTCCGTTCTGGCGGGCAAAAATATAGTTATATAATGCCGTGCGGACACCTCCAATGTGGAGTGGCCCAGTGGGTGACGGTGCAAATCTTACCCTGACTTTTCGTTCCATAATATGTAGATGTTGTGTTAAATACTAAAATTTATATCTATCTTTCCATTCTGCCGATATTTCCGGCTTCAGGAATAACTTCACTATATTCCAGTCATCAACGTTCATATATTTTTCCACTGTGAGACGAGCCTTCAAAGTTGTCCCGTCAGCCGACAGACCGTATGCCACGGTCGGGAACGGAATCATCTCCCGAATTTCCTTCATCGTCGTGACAGACCCTTTCGGAATATCAAAAAAACACTTGAGATCAGGAATCGTGAAATATTTTTTTGTTTCAAGGGGGGAAAGAGAAGTGTCATAGAAATCCACGCCGCTGTCTTCTGCCTGACTTTCATCTCCTATTGTATAGACAGTCATCACAATCCTGTCCTTCTTATATGGAAGCAACTTTATCTCGACAGTACTAACCGGAGAAATCCTGATTTTTGCAAAATCAGAGGTCAGTTCTTCAATCCAGGAAAGACCGCCAAGAGCATTCTGTGCTTTATAGATGCTGTCGGCATCCCAATAATCAAGCATATCCAAACGCGTGGTCCGCTTCAATATCTCAAGAGAAGGCGACTGCAGATTCTCGAATACGGCACGGGCTGTAAGTCCTGCGGTATTCTTTTCTTCATTTGCGCTTTGCGCGCAGACTGCAGAGAAGAAAAGAAGAAAGACATTAAGCAGAACCAGCATCCGCAGTGACGGTCTTTTATTTCTTTTTATAGAAAATTTCATAGCTGCCGTTATAATTTGGTTTCTTATCCTTTCTGTTCTTTTTCCCGCCCTCTTTATCTTTCTTGGCGGCTTTCACTCTATCCTTATTATCCTTCTTCCCTTTTTTATCCTTATACTCCGTCACATCTTTGGATTTCCTGCGACGGCTGTCCTTATCTTTATCTTTATCTCTATCCCTATCTCTACCTTTATCTTTTTTCTTTTTGTTATTCTCTTTTGAATAATCTCTGTCTGAGGCAATTTCAGGACGTATCGTGGTGCCGAAGAAATCCACATTCCTCAGAGCGTCGATCACTTTTCTGGCATCATTCTTGCGGACATCAAACAAAGTATAATCCGGGAGCAGGTCGATTCTACCGATATCAGGCTTGCTTCCGACCACATTCCTATTTACAATCTCCATGAGATTTCCGGGGAAGAAACCATGTCCTTTTCCCACATTCACCATTATACGTTCATAGCCGTCTTCCGCCACTCTGCGGTCCTTGTCACGCTTCTTGTCCTTATCCCCTTTCTTGCCTTCTCTTTTATCTCCTTTTTCAGGAGCATTGAGATCAATATCGGGCATATCCTGATAGTACTGAAGCAGACGGTTGAACTCAAGCGAAAGGACTCTCTTTATAAGATCTTCCTCCGAAAGCCATTCCAGTTTCTTCACAACGCCGGGCAGATACTTTGAAATCTCTTCCTCGTTTACTTCCACCCGTTCGATTCTGTCGGCAAGATTGTAAAGCTGTTTCTCAATGATATGCTCCGGTGTCGGCACTTTCTTATATTCAAAAGTCTTGCCTATTTTCTTTTCAATTTCGCGGAGTTTACCTCTCTCTTTCGAATGAATTATAGCCACAGAAACTCCGGTCTTGTTAGCCCTTCCGGTACGACCCGACCTATGGGTATAGACAGCCGTGTCGTCAGGCAGCCCGTAATTTATCACGTGGGTCAGATCGTCTACGTCAAGTCCTCTTGCAGCCACATCGGTGGCAACGAGCAACTGTGTCACATGGTCGCGGAATTTCTTCATCGCGAGGTCGCGCTGCGCCTGAGAAAGGTCTCCGTGAAGGCAGTCGGCGTTATATCCGTCGGCGATAAGCTTGTCGGCGATCTCCTGTGTCTCCTTGCGGGTGCGGCAGAAGATGATACCGTAGATATTCAGGGTTATTGTCGGCAACACGTTTAAGGGCGAGGTACTTGTCGTGAGCCTTCACCATATAATAAATATGTCGCACATTTTTCGATCCCTCGTTGCGGTTGCCAGCCACAAACTCAACAGGATTATTCATGAAATCTTTGGCTATCTCCGCTATTTCTTTCGGCATCGTCGCCGAAAACATAAGCATTTTCCGTCCTTCGGGCACATGAGAAAGAATCTCCCTGATATCGTCAAGGAAGCCCATGTTGAGCATTTCGTCTGCCTCATCCAATATCACAGTATTGACATGAGCCAGCTTCACTTCTCCTCGTTTTATAAGATCTATCAGACGACCGGGGGTAGCCACAATAACCTGCACCCCATTGCGAAGTGAACGTATCTGGCTTTCTATGCTTGAACCGCCATACACCGGCAATATCTTGACAGCCGGTATATATTTGGAAAAATCGGCAAGATCTCCCGAAATCTGAAGGCATAACTCTCTTGTAGGAGCTATTATAAGAGCCTGTGTGTCGCGCGAGCCGGCATTTATTCTCTGCAACACCGGAAGCCCGAAAGCAGCCGTCTTTCCGGTGCCGGTCTGTGCAAGACCCACCACGTCGCCATCTTTTTCAAGCAAATGGGGAATAACCATCTCCTGAATCGGCATGGGGCTTTCAAACCCCATCTCTCCAATAGCCTTAAGGAGCTGGGGCTCAACTCCAAGATCGGAAAATGTTCTTCCCTCTGCCACTGCTTCATTCACATCTTTTTCATTCATAGCGGTAATTTCTATACAGCATTAATTTTTAAGATCAATAAATTACTGCATTTCCATTTATCAACCTTTTATTACAACATTCAACGCCCCGCTATTTCTTTTAGGCAAATATAGCCTGACGCAAATCTTTTGCAAAATTACTATTTTTTTTTGTCATAGGCAATTTATATGCCCCCCAATGGCGGTTTGCCAACCATATGACTGTTGCATTTGTCATTTTTTTATCGTAACTTCGTGTCATGAAACGAAATTCACTTATATCTTCATTATTTTTCTCGGCTTTGGCATTGATTCCTTCCGAGACATATGCCTGCACAAATCTGATTGCAGGTCCGAAAGCCACTACAGATGGCTCTGTTTTTGTGACTTATGCCGCCGATTCTCACAATCTTTACGGCATGCTGACACACACTCCTGCTGCCGACCATGCTCCAGGCTCAATCAGGAAAGTGACCGAATGGGATACCGGTAAACCCCTCGGCTCTATCCCTCAGGTGGCACACACATACAATGTGGTCGGGAACATGAACGAACACCAGGTGGCGATAGGCGAAAGCACATGGGGCGGACATGAGGAACTTCTTGACACCACCGGAAATTCAATTATCGACTATGGATCTCTTATTCAGATTGCCCTCGAACGCTCAAAGACAGCCCGTGAAGCCATCAAGGTAATGACTGATCTTGTCGAAAAATACGGATATGCGAGCGAAGGTGAATCTTTTTCAATCGCCGACAAAAACGAAGTCTGGGTGATGGAAATGATTGGGAAGGGTGCCGAGAAAGGGGCGGTATGGATTGCCGTAAGAATACCCGACGATGCCATTTCCGGACATGCCAACGAACCAAGAATCAGAAAAGTAAACCTCAAAGACAAAGAAAACGTGATTTTTAGCAAAGACGTGATTTCATTTGCCAGGAAAAGAGGTTATTTCAACGGCAAAGATGAAGATTTCTCTTTTGCTGACGCCTATGCAGTCCACGACACCGGGACAAGAAGAGGCTGCGATGCAAGAGTATGGAGCTTTTTCCGTCGTTTCAAACCGGAAACCGACAAATATTACGCGTGGTGTAATGGAGATAACGACGAACCGATGCCACTTTACATAGTTCCCGACAGGAAAGTCAGCCTGGAAGAAATGCAGCAGAGCATGCGCGACCACTTTGAAGGCACCCCGTTTGACATGACAGGCGATGTAGGGGCAGGACCCTATCATGTGCCATATCGCTTCCGCCCCATGGAGTATGAAGTAGACGGCAAAAAATATTGCATGGAAAGAGCCATCGGTACTCAACAGACCGGATGGAGTTTCGTGAGCCAGAGCCGTAATAATCTTCCGGATGTGGTTGGCGGAGTGTTATGGTTCGGCACTGACGACACCAACACCTCTGTCTACATGCCTTTCTATTGCAGCATGACTGAAGTGCCCGACCAGCTGAAGGAAGGCGACGTGAACAATTTCTCATTCGACTCCAATTTCTGGATGAACAACTGGGTGGCAAACCAGGCGTACTACAGATACGACCAGATGATTCCCGACATCCGTAAAGTGCAGGAAAATCTTGAGAACAAATATAGAGATTCTCGTGAAAAAAGGGAAAAGGAACTTGTTGAGATCCTCAACAGTGGCGATGACAATATGTTCCGTAAAAGCGTAAACGAAGAAGGGAAAGCCATTGCGAAAGAATCTACCGACGCCTACCGCGATCTGGGCATTTACCTCTTTGTGAAATATATGGACGGCAACAGAAAGAAGACCGACAAAGACGGCAATTTCACAACTAATGAATATGGGCTCCCCTCATATCCTGATTTTCCCGGATACGACAAAAAGTATTACGAGAATATCGTAAAGGAAAACGGAGACCATTTCTTAGTGAAATAGTCATGCCTATATAGTATAAAAAAGCGTCCGACGTGTCAGAAATTGCACATCGGACGCTTAATTTATTCCGTCTTTTATAAATTACAGATTCGCAGCAATGTCGGCAGCGATCTTTTTCATTCTTTCGGGATCCGGATTATCTATCTTATGCTTGAAATCCATATCCCCTTCCTTCTGGAGAGGAACAAGATGAATATGGGCATGCGGCACCTCAAGACCAAGGACCGTGACTCCGATCTTGCGGCATGGTATAGCTTTCTTCATGGCAACCGCCACCTTCTTGGCAAATACCGCCATCTCGGCAAGCCGGTTGTCATCGATATCAAATATATAATCTATCTCCTCTTTCGGAACCACAAGTGTGTGCCCCCAGTTTACAGGATTTATATCAAGGAATGCATAAAACTTATCGTTTTCCGCAACTTTATAAGAGGGAATCTCCCCTGCTATTATCTTTGAGAAAATAGTCATCAGATTTCAATTTTAAGAATCTCAAATTCAAGAACACCCACCGGGGCGTTGACTTTAACCACATCTCCCACTTTGTGGCCCATAAGACCCTGGGCAATAGGAGTGTTTGACGAGATCTTGCCCTCACGAAGATTAGCCTCATTCTCAGTGACGATGGTATATGTCACGGTCATGCCGGTCTTCACATTCTTGATTGTCACTTTATTGAGGAGCTGGACTATTTCGGTGTTGAGCTTGCTGTCGTCGATGATGCGGGCTGAAGCGATGAGTTCCTTGATCTTGGAAATCTTCATCTCGAGCATGCCCTGAGCCTCCTTGGCGGCATCATATTCGGCATTCTCCGAGAGATCGCCTTTGTCGCGCGCCTCGGCGATCGCCTGCTTGATCATAGGGCGCTGAGCCTCAAGCTCAGAAAGCTCCTTCATTTTCTTGTCATATCCTTCCTGGGTAAGATAAGTTGCCATGTCTAATATATATTGTATGTTATTAAATTCGGATAATTGAGTTTTTGCTTTTTGGAGTGGGGAACCATCTTTTAAGGTGGTATTAAAAAATAAGGAATCTTTTACTTCAGTTCTCACAAGGCTAAGCCTGACGTGACAAAACATCTTTAAAAGACCCTTTCCGACGCGCCTTCGCGTCATTCCCATGTTTTCGTTGCAAAGATAATACTTTTTAATTCCTCCAACAAATTTTATCGGTTAAAAAAACAAAACCTCCTTGCTTTTATTTGTCGTTTTATTCTGATTTTATTAACTTTGTGACTCTAAGTATAAACAAATGACACTCAAATTCAAACCTTTTCCCACGCTCCTCGCCTTAATAATCTTTTTTTCAGTTTCCTCTCAGGCTCTTGCTCAAAAGAAAGAATTGATCGACCTTGCCGGAAAGTGGAAATATTCCTTACTTGAACTTCCTGACTCCCTGCATGATACAGTCACACCATCCGGTTTCCTGTCTCTTCCCGGCACCCTTGACACAAACGGAGTAGGAATCCCGAATCCCCCTTCGGATGTAACAACGCAGCTTGCCAGGAAAGTAACTTACACCGGGAAAGCGTCATACTCCCGCCAGATTGATGTGCCCGCCGACGTCAAAGGGAAGCACATCAGTCTCAAGCTTGAACGCACACGACCCACAACTGTAAGAATCGACGGCATTGATGTAGGCTTCAAAAATTCCGTCTCTGCCCCACAGATCTACGACCTTTCGAAATTTTTGACTCCCGGGAAACATGATATAGAGATTATTGTTGACAATGGCGTGTCAATTCCTCTTGCCGTTAGAAACAATTCTCACGCCTGTGCAGAATCCACGCAAACGAACTGGAACGGCATAATCGGAGATATTTATCTTGAGATTTCCGATAAAATACGGTTTACTGATGTAAAAATCATTCCTGATGCAAAGAACAAGGAATTCATAATCAACGGCAGCTATGTTAACCCCGGGAAACAGAAGATATCCGAAATTTCCGCCTCCTCGGGAAACTCACATGCGTCTTTGGCCATAAAAAAGGGCGATCCTGAAGCTTTTTCCTTCAGACTGCCAATGGATAAGGATGCAGAATTGTGGAGCGAATGGAATCCGGCTCTCCACGACATCACATTGGAGATAACTGATGCCTCCGGCAATGCAATAAATCAGCAAACTGTCAGAACCGGTCTTCGCGAATTCAAAGCTGACGGCACACACTTCACAATTAACGGTGACACCACATTTCTTCGTGGCAGGCATGATGCCTGCGTTTGGCCTGCAACCGCACATGTGCCCATGGATATCGATTCATGGAGAAAATATTTCAAGACATTGAAACAATATGGTATAAACCACGTGAGATTCCATTCCTGGTGTCCTCCGGAAGCCTGTTTTCAGGCGGCTGACGAAGCCGGCATATATCTTCAGCCGGAACTTCCCATATGGGGAGAAATCGACAGGACACAACACCATCTGCTCGAATTTCTCGACGAGGATATGGAAAACATCCTTAAGAATTATTCCCATCATCCGTCGTTTACCATGTTTGCGATAGGCAATGAACTCTGGGGCGACACAATCACTATGAAAGAGTTTATCGACAAGGCACGATATGAGGTGCCGGGATTGCTTGCCACCTATGGTTCGAACATCTATCTCGGATGGGAAGGGCATATACCCGGAGAAGATTTTCTTGTCACATGCCGTGTTGGAGGCGGAGATGGATTCAGCACCCATGCCCGTGCGTCATTCTCTTTTGCAGATGCCGAAAACGGAGGGATAATGAACTCCACGTTCCCCAATTCCGAGATGACCTTCTCAAATGCCATTTCCCATTCCCCGGTGCCTGTCATAGGCCATGAAACCGGGCAATATCAGATTTATCCCGATTTTAGGGAAATAGAGAAATATTCGGGCGTGCTACGTCCTGACAATCTTGAGACTTTCATGAAACGTGCGGAAGATGCCGGGACCTTGCGTAAAGCCTCCAAATATTTCGATGCTTCAGGGAAATGGGCGGCGAAACTATATAAAGCCGACGTGGAAATGAATCTCCGCACTCCAGGAATGGGAGGTTATCAGCTTCTTGACATCCAGGACTATCCGGGGCAGGGAACGGCTCTTGTAGGCATTCTCGATTCGTTCATGGATTCGAAAGGACTGATCACCCCTGAAAAATGGAAAGAAAGCTGCAATGAAACCGTTATACTTGCAAATTTTCCAAGATATACCTTCCATGCCGGTGATTTCATTGAAATTCCGCTTGAATTTGTCAACTACAGCAACCAAGAACCCTCTTCACACACCATCAGATGGGAACTGCCCTTCGCATCCGGCACAACAGATTTTCAGCCCGGGAAAGGGGTGACTAAAGCCGGCAAGATCTCTATTGCCCTTCCTTATCTGAAGTCTCCACAAAAATTCACGTTAAACCTTTCTGCCGACAATGGCAGCATCACCAACAGCTATGACTTCTGGGTTTACCCGAAAACTGCAAAAGATATAAAAGGTGTGGAAGTGACTTCCAATATAGATAATGCCCTGGCTTTGCTTGGAAAAGGGAAACGAGTGATTCTTTACCCTGATTCCGCTGAAGTTGCGGAAGCCACTCTCGGACCATTGTTCCAGACTGATTACTGGAACTATCGAATGTTCCGCACAATATGCGACAATATCAACAAAAAACCATCGCCGGGCACTTTAGGTCTGCTTATAAACGACTCTCATCCAGTGTTCAACAGTTATCCCACTGACAATCATACGGACTGGCAGTGGTTTCCGGTTGTAAACAATTCCTATCCCCTGATAATCGACCGTCTGCCTGACACTATCGATCCGATTGTTGAGCCTATCGACAATGTTGAGCGTAATCAAAGACTTGCGCTTATGCTTGAAACCAGGGTTGGCAAAGGGAAACTCCTGATCATCATGGCGGATATGGACAAAGCGGCTAAAGAACCGGAAGGGGAATGGCTGTTGCAGTCGGCTAAGGAATATATGGCTTCAAAAAAATGCAAACCTGACCTCAGTCTATCTCCCGAGCAGGTAAAGAATCTTCTTACAAAACCATCTTTCGCAAGAAAGATCAGCGAGCTGAACAACATTTCTTATTGAAATTTGCGTTCACAGCCGAGTTTCGCCCTCTCAATTCGATCCATTGCAAGAAACGATGCGGCAAAACCGGGCTCAAAGACAGATAACGGTTGTTTTATTGTAAAGATGGATTTTAATAACTATATTTGCATGTCGTTAGAGGCAGTCTGGCTGAATGCATCTGATTGGCACAAGAAGTTTAACAGACAATATAGCAATGACAATCAACGAAACTCAAGACGAGATAATTGAAGAATTTGACGGTCTCACAGACTGGATGGACCGTTACGCTTACATCATTGACCTCGGAAACACCCTGCCGGAGTTTCCGGAAAGCGACAAAACTCCCGAACACCTGATAGAGGGTTGTCAGAGCCGCGTATGGATCACTGCCGGAAGAAACGAAGACGGATCCATCCATTTCGAGGCAGATTCCGATGCCCTGATTGTAAAAGGGATTGTTGCTCTTCTGATGCGTGTGCTCAACAATCACAAACCTGACGAGATTTTAAGCGCAGATTTATATTTCATCGATAAAATCGGGCTCAAAGAGCACCTTTCACCCACACGGAGCAACGGACTTGTGGCAATGGTGAAACAAATCCACAACTATGCACTTGCCTTCAAGATGCTCGATGAAAAACAAGATTCGTAAATCCAACTGCTTTTTCTAACTTAAAACCATAGCATCATGTTTAAAAACCAACCTGCGGGATTATACGTACTCTCGCTCGCCAACACAGGAGAAAGATTTGGCTACTATACCATGCTTGCCATTTTCCTCTTCTTTCTGCAGGCGAAATTCGGGTTCGACGCAACCTGGACCGGACAGATTTTTTCAATCTTCCTTGCCCTTGTCTACTTCATGCCTCTCGTGGGCGGATGGCTTGCCGACAAATGGAGTTTCTCAAAATGCGTGGTATCCGGAATCGCGATCATGTTTATCGGGTATGCGCTCATGTCTGCACCGACACCGGTGCGTGAGAATTCATCGATGATGATTCTCTTTGCCGCGCTTCTTCTAATATCTGTCGGCACCGGACTCTTTAAAGGTAACCTTCAGGTAATGGTGGGCGACCTATACAATGACTCAAGATATAGCGACCGTCGCGATGCGGCTTTCTCCATTTTCTACATGGCTATCAACTTAGGTTCGATGTTTGCCCCCTCCGCAGCAATCGCCCTTAAGAATATAGCCCTTGAAAAAGCCGGATTTATCACCAACAATCCTATGGCGGCTTCTGTGTGCAACTGGTGTATCGACACAAACAACTTCACCAATATGCCTGCAGATCCGGAGAAACTCAAGACAATGACTGATTTCGCCGTTCAGAACGGGATGGCTGAGGGTGGAAACCTCGCCGAGTTCCTTAGCAGCTATCTTGGATCGTTTGCAGCTGACTGCGGCATGGCTGGTCTGAACCTTGTGGAATTTGCCAACAACTACATCGTTGCATTCTCCGACGGTTGCGGATATGCTTTTGCTCTCGCATGTGCATCACTTGTAGTCAGCTTCCTGATCTACTTCTTCGGCAGAAAAACCTTCGCTTCAGTCATCACCGACAAAAAACAGAACGCCGGAACAGCAAATACAAAAAACAACGCTCCTGAGCTTACTCCACAGCAGACTAAACAGCGTGTCGTGGCTCTGCTGCTTGTGTTCGCTGTGGTTATCTTCTTCTGGATGGTGTTCCATCAGAACGGCGCAACCCTTACTGAATTTGCAAAGAGCTGCACGGCTCCCGATGCTACAGGCTGGACAAGAATCGGATTCAATCTATGGGCCCTTGTCAGCATAGCTGTCGGTGTTTATGCACTCTTCGGACTGATTCAGAGCTCAACCGCCAAAGGGAAAGCTATCAGTGGTGTGATTCTTGCAGCTGTAGTGGCTATCGTATGGTGGATATATTCCGAGACTCCAGAAACTATCAAAGGCATCGACCCTGCGCAATATCAGCAGTTCAATCCTTTCTATGTAGTGGCACTCACCCCATTCTCCATGGCTTTCTTCGGCTGGCTCGCACAGAAAAAGAAAGAACCCTCTGCCCCGCGCAAAATCGGATACGGTATGCTTATGGCTGGTCTTGCATATGTACTTATGGTGTTGGCGTCGCTTAATCTTGTAGGAACCAATGGCAACGTATCTCCCGACTGGCTCATATCAACCTATCTGCTTCTCACACTCGCCGAGCTCCTTCTTTCGCCGATGGGAATCTCATTCGTTTCGAAAGTGGCTCCTCCGAAGCTGAAAGGCGCCATGATGGGCGGGTGGTTCGCTGCCACCGCCGTAGGCAATTATCTCGTATCAATCCCCATGTTCCTGTGGGGAAAAATACCGACATGGTCTGTATGGTTGATTCTTATAGTGCTTTGCGTGCTCAGCGCAGCCTTCATTTTCTCAATTATGAAAAAACTTGAGGCTGCCACATCCGACACAGAACCTTCCACCGTAAAAGAAATTGCAGACGGAGAGGCTCTCGCTGCTGAAGTAGAGGAATAATTGCAAACAGACATACTGCTCGTAACAACAGAATGTGGCTGATAACCAAACCACATTCTGTTTGTTATATTAACAGGTCTGATATTGTTGCATCAGCCCGCTCCTTATAGCCCGACATAAGGCATAAATGGCTTTAATCCAAAGTGCAATCCTTATCGTTGCTTAATTTGAGACAATCTATATAACCCGAAAGATATAAAGATATTATGAACAACTTTGAATTTCAATCACCAACAAAATTCATATTCGGAAGAGAAACCCAGAAACAGACCGGAAAGATCCTGAAAGAGATGGGAGCCGGCAATATCCTTCTTGTATACGGAGGGGGATCGGCAGTGAAAAGCGGGCTTATCCGCCAGATCACAGACTCGCTCGACACAGAGGGACTTAATTACACTGTTTTAAGCGGCATTCAGCCAAACCCGACCGACGACAAAGTGTATGAAGGCATCGACATCGCAATAAAAAACGAAATCTCTTTTATTCTTGCTGTTGGAGGTGGCTCCGTGATCGACACTGCCAAAGCCATTGCAATGGGGGCTGTGTATGATGGTGATTTCTGGGATTTCTATTGTGGGAAATCAAAACCGGCAGCAGCACTTCCCATAGGGGTTGTCCTGACAATACCGGCAGCAGGAAGCGAGGGCAGCATGAAAACTGTCATCACAAAAAAAGACGGTCTCCACAAGATTTCAATAGGATCGGAACTTATACGTCCGAAATTCGCGATAATGAATCCGGAACTGACATTCACTCTTCCATGGTTTCAGACCGCATGCGGCATAACCGACATGCTCTGCCATATCTTCGAAAGATATTTCTCCAACACTTCCGCCCAGCTCGTAAACGCTTATTCAGAAGCAATAATGCGCGACATCATGGACCAGGCACTGACTTTGAAGATAGATCCGGAAGACTATAATGCAAGGGCCGACATAATGTGGGCCGGCACTCTTGCCCACAACGGCATATGCGGAGTAGGGAAAGAGGAAGACTGGGCATCACACGGTCTTGAACATGAGGTGTCAGCTTTCTACAATGTAGCCCATGGCGCCGGACTGGCATGTATTGTCCCCGCATGGCTTCGTTTCGTGGCAGAGCGTAATCCCGACATGGTATGGAGATTCTCGATAAACGTGATGAGCGTTAATCCTGAAGGCCTTGATACAGACCATATAATAGAAGAAGGCATATCTGCACTTAAGGATTTCTATAACGACCTCGGACTTACGACCTCGCTCACCGAACTGATTGGTGAAAAACCTGATATTGACAAAATGGTGGAGAGTCTGAAGGGCAACAAGGGTGAAGTGCTTGGCAATTATGTACCTCTGTCGATGGACGACTGCCGCCGTATATATGAGCTCGCTCTCTGACACATATTATCTCCCATTCAATCATATCGCCTTAACCACACCGTATTGCGGCTCAAACCACTCCTGCTTATGATAGAAATATTGAATTTAATAAAGATTTATGAAAAAAGCATAATTGAGAACTGGGATCTCCCATGTCTCTCTGAATTCGGAAAAAACAACATTATCACTTACGGACAATTTGCCGACTCCATTGCCCGAACTCACCTTCTGTATGAATCAATCGGAATAAAACCGGGCGACAAGATTGCCCTTTGTGGAAAGGATTCAGCCGACTGGGTCAAAGTGTATATGGCAACTGTGACCTATGGCGCCGTTATTGTGCCCATTCTCTCTGATTTCAATCCTCTTGACATCACCCACATCGTGAATCACTCCGAGGCAAAACTGCTTGTTGTCTCCGATTCCATATGGGAGCATATGGAGCCCGGCGCCCTGCTGAACGTGAGGGCTGTGCTGAGTCTTGAAAAGAGAGAGGTGCTTCATGAGGCTGTAGACGAAGAAATGCACAGACACATGCGTCTGCTGAAAAGGAGATTCAAGAAAAGATATCCTCAAGGATACACGAGTCATGACGTAAAATTCCCCGACCGCGACAATCAGGAGGTTGTAGAAATCAATTACACTTCCGGCACAACCGGATTCTCAAAAGGAGTGATGCTTACCGGAGAGAATCTTTCCGGCAACGTATGTTTCGGCATGCATTCCGAATTGCATTTCAGAGGCTCGAGAGCCCTTTCTTTTCTTCCTCTCGCCCATGCCTACGGATGCGCATTCGATATGCTGACACCGCTTGCCACAGGCTCACACATAACTCTGCTCGGCAAGACTCCCTCCCCACGCGTGCTGCTTAAAGCTCTCGCGGAGGTGAAGCCGAATCTTGTGATATGCGTGCCCCTGATTCTGGAGAAAATCTATAAGAACCAGATTCTCCCCATGATTTCCAAAGGTGCGATGAGATGGACACTTGCCGTTCCTTTCCTCGATTCCCTGATATATTCAAAAATACGCAAGAAGCTTATAGATGCGTTTGGAGGCGAGTTTGAGGAAGTGATAGTGGGCGGGGCACCCCTCAACCATGAGGTGGAGGAGTTTCTTTATAAGATTAAATTCCCGTTTACCGTAGGGTATGGCATGACTGAATGCGGACCTCTGATTTCTTACACTCCCTGGAGAGAATTCAAGGTGGGTTCCTCCGGTATGACCCTCCCTGTGATGGAAAGCAAAATAGTGTCGGACGATCCGGAGAACACCCCTGGCGAAATTTGCGTGAGAGGCACAAACATGATGAAGGGTTATTATAAGAATCCAGAAGCGACAAATGCAGTCATTGACAGCGATGGATGGCTGCATACCGGCGACATGGGAACCCGGTCTTCAGACGGCACCCTGTTCTTGCGTGGCAGATCGAAGACCATGATTCTATCCGCCTCCGGGCAGAATATATATCCTGAGGAGATAGAGGCGAAACTCAACAACATGCCGTTTGTCTCGGAGAGTCTTGTAGTGGAACGCGACGGCAAACTTGTTGGACTTGTATATCCTGATTTCGAGGCGGCAGACAAATTCGGCATCTCCATAGCCGATATGGACAGCACGATGGAAAACATCAGACTTGAGCTAAACAAAATCGTGGCTCCCTACGAGAAACTTGCAAAGATCAACCTGATGCCTAACGAATTTGAAAAAACACCGAAACGAAGCATCAAAAGGTTTCTCTACACACGCTGATTCCGGCAACAGCATCAGCCATTTGGATAATCATGATTGCGCAAGACTGTGCAATTACGATTATTTGTTTGCACATATCAGATTTTTAAGGTAAATTTGCGCGATTTTTGATAACAAGAGAAGCTTTGAAAGACAAAGCTTTGGAAAATGAAATCTATCTGTAAATACACTCTTGGGATTATTCTCGTCGCGCCATTCATTTTAATAATGCTGGACGGCTGCCGCAAAACTGAAGAAAAAGCTGCTTCAGACAAGCCCATTTTAGCAGTTCCATATAAAGATATGGAACACTTCCATGCCGACAACGACATAGCCATGACGGTGCGCAGTCTTGCCGATGCCTTGAAAGTGGGAGAACCTCTTGACTCCACTTTTTATGACTTCGAAGGCGTGCTGACCGACGGACAGGGGACTCCGTTATATACTGACGTGCAGGGAGCTCCGGGACAATGGGTGGTAGATGTTCTTGACGTAAAAAATGTCATGATTCGCAATCTTTATCTTGGAGATCTCCTCCCTGACGACCTTGAGAATTACATATTGCAAAGTCTGCGCCTCTCCAAAGACCAGGAATTGCTTTTCAACAGGCATGAGGCTGTCAGCGACGACGAGACAGAAATCAGCGTCTACGATTGTGGAGGTGTTTACCTGAGGTTTGAGGTCAGGGCTGGCATAGCTCCAAACGGACTTGAAGGTCCGCAGCTGAATATAATCATGAGTTCCGATCTTCCCGCAGGGGCCGAAAAACAAACAGACGTGTCGTCTCAAACCTTGGCAATGCAAGAATTTGAACATCCGCATCGCGATCATCGATAGTTTCAAGCGCATTGCCCACCTTTTTGCCGGCAGATATCAAAGCATCTCTTACAGCCGACAATGCTTTCTGGGGGGTATTATTGTCTTGAGAAAGATGGCAGAGAAATATATATCGCAATTCCGGATTGATTATCTCTTTTAGAAAAGCCGCTGTCTGAAGATTGTCAAGATGTCCGTATTCTGTCTGTATCCTTGCTTTCAGGTAATCAGGATACCGTCCGGTCAAAAGCATATGGAGATCATAATTGGCTTCTATCACAAGATAGTTGGCTCGGCTCATATAATGGCGCGCCCTCTCTGTCACCGCGCCGAGGTCGGTGGCAAGCACAAATCTACGATTATCAAACTCTATCGAGAATCCCATATTGTCCGACCCGTCGTGAGGCACCTCGAAAGCCGTGATCTCAAGATCATGCAATCTGAAAGGGATTTCCTTAAAAATAGGCTGATGATAATCCTTAATCCTTTTTGATATGCTGTGGCGCCGGAGTATTCCTGTCAAGACCCTGTTGGTGCAATAAAGGCGCAGATGCTTGTTGTTGCGCAAAAGAGTATACACATATCTCACATGGTCGGAATGATCGTGGGTGAGCAGAACTCCCGCCACATTCTTTATATCGATGCCGTTAGATTTTAGCGAAGATTCTATGACGTCTGACTTTACACCGGCATCAATTATAATTCCTCCACGGCTCGTGCCAACATAACATGAATTGCCGCTTGATCCGGAACCAAGTGAAATATACTTCAGCAGTCTGTCATTTCCTGTTTTCTCCTTTTTCTCCGGCTGGGGAATTTCCGCATGGGCATAGACATTGCGCCTGACAGGTTTTTCCATCCGGTCATCCTCCCATTCTTCAAACGGGAGCTGCATCTGTCCTTCAAATGATATTCTGCGACGAGACATGTTTTATCTTGAATATATTAGAAATATAGCCGGACGTTTGTCGAAGTCATATTTCGCTTTTTTCCATTTCGACACAGGCAGTGAAACGATAGTCTCCTTATCAGGATCGGTAATATCACAGGCCACACACACTTTTGTGTCAGGGTGAAGGCTCTTTACCAGACTTGCCAACATCTTGTTGTTACGATAAGGTGTCTCTATGAATATCTCTGTCATATCCTGCTTTCGGGATATCGACTCGAGTTCCTTTATCTTTCGCTCCCGGTCTTTTGGTTCGATAGGGAGATACCCGTTGAATGAAAATCCCTGACCATTGAAACCAGAAGCCATCAATGCCATCAGTATACTCGACGGACCGACAAGCGGAACCACCCTCAAGCCCTCTCTTTGGGCAATGCTAACGGCAAGCGCCCCGGGATCCGCCACTGCCGGGCAACCTGCCTCGCTCATCACCCCCATCGCGTTTCCCTTTCTCAGGGGATCAAGATATGACGCAACTTCTGTAAGGTCTGTGTGGCGGTTTAATTCATAAAACGTTATTCCCGACAAATCGAATCCGGGATCACACCGCTTCAAAAAACGCCGTGCGGTCCTCACATTCTCTACTATAAAATATTGAATCTCTCGCAATATCTCAAGATTGGCAGCGGGAAGAACATCCCTGACAGGGGCATCGCTGATACTGACAGGTACAAGATAAAGGGCTGTTGCAGGTTTCATACATACAAAGTTAATAAAAAATTTACTATTTTTGCATAATCAACCTACGTTTTTATGGAGTTACCTTCCGGGTTTATTGATATGATACGCCAGATTCTTGGCGAAGACGCTGACTGCTTTTTAGATGCCATGCAGCGGCAACCTGTCGTGTCGGTCAGGACCAACAGCAGAAAACCTACAGACGCTTTTTCTCGCCACAAAGGCGTGAAATGGTGCCGCACAGGATATTATCTCGACCAAAGACCTGTGTTCACTCTCGATCCCCTACTGCATGCGGGGGCATATTATGTTCAGGATGCCTCGTCTATGATATACTACGAGTCCGTCAGAAGGATACTTGAATGTCTATACGAAGATACCGGCTCCCGGTCCTTCCCGGTGACTGTGCTCGACATGTGTGCCGCTCCCGGAGGAAAGACAACAGCCATGATCGACGCGCTCCCCGACGGTTCCAGGGTAGTTGCCAACGAATATGTTGGGAAACGTGCGGCTATCCTCAAAGAGAATCTTACGAAATGGGGGTATCCCGGTGTAGTTGTAACCAACCGTGATTCATCTTTGTTCGCTAAAAACGGCGACATCTTCGATATCGTCGCGGTCGATGCTCCCTGTTCCGGAGAAGGAATGATGAGGAAAGACCCGGATGCAATAGCTCAGTGGTCGCCCGGACTCATATCTCAATGCGCTTCTCTGCAAAAGGAAATTCTTAAAAACGCTGTCGCGGCATTGAAACCGGGAGGATTTCTTATTTACTCCACATGCACATTCAATACTATTGAGAATGAAGAAAATGCAGAATATATTAGAGTTGAATTAGGGCTGATTCCATTCAATCCGGAATTTCCGGATGAATGGGGCATTCCCGGTGGAATCGGGACGTCTCTACCGGTATACAGGTTCATGCCTCACAAGACGGAGGGGGAAGGTCTGTTTCTTGCCATATTCCGTAAACCCGGGGAGTTTGAACGTAGTAATCTTACCGCAGGGCTTAATTCCAATCTTCTGCCGGACAGGAAAAACGAAAAGATATCAACCAAGAAAACACCTCGCAATGACCGGGAGCTTAAACAGGGATTCAAAAAGAAAGATTCACCGGAAATTCCGGAAATGGAAGAGATTCTGTCCACTTCGTTCAATCGCTCCTCTTACCCTCTGGCAGAACTTACTGAAGAACAAGCCCTCGCTTACCTCAGAAGGGAATCCATAGTGCTTTCTCCCGACATTCCGAAAGGCATCGTGATAGTCACATATAAAGGTTTGCCTCTCGGTCCTGCTAAAAACATCGGATCAAGGGCAAACAACCTCTACCCCAAGAACTGGCGAATCCTGATGCGGTAACTCTTATGAAAATCCGAAATAAAATTTTAGAACGAAACAGAACTTTAATCTAAAGATATCCCTATAAGACTTATATAACCTATAAGTCATATTAAACTTTTATAAGACACCGTTACCCCGATATAACCATGAGTAAAAAAATCGAAAAAGGAGTGTTCCCGGTCACGGGAATGATGTGTGCTGTATGCGCCGGAACTGTTGAAAAAACTGTTTCCGATTGTGAGGGTGTTTCTGATGCTTCCGTAAACTTTGCAGCCTCCGAAGTATCATTTTCGTGGAATCCGGATGTGACGTCACCTCAAAAAGTGGCGGCAGCCATTAGAGACGCCGGATATGAAATGATTATTGAAGACTCTATGGCAAAAGCTGTGGAAGAGAAAGAAAAAGCTGAATCAAGGCAATTCCGCCGTTTGAGACGAGACCTTATAATCGCATGGATTCTCACCGTTCCCTTGTCGTGCATTTGCATGCTCCATATTCATTTTCCCGGTGATTCCATAACGATGATGGTTCTTGCATCAGCTGTGATGCTTATAAGCGGACGCCGGTTCTACATCAACGGATTCCGTCATCTTGCATCTCGTCGGCCCGACATGGATTCTCTCGTGGCAGTCTCGACTCTTGTCAGTTTCCTTTTTTCTCTTTTCAATACATTGTTTCCGGAATATCTCACAGGAAAGGGAATTCCCGCCGACCTTTACTATGAAGCCTCTGCCATGATTATTGCCTTTGTTCTCACCGGAAAGTTTCTTGAGGCAAGAGCAAAGAGAAACACGGGGACAGCTATAAAAGCTCTTATGGGGATGCAACCATCGGAAGCAGTGATCATCAACTCTGATGGTTCCACGCGGACTGTCAGGATTTCAGAAATTGCAGCCGGCGACAGTTTGTCGGTAAGACCGGGCGACAGGATCCCAGTTGACGGATATGTGAAGGCAGGTATTTCTTCCGTTGATGAAAGCATGCTTACCGGCGAACCGGAACCGGTTGAAAAAACGGAAGGCAACAAAGTGTGGGCGGGCACAATCAACGGCAACGGCAATCTCGTCGTTATTGCTCAGAATGTGGGAGCCTCAACAGAATTGTCAAGAATCATAGAATGCGTGAGGGAAGCACAAGGAAGCAAAGCCCCTGTTCAAAGGGTTGTCGACAAGATAAGTTCAGTGTTCGTGCCGACAGTAATGCTGATCTCGATTATAACTTTTTGCATCTGGATGGCATTCGGAAGCGAGAATCTCCCCATGGCTGTTCTTTGTGCCGTATCAGTTTTGGTGATAGCCTGTCCATGTGCACTCGGACTTGCCACCCCCACGGCGGTGATGGTGGGTATCGGACGTGGTGCGAGAAACGGAATACTTATCAAAGAGGCTGCCGCTCTTGAGGAGCTTCAGAAAGTGAACATGCTTGCATTCGACAAGACCGGGACCGTAACCGAAGGAAACCCGTCGGTTACTGAGGTTTTTCCACTAGGATACTCCGACCTTGGTTTTCTTGCAAGTGTGCGCTCCTTGGAAAAAGACTCTGCCCATCCTCTCGCGAAAGCTGTCACGGAATGGATCGACTCCATGAATACCGGACACCCCGACGTTTCCCACCGGGAATTCAACTATCTCCCGGGACTGGGAATGACAGGAACAATACACGAACGTAAAATCTGGGTTGGCAACGAAGCTCTTGCCGGGAAAATGGGAGCCATGGTTCCTGAACCACTGACAGGAGTCCTGAAGAGTTGGGAAAAGACCGGAGCCGGGATTGTGCTTGCCGGATATGCCGGAAGCGTGGAAATGGCTCTAAAAGTTTCCGATAAAATTCGGGAGGATGCATTTGAAGCTATAAGTATTCTGAAAAAGATGGGGGTGGAGACATTGCTGCTCACCGGCGACAGGGAATCCACAGCAGAATATGTTGCCGGGAAAGTAGGAATAGACAAAGTCGTGGCAGGGGTCTTGCCACAGGGGAAACAGAATGTTGTTTCCGAGCTTAAGAAAAAAGGATATTACGTGGCTATGGCAGGCGACGGAATCAACGATTCACAGGCTCTTGCGGAAGCCGATGTTTCAATAGCAATGGGGAGTGGAAGCGATGTAGCTATGGAAGTGGCTCAACTCACTGTTGTTTCCGGGAAACTAATGTTTATCCCTAAGGCAATCTCTCTCTCCAAAGCCACGTTAAAAATTATAAAGGAGAATCTTTTCTGGGCGTTTATCTACAACGTGGCGGGAATTCCATTGGCAGCAGGTCTGCTGTATCCTTTCTGGGGAATCACACTCTCCCCCATGATTGCCTCCGCGGCAATGGCTTTCTCCTCAGTGTGTGTAGTGACAAACTCTCTTCGCCTGAACCGCGTTAAGATATAATCAGATATCCGGATCACATTAATGTCATCCGATCAATATATCTCAAATAAAATAAAAACTTAAATAAACAGATATGAAATTCAAAACAAATGCGAAATGCGCAGGTTGTTCTTCAGCGATACTGAAGGCAATGAACGATAGATTTCCGAATGAACAGTGGAGTCTCGACCTCTCCACAGCCGACAAGGTGCTTGAATGCCACGGTGTACCCGACGACGCAGAAAAGGCGGCACAGGTAATCAAGACTATTGAAGAGACCGGATTTAAGGGATCGTGGATAGCTCAGTGATTGGATCGTTGGAAGATAATCTCAAGCTTACGGTTTCACCGTCTGACGAAACCTGGAACAACCGCACTCTTCGTCTTATCGGAGAAAGCGGAGTAGAAAAATTGAAATGCTCATCTATCCTCATTGTCGGGCTCGGCGGTGTGGGCGGGTATGCGGCAGAGATGCTTGCGCGCTCCGGGATCGGGGCTATGACGCTAATCGATGCTGACGATGTGGCGGAAAGCAACCTCAACAGACAGCTGATCGCCCTTCGATCTTCATTGGGAGAGTCGAAGGTAATTCTCTTTGCCCGGCGCTTCCACGACATTAATCCCGAAGCTTCCATAGATGTGAGGATGGAATTTCTTTCCGAAAACAATCTGGATTCAGTTTTTGCCAGAAAAAAATATGATTTCGTAGTTGACGCGATTGATACAGTCTCGCCTAAGGTGGCTCTTATCGCTTACTGTCAGACCCATGGCATCCCCATCATTTCATCGATGGGGGCAGGCGGTAGAATCGATGTCTCAAAAATCGGATATTTCGATCTTTGGGATACGAGAGAAGACGGTCTTGCAAGGGCTGTGCGTCAGAAACTCAAGTCTATCGGACTCAGAAAACCATTGAAAGTGGTGGCAAGCACAGAGAAACCGATGTCGCATTCCCTTGTCAGCGTAGAGTCGCTCAACAAACGGACCTCCTACGGCACTCTTGCCACCATTCCATCCGTTTTCGGAATATATATGGCAAACCATGTCATAAGAAAAATTACCGGACTTTGACAATAAGCAATTTATGATCGAGATAAAAAACGTTTCAAAATCATATGGCGCCCTGACTGTTCTCCACGATGTGTCGCTTACCATTCCCGAGGGGGAAATCATGACTATCGTCGGTCCGTCGGGTGCAGGGAAAACCACTCTTCTCCAGATTGCAGGATCTCTCGACCGTCCTGATTCCGGAAAAGTGTTTTTTGGGAACGACGATATTTTCAGTTTCAAAGACAAGCAACTCTCCGCATTCAGAAACAGAAATATCGGTTTTGTTTTCCAGTTCCACCAGCTCCTCCCGGAGTTCTCGGCTCTTGAGAATGTGGCTATGCCTGCCCTGATTGCCGGACGAAAAAAGAAAGATGCATTTTCAGAAGCTGAAAGGCTTCTGGGAGAGCTTGGACTTTCCCATCGTCTCTCCCACAAACCTGCTGAACTCTCAGGAGGTGAGAAACAACGTGCCGCCATCGCGAGGGCTTTGGTCAACAAGCCTAAAGTGGTATTTGCCGACGAACCCACAGGAAGTCTCGATTCTCAGAACCGCAAAGAGATTCAGGATATCATTTCAAGACTCCGCGATGAACTGAACCAGACTTTTGTCATTGTCACCCACGACCGCGACATGACCTCCATAGCCGACAGGATTGTGGAAATGGCAGACGGACGCATCGTAAATTTGGATTTATGAGCATTTTTCCTTATCTTCGCAATCCGAAACCGGAATATCCCGGAATATCTAAAATAAAATAACTGAAATATTGATATGGCAAATCCTGAAAACAATCAGAACAAGAATCAGCTCCAGATTCAGCTCCGTCCTGAAATGGCCGATGGAAAATACAGCAACCTCGCAATGATCGGCCACAGCCCCAACGAATTCCTCATCGACTTCATTTTCGCAGCTCCCGGCATGCCCCAGGCTCCCGTTGTGAGCAGAATGATCATGAGCCCCGAGAATGCCAAACAGCTTCTCTTCGCGCTCTCCGACAACGTGAAGAAATATGAGGCTCAGTTCGGCGAGATCAAGCCCCGTGGCGGAAAGAATCCCGGCATCGGCAACAACTGATTCTGAATTATTAGCGCAATAGAGTGGAAACCAAGTGCTTTTAGCCTCGGTTTCCACTCATATCAATTTTATTATGGACAACAACCTTACACTCTACAACTCGCTCACACGTTTCAAACAGCCCTTCAAGCCTATTCATGAAGGGCATGTGGGCATGTATGTGTGTGGTCCCACTGTCTATGGCGACGCCCATCTCGGCCACGCCCGTCCGGCTATAACCTTCGATATTCTCTTCCGTTATCTCCGTCATCTCGGATATAAGGTGCGCTACGTCCGCAATATTACCGACGTGGGACACCTTGAGCATGACGCCGACTCCGGAGAGGACAAGGTGGCCAAGAAAGCGCGTCTCGAGCAGCTCGAGCCTATGGAGGTGGTGCAGCTGTATCTCAACAGGTATCACCATGACATGGAGGCACTCAATGTGCTTCCTCCCAGCATTGAGCCCCACGCTTCCGGGCATATCATCGAGCAGATAGAATATGTAAAGAAGATTCTTGAAGCCGGATATGCTTATGAAAGCAACGGATCGGTATATTTCGATGTTGAGAAATACAACGCCGACCACAACTACGGCAAGCTCTCCGGACGCAACATAGAAGATATGCTCTCCACAACCCGCGCGCTTGACGGACAGGAAGAGAAACGCAATCCCCTCGACTTCGCACTCTGGAAAAAGGCATCGCCTGAGCATATCATGCACTGGCCTTCTCCCTGGAGCGAAGGATTCCCGGGATGGCATCTCGAATGCTCGACTATGGGCGAGAAATATCTTGGCGAGACTTTCGACATCCACGGTGGCGGTCTCGACCTTCTTTTCCCTCACCATGAGTGTGAAATAGCACAGAGTGTGGCCGCACAGGGTCATGAGGCTGTCAAGTATTGGGTCCACAACAACATGATCACCATCAACGGCAAGAAGATGGGCAAGAGCTATAATAATTTCATCACGCTCGAGCAATTCTTCGAAGGCTCACATCCACTTCTGGAACAAGCCTACAGCCCGATGGTTATCCGATTCTTCATCCTTCAGGCTCAGTACCGTTCTACTGTTGACTTCTCCAATGCAGCCCTTCAGGCCGCAGAGAAGGCCCTTCAGAAGATCACAGACGGCTATCGCCGCCTCCAGAATCTGCATCCTGCAGAGAAATCGACTGTTGAAGTGCCTGACTTCCTGGAGAAATGCTATGAGGCAATGGACGATGACCTCAACACTCCGCAGGTCATAGCCCAGCTGTTCGAGGCATGCAAAGTGATAAACTCCGCGTCCGACGGAAGCGTGAAGCTTTCTGCCAACGACATCGCTGCCCTCCGCCATCTGTTCGATGTTTTCCTGATTGAGATTCTCGGCATGAAGATGAACGCGGATGCTGACAATTCCCAGACTGCGAAGGCTTATGAAGGAGCGGTAGATCTTCTCATGGAAGTAAGGAAGAATGCAAAAGCATCTAAAGACTGGGCTACGTCAGATCTGATCCGCGACAAGCTCGCAGCTCTCGGATTTGATGTGAAAGACACCAAAAACGGTGTTGAATGGTCTGTCAGAAAATAATTGACATTTCTATATAAAGATGAACCGGGCTGATTATGGCATCAGCCCGGTTCATCTTTATATAATCTTATATTTATATAATCTTATACTATCAAGTTTGTCAAATAGACTGTTCTGATTCGCGGATCAGCTTTAGAAGTTCCGGAATGGCATCTTCTCTGGCGATATTTTTTTTCACAAGCTGTTTCCCTTTATAAAGGCTGACCTTCCCCGGACCTGCCCCGACATAGCCATAGTCGGCATCCGCCATCTCTCCGGGACCGTTTACTATACATCCCATCACTCCGATCTTAAGACCCTTGAGGTCTGAAGTGGCTTCCTTCACCTCCTTCAATGTGCTTTGAAGATCGAATAAAGTCCTTCCGCAACTCGGGCATGCTATATATTCTGTTTTGCTGATCCTGAGTCTGGCAGCCTGAAGCAATCCCAATGATATGGAATTGATTTCTTCATGAGTGAACGCCGGAGCTTCAAGCCATATCCCGGAACCATACCCTCCAAGAAGCAACGGTCCGAAATCCGCGCCCGCCTTTATCTGGAGGTCTTCTATCTCTACATCGTCATAACCCATATGGATGATAATCGGATTCTCGCCTCCGAGAGCCATAAACCTGTCTATCCACGACGCTATCTCCCCGGGACGGTTGCCGTTGGACGAAACAATAACTACCGGAAGAGAATCCCCGAACAATACCGGCTCATCTGACGCATCAATCTTATGCCATGTGTCGGGTACTGAAAAAATATCCAGCCCCACCACTATAGGATAGGAAACATCCTCGAATCCAGAAACCGCAACCGATTTGTTACGGCTTGCCCCGTCCGGCACATTCGATGGTTCTGCCACAGGTGCATGGCCGCTCCTTCCGGTTATATATTCCCGTAGTTTCAGAGCCACAGGTATCTCTTTTTCGGGATCCTCCGTAAGCGACACCCTGATAGTGTCGCCGAGTCCGTGTGAAAGAAGCGTTCCTATTCCCACGGCACTCTTTATCCGTCCGTCTTCTCCGTCACCGGCTTCTGTCACACCGAGATGCAAAGGAAATTTCATACCTTCATCGCTCATGCGGCGGTCAAGAAGAAACACAGTCTCCACCATCACAACCACGTTTGAAGCCTTTATGGATATGACAATATCATTGAAATCCTCTTCACGGCATATGCGGAGGTATTCCATGACCGACTCCACCATCCCGGCGGGGGTATCGCCATAACGGCTCATTATTCTGTCGGAAAGTGAACCATGGTTCACCCCGAGTCTCACTGCCGTGTTATGCTCTTTGCATAGCTTTAAAAAGGGTACAAGTGTTTCACGGATTTTCTCTATCTCGGCGCAATATTCCTCATCTGTGAAATCGAGTTTCTTGAACGTGCGGGCGGCATCCACGAAATTTCCGGGATTTATTCTCACTTTCTCGCATGTGGTGGCTGCCTTGAACGCTGCATTCGGATTAAAATGCACGTCTGCAACAAGAGGCACATGACAGCCGGCTTCGTCAAGACCTTTCCTTATCTCAGCCATATTCTCAGCCTCTCTCACTCCCTGAGTGGTAAGCCTCACGATTTCACCCCCGGCTTCAACTATGCGCAATGCCTGCGCCACACTCCCGGCGGTGTCGAGTGTGGATGTATTGTTCATCGACTGAAGACGGATGGGATTATCCCCTCCTATCTCCGTGTTTCCTACTTTTGCGACGCTGCTTTCACGTCTCTTATAATTATATAAGCTCATGATGTCTGTTTAGAATTACGTATTTTCCGTCAAATTTCCCGGAAAGCACCTGTTTAGAAAACGCTCCGATAATATAGGTGCGCTCTCAACGTATCATTGTAAGAAAAAATACACAACAAAACCCTATCGCATAACCCGCAAGCACCTGCCATACCGTATGCCTGCCGAGCCACACCCTTGCCGACCCGAGCATACCAGTCAGTATTATCGATGCCAAAAGCCAGAAAAAGAGTTCCGGTTCCGGGCTTCCATCCTTCTCTATTCTTATAAGGAGAGCTACTATTCCGGCAATCCCAGCCGCATGGGCTGATATCTTCCAGCTGAAATTGACAAACAGGTTTATAAGACTTGCAAGTGCTCCGCCGGCAAAAAACATGCTCAACCACATCGGAGCACCCTTCACATTCATAAACCATGCCGTAGCTCCGAAACACACTGTTGTGATGATATACGGTATAAGCCTTTCTTTCTGACCGTTAAGTCCGAGATCGGTTACTATACCCATTTTCTTAAGCAGTGCTATCAGTAGCATCGGCACCACCACACATATCCCGGCTGTGATGAGAGTGAAAACCACCCGCATACCCATCGGCGCCACATCAAGTATCGACAGGCTGAAAGCAAGTATCAATCCATAGACGGGCATGAACAACGGCGTGAACACCCACGATAGAAAATGCGACAGTCCGGTCATGACCTTTTCGCCCCCCGATTCTCCGTCATCCTTACTGCTATGCGTCCGGACAGGAGACTCAGGTTCCCGGTGCGGCATCTCAGGCTCTTTCAATTCCTTCTTGTCTTCCAAAGGTCCGAACAAACCACTCTCCCGCCTGTTGAGGCTATAGGAATCATCTACATCCGGTGTCGGAACCTCCGGATAATATGAAGAAGTATCTATTGGCATATCTCTTATGTTTTTAGCGTGTGTCTGTTTTTCACACAATTATTTTCCTGTCTTGACCGTATTTTCTGTTTTGACCGGATTTCCGTTCTTGACGGCATCACTGAACTTTGAAGGTACAGGAGTCTCGAACCGCATGTCTTTTCTTGTAATCGGATGGGCGAACCTCAATGTCCGGGCATGAAGACAAAGTCTGTGAAGCCGGCTCTCTTTCGCCCCATATTTCCTGTCGCCTGAAATCGGATGTCCCATTTCCGAAGCATGCACCCTGATCTGGTTCTTCCTGCCGGTGTCGAGCGAGAATTCCACAAGCGAGAGCCCGTTTGCTCGTTTTAGCACATTGAAACGGGTCACAGCGAGTTTTCCCTCTCCCGGTTCTTCTGTAGAGTAGACCACAAACTGGGTGTTTTCGGCAAGCCTGCTCTTCACAAATCCGGAATCCTCTTTCACATATCCCTCCAGGAGCGCCACATAAAGCCTGTCGAGCACCATATTGTTCCAGTTGTGACGAAGATTTTCCTGCGCCTCCTCGGTCTTGGCAAACATCATAAGTCCCGATGTGTCACGGTCAAGCCTGTGCACAACATAGAGCTTGTTGGCAGGATTCTGGTTCTTGACATAATCCCTAAGTATATCATAGGCTGTCTCTTCCTTACGATGGCTCTGTGTTCCCACAGAAAGCAGACCATAACCTTTGTTTATCACAATCACATCATTATCCTCATACACAAGCTGAAGCCTCGGATGGCGAAGCACTACAAACGGACGGCTTACATTCACCTCTACTTTCACACCTTGCCCCACAGGGGCATCAAATGCAGAGGTGACCATTCCGTCAACGCGCATATGGCCGTGACGGAGCCACGATTTCAGATCCGTGCGGCTCCTGTCGGGCATTTTCTCCTGAACAAATGCTAAAAGTCCCTTTGGCTCTGATGTCTCGTTTATCCAGTGCAGCACTCTGTCTTCCCGATAGTTGCGCTGATTCCTGACGTTGTTGTTTCTTGGCATTTCTTAGTTACTGTTTGCTGACCGGCTGAAAGCTTCACTCCAGCAGGAAAGTTTCTTATTCTTATAACAATTTTAAATCACTTTTAGTCTTTCTTTTCCGTCATCCTTCCCCGTTTCCGACGCACTCTTTCGCAAAAGATGGCTTCCAAATCTGCAATAAAAGCATTTACGTTTGTCGCAATATTCCTTGCGAAGGTGTATCAAAGCCTGACTCCTGAGCGCGTTCTCGCTCCTTAGCCCAAGCTGTCCCCATCCTCTTGTTATTCCGTTCGATTCGGCAGGGAGGCTTTCGAGCAGGTCAAGCCCTCTTTCCGATAATTCCGGATCGCCACGCATAGCTCCGCAGGCATATATGATTGGCGCTGCCACATTTATCAGCAACAATGTAATGCTTGCAGCCGACAGCGAGTCGGACTGCGCCCTTGCATCAGTGTCCCAGGAGAAATGGTTGTGCCAGTATCCCTCGAGCATAAAGGTCAGTTTTTTACGCAATGCCTCTTCGTTTCCGCAGTTTTTCACTATCTCTGAAAACAGTGAGAAGCCCCCCTCACATGCTTTAGCAAGGTAAGCAATCCTTCTGTGCGGAAAATTCTGCGGACGTGTGCGGGAGTATTTCCACAAACCCGGTTTCATAGGACGTATGCCATATTTTCTGGCAAGAAAATAATATTCACGGCATAGCATCTGGTAATATTCATCGAGAATATGGAGTGAGGAATCAAGCATAGCTGCCTGTCCGAACAGCAAAGCCTCTATCTGAAAAAGATTGTCGGAATGATGATGGAGCAATTTCAGAGGCAAAGATCTTGCAAGCATTTCAAAAGGATCGCCGTTCAGTCCGAACCCGAGAGCCCTGGAAAATATTATGAAAGCTGTCTGTTCCCAGTCCCCTCCACATGCGTCGAGAATATCGAGCACCTTTTGCGCCTTGCTCTGGATCCGTTCTATCGAGAGGGTCTCAAGCCAGTCTGTCACAATGAGCCCGGGCAATGCCGCTATATGGGGGGCACATCGCAAATCCTGTTTTGAAGAAGACAGTGCTGAAAAAGTCCTGAAAAAATCTTCAGGCATTCTCACCTCCACCTGCGGAATAAGCGAACCATCGCTTCGTGTCACCCTGCGGTCGCTGACCCCTACCACATGGAGCACGATATTGTCGTAGGCGGGATCTGACTGATGACCATGTCTGAACCAGTCGGAAGCCTTCACATGAATCTCCACGTTTCCTGCCCAGAGTCTGCCTCCGAGTTTCACCTTGGCGTTGAAGAAATCCGGACCGGCATCAGTGTTCAGGTGTCCCGGGTCGACAACCTCGACCGAGCCACCGTCGGCATCGCATAGAGTTCTTCCGAACATACGCGATTTCCATAGATACTGGTAAAGTTTCTCCATAACACTCCAAATTTACTGCAAAAATAAGCATTTCCCGCTTAATAATTGTTAATTATCCCAAATTTCGCATTCTTTTCTTGGAGATTAATCATAATTTACCCTAACTTTGCATCGTGTTTTTCATAGTATAATTAAGATTAAGGTTTCGGTCTATCGCTTTGTGAAAAGAGATAGACTTTTTTCATATATAAAACCGACATAATAAATCAACCGTATCTCTGCTGATCAATTCCTATTATTTGAAGTATTGTCAAAAAAAACAGGAGCCTTTTGAAAGACTCCTGTTTTTCTAACATTTTTTTAATAGTTCTCTTCTTCCGGCATGAAATGCTGATAGGGATGCTGGCAGGCAGGGCATTTCTGTGGGGGCTCTGTGCCTTCATAGATGTAGCCGCATACAAGACACTGCCATTTGATCGGTTTCTCGCGTTTCCAGACTGAGCCTTCCTCAATACGCTTTGCCATAAGCTCGAAACGCTCCATATGGCGCTCCTCGATTGTGGCTATGGCACGGAATGTCTCGGCGATTTCAGGGAATCCCTCGGCATCTGCCACCTTGGCATATTCTATATACATTTCCACGCCTTCCTGTTTCTCTTCGGCGGCAGCCACTTTCAGATTGTCCAAAGTGGGAGTCAGCACACCGGGATCAATGGCGATAGGAGCCGTCATTGTCACTCCGTTCTGCAAGAGTTTCAGATAAATCTTAGCATGATGAAGCTCATTGGCGGCAGTCTCATTGAAAATGTTGGCATACTGGAAGTATGATTCCTTCTGCGCAGACTGTGCGAAATAAGTGTAACGTGAATAAGCACATGATTCAGCCACATACGAATTGGCAAGATTCTGTTCGGTCTTTGTGCCTTTCAGGCTTTTTGTGTCAGCCATAGTATAAATATTTTTATAAGATTAATATATGTGTCAGTCAAGGCTGCAAACCGGAATCTGTCAACACCGTCTGCAGCCGTATCTATAGAATTAACGCCACACGCCTCCAAAGGTTGAGCAAGACGTCGTCTTATTCAGAAAAATTATATAACTTCGCGGCATGACAGAAAAATTCAACGGCATAGTTCTCGACATCAGGAAGCATTCCGACCGTCATAACATAGTGACTCTCTTCACCCGTCGCCATGGAAGGGTTGCCTTCCTGTCGGCTGCCACCGGCGGCAAAGCCGGAAAAATCAGGACGGCTCGCCTTCAGCCTTTGGCGGTGATCGAGGGCGACATGAATTTCAAGCCAAACTCCGAACTGCAGAAATTAGGCGGGTTTTCTCTTTCCGTAGTATGGAACGAACTGTATTTCCACCCTTTGAAACAGGTGGTCACACTTTTTCTATCGGAGTTTCTCAACCGCCTTCTTCGCGCATCAATGCCCGACGAAAACCTGTGGGATTATATCGTAAACTCCCTTTCCCTGTTCGACAGAATGGAGACCGGCATTACCGACTTCCACATAGCATTCATGGCGTCTCTACTTCCTTTCATGGGAATACAGCCGGACTATGAGCAATATCGCAAAGGATATGTGTTTGATCTGCGTTCAGGAATGTTTACGGCTTCTGCCCCGTCACATCCCGACTTCCTGTCTCCCCGAGATGCCGGTGTGGCTGCCCTTCTGTGCCGCCTGCATTTCTCCAATCTTAGACTGCTTAGGCTCGATGCGAATGCAAGAAATGCCATAGTGCGCGGTCTTCTCCGCTACTATGGCATCCATTATCCGGGATCCGCCTCGCTTAAATCGCTCGACGTGATCCACGATATCTTTCATTCCTGACCCCGGTCAAGAACAGTTTAATGAACGACGCGCTTCAAGATTCCAAGTTTACTTCAAAACCTGATCTTAGAGCGCGCTCTTATTATCGCAGAATCAGCATAGCGTCGCCGTAGGCTCCGAAATGATATTTCTCCTTCACCGCCACGTCGTAGGCTTTCATCACCACGTCATATCCGCCGAATGCAGCCACCATCATGAGCATAGTGCTCAGAGGCATGTGGAAATTCGACACGAGCGAGTTGCAGACGGTGAAGTCGTAGGGAGGGAAGATAAATTTGTTGGTCCATCCCTCATATGTCATCAGATGACCGTTCATGCAGACGGCGCTTGCCACCGCGCGGAGCACCGAAGTGCCAACGGCACAAACATTCGAGTTTCTGTCTTTTGCCGCATTGACCATCTCCACGAGCTCTTCGTTCACAAACATCTCCTCGCTGTCCATCCGGTGCTTGGTGAGATCTTCCACATCGATCTCCTTGAAATTGCCGCGTCCCGAGTGGAGCGTAAGGAAACCGCGTTCCACACCCTTGATTTCGAGACGTTTCATAAGTTCACGACTGAAATGCAAACCTGCTGCAGGAGCCATCACGGCACCCTCGTTTCTCGGCGAAGATGCACTGATAGCGTTCGGCGTCAAACTCGTCAACCTCGCGGCTGATATACTCCGGCAGGGGTGTCTCGCCCAATGAGTAGAGTGTTTCCTTGAACTCATCGTGCGGACCGTCGTAAAGGAAGCGGAGTGTACGTCCGCGCGATGTGGTGTTGTCGATGACCTCTGCCACCATCGAATCGTCCTCACCGAAATACAGCTTGTTGCCGATACTGATCTTTCGTGCCGGCTCCACGAGCACGTCCCAGAATTTGTTTTCCATATTCAGCTCCCTGAGCAGGAAAACCTCGATGCAGGCACCGGTCTTCTCCTTGTTGCCATAGAGGCGGGCGGGAAACACCTTGGTGTCGTTGAACACCAGCACGTCGCCGTCGTCGAAATAGTTCAGAATGTCCTTGAAGATATGGTGGGAAATCTCGCCTGTTTTGGCATCGACCACCATAAGCCTGCACTCGTCGCGGTTCTCCGACGGAACCTGGGCAATCAGATTATCCGGTAGTTTAAACTTGAACTGTGATAGTTTCATTCCGATGTCTATGATTTGTTCTTAAATTTATATTTCATTTTCTCTGCAGCTGTCCGGCATAATTGATAAAGTCATCTGTCAGCAGCCGCCTGTGTTGTTATCTCTTTATGTCACTTCCCTTCATGATCCGTATCAGCATCGGGCAGACGGTAGTCTTCAGGGAAAGTCAATTCCGTATTTGCAATCTTTTCTATAGCCTCCTCTATGGTGAGACACCCGGATATTCGGGTATCACCCACTCTTGTGCGGCGCAATGCAGTGAGATGTGCTCCGCTTCCGAGAGCAGTACCTAAATCGCGGGCGAGCGCCCTGATATAAGTGCCTTTGCTGCATACTATCCTGAGTGTCACGTCAGGGAGCGAACAGTCAAGAAGTTCCATCTCGCTTATCTCAAGAGGCTTTGCCTTAAGTTCCACCTCCTTCCCCTTTCTCGCAAGGTTATAAGCACGTTTTCCATCGATTTTCACAGCCGAGAAAACCGGTGGCACCTGCATTATCTTACCCGTAAAATCGGGCAGGACCTTTTCCACCATCTCCCGGGTGATATGCTCCCATGGATACTCCCTGTCAATTTCCTTTTCAAGATCGAAACTCGGGGTAGTAGCTCCAAGGCGTATTGTCGCCACATATTCCTTGTCTCCGCTCTGAAGCTGTTCGATACAGCGTGTGGCACGTCCGGTACACACTATCAGTACTCCGGTGGCAAGCGGGTCGAGAGTCCCGGCATGTCCCACCTTAAATTTCTTAAGGTGGAGCCTGCGCTGTATGGCGCCTCTGATTCTTTTTACCGCATCAAATGAAGTCCACCCCAACGGCTTGTCGATTCCTATGATCTCTCCGCTAATAAAATCCACTTGTTGTCGTTTTGGTTATTTGTTATCGGTTTCGGGTTAAGTAGCCTACAAAAATTATAGTATCTTTTTAAAAGCTGCTTATTGCCGCCATCATCGGCTTAATCAATTCCAGAGAATGCAGACGATACCCATCACAACGCAATATGCGGCAAACCATATGAGTTTCCCTTTGTTCACAAGGTTGATCATCCATTTGCAGGCACAGCATCCCACAAGAAACGAAGCTGCGAAACCCACGGCAAGAGCTGTGGCGCTGACTGCATTGTCGCCCTGCGCGGCAGGCGTCGAAACAATTTCCTTCACATCAAGAAGCGCTTCTCCGAGAATTGGGATTATCACCATCAGAAATGAGAAAGATGCCACCTTGTCGCGCTTGTCTCCAAGAATGATACCGGTGGCAATCGTAGTGCCCGAACGGCTTAAACCCGGCAAGACAGCTATAGCCTGCGCACAACCGATCACGATTGCATCAAGCCATGAGATGTCGCGACCCCTGGAGGCACTTTTCATTCCGGCGCCATTCTCTTTCTTTCCGCTCCATTGCGCGAAAGTAAGCAACATCGCCGTGACAAGCAGACAGATTCCTACCACAATCAGACCATTCCCGAAAAATCCCTCAACAAAATCTTTGAAACAAAGTCCGACAATAGCCACAGGAATGCAGGAAACAAGTATCTTGCACACATAATAGAAATTACTGTCGCGCTTGAAAGTAAAAAAACTTACACACAGTTTCGAAAACATAGGCCATAACACCACAATCGTGCTGCAAACAGTGGCGGCATGGAGTATCAGGTCAAACTGAAGCACCTTGTCTGAAGGAAGGTCTATTCCAAGTATTTCGCGGAAAATCTCAAGATGTCCGCTCGAACTTATCGGAAGATATTCCGCAAGCCCCTGCACGATTCCAAGAATCAATGCATCGATCAATTCCATAATTATTAATTATTTTGGGTTTATTTTTACTCCGCTCCGGCATATGCCGGAAAATTTAAGCAGCAGAGTGCTCCTCTTGAAAAAATCAGTGGTCAATCTCTCTTTTTGGGTTTCCACACAATGGCAAAAGCCATGAAAAGGAATCCCAAAAACGACAGAGCCGGTCCCACCACAATTCTTCTTGTGCTGAATATTTCCGGATTGAAGCCGTTTTCTGTGGTGCTTCCCCCGCCACTCATAAGCATGAAGCCTACGATAATCAGAATCAGGCAACCACCCATCAGATAATAATTGATCTTGGAAAACGGACGTTCATTTTCCTTTATCCTTTCAAGACCCTGCGGATCCTTTTTTTCTATTTCTATTTTTAAAGCCATATTTTTGTTTTTTTATTTTCTCTGCCCTCAAGCCATACAGAGCAGCCGGTTGATATAGAATCTTGGTTTAAGCAGCCCACAAATAATGCATCACACATAATGGACTATGCATTATTTAAAGAGTTCGTCATAATCCTGATGCAGATATCTTGTAGTGGCAATCATGGCGGCAAGCGCGCAAAGCAACATCCCCACAAGGATAAGTCCGCCACCGACTGCCGCATATATCTCCCAGCTCACATAATCTGCCACATCCGTGAAGCCTCCGCCGGGAGCGACTGCGAGCGCCACACCAATTATTGCCACGGCTATGATTCCCGCCACAAGTCCGGAAAGCATATTGCTCATAATGAACGGACGACGTATGAAACCGTCGGTTGCACCCACAAGTTGCATGGTGTGGATAGTAAACCTTCGGGCATAGACTGCAAGATGCACTGTATTGTTGATAAGCACAAATGAAATGACAATCATCACAAGGGCTATGATACCCAGAATCATGGCAAACCGTTCTATGTTACGGTTCATGTTCTCCACCATCACAGAATCGGGCAACGCCACTGCCTCCACCTCGGGATTAAGCCTGATAGATTTTGCAACTGTGTCGAGTCTTGCCTGAGTGGCATAATCCGCTTTCACAGTGAAAGCCACCTCGGGCGACAACGGATTAACGCCGAAAAGGGCTTCAAGATCCTCTCCGGTATCATTTTTCCAATTCTTCAAGGCTGCCTCTTTGGATACAACCTTTACATTTCCGGCATATGGTTCTGCCGCAATCTTTTTTGCAAGGGCTTTTGCACCGGCATCGCTTACGCTGTCTGCCATCACCACGCTGACCTCAAGCTTTTCGCGCAATCTTTTAGTCTCGTTTGTCGCGCCGATTGTAATCAGGGAAATGATTCCGATCAATATCAACACAAGCGTGACGCTGACCACTGTGGTGAGGTGATTTGCCCAGAATGAGATTTTTACCTCTTTGTTATTTTTCATATCCTACGGATATTTTCATGTGTCCCGCACATGTCGTTTTAGGGATTTTTCAACTGCGCTCCGGCTCTCCGTGAATGCAGTTTTCTCGTAATGTGTGCAAAGTTAATAAATTCCACCCCCCTTTGTCAACCTTTTTACACACTTTTTTTAACTTTTCTCCTCAAATTATCCCCTTTTCCCATTGTTTACAACACGATTCGACAACTACAAGTTAACAGCCAATGTCTTAATTTTGTGTTTATGACATAGCTCAATTATGCGTTGCATATTCAATTCAATTATCTTCATGCGTTTATATGCTATAATACAAGTTCTTTTTTAGTTTAGAGCGCGTTCCTTAAAATTTCGAGGGCGTAGAGGCGGTTTTAGGAGTCAGACGGATGTTGTTTGGGCATTTTTGAGTAATTTTGCAACATGACCGACAAAAACACCATACTGAAGGCTGCCTATTTCACCCTCGGATGCAAACTCAATTTTGCCGAGACCTCTACAATCGGCAAGATGCTTGCCTCGCGTGGGATTCTGAGAGCAGCCAAGGGGGAGACGCCCGACATATGCATTGTCAACACATGCTCAGTCACTGAAATGGCAGATAAAAAAGGCAGACGGCTTATAAGAAGCCTTGCCTCACGCTATCCGGACGCCGCCATCGCCGTCACCGGATGTTATGCCCAGCTCAAACCGCAGGAAGTGGCTCAGCTGCCGGGAGTTGACATTGTTCTCGGATCGAACGAGAAACTGAAGATGGCGCAATATATCGACGAATGGATTGCCGACAGGCAGAAACGCCTTGAAGTGACTTCCTTCCTCAACATCCGCGAATTCCATCCATCGTGCGAAAAAGGCGACCGCACCCGCTATTTCCTGAAAGTGCAAGACGGTTGCGACTATTTCTGCACATATTGCACAATTCCATTTGCACGTGGCAGATCGCGTTCGGGGTCCACGGATCAGCTTGTCGACATGGCGCGACGGGCAGCAGCCGAAGGGGGCAAGGAAATTGTCATCACCGGTGTCAATATCGGTGAGTTTGGCAAAGACAACGGTGAGGATCTTTTCAACCTTCTCCGCAGGCTCGACGCCGTGGATGGAATAGAAAGATACAGGATTTCCTCGATCGAGCCAAACCTGCTCACTTCCGAAATCATACGATGGATTGCCGAAGAGTCAAGGGCATTCATGCCTCATTTCCATATTCCGCTCCAGTCCGGTTCCGACAAAGTGCTCCGCCTCATGAACCGACGCTATGACACAGCTTTTTTCCGCTCCCGCATAGAGGAGGTCAGAGACCTTATCCCGGATGCCTTCATAGGAGTTGACATTATGGCGGGATCGAGGGGCGAGACTCCTGAAGAATGGGGAAACTGCCTCAGGTTTGCCGAAAGCCTCGACGTGACACGCTACCATGTGTTCCCATATTCCGAGCGCCCCGGCACCAAAGCGCTGCAACTTGGCGATGCCGTAAGCCAGGAAGAGAAACACCGTCGGGTGGGATTGCTCACCACCGTCTCCGACAGAAAGATGGACGCATTCATGAAGAATCACATTGGGAGAACGATGGATGTACTCTGGGAACAGCCATCCGGACAGGGTATGATGCACGGTCTCACCGAAAACTACATACGCATTGAGGCACCACTACGCAGCGAACTCATCAATACCGTATCGCCCGTGGTAATAACGGGCATACATCCGGAAGAACCCGAGGTCATGACCGCGGAATTAGCTGTTTAAGTCCTCTGACGACTGAAATCCTACAACCATAAACAAAAAACCAATTTTCTTGAAGCTTTCTGTAATAATACTAAATTGGAATGGAAGAAACCTCCTTGAACAGTTCCTTCCTGCCGCATCCCGTTTCACAGATTCTCCGGATGTGCGTCTGATAGTCGCTGACAATGGTTCCACAGACGATTCCGTAGACTGGATACGCCGTAACCATCCCGAGGTTGGAATCATCACGCTCGACAAGAACTATGGTTTTGCCGAAGGATATAACCGAGCCATTGCGGCCATACCTTCCGAATATACCGTGCTCCTCAACAGCGATGTGGAGGTCACGGAAAACTGGTGGCGTCCGCTTCTCGACTTCATGGAAAAAAATCCCGATGTCGGAGCATGTCAGCCAAAGATCAAAAGCTTTAGAAACAGACAATTTTTTGAATATGCCGGTGCGGCAGGAGGATATCTCGACCATCTCGGCTACCCTTATTGCCGTGGAAGGCTATTCGACAGCATCGAGAAAGACGAAGGGCAATACGATGCCTCACCCGCTGATGTTTGCTGGGCTTCAGGAGCAGCTCTTATGGTGCGTACTGACCTATACCTCTCTCTTGGAGGTCTCGATCCTAAATTCTTTGCACACATGGAGGAAATAGACCTCTGCTGCCGCATACATGCCGCCGGGTTCAGAGTCTGTGCAGTGCCCGGATCGGAGGTTTACCACGTTGGCGGTGCATCCCTTTCACAAGGAAATCCGAAAAAGACATACCTTAATTTCCGCAACAACCTTCTGCTTCTTCATAAGAATCTTCCGGAGAAAAAAGGCAAGAGAGTGCTTTTTTTCAGACGGCTTGCCGACACTTTGGCATTTTTCATGTATGTGGCGAAACTCGATTTCCCAAACGCCCGGGCAATACTGAAAGCCCACTCTGATTTCAAAATAATGCGGAAAGACTACACTGATTTTCCAGCCACCGACACTCTCTCAACCCTCCCCGGTTCCGACCGCTATATCGTGTTCGACCATTTCATACTCCGCAAGAAAAGTTAACAAATATTAAGAATTGCGTTTACCCCCCCCCGATAACGTTAATGGATGTTAATTTTATTTGCAATTTAAAAAAAGTTAACTATACCTTTGCCGTCGAAGATTCCGGCTTGCTCCGGATTTGCTTGACTATAGATAAAATAACGAACTAAATAAATACACATGTTGTAAACGGAGATCCTGTTTATAACCACTTTCACAACGAAAGAGGGTTAACGGTCATACGCTTACTTAATTAGGAAATTTCACTTTGATCATGAAACTCCGCCTTATCCCACTTGCCGTGCTATCGTGCGCGACGATTTTCCCGGCAGCCTCACAAGATGTGGCTCTTAAGACGAATCTCGCTGCTGACGCGCTACTGAGCCCAAACGTCGGGATTGAATTCGGACTCGCTCCGAAATGGACACTCGACGTCACAGGGGAAATAAACGCCTGGACTCTGTCTCATTCCAGGAGATGGAAACACTGGTATGCCATGCCTGAAATTCGTTATTGGACATGCGACCGCTTTCAGGGTCATTTCTTTGCTGCCCATATATTTGGAGGTCAATATAATATCGGTGGTTTCAACGGACACTGGAATATGCTCGGCACTGACGCTACCCTTCTTAAGGAAAGCCGTTTCCAAGGCTGGTATGCTGGAGCCGGTATCGGTTATGGATATGCATGGGCTCTTGCCAAGCACTGGAATATTGAGGCTGAGCTCGGGCTTGGATGGAGCTACACGCGCTACGACCGTTACAAATGCGCAGGATGCGGAATAAAGACCGATAGCGACCATCCCCACAACTATGTGGGAATCACAAAAGCTGCAATCAACATTGTTTATATCTTCTAAGACGCCATGATTATGAAATCTGCTATTTTCCCGTTTTTAGTTTCTATATCTCTGTTGACAGCGGCAAACGCCAAAGAAGTTGATAATGTGGCTGTCCCTGTGGAGGCATCCGAAGCCTTGGTGAAAGACGGCTCCCGAATAAACGTGGCATTCCCCGTAGACCTTTCATCGATCAACTGCAAAAGCCGTCAGGCTGTGGTGCTTACGCCTGTGGTCTGCAACGGTGCCGATTCTCTCTTTCTTCCTCCCGTCGCCCTTTACGGCCGCGACAGATGGATACATTACCAGCGTGAGCTCGGCGACAATATGCTTGCCGGTGAAAATGGCGTAAACCTTAGAAACTGGCAGAAACCTGACTCCTATCCCTATTCAGCCTCCGCTCAATGGGAAGACTGGATGGACGGAGCTTCTCTCTCTGTTATCCGCAAAGACTACGGTTGCTGCTCGACTCTCCTTGCTGAAGGGACTTCCACTCCGGTCTATACATTGAATCTTGAACCCGAAGAGATTATGTTCGCCTATTCCTACGTCAGGCCTGTTGCCGACGAGGTGAAGACACGCACCGCAGAGGGTAGCGCTTACATCGATTTCCCGGTCAACAAGACCGAAATATATCCCGACTATCGTCGCAACACCGTAGAACTTGGTAGAATCCTTGCCACTATCGATTCCATCAGAAATGATGCTGACATCACAGTTAAGTCGCTGTCGATAAAGGGTTATGCATCTCCCGAAGGTTCTTACTCCAACAACGAACGGCTTGCAAAAGGGAGAACCGAGGCTCTTAAGAACTATGTGCAGAATCTCTATCACTTCACTCCCGGATTCATAAAGACCTCTTACGAACCGGAAGACTGGGAAGGTCTGCGCAAATGGCTCGAAAACAATGAGATCAGCGAGAAAGAGAGAATACTTGCCATAGTTGACGGCTCTCTCGCCCCCGATCCTAAAGATGCCGCCATCAAGCGTCAGTTCCCCACAGAATATGCATATCTCCTGAAAACTGTATATCCCGCCCTGCGTCATTCCGACTATCGTATCGACTTCGAGGTTCGAAACTTCACCGACGTGGAGGAAATTAAACGCCTCATAAAGACTCAGCCTCAAAAACTTAGCCTCAACGAATTCTATCTTGCTGCCCAGACCTACGAACCGGGTAGCGACGACTTCAACGAGGTGTTTGAGACAGCAGTCCGTATGTATCCCGACGATGAGGTTGCAAACCTCAACGCTGCCAATGCCGCGATTAGCCGCAACGACCTTTCTTCGGCGTCAAAATATCTTGACAAGGCTGGCGACGGCGGTGAGGCGGAATACGTAAGAGGTCTCCTTGAGATCAGATACGGCAATCTTGAAAAGGCACTCCCCCATCTTCAGTCAGCTGCAAGATTGAAAGTGGCAGACGCACCGGCTGTGATAGAGCAGGTGGAAAAGAGATTGAAAAAGAAATAACGATTCTTATATAACCAGCCCGGCAGGGTAAAATAACGATTATTTTTTGAGGGGAGCGGCTCCCTGCCGCTCCCCCCCTTACAGACAATTTACGATATCTTTTATAGAGTCCACGAAACCCGTGGAAGCGATGTCCCCACACTATTTTTCGGCTCTCCAAACAAGATATTTTGCTTAACACCAATAAGATAATCAAAAACTCAAATAAAACAACTTTATTAACTAAATTTTTTCAAACATGAAAAAAACCTATTTATTCGGCATGTTCGCAGCCCTCGCCTTCGCAAGCTGCTCATCCGACAACGAACCCGCCAACAACCAAGGCGGAGCAACCGGTGAACTCGGTTATCTTGCAGTAAAAATTGCAACCAATGCAGATACTCGTGCAGGTGAAGATGGAGGTTTCAAGATCGGTACAGAAAACGACGTAAAAAATGCACTTTTCATTTTCTATGATGCAGCCGGCAATTACATCGAAAGCAAGACTCCCACTCTTACTTTCAACAACAACAACAACAATACAAATCCTGACTACGAAAAAGAGTCTGATGCAGTATTGGTTCTCAATAAAGCAGACTACAATCCTACACAGGTGTTGACTGTACTCAACTATACCCCAGCAATGAAGAATGCTCTTGAAGGAAAGACAATTACTTCTGCTGTTGGAGTAGTAGAAACCTCTGATAAATTCTGGTCGGAAGGTGATGGCGATGCAAAGAAAGATTATTTCGTAATGTCAACCTCTCAGTATTGGCAGACAGCCGGTCAGAACAATACTACAAGCGTTGCCGGGAAAGTATTCACCGATTCTAAGACAGCACAAGCAAATCCAGTTATTATCTATGTTGAGCGTGTAGCTTCAAAAGTATATGCAAAAACTGCAGATACATTTAATCCCCAAAATCCTAAAATCACACTTGACGGGACTCCAAATACTGAGCTTGGAATAACACTAAGGGGTATCAACGTAGCCAATATGTCAGAAAAGACATATCTCGTAAAAAAAATCGAGAACTATAGCGATTGGACTGCATTCAATGATCCTTCACAATTCAGATCTTACTGGACAACTATTCCTGCCTCTATGACTTATGGCAACTGGAGCTGGAACGAATATGCGACCACGGCTTTTGATAAAACAAAAGACTATAACTTCTATACCCTTGAGAATACAAATCAGACACAACCTACCGACCTCGTAATCTCAGCTCAGATCACAAAAAATGGCAACCCCGTTTCTATTATTTACTACGGTGGCAATTACTATGAATACAACGATGAGACCCTGAATGTTTACGGACAATTGCTGAAGGACAAGGGTTACAAGATGTACACAAAGCAGGCTGACAATTCCCTTAAAGAAGCTGATATTACAACTGACTGTCTTGCCTGGCTTACTCAGACCCAGCACGAAGCAGCTGTTAAAGCTGGGAAAATCAAAGCTTACCAGACATATGCAGTGTTCACCCTTCCTGAGGGCGCCACTTTAAAGAATGGAGAAGAAAACGCAACTGCAGAAGATGTGAACACTCTTCTCCAGAGCAATGATTATGTAGCTCAGATCTGGAATAACGGTATGTGTTATTATTATGTTAATGTAGAACACTTTGGACCAGTCGCACCTTACACAATCGGTGTTGTCAGAAACCACCTCTACGAAATTACCGTCAACACACTCAAAGGTCTTGGTACTCCGGTATTCTATCCCGATGAGAAAATCATTCCTGAGAAGAGAACTACAGACGAATTCTATATGTATGCAAAAGTCAGAATTCTTAAATGGAAGGTAGTTCGTCAAACCGGAAATTTCGATTAAGAATAAACAAAACATCTCACAAAGGAATAGCGGGATTTTCACCGCGTTATCCCGCTGTTCCTTTTCCCTTTAGGCATCGAGGGGTGAAACCCTCCTTGCTTGCCAGGATCTGAAAAAGATCACGGAGCCATCGGCTTCAAAAACTTTTCATTTTTGCTAACAAAATAGATTTACAAGACAATGTTCACTGTAAAGACTTTTTCAAATATCCTTGCGTCTGCAGCTCTGATTGCATCTGCCGCTTCCTTATCTTCTTGCAGCAACGTGATCTATGACGAGCCGGACTCTTGCGAGGCAAACCATAGCCTCCGTTTCTGCTGGGACCACAACATGCTTTTTGCTGATGCGTTTAAAGGGAATGTATCTTCAGTGGCTGTTTACGGATTCGATGCTGATTCCGACAAACTTGCCTGGGTTATCACTGACAAAGGAGACGCACTTGCCAAAGACGGATACGTGTTGTCGCTCAACGGGGTTGAACCCGGAGAATACACAGTCGTGGCATGGTGCGGACTTGACAACAATGCGGGAGAATCTGAATCTTTCTTTGCCTCCGACATGAAAATCGGAGTTTCCACCCGTCAGGAATTAAACTGCAGGATGGAACGTGAGATTCGTGATGACGGATCCCATCATTCTTCGGATGACCTATTCGACCTATATCACGGCACTGTCTCCGACGTTGTAATCTACGATCCGATGGAAACAAATACCGAAGGTGATTACGTCTATACCGTAAATCTGAAAAAAGACACAAACCGTGTGCGCATCATCCTTCAACAGCTTTCAGGGGAAGATATTGAAGCCGACAAGTTCACCTACACCATAGAGGAGAGCAACGGATGGATGGCACACGACAACGAACTTCTCGACGATGAAATGATCACCTACCATCCCCATCATCAGATGGAAGGAATCGCAGGTGTAGACACTGACGGCACAAGGGCAATGACCGATGTGAAAGTTGCCATTGCCGACCTTACACTGAGCAGGCTTATGGCTGACAGAAAAACAATTCTGACGGTCAGAAACTCCAGCAATGAGGAAGTAGTGAAGATTCCGCTAACCGACTATGCCCTTCTCGTCAAAGACAATTACAACAAAACAATGACCGAACAGGAATATCTCGACCGTCAGGACAGATACACCCTCACTTTCTTCCTTGACCAAAACCACAAATGGGCTGCAGCCCAGGTAATAATCAATTCTTGGAGAGTGGTTTTCAACAACAGTGAGTTCAACTGATTTCAACAAGTCTATTCATGAGTCTTATATCTAAAATATCTTTGGGTGCCTGTGTGCTGCTTGGCGGTTTGATTTCCGCATGCGGCAACGACTCTCCTTCCGATGCTTCGGGTGAAAAGGTGCTCCTCAATTTCAACATCGTGATGAGCGGAGGCACCGACACCCGTGCTGATGATACCTGGGGAAGCGACTACGATCCATCGGAAGTGGGAGATGATTTCGAGAATAACCTTGTCGACATTCACCCCGGCATAATAAGTGTTAATGCAGATGGCTCGTCAGGAAACAGTATCGGCGATATTTCTATCCTCTCCAAAAGAATTTCTAAACTTGCCGACGGCAGAGTGCAGTATGCCATCAACGGAAGACTTAACACTGACAAGACTCTTGAAGAACTGAAGAATGGAAACTATCGGCTTATCGTTTCAGCAAATACCGATGCTACTGTTGTGAACCCCGTCAACGGATTGTCAGAATGCTATTATACCCTGAAGACAAACGCAAACTCCATGAAAGCGATTCCTATGTGGGGAGTTCATACATTTGATTTCAATGGCCTTGTGCCGGGTGAAAGCTACGATATGGGAGATGTGGAACTCCTTCGCTCCGTCGCAAACGTGAGGATTATAATCCTTGACGAACTCTTTGAGGGGGAACGGAACGTAAAGATAAAATACCTCAGACTAAACCGGGTGAACAACTGCGGCTATCTCCTCCCGGCAAACGAACAGACAAGAAATTCACTCGCGGAAACCACCGACCTTATCATCTCCAACTCTATAAATGCTGTAGCCGATGCCAGCCATCTAGTAACTGATTACACAGTATCTTCTCAGAATGGCGAGAAAACTTTAAGCTTCTATCTGCCGGAAACCGTCAACAGTAGAACTCTCGATGCGTCCGACGATTTGATTCTTACAGTGGGATATGTAGCAGACGGGATTTCTGAGCCAATGGAAGGCCAGCTACATTTCTGCGAATATACAGATGAGGGGAAACCGGCTGCAAATGCCGTGCCCTGGGACATCGTTCGCAACCACATCTACGAATACACCATCACCGGTGTCGGCTCTCTCTACAAACCGGAATTGCAGGTGTGTGTGAAAAGATGGTATTACCACAAAATTAAAACCGAGCTATAATGAAACGCTTACAGTATATATTTGTCGCACTGGTGGCAATGCTTAATGCCGGATTCTCCGGATGTTCCGACAATATCGACATGCCGGGGTCTCATGTAGTTCCCGAAGGAATCATACTGCAGGTGCCGAATCCAAAAGGTCTTGCCGCCTCAGCCACGCGTTCCGATGAAAAAGATGAGACCATCGACATCGCTGAGAAAGAGGGCACCATCAAGAATCTTTATCTTGTAGCCTTTGATGAGTCCGGAAATTTTGTAAAAGCCGTAAATCTTGAGAAAAACAGCGGTGAACTGAACAGCCATGACAAATACAAGACCTACCAGCTCGAAGGCATTCTTGAATATGGTATAGCATATCGTCTTTATGTAGTGGCTAACCTCGATTCTTTCATCTCCGGCATTGACTGGAATGATCTGAAAAACGAGAACAAGTTCAAAGATCTTGTACTTAACTTTAAAGATGCAAGCAATAAATATCTGCTCAATTCGGCTGATATGCCGAATAATGGTTTGCCCATGGCTTGCCTGCATTCCGAACTGATGCTCAACGGCAATAGTGTTGACGATGCAATCACTTTTGAAAAGGGTAAGGAATGTGTGATCCACGCAGATCTTACTTTTCTCGTTGCAAAAGTGAGATATACAATACTGTTTGATAACGTTTATGATGGGGAAAGTGGCATAATAACCGAAGCTCATAAAGTATTCGGAGATACATATCTTTCGCTTAAATCTGCTTCTGCAGAAAATCTGCTGAACAATGCCACCAAGATTGAAGGATCTGTGTCAAACCCTTCCGGTTACTTCAATCTTGAAGGTCTTTCGCTGAAATCTGTGGTGTATCCTGAAAATCCTGATGATTATCCGGAATCAGATCAGCGTTTTGTAGATCTTGATGAAGAAAACAATCCCAGCTTAGAAAAAAAGGCATGGCAGGGAACTTTCTATCTCCCCGAGAACCTCTCGGATAAGCATTCCGGTCTTTTATTAAAAGGGGACTTGCTGGAATATAATGGAGACCGGATCTCCGGTCAGGAACTCTCCTACCGGCTTTCTCTCCTCCCTATTGAGGATGAGGACAATTTGACCACAATACGTAGAGGCCATGCATACGACATTGTTGCCAACGTAACAGGTCTTCAGACTTTGAAAATAAACAAAGTAGTTGTAGAGCCTTGGACCATAGAGCAGTTGAATTACATCCTTCAGCGTCCCGTTTTCCTTCATGTCGACAAGACCGCGATTCCTGTCACTGCCGGAGAAACCACTGCTATATGGTATGACACGGATGCCGACGGAATTAAACCTGAATCTCCCAAATTTACAAAAGATAACAAAGAATACGACATCTATAGTTTTAATATAGAAGGTGATTCCCTGTTTGTCAGCGTGAATCCTGAAATCAAGGCTGACTGGTTTAAAGAGATACGCGATGGAGGAAACAGTTTTAATTTTTTCCACATCACAGCCGGAACTCTCCACAAGAAGATTGATGTGTCGCCTCTAACCCTTCACAGGTATCTCACTGTTTCACCCACCAACATCACAATAGATGTGCGTGAGCAGATAGCCTCCGGGCATTACTCAGGTTCATTCGATGTGGTGGTAAAGACAAACCTCAACGAGTTCTCCCTGTCAGATCTATCCGCATGGACCACTGACGAAAACCTTGTACTTAAAGACAAGAATGGGAACATAGTATCGTCAACTTCCAATTTCAAACCTGAAAACGGAGAGTATAGATTCAAAGTGGAATTCAAAGGATTAAACAGCGGAGCTGAAATCTGGGCAAAAACATCAAAACAATTTAAGTTTCTGATTGAGGCTGACAATGAAGGTATCGAGATGGGAGAAGACTATATATTTCCCCAGACGGTCACTGTAAACGTGCTCCCTGCCAACGATTTCTACACAATTCATTTCCGGGCAACAGGATGGGATAATCCTCATATCTACGTCTACCAGTGTCTTGAACTGCCGGCTTCTTACAAAGAAATGTATAATGGACAACTCCTTGCATCAAAACCCGTCGGATATAAAATCTGGCATGACGATGATAAATATTGGCAATATTTTTCTGCATTGGAATATTCTTTTACAGGGAAAATAGCATTTAAAGGTTGGGACGATCCTATAAATAAAACTTTTCTTAATACAAATCAAATCACAGAATACAGTAACGGTTTTATTATACTAACGGATTATTGGAATCCTGCCGAATCAGGATCTGATAATAAATACTACAAAGACCAGGACTTCTTTGCAGATTACAGACCCTTATGTGGTTGCTATCTTTGCAACAATGAAAAATATAATAAGGTATGGCCCGGCATTAGGATGAGTAAAGAAGATGGAGATAACAACGGATGGTGGAAAATTGAACTGACCGCACTTGCCACCCCTGGAAAAGCATTGATAATGTTCAGCAACGGTCATGACGGCGATAGCAATAAACGCTATCCTGAAGCAAATGCAGTCGGCCTTTCTCTGTTTGATTATCCCTCCCGTGAAGGCTGGTTTGATTATAATGGTTCAAAAACATTCACCCCTGAAAAACCGGGATTCATTGCTGAGTCTAAAACCCGAAGAATATATTACACCAACCCTGATGGATGGAATCCACCACACGTATGGTACTGGAACATGGAAACAAATTTCGGGAACACATGGCCAGGACCGGAAATGAAAAAAGACGCCAATGGCTATTGGTATTATGATATCGACAAGAATGCCACTCAGTTATTATTTAATCCAGGTGGAGATAACGGTAAAACAGGCAATCTTACAGTTTCAGCAGACAAAAATGTCTACGATAGAAATGGAGCAAATGACTCCTATAATACTGATCCCATCCCTGATAATAGTATTTCATATAGGATCTATTGGTACAAAAGTCCTGAAAGCGCAACTGATTACCGAAACTTTGTAAAATACAATGATGGCACAAAGGGTTGTACAACTTACATGAAACCGTGCGATGGATCTGAAGAATTCGATGGAGCAGTAAGATTTTATGTAGATTTATCATTCGATACAGATAGTGATCAATTTTTTGCAGCTTGTAATTCTTCCGGAAATCAAGAATATGGAGGAGCCCAAGGCGGTTGGATGAATATCAAAACATATCGTAATCCTGCGCCAACCGGCAAATCATATAAATATACTGTCGTAATATATTAATCGGTCTAACGTCTATGTTCAAACGTATTTTCATATATATATCAGTTTTGGTCTCGCTCTTTGCATGCAGCGATGACGGATTTGACACTCCCCTTTCCGAGATTCCGGAAGATGGTAAGCTTAACGTCCATTTCGCAATACCGGAAATGGAACGTCTTTCAACACGCACGAATGAGGATGACATTAATTCTCTTCTTATGTTGGTGTTTGACGGTGAAGCAGAATCCTCCGTGCTCAGACAGATGGAAGATCTCACCTCTAAACTGACCGCTACCAATGATTGCGAAATAACTCTCGATAAGAATATCCGGAAAAACGGAAATCTCTTTTTTGTATTTATCGCCAACGCGCAGTACTCTCCTATTGTAGGCACCACTACTCTAAAAGGCGTTGTCGATTATAAAACAGAGGTTGTAAGCGGAGATTATATGGTGATGAGCGGCGAGTCCAGCTTATACGACATCCTTTCTTACAATACGATTGCCCTCTATCGCAACGGTGCAAAAATAACTGTCTGCAATGAGAAAAAAGATGATTCGGAAACCACTGTGAATTATCCGTTCGGTGTCTATGGAACTGCCAGTGCCACGAGTATCGTTGCCGGTGTCAAAGATTTAATGAACGAAGCCTCTGCTTATTCTCTCCCTGAGAATATTTCCGACACTCACAATATGGCGGAATATGTTCACCCTACAGAAAACAGCAATTCAGACGCTTTCGTTATAGTAAAGGCTCCTTTCAACGGCAATTACTCTTATTATCGTCTTGACTTCAAAAAAATAGATGAAAGCAAAAAAGAAACTGTCCTTCATATTCTTCCCAATCATCATTATGAATTCGTAATCAAAGGCATATTGTCTTCAGGATATCCGACTCCTGCGGAAGCTGCCCTGCATCCGGTGTCTTCATCTGAAGTGATGTACGATATTCATGACCATGCACCCGTGGTCTACAATATGATTACGGATGGCACCCATGAACTTGGAGTAAGCCATGTCGTAAAACATAATTCTGCTGAAGAAGGGTCAGAAACCCTCTATGTGAAAGTTTTTTCACACGACGGTGTATATCCTGATTTCTCAGCCGGCTGCATAAAGATTGATCCCTCCGCAAGTTCATGGCTTTCAATCGGCAACGTCAAAGAGGTATCTGAAGAAGATAAAACCGGTACCGGTTCTGATTCAGATACGGATCCGAACCATAAAGGGATAGTATACGCAGTGACTCTCAACTTTAATAAGACTGCAAGTTCCGGAGATCTTGAAGGAAAACTATCCGTCAACTGGGCTGGTCTGTCGCGCGATGTACCCGTAGCATGGAACAAAACCTTCATCGCCACCGACCTTTTCGAAAGCGTGGATTTAAGAATAAACGAAGGGAATCATCAAATTTTTTATGAAAAAAATTATTTTAATTTTGTAAAGAACTCAGTATGGGGAACCTCTGAATCAGCGAACAACGGCAACCCTCGAGATGCAGGATTTCATTTCCCCATCATGTATGGAGAATCCGGCAAATTACAGTCTTATGAATATGACATAAATTTCAAGGATCTCAATAACGGTGAATCTTACGACTGGAAAGCTGAAATAGAAGGTGATAATGTCATAAAGGCTGTTGAAGTAAAAGCTAATTCAAATAATAAACTCAAAGGAGAGGGTCCGAAAATAACCCTGACAAGAAAAGCGGATGACTGGGAATACAGCACCGGGAAACTTGTTATTAAGGTGAAGCCTACCGACAAACCAGATAGTCCGGAAAACTGGACCTCTTATAAGGTTGACCTTTACCATACCGGATTCTTTCATCAAGACAATTATAAATATGCTGTTGAAAACACCTACGACAGTTCCCGCAATTGGACATATTATGAGGTGGTGACCACAGATGACGGCAGTCATTGGCTTGATCGAAATCTCGGAGCCAGATCTTCTGAACTGTATATCAGAACAAGCGCCGGTTCCACATACTATGGTAATCCCGATGCCGCGGGTGCGTTCTATAGAGTAGCTGACTACAAAACCAATGGTGGATATTCTGTTTATTCCGATCCGGAAATGAGAACGGGAATCTGTCCCCCCGGATATGATTTCCCCACCTCTTCCCAATGGGATGCCCTAAGGAAATCTAATAATTTCCACACAGAAGCTGTCGGTTCTCATTATAATGCCGCATATGTGGCTGGAGACAAGACTGTCTACTTCCCAAAATGTCTTTACTATGGAGTGAACAATGAACTTCTTGGCGAATCGCGTGCCGGTTATTATTGGACAAAAACAGCTTCAACCGGAACTGAAAAGGAGGAAATTGGTGCATGGCTGAAATGTCTGATGATTTCAGGCACCGCTACCTCTTATATCAATGGTGAAGTGGTGTGCCCGAATGTTAATAAGATACCTGACGGAGTAAGGGCAGCATCAAAAGGATATGCTATGAACGTGAGATGCGTAAACAAGACATCAAAAACCGACGAAGTCTCAAAAGTGAATTTCTTTGTGGAGGGTGCCACCCACGTTTATCTTTATGTGGAAGATAAGACCACAAAACAGAGAACTGCCGTTACCACATGGCCGGGCAAGCCTATCGGCAATTTCAACACTGCCGATCAACTCTTCAACTTCCTCTATGAGTCAACATCTTCCAGACCGGAAGAATTCTATGTTATTTTCAACTACAAAGGTTCAAACGGACAGATTCACTCTTTCAGCAAGAACAACGGCAATCCCAATGTATGTCTGTATTCAACGGATAAAGATCCGAATGAGCTGATTGGTTGGAAAGTGACAGGAGACGATGCCCCGGACTTCAGCAACTACGGCAACGGCACAGTCATGACCAAACTCGGTGGATACTGGCATTTCTGCTTTTCTGAAAAGAAAGGAGGATTCACCGAAAAAGCAGTAGAGCCATCTATCCCTTCAGGCAAAATGCGTGTATATTTCAAAAATCCCGGTTGGAGCCAAGCTAATTGCTATGCATTTAACGAGACTGAAAATATAGGTGACAGTGGACTTAACATGGAAAAACTTCCAACAAATACTGATTGGTGGTATATTGATATTGATACAAAATTCACAAATCTAGTATTCAACATGAACGGTTGGGGGACAGCTCAATTCCCTGGAAGTAATCAAAATTGGCCCATAATCAACCGCTCAGCAGGAGGAAAGAACTATTATACCTCTTATAATGGACCCAATACAAATGAAAGACCGTAACTGCTTATATCTATCACAGGTAAAAACTTAAGGTAAAATCAAGATTGTTCAATATTTGCTTAATATTTGCTTAATTTTCAACATAGATTCATAGATACCTTTTCATTAGTAGTAATTAGCGAAACATAGGATCAAAGTTTATATAAAAGTAAGTAAGTTGTAGTGAATCCTGATCCGAATCCATAACTTTTCATCTAAGGGAGCCCGCAAGGCTCCCTTTATTCTTTACAGTCTGTTTACTCCCAACCTCCAATATCCGTTTCCACCAGCCCATTGCATTCATCATAATTTTTTTACAAGTCATTTTCAAATTTTTCTTGCTATATTTGCATATGGAAAATAAACCTCTGATTCTTGTCACAAACGACGACGGCATAGATGCCTTCGGCGTTCATGAACTTATCGACCGTCTCCTCCCTTTCGGAGACGTGATTGCCGTTTGTCCCGACTCCCCGCGCTCCGCGCAGTCGATGGCTCTGACCGTAAATGCCGCCCTTCGCGTGACGCGGGTGGATGACTACAACGGTGCAAAAATGTATAAAACAAACGGCACACCCGTCGACTGTGTGAAACTTGCCATGCACACCGTGGCTACGAGAAAACCGGACCTGGTGGTCAGCGGCATCAACCACGGCTCCAACGCTTCCATCAACGTGATATATTCCGGCACCATGGGCGCTGCATTCGAAGGTTGCGCATTCGGAATTCCCTCCGTGGGATTCTCTCTCACCGACCATTCACCGGCTGCCGACTTCGCCCCATGCTACCCTTTCGTTGACAAGATCGTGAACCATATCCTGAAATTCGGACTTCCCGATGGAGTCTGCCTTAACGTCAACATCCCGAACTCCGTGCCCTACCCCACAGAAATGAGAGTATGCCGTGCCGCCAAAGGAAACTGGAGCGACGAATATAAGGAATATACCGACCCGCAGGGTGGTAAATTCTATTGGCTTACCGGGAAATTCGTGAACGAAGAACCAGAAAATGAAGAGACCGACGAGTGGTGTCTCGCTCATGGGATAGTCTCCGTCGTACCCACCATGCTCGACCGCACATCACCCGATTCAGAGTTTCTCAAGAGCATTTTCACATAAATTAACAAAAATATACCATTTAACTCGGTTATTAACTAAATTTTAATAAAATAACACGTGTTAACATAATTATTTTTGTTAACTTTGCAGCGAACTTCCGAAAATTTCTCTGTTCCGCAGCTTTGAAAGTCTTTTTTCGGGCTTCTCCGAAAAGCTGCTTTAAGACAGAAAGATATAATGACTGGGATTTCGTTCCCGTCGTTGACAAATTAATCGTTTCATTGACAATTTTATTGTTGCATTAGTAAAGTTATGGATTAATAGTTAAAATTAGGATTAGGACCTTCAATGCCTTTCGTTGTGATTCGAGGGGCATTGGAAAAATGGGGTGCGTAGTGATTATGCGCCCCTTTTTTGTTGAATTTACAATATTTTTATTGTAATTTTGAATCGGTTTTCAGAGTGTCCTTTTGTTCTCCTCTCTTAATTTTCAAGCGGCTCTTCTGTGACCTGTTTCTTAACTCCGATTATCTAATGAAATCTTCATTCGCCGAAATAGTTGACGCTCTTGGTTCTTCTGTGAAGGTAGTCAACAGAAATTCAGATCTCCTTGATTCCACAATCGACACCCTACTCACAGATTCGCGCAGCCTCCGCCGCCCTCACACCTCCGTTTTCTTTGCAATCCGAACTCCCGGAGGAAATGACGGACACCGGTTCATACGCGATCTCTACGACCGTGGGGTTAGATTCTTTGTGGCGAATGAAGTGCCGGAAAATATGGCTGACGCAGATGATGCCTCTTTCATAATCACCGAAAACACTGTCGGCACCCTACAGAAAATTGCGGGGAGATCTCTATCTGTGAAAGCCGATATAGTCGCTATAACCGGAAGCCGGGGAAAGACCACCCTTAAGGAATGGATTTTCCAGCTGCTCGAACCAATGTGTGAGATTGCCCGCTCGCCAAGAAGCTTTAACTCTCAGACCGGTGTGCCTCTGTCGATGTGGGAAATTGAACCCTCCACAAAGCTTGCCATTATCGAGGCGGGTATTTCAAAAAAGGGGGAAATGAAAGCTCTCGCCGACTGCATTAATCCGGACACAGTGATTTTCACGAATATTGGCACGCCCCATTCCGAAGGTTTTTCATCGCTTGAGGAGAAAGCAGAGGAAAAGGCTGTCCTCGCATCCGCGCCTGCTGTGAAAAACATAATCTGGTGTGCAGACTATCCTGTTTTAAGCAATGCCATTGCCCCCTATACCGGCGGTAAAAGATTGGTGAGATGGTCCGCCAAAGGGAACGATGCCGAGCTCCGCGTGGATTGCAGTTCATTTTCCGACAAAGGTCTCTCTAAGATAACCTATGAATTCAATGGTGAGACAAATGAGATAATGGCACCCGTTGCCAACTCTGCCGATCTGGAAAACACCGCCGGCGCACTCGCTTTCATGCTTCTTAAAGGTATTGATTCCGAGACAATAAAGGAACGGTTTGCCACTCTGCATAGAATCGGCACCCGACTCAACGTGACGGAAGGGGTAAACTCCTGTTCCCTTATCTATGACTCCTACACAAGCGATTTCTCCTCGCTGCGTCCCGCCATCGACTTCATGATGCGCCGGAAAATGCCTCATCAGAAACCCACCCTGATTCTCAGCGACATATTGCATGAAACTTCGGAGGGAGAGGAGATATACAAGGCAATAGCCAGAGTGGTGGAGGAATCGGGAGTGACTCGATTCATAGGTGTGGGAAAGAATCTGAAGGCCCACCGCCCTCTATTTCCCGCCGACTCTGTTTTCTTCGACACCACCGAGCAACTGCTCGACGTGCTTTCCCCATCCGACTTCGTCTCGGAAATTATTCTCATGAAGGGTGCTCCCGATTTCGGGTTTGACAGAATAAACGAAATGCTGGAGGCAAGGAAACATGAAACAGTGCTTGAAGTGAACCTCGACTCAATTGTAAGCCAACTACAATTATTTCCGCCGCAATGTTCCTTCCACAACCGGCATAGTCTGCATGGTGAAGGCTTCGGGCTATGGAGCCGGAAGCTATGAGATTGCAAAGACTCTTCAGGACTGCGGGGCAGCATATCTCGCCGTGGCCGTGCTCGACGAGGGTATCGACCTCCGTCAAAAACGGAATCAGAATGCCGATGATGGTCATGAACCCGAAGGTGGTGAACTACAGCTCGATGTTCGCATATCGTCTCGAACCGGAGATCTACAGCATGGAAATGCTTACCGATGTGATCCGGGAGGGAGAGAAATACGGAATCGCCGACTATCCCATCCACCTGAAACTCGACACAGGAATGCACCGCACAGGATTCCTGCCCCACGAACTCCCGGAAGTGATGGAGATCATAACACACCAAAACACCGTGAAGCTTTCGTCGATGTTCTCTCATCTTGCCACAGCCGACTGTGTTGACATGGACGACTACACACTGCTGCAACTCAACCGTTTCAAGGAAATGACAGAATATGTCTTGTCCCGGTGTCCGTATCCCGTGAAGCGGCATGTGCTTAACTCTGCCGGAATTCTCCGCTTCCCGGAGCATCACTACGACATGGCCCGACTCGGAATCGGTCTTTACGGAGCCAACACGCTGCCACCTGAAATAGAAAAACCGCTCGCCGTGGTCTCCACATTGCGAACGGTAATAATAGCTATCAGGGAATGGGAAGCCGGAGAGACAATCGGTTATGGCAGACGTGGAGTGCTCACACGCAAATCGAAAATAGCGACTATCCCGATAGGATATGCCGACGGCATGAACAGGCATTTCGGGAGAGGAAACATATGCGTCAAGGTGAACGGCAAAGACGCCCCCACCGTTGGCAACATATGCATGGATGCCTGTATGATCGACGTGACCGGGATTGACTGCAAGGTGGGAGATGCCGTTGAGATATTCGGGCAGCAGGCAGACGTGCAACGCCTCGCCGATGTGCTCGACACAATCCCCTACGAAATACTCACCTCTGTCTCACCTCGTGTGAAAAGAGTATACTACAGGGAGTGACCACTTGAAAGAACTGAATCCGGCTCACGCAACCGAAGGTTGCCTGCTTTCATTCTCTTCCAATCTTCTGCAAAAGCGCCCTGACCGCATCTTTTGGTGTCGGTTCTGATTCGAGCAGTTTTATGAACTGACTCCCGATTATTGCCCCGGAGCTATGACTGCACGCATCGTCGTAGGTCCGCACATTCGATATTCCAAAACCTATAAGCCTCGGATGCTTAAGATCCATTCCGTTTATCTTGCGGAAATATTCGAGCTGAGGCTCGCCAAACCTGTCGCGGGCGCCCGTGGTGGATGCCGCCGACACCATATATATGAACCCGTCGCAATTCTCATCAATCAGACGGATCCTCTCTTCAGAAGTCTCCGGAGTGATAAGCATTATCACAGGTATGTCATATTTTCGGCTCAGGTCCTTATACTCCTCCATATAGGTTGCAAACGGAAGATCGGGAATTATCACACCGTCTATTCCGCACTCTTTCGCTGTTTTGAAAAAGTTCTCGCTCCCCATCTGCATAATCGGGTTTAGATAACCCATCGCCACAAAAGGAGTGTCGGGATTCTTTCCCCGCGCCTCTTTCACCTGTTCGAGAAGAAGTCTGAGCGTCATGCCGTTGCGAAGAGCTATGGTGCCGCTGTGCTGTATGACGACGCCGTCTGCCATGGGGTCGGAGAAAGGGATACCCACCTCTATTATGTCGGCTCCTGCCTCACACAATTCCGTGATTATCTCCACCGTTGAATCCAAACGTGGAAATCCGGCTGTGAAATATACGGCAAGAATATCTTTTTTCTTATTATCAAGTGTCTTTATCAATCTGTTCATATTATTATTCTATTGATTTATTCTCTGATAGTTACTCAATATCCAATATCAGAATTTTTCCAAAAATTCCTTTAATTGCAGCGCATCCTTATGCCCCGGGGTTATCTCAAATCTGCTGTTGAGATCTATTCCATCAAGCATGGGGTGGCTGAAGTTTCTTATCTCTTCTTCATCTCCGGGAGCTATCCCTCCGCTGAGCATAAATCTGACCGGGAGGCTATATGACGAAATCAGTCTCCAGTCGAACTTTTTTCCAGACCCACCGGAATTTGCAGTAGGGGTGTCGAACAGAAACTTGTCCACAATCCCGGCATAGTTTCTCATCCTTTCAAAACTCTCTGCTGTTTCGATGGCGAAAGCCTTCCATACTGTAAGTCCCTTTTCCTTGAGAGTTTTACAGACGGCGGGAGATTCTTTACCATGAAGCTGCACCACATTTATTCCATATTCCATGGCAGTCTCCACAAGTCTGTCCGGATCCATATCAACTGTCACCATCACAGGAGTAACATTCCCGGGAAGTGACCTCACTGTCTTCGGATTCATTCCGAAGCAACATCTCGGGGACTTCTCAAAGAATATGAAGCCCATATAGTCGGGACTAAGAGCCGATACTGCCTCAACATTGTCGGGCTTCTTCATGCCGCATATTTTTATTTTCAGTCTCCGCTCCATCATAATCTGTTTATATGCTACCATATGACAGAAACTCAAACAGTCTCTCTCCGGGATTTTGTTCTTTCATCAATGCCTCTCCTATCAGGAATGCATCAAATCCGGACTCTTTCAACAAAAGAAGATCTTCCGGATTCTTAATCCCGCTTTCCGCCACTTTCACCATATTTTCCGGCAAGCATCTTATGAGACGCCGGCAGTTTGACGTGTCGGTGGCAAAGGTGGTCAAATCCCGGTTGTTTATCCCTGCCATGTCGGCATCTTCCGGCACCGAAAATGCCTCCTCTTCGGAATGGATCTCAACAAGGGTCTGCAAACCAAGAATATGGGCAAGCCTGTTGAACTTTTCAATCATAGCAGCCGGTATCATTGAAGCGATCAGCAAAATGGCGTCTGCCCCGAAAAGCCGCGCCTGATAGATCTGATATTCGTCGACTATGAATTCTTTTCTCAAAATCGGAAGCCATGGGGCAGTGGCGCGCGCCACCGCAAGATCTTGAAGTGAGCCTCCGAAAAAAGGGGTATCGGTCAACACCGACATTGCAGCTGCCCCGTTCAAGGCATACCCCTCCGCCACAGTAGCGACATCGCTCAACGGGGCAATCTCTCCCTTCGACGGAGAACGGCGTTTATGTTCAGCTATCACGGCAATATCCCTGCATCTGATCGACTCAGTCATTGAAATGGCTCTTCTCTCGCAAGTCTCTGCGAGGTCCCTGAGTCTGGCATAAGGGAAAAGTTTCTTCATTGCCTCTACCTCCCTGCGCTTTGAGGCGGCTATAATATCGAGTATGTTCTTTCCCATGGTCTCAGCTGTTAATCTCAACGAATCTTCTGAACCGGTCGAGAGCGGCACCACTTTCAAGCGATTCTCTCGATTGCCTTACTGCTTCAGAGAGCGGCAGGTCCGGCTCAAGTGTCTTAATGGCGAATGCGGCATTGGCAATCACACAGTTTTTCTTCGGTGCTGACGCCGTGCCGGCAAGCACATCATCGAATATAGCAGCCGCCTCTTCAACTGTCTCCCCTCCAAACAGATCTTCCTGCTTTCCTTCCGCCATTCCTAATCCCGATGCATCCATCACCTTTTCCTCTCTGTTTGTAGCCACTTTGAAGGGAGATGTAAGGGAAATCTCGTCATATCCGTCCAGAGAATGCACAATCGTGCAGTTGATTCCCTCGTTTTGTGCGATATAGCGGTAGAGGCGCATAAGCTTAAGATTATAAACTCCGAGAAGCTGGTTTTTCGGCAACGTAGGATTCACAAGGGGACCGAGCATATTAAAGAATGTGCGCATTCTCAGTGACTTGCGGACAGGACCGACGCTTTTCAATGCCGGGCTGAAAAACGGAGCATGTAGAAAGCTTACCCCGCTCCCTTCGAGGGAACGCTGCAGTTTTTCAGGATCCGCTGTGAATTTCACACCGTGCTGCTCAAGCACATTTGAAGCGCCCGACACGGAACTCGCTCCGTAGTTGCCATGTTTCACAACTTTTCTCCCGGCTCCTGCCACCACAAAACAGGAAGCGGTGGAGATGTTGAATGTGTTTTTTCCGTCACCTCCGGTGCCGACAATATCAATGGTTCCGTCGTCTCCCAGATCCACTGCCACACGTCTCTGAAGAATGGCATCGCGGAATCCGGTGAGTTCATCGGGGGTGATGCTGCGCATTAGAAAGACGGTCATGAAAGCCGAAAGCTGATTGTCGTTATATTTGCCGTCGGCAATGTTGAGCATTATGTCGCGGGCCTCTTCGCGCGAAAGGCTCTTATGCTCAAACAGGTTTGATAATATGCGGTTCATAACTCATTGTTTTAAGTCAGTGATTCAGAAAGTTGGATATTATTCCTATTCCTCCGGGAGTGAGAAGAGATTCGGGATGGAACTGCACTCCGTGCACGTCGAGAGTCTTATGTTTCATCGACATTATTCTCCCCTCCGCATCTCGTGATGTCACTTCAAGTTCTTCCGGGAATTCCTCGTCGCTGACTATCCATGAATGATAACGCCCCACCGGGAATCTGTCTCCGAATCCGTCGAGAATGTAGTCTTCGCCTGTGCGGAAAGCATCAGTCTGCACACCATGATACACTTCTGTCAGGTTTTCAAGTTTCGCTCCAAAGTTCTCCCCTATGGCCTGATGTCCGAGACAAACACCCAGTATCGGTTTCTTGCCTGCGTATTCTCTCAAAAGATCTTTCAGAACGCCGGCTTCTGAAGGGATTCCGGGTCCGGGAGATATTATTATCTTGTCGTAGTCTGCGATTTCAGGAAGGGTTATCCTGTCGTTTCTCACCACGTCGGGAATTACACCGAGTTCGCGCACGGCATGCACGATATTGTATGTGAATGAATCGTAATTATCGAATATAAGCAACTTCATGATTCTGTTTATTATGCGGTGAATGTTTCTGCAAGGCTCACTGCGTTCACCAGTGCGCCAAGCTTGTTTTTGGTCTCCTGCAGTTCGTTTTCCGGCACCGAGTGAGCCACGACTCCACCACCCGATTGGGAATAGAGCCTGTTGTCTTTGCTCAGGAAACTGCGGATGGTGATAGCCTGGTTTATTGAGCCGTCGAAACCGAATGTGCCTATGCATCCGGCATACGTGACACGGCTGTGGGGTTCAATCTCATTGATCAGCTGCATGGCCCTCACCTTTGGAGCACCGCTCAATGTGCCTGCGGGAAGTGTCTCCCCAAACAGTTTATAGACATCGGCATCCTCCGGCAATTCTGCCTCCACCCTGCTCACCATATGGATCACATGGGAGTAAAACTGAATCTGCTTCAGATATTCCACCCTCACTTTTCCTCCGCTTCGGCTCAGGTCGTTACGTGCAAGATCCACAAGCATGATGTGTTCGGCGTTCTCCTTGGGGTCTTTCAGTAATTTCTCGGCAAGTTCGTGGTCCTTTTTGTCGTCACCGGTGCGACGAAATGTCCCTGCGATAGGGTCGATATATGCCTTGCGGTCGGCTGTGACCCGGAAATGGGTTTCGGGCGATGAACCAAACACTTTGAAACTTCCGAAATCGAAGAAAAACAGATATGGAGAAGGGTTTACGGAACGTAACGCCCGGTATACGTTAAATTCATCACCGGTAAATCCCTGGGAAAAACGCCTTGATGGAACAATCTGAAAAACGTCGCCTCTTTTGGCATGGGCTATACCCTTCTTTACCATTTCTATATATTCATCGTCGGTGACCGGCGACTCAAGATCGTCTTTTGCCTTGAAAGGATAGACAGCCACATTGTTGTTGCGTATTATGGATATCAGTTCGTCACCACGGCTCTCCTCTCCTTCAGGAATATTCTCAATTATAGTCATCTCATTCCTGAAATGATTCATCTGGATAATAAACCTGTAGAGCAGATACTGCATGTCGGGAATGTCGGCAAGTTTGTCTTCACGGGGCTGAATAGGAACAGACGGTTCAAAATACCTAACGGCGTCGTAGGCTGTAAAACCGAGAAGCCCGTTAAAGAGTTTCGGATCTTTAAGCTCGTTATCAAACGACTGAATATAGTTTTTCAGTGCATCGGTCACTTCTTCAGCTCCCTTTCTTGTTTCTATGCCGTCGGGATACCGGCATATGATCTCCTCGTTTACCACGGTGAATGATCCTATGGGATCTACTCCTATCAACGACACTGAATTCTGGGATGTGTGATAATCGGAACTCTCAAGAAGTGCCGAACATGGGAAAAGATCACGTATCTTGAGATACAGACCCACGGGAGTCTCCAGATCAGCCGATAAAACCCTTATATCTTGTCTTAATTTCATAACCCGATTATTTTATTATATAACACATAATACATTACCAATCACTGAATTGAAAATAATAAATATTATTTTCAATCTTATTTTTTGAGTTTCAGATAAGTCTCCATATCCTTGTCGCCTCTGCCCGAAACGTTGACCACCACCACGTCATCCTTACCGAATTTTTTCTGTTTCAACGCGGCAAGTGCATGTGCCGATTCAAGTGCAGGAATTATCCCTTCGATCTGTGTGAGAAGATATGCAGCCTCAAGTGCCTCATCGTCGGTTGCGGCAAGCACTTCCGACTTTCCGCTTGTGGCAAGATATGCATGAAGCGGACCCACTCCGGGATAATCGAGTCCGGCAGATATGGAATATGGTTCAGTGATCTGTCCGTCATCTGTCTGCATCACAAGTGTGCGTGAGCCATGGATGATACCCTCTTTGCCCAATCGCATGGTCGCTGCCGATTCTCCACTGTCAACACCGAGTCCGGCTGCCTCCACAGCCACAAGCTTCACCTCCGGCTCGTTGAGGAAATGATAAAAAGCTCCGGCTGCGTTGCTTCCTCCACCGATGCAGGCAATCACATAGTCGGGCAATTCTCTGCCGGTCTGCTCCTTGAGCTGCTTTCTTATCTCACTGCTGATCACAGACTGGAAACGGGCAACCATCATGGGATAAGGATGAGGACCCACAGTGCTCCCTATCACGTAGAATGTGTCGGAAGGATTGCAGCACCAGTCGCGGATAGCCTCGTTGGTGGCATCTTTAAGAGTCTTGTTGCCTGACGTGACAGCCACAACCTCCGCACCGAGCATTTTTATACGGTCCACGTTGGGTTTCTGTCTTTTCACGTCGGTCTCTCCCATATATATCACACATTTCAGACCCATCAGCGCACAAACGGTAGCCACCGCCACGCCATGCTGTCCGGCACCCGTCTCAGCGATGATACGCGTCTTTCCCATCCTTTTGGCAAGAAGAACCGAGCCGATGGCATTGTTAATCTTGTGCGCACCGGTGTGGCATAGATCCTCTCGCTTCAGATATATGTTGGTGCCGAAATGCTCCGACAGACGGCGTGCATGATAAAGCGGCGTGGGGCGACCCACATAATCCTTCATAAGTTGATCGAACTCTGCATTGAATTCCTCATCATCAATATATCTTGCATAAGCCTCTTTCAGCTTTTCAATATTGCTATGAAGGATCTCAGGAATAAACGCACCTCCGAATCTGCCGTAAAACCCCTCCTCATCTACCGGAAGTATTGAATCGTGTAAAATGTTGCTCATTTTCATGTCATTTTTCGTTTTTTAAACTGTCACCCAATAAAAAAGCCACCGGATAAATATCCGATGGCTCAACAAGATCTTTAACCTGATTTTTTACCTGACGTATATTTGATTCCAGAATATACAGAGGTTGCCGCCATCGGTTTCTTTCCGGATGCGCCACCAACCATTCTGCATATTTATTCTGTTATTTGTCATCTTTTCTTTATTTTGATGCAAAATTATTATCTTTTTCAATACAAACCAAATTTTTATTTAAAAAGTTTAAATATTTTTTCATTTTTATCTGATTTATGAATATTAAGTAGCTTTCATAAATATATGCATAAAGCAACGGACTGTTGCATATTTCCATACCGTTTATTATATTTGCAAAGCATTAAGTAGCTTTCAAAAATAAATGAATATATAATTGCGAAGTATTTTTGCCTCAGATTGCTTTGTCTTTATAGGACTTCGGCGATTTTCAATTGAGGATATTTTTCGCTTGAGTGAAGGAGTTTAGCGGGCTAAACGACTGAATGAAAGCGGGAAATAGACCAAAAAGACGAGCAAGGATATATTCACCCGAAGGGCTACTTAAAAAATTAATCATATAGTTTATTTTTGAAAGCTACTTACAAAAAGGAAGTTAATGAAAAGGTGTATCAGATGATAATGTCTGATACACTTTTTTTTTGACGG
>JAAGKN010000445.1_pt1 | contig 65285 bp, 54 predicted proteins | sample 6206371 | NCBI WGS metagenome assembly JAAGKN01 (sample SAMN11533720, study PRJNA540317) | gut metagenome | isolation source: fecal pellets from male and female animal of same cohort | host: Peromyscus leucopus | place: USA:CA | collected 2017
CTCATGCCTTTGTATGACAAGATTATGTGGCTCAGCTTGTCCATACCCGGCACCGCAGCTTTCATAATTTTCTGATGAATCTGCTTGCCGCTATGGGTGCGTACTGCTTCTTCGCAGTCAAGCCCGAAGTAAATTTCGACTTCGATGTGGCTCCCTCGAACGGACAACTCGTCCTCTGGCAATAATTTTTGAGGGTTGTAAAAATTCAGGTGACCATTTAATGGTCACCTGATACTGTATGTGTTTTTTCAAAGATTGGAATAGTGGTATGCTTATCCCGAACTCGCGTTATTTGATTGTTTAACTTTTTAACTTACGAGTCCACTCATGAATTTTTAGTGGACACTCATAACATTAGCCGTATAATAAAAAGTCCTTAACTTCGAAAACATCTTAGCTTTAGGAAGTAGCTATACACTTCTGAAGAGTAGTTATGTCTATATACGAACTTACCCAAGGATACGTTAATATTCGTAAACTTGGGTAAGATTTGAGAGATATTGTTTGGAGAGGACTTAGAATTCAACCTCTTTATTTTTCTTTATGCATGACCAGCAACGGTGTATCCGTATGGAACAACATCTTACGGGCGATAGAAGGATTGAACATGCGTGCCAGGATATTCCGTCGATAGGTACTGAGTGCTATCACGTCGATATGTTCATCCCGCACAAACTTTTCGATTGCCAATAACAGATCGCCATCGGCCAGCACCGTGTGGGTAATATGGGCCTCCGGGTATTGCTTCTTGAAATACTCGTTGACTCCTGTCAAGCGTATTTCATTCCATTCGTTCTTACTTGTCGAAATATTAAACAAGTGGATATAGGCATTGTACGGTTTGATGATTTCCATAAACCCATCGAACGCCACCAAGTCGCGCTGATTGAAGGAAGTGGCAAACGCTATATTTTTAGCTTCGCTCAAATCTTCAAAAGGCACATTTTCAGGAATAGCCAGGACAGGAACCTTATTCACCTCAATCACTTCACCCGTGACGCTACCAATCAGATCCAGATCTTTCTGGCTCTTTCCGCGAGTTCCCATCACGATTAATGACGGATGGTATTCCTTGCTGTAGGCAATGATCTCTTCTTCCGGCAAACCTTCACGGAGAACATAATTATATTTAACTTCAGGAAGTTCACCAGAGTGCATCTTGCGATTGATCAACGTACAGATGTTTTCCATATCAACCTGGACACGCTTCAGGACATTCTGTGCCGTCTCTTCCTCGTTCACCTGGTAAGCCAACATGTCGCCCATCGGAATAGTAGACGGGAAATAAGGACTGAAATAAGCGTGCATGATCATCACTTCGGCTCCGACTTTATGGGCATAGTTGATTCCCAACTCACACGCTTTGACAGAATAGTCGGAAAAGTCTATCGGTATCAATATCTTCTTCTCCTGTGGACCGGCTTTTTCCTCTTGTTCAGCATCCTCGCTAAGCCATTTACTGTCTTCGATGATACGCAAGGCATGAGGCAGATCGCTTTCTTTAATTCGCACACGTACACCAGCCGAAACTACCGGTTGGATTTGGTTTACATTGTGTATGTAGACTTCAATCCCCTCTGTTTCAAGCATCGTTTTGAGAATCTGGGCTTTCTCGAACGTGTGAATCGCTAACGTTACTAATTTATCTTCCATACTCGTGTGTTTTTATAAATTAAACAATCGGAAATCACTAAATGTTGAGTAAACAAAAAATCCCACAGCGTCTTTTTAGATTCAGCTATGGGATTTCTTTGTAAAATGAATTTCTTTACGCTTGCTGTGCTTCCGATACTTCTTCGTTTTCAGCGAGTATCTGCAAAGCGCGTTCGAATATTGTGGTATCGTCCAAGACAACTAAACCCCCATCAGGTCCCGGTTCAATATGTATTCCACAACTTTTACCATCTTTAAAATTATGCCCACCGAAATAGTTGCGAACTGTTTCAACAGAGATTCCCAGCTCATCAGCAATACGGTGAGTGCTTCCGTCAGGCAGGCTGTCTTTCAGTCTGCGAAGTTCATTAAATGTAATAGTTTTTGTCATGGCTTCCTTATTTTGAAGGTTAATTACTTTGTTTTATTTCGTGCCACTAACTTAGTCATTATAAATTACAGCGACAAAATTATTCTGTGTAAATAAATATGCTTTACGACATGTATCATTTTTGCAGGCAAGCTGCAAGCGGTACATTAAAAATGATAATAATAAGGATCGTCACATATATTGCATAGACTATGAGACGGATACGTTTTTTCGAATACAGCGGTTCCCAGTTATTCACCTCCACAGGAAGTAACTTCGAACGGCCGAAAGAATAGAGTTTGTAGACCAGATAACCGAAGAACACACCCGAAACGGCACCCGGCACGATATCCGAAATGAAATGGACTCCGAGATAAACCCGCGTATAAGCGGTAAGAACCGCCCAGAAAAAAATCGTCCAGCCAAACAGTTTATCCCGCATGATCAATGTCATAAGAGTCGCAAAACCGAAAGCATTCGCAGCATGGCTGGAGATAAATCCGTAAAGTCCCCCCCGGTATCCGAAAACAATTTTCACCTGGTCCATAAAATCAGGATGGTGAGTCGGACGGAAACGGGTAAAAAGAGGCTTACAGACATGAGAGGCAAACTGGTCGCACAGCGTAACGACCAATATGATCGCCAACAGAACCAATAACGACTCACGCCAGTTCTTTTTATAGATCAGAACCAGCAGAATCAAAAAGGCTAACGGCAGCCAAACTGCCTTTCCTGTGAAAATCCACATAAAACGATCCAGAAAAGCAGAGTCGCTGCCGTTAAGCGCAAAGAATGCATCGCGTTCGTAAATTAGTATTTTTTCAATCATATAACTTCAATGTCTTTGCTCGGCATCCATCCTACATTTCCATCTTCCATTTCTATTTCATTCCAGTCTCCCAACTTGCTTTTGATAGAAACCTTTGTTCCTTCATGCAGAATAAACAAGTCGGTTCCACTTGCATCGGGAGAACTTTTCACTGTCACTGTCGGAGCAAACACGATCGCACTCTTCCGGTTTACCAGTTCGTCCTTCTGGTTCCCGGCAAAGATATTGGCAAAGATGACCAACACCAAGAATACCAGCCCCAAATAGAACCCGATTTTTTTCAAATGAATCCATTTGGAGAAGAAGAACAGGATCAGGCAGCCGATAAAAAGGATAAAACAAACGATACCGGTCTGCGCCCATGAATCGGCAGCCCCCATATTTTGAACCTTGTCGAACCAACGGTGGAAAAAGAAATCGCCCACCGGTTCGATCTTGTCGACAGACTTCTGACGTGCCAACTGCAAGTTGAAACGGATATCCCCATCCCCCGGATCCAGTAGCAATGCCCGCTCGTAGTTCAAGATGGCTGGAGCAATCTTGTTCTCCTTATAATAAGCGTTCCCTAAATTATAGTAAATTTCGGCCGATTCACCATGAGTCTTCAGAAGCCCTTCGTAGAGTTCGATAGCCTTGCCATAATCTTCTTTCGTATAGGCAACTTCCGCTTCTTTGATCGCTGCCTCCTGAGCAAACGCTCCTATGGCTACAAATTGAACCAGGAGGAAGAATACGATCTTTTTCATATTTATATTCATCTTCATCGCGTTACTTTTTAATTGTATTTTCCATTTTGCCAATGGCATCCACTGTCAGCTCATATAACTTATCCATCGCATCCGAAGCCTGTGCCGGAGCATAGCGGGCAAACTCGCAAGTGTTCAGGATATCCATAAATTCTTTGATCAAAGCATCGTCTACACCATATTTCGCCAGTTCCGTTTCGACATTATCCTTTGTCAAGTTAGCCTGCGGGATACTCAGCTTATCGCTCAAATAGCCCCACAACGCACGCAGTACCTCGTCATAGAATTCTTCCTTCTTGTTCTCTTTCATCAGCTTGCCGGCGTTCTTCAGACGTCTAACCGCCATCTTGTTCGCCTTCTTGGTACGAACCAATGCCAAGTTGGAATTCTCTTTCACCTGCTTACGGTAGATGAAGAAGAAGACAACGAACAGGATTGCCGGGATCAGATAGCACATATAGTACATGAATGAACCGAAGAACAGTTCATTATTCGGAACGAAATGAATGTCGTTCACCTTCAGGTAACGGATATCCTTACCCAAGTATTTAACACTTTCCTTATTGCTGAAGTTAGAAACGACAGGAGATGTTCCTCCCCCCTTACCCTGTTCTACATGCAGTTTGTACGGCTCGGACGTAATCGTCTTATAAGAACCTGTCTTGGTATCGAAATAAGAGAATGCGACAGCCGGAATTTCGAAATCACCTGCGTAACGCGGGATCGCCATATATTCGATCGTCTTCGTACCGGAAGATCCGGCCGTAGTAGTCTTGATGTCCACTTCCACCTTCGGATCGTACACGTCGAAATCGTTCGGGAAAGCCACTTCCGGATTCTTTATCAGTTTAATGTTTCCATTACCGGAAATCTTCACCTTCACAGTAACAGCATCGTCTGTCTTTACATTATTGGAACTGATGCTGGATGTCATTGTAAAATTACCTACCGCACCGGAGAATGAAGCCGGTTTACCCGATGGCAACGGTTTAACATCGATTGTTACAGGAGGAGTAGTCAGTTCTTTTTTTACATCTATATAAGACGAAGAACCGAAGAAATCGTCGAATACGCTGGTTCTCTGTCTGGCCGGTCCAGGCGCACGCAAAACAATATCTAATTTCCCGGAAGGAATCGTAATCTTCCCTGAACGCTGAGGATACAACACCGTTTGTTTTATAATAGCAGTCCCGTAATTCTTTCCCTTATAGTTTTCCATTACCAGCTGCTTATTTTGCGGCAGCTCTACCTCTTGGGCAAGAAAACCCGTAAATTCGGGGAACTTAGGCTGATCAATCCCTCCGATATCTTTTCTTACATACAATTTAAACGTAACCAAAATGCCTTCCTGTTCATACACATTCCGTTTAGAAACATCGATTGTCAGAAAAGCATCGTCCTTACTGATTCCGGTACCGGTCGAACCACCTTTGGTTGCCTCTTCCGCCTTATCGGGAGGAAGCACTTTTATCACTAATGCGTTAGACGTGTAATTGGCGCCTTTGACCTTGATTGTTGCCGGTGCGATATTGAAAGTACCCTCTTTCTTCGGTTGGAGGATATAGGTAAACGTCAATGATGTTTCGGTTGTCATTTTACCGTTAATAATCTGGGTACTCATATTTGTGGAAGTAGACGGACCTATCAATACCTCGAAGTCCGGTATTTCCGGTACACGTATATCTTTACCTTCCGCATTCACCGTGTACGACAATCTGAAAGTTTCTCCCATAACAACAGCTTCCGGAGCAGAAGCCTTGAACGTTACATCCGCCGCTTTGGCTACCACTCCGAAAGTTGCAAAGAGAACAAATAAGAAAACTAATTTCCTCATTCCTCAATCCTTATTTTTTAATTTTTAATTCTTAATTTGTCAACTACCACTCTTTATCCGTGCGACGGCGCTGTTGCTGTTGAGCCTGCGCTTTCTTCACCTTTTCCTGAGTGTCTTTTTCATCCTGCAGGAAGGCATCCAACATCTGCTGAGCATTATCTTTGCTCATCTGTTCTTGCTGTTGCGGTTGTTGCTCCTGTGTCTTATCCTGCTTCTTATCATCCTGCTGTTGTTGCTGATCCTGATTCTGCTGCTGTTGATCCTGTTTATCCTGATCTTCCTTCTTATCCTCGTTCTGATCCTGATTTTGATCTTCATTCTGCTGATTCTGTTGATCCTGCAACAATTTTTGTGCCAAAGCCAAATTATAACGTGTTTCATCATCTTTCGGGTTCAGGCGCAAAGATTGTTTGTAAGCTTCGACACTTTTGGCATACTCTTTGCTCTGCATGCCAATATTTCCGACATTATGATAAATTTCCGCCAAGCGAGCTTTGCCTTCGGGCATTTCAATCATCTTCTCCCCCTGTCCGGCTATCAGCTGATACTGCTCGGCAGCTTCTGGAAATTTCTTCTGTTTATACAGGGCGTTCCCCAGGTTATAAGTCCCCTCGGATGAACGCGGGTTCACCTCCAAGCTTTTCCGGTAGGCGATTTCTGCCTCGGTAAACTTTTCCGTCTCATAAAGTTTATTCCCCTCCCGCACATTCTTACGCTCCGCTTTCTGGGCCAACACAGCTCCAGAACAGAACATAAATGCCGCCATCCATATAATCGATTTTCGCATACGTTTCATCTTATCCATAGCATTAAGAGAATAATTTTACTTTTCTGAATATACGGTTCTTGCGATCCAGCGTCATGAAATCCACCAAAAGCAGAATCAATGCGATCCAGGCAAACGTCTGGAAACGTTCGTCATATTCCGAATAGACTTTGCTGTCCAGTTCCGATTTATTCATTTTATCGATCTCTTTTTGAAGTGCACGAAGCGCAGAATTGGTGTTGTCGGCCCGAACATACGTTCCATGACCAGCAGCCGCAATCTCCTGGCACATCTCTTCATTCAGTTTCGTGATCACCACATTTCCATCCTTGTCCTTCATGTAGTTGTTGCTACCGTCCACCGGGATCGGAGAACCTTTCGGGTCACCCATACCGACAATGTTTACATGAATACCTTTTTCTGCTGCTGCGGCAGCTGCTTTCACGGCATCGTCTTCGTGGTTCTCACCATCGGTAATCAGGATAATCGCCTTGTCAGATGTCTCGCTCGGCGTAAAGGAACGTACAGCCAAGTTGATGGCAGCCCCGATAGCCGTACCTTGTGTCGACACCATCGACGGGTTGATGGATGAAAGGAACATCTTGGCCGAGACATAATCGGATGTGATAGGGAGCTGCGTGAAAGCATCTCCTGCGAAAACGATCAGTCCGACCTTATCATTCGAAAAACCGTCAGTCAGTTTGGACAACATCTGTTTGGCTTTGGACAAACGATCGGGCGAAACATCTTCCGCCAACATCGAGTTGGATACGTCCAGACACACCATGATCTCTACTCCCTGACGCTTTACCGTCTCCAGTTTCGAGCCGAATTGAGGCCCCGCTATAATAAAGATAACCATGGTAATGGCTCCGAACAACAGCCAAAACTTCAGATGCTGGCGCTTGGTCGATACCTCGGGCATCAACTCGGCCAACAACGTAGGGTTACCGTATTTCTTTATCGCTTTCTTCTTCACGATCATGGCGTACACGTAGAACGCCACCAACGCCGGAAGGAGAAAAAGCAAATATAAAAAGTCCGGATGCGCAAATCGAAACATAAGCCTTTTATCTTTATGGTATATTTCTCAACAATGTATTTCTCAATAAGATCTCCACCAGCAACAGTGAGAACAGGAGGATCGCCCAGTTCTTATACTCCTCCTGCTTCTTGCTGTACTCCTGTACGCTGATCTTGGTCTTCTCCATCTGGTCGATCTCGGAATAGATCTCCTTCAGGCTGGCGTTGTCCGTAGCACGGAAATACTGTCCGCCGGTCGTGGCAGCGATCTGTTTCAGAGTCGGTTCATCGATCTCCACATCGACATCCATATACTGCACGCCGAAAGCGGTCTGGAACGGATACGGCGCCATGCCTTTCGTTCCGACTCCGATCGTATAGACACGCACGCCGAACGTCTTGGCGATCTCGGCGGCGGTAACCGGAGCGATCTCGCCGGCGTTGTTCGAACCATCGGTCAGAAGGATAATCACCTTCGACTTAGCGTGGCTGTCCTTGATACGGCTCACGGCATTCGCCAACCCCAGGCCGATCGCCGTTCCATCCTGGATGATACCCGGCTGGACATCCTTGAAGAGGTTCAACAGGACCGTATGGTCCGTCGTCAACGGACATTGCGTGAAACTCTCCGCTGCAAATACGACCAACCCGATATTATCGTTCGGACGTCCGTTGATAAAAGCGGACGCCACATCTTTGGACGCTTCCAGACGATTCGGTTTCAAGTCCTGCGCCATCATACTGGTCGAAATATCCATTGCCAGCACGATGTCGATACCTTCCGTCGAAGAGTTCTGCCAACTGTTGGTCGACTGCGGACGCGCCAATATCACGACAAGGACAGCTACCGCCGCCATACGCAAGATGAAAGGGACATGCCTGAGCCAGACTTTCCAGGAACTTGCTCCCGGAGCATCGAAACCTTCCGTAGACGATACCTGCAAACTTGCTTGATTCTTGCTCAGTTTGTAGACGTACCATCCGATCATCGGGATCAGCAATAATAACAAATACAGATATGTAGGATTTGCAAATATCATCTTATTCTTTACTTATATTTGAATCATTCTTTTCTACAGGCTTTACTTCACCTTCCACCTTTTCACCTTCTCCGGGAACGGGAATCTCTTCCACCTTCGTCTGGTTAATGAACAAATAAGCGTTCATCAAGCTCAAATCATTTTCATCGGGCAGCGGATTCATCTTCGCGAACTTCACGAAATCAGCCAGTTGCATGATCTGTTTCAGGCTTTCATAGACAGAAGTCGCTTCTTCCTGCTTACGGATGATATCAAGTATCTCACCGGAAGTCATTTCCATCGCATTGATACCGAAACGATCCACAATATAACGGCGCAACGTATCCGTAATCAAGGTATAATATTCCTTGCTACGCCCCTGTTGCCAGAGTTTCTGCTGCTTGATCTCGTCGAGTTCCTTGATCGCCTGTTCGTGAGGCGGAAGTTTCGGTTCCGGCTTCTTGAACGGCAGGATGGATTGACGGTTACGCATACGTTTGATCACGTAGGCAACCACACAAATCAGGAACAGAGTCAGCAACACGCCGAATATCCAGGGATAGTAATCGGCCAATACAAAAGGCGGCTTCCAGACGCTTTTGATATCGTAAAACTCCTCCGGTTTGTCAGCATTGACAGGAACTGTCGACACCTTCAGGGCCACCTGGTTGGAGTAAACGGTATCCGCCCCGTCGATCACCATGAATGGAGGCAACAGATAAAGGGAAGAGTCGAAAGAGGTCACCAGCAAGTCCTGCTTGATCAGCAGGCGGTCGTTTTCGATCAAGGTGGAGTCCGCTTTCGGAATTTTCAGCACCTCCACTCCTGCCATCAACGTGTCACGCGGAATGACAAGCTGGACAGCCTTATCTTTGTCTGTCGTTACCGTCAAATGTAAAACAGTCTGCTCTCCGATCAGTATAGCAGCAGAATCGACACGGACGTCAACGAGTGCCTGCTGCGCATACGCTTTCCCGCCGGACAGGAACGTTCCACCGGCAAGTGCAAGTAACAGAATGCTTTTCTTTATTAATTTCATCTGCTTGCTTTAATTACGTTTGTCAAAAAGAGCAATCAATGCTTTCACATAATCATCCTCGGTACGGACAGAGACCGAATCGACACGGCATTTCTTAAACGAATCGCTCATAGCAGCCTGCCGGCGGTCCCACCATTCCTTATAGGCCGCACGCACACGGGCGGAGGAACTGTCTATCCAGTGCTCCTGTCCGGTCTCGGCGTCCTTGATCTTCATCAACCCTACAGCCGGTAATTCCGTCTCGCGGCGGTCATACACCTGTATGGCCACCACGTCATGCTTGCGGTTGGCGATGGTCAAGGCGTCCTTGAAACCCTCCTTGTCAATAAAATCGGAGATGAGGAAAGCCGTACAGCGCTTCTTGATCGCATTGGTCAGATATTTCAATGCCTGTGCAATATTGGTCTGCTTTTTATCCGGCTGGAAGTCGATCAGTTCGCGAATGATATACAAGATATGTTTCTTCCCTTTCTGGGGAGGAATGAACTTCTCGATCTTGTCGGAGAAGAACACCACGCCGATCTTATCGTTGTTCTGGATCGCCGAAAAGGCTAATGTCGCAGCGATCTCCGTAATGACTTCTTTCTTCATTACATTCACAGAACCAAAGTCCCTACTCCCCGACACGTCGATCAGCAGCATCACCGTCAGCTCCCGTTCTTCTTCAAACACCTTGACGTAGGGGCGGACATAGCGGGCGGTGACGTTCCAGTCGATATCCCGGATATCATCTCCGTATTGATACTCGCGTACTTCGCTAAACGCCATACCACGCCCTTTGAACGCAGAATGGTATTGTCCTGCAAAAATATTGCGGGACAAACCACGTGTCTTTATCTCAATCCGTCGAACCTTCTTTAATAGTTCACTTGTTTCCATATTATTCAGTTAAAAGTTGAAAGTTGAAAGTTAATAAGAGAGCTAAAAACGGGCCGCTTACGCAACTCTCAACATTCAACTATTTAAGGGACTTCGACTTTGTTCAGAATTTCGCTGATCACCTCTTCGGATGTCAGGTTATTGGCTTCCGCTTCGTAGCTCAAACCGATACGGTGACGCATCACGTCATGGCATACGGCACGAATATCTTCGGGGATCACATACCCTCTGCGTTTGATAAAGGCATACGCACGGGCGGCCAGCGCCAAACTGATGGATGCACGCGGAGAGGCACCGAAAGAGATCATATTAGACAGGTTTGCCAAACCATGTTCCTGCGGGAAGCGGGTAGCAAACACGATATCTACGATATAGCGTTCGATCTTTTCGTCCAGATAAACCTCACGGACCACCTTGCGGGCTTCGAGGATCTCCTCTTTCGTCAAGATCGGCTTGATATCCGGCTTCACTCCGGATATATTCTGACGGATAATCAGCTTTTCCTCTTCTTTCTTCGGATAATTGATGATCACCTTCAGCATGAAACGGTCTACCTGAGCTTCAGGCAACGGATAAGTGCCTTCCTGCTCGATCGGGTTCTGGGTAGCCATTACCAGGAAAGGCGACGGCAACTTGTAGGTATTCTCGCTGATTGTCACCTGACGTTCCTGCATAGCCTCCAAAAGGGCACTCTGCACCTTTGCCGGAGCACGGTTGATTTCATCCGCCAAGACAAAATTAGCGAAGACGGGACCTTGTTTGACTTGGAATTCTTCGCTTTTCTGACTATAGATCATTGTACCGATCACATCGGCCGGGAGCAAGTCCGGGGTAAACTGAATTCGGCTGTATTTAGCATCGATCAATGATGCCAGTGTTTTAATAGCCAATGTCTTTGCCAAACCCGGCACACCTTCCAACAGGATATGTCCGTCCGAAAGCAAACCGATCAACAAGGATTCAACCAAATGCTTTTGTCCGACGATTACTTTGTCCATACCCATCGTAATCATGTTCACAAACGAGCTTTTACTTTCAATTCGCTCATTCAACTCACGAATGTCTACTGTCTGACTCATAGATTTTCTTCAATTATATTGTTATTATTTTTACTTGCTTTTTTAAGATGCACAAAATTAGAAATGTTAAATTCGTATCCTGCACTTTCGCAGTTAAATAATACTAACCTGCACAGAACTATTTTGTTTTATTTTACTTAAAAGGGAGAATTTTCGTTACAGTTTGCCACTCAGTATCTCAGTCTGGCGGGCAGCAGCTTTTTCGACAGAAGAACGGTCACGACGGTCAATGCCATACGTTTCCGGTGCAGGCACCTCGATCACAGTGCCGATAGGCACGTTATTAGGGTCTTTAATGATGGCTTTGTTATATTCATACAGATATACCCAGAACAATTTGCTCCCGTAATATTTCAACGAGATCAGCGTCAGGCGGCTTCCCGGCTCGATCTTGACACGGGCTATGACTTTAGGTGAAGTAGTTTCCGACTTTACCTTCGTATCCGGTGAACCGGCATGAGGAGCCAATACAGGCTCTTCTGTTTCCGAAGAACTCATATCCGGCAATTTAGAAAGCGTGTCTTCCGGTAAAGGAGCGGCATCATCCCTGACCACAACAGTATCTTCCCTCAAAGAGATGGAATCTCCTACAGCAGCACGATTCTTCCAAACAGCCACTTTCTTTTTTAAATCAAGCATATCCTTGGCTTCTTTGGAAAAAAAGAAAACATTCAAAGACAAACAAAGACCAAAACAGACCAGAAAGATAACAATCACCCAAATAATCAATTTCAGTTTATTCCGGGACATATCCACACCTACGCTTGTTTCCGAATAGCGAGCAACTTCATCCTCTTCTTCTTTAACGGAACAAATGGGTTGGTCTACTACCGGTATCTTCCGGGCTTCTTCAAATGTTTCAGAAGTTTTTTCAAAGCTTTCAGCAGGTTTCAATATATCAGGAGTTTCTGACACCTCAGCAGTTTCCGGAACTCCCTGACTCCCTATATCTTCTGAAGCCTTCTGGATTTCAGGAGTATCAAGAGCCTCTTCTTCCTGAAGCAAACGATTCTCTTCTGGTATCACCTCCTTGACCGATTCATCTTCCGTTTCTTTTATTTCCGGTTCATCCGACACGATATCCATATCGGTAAAATCGACATTCTCGCCCAGTTCGGTCGTTTCAAAAAAAGAGAACGGCTTATTGACAAGCTCCCGCAGTTCCTTATCCGGCAGAAAAGAAAACTTATAATGTTCCGGGATTACAAAACGTTCACCCGTATTCACATGGATGCTTTCACGCTTCTCCATCAGAATAATTTTAAAAGTGCCTAGACCTTTGACCTTTACCAGCTTATCCGTATAGACACCTTCCGATACGACCGCTATGAATTCCCTCAAAAAGCGCTCAGAACTATTCTTGTCCTTGCCTGTATATTCGGCCAACAGACCGGCTAAATCCTGTATCGTCAGCCGGTTATTCATGGTTACCTAATTCTTTTAGTTTATTCTTGACAGTCGTTCCGGGTTTAAACACCGGAACGAGCTTGGGAGGGACTAAATACCGTTTGCCGTTTGAAGGATTGACCGAGATCCGTTCCGCTTTCTTTTTCACCTCGAACTGGCCGAAGCCCTGCAAGTAGATGGTGTCATTGTCTACCAGACGCGAACTGACAACGGAACTCAGGACAGAAAGCGTTTCGGCGACTTCCTGTGCAGTCCAACCCATACGAGCGGCAAGTTCAGTAACCAGTTCCTTATTTTTCATATCCGCATCCATTAATAGATTATGCAGCTATATTAGTTATTTTTTCGTAAACCGACAAACATCTTTGCAGTTTTTATATCAAATTAAAGTACGCTTCCATACAGGTCGAAAGCCTGCGCATCGTCAATCCGTACGTTATAAAACGTTCCGGGGATCAACGGCTTCTCTTTAGAAACAAGAATCTCCGGATCGACCTCCGGTGAATCGAATTCCGTACGGCCGACATAGAAGTCGTCTTCCTCCCGATCAATCATCACCCTGAATTCCTTTCCGATCTTGGAGCCGTTCACTTCGGCCGAAATACCTTCCTGTATGCGCATCAGATAGTCCAACCGGTCTTGTTTGACGTCCGGATCGATATCATCGGTATAATGTTTAAACGAATAGGTTCCTTCCTCATGACTGTAAGCAAAGGCACCCATACGTTCGAAGCGGGCTTCCTTTACGAATTCGACCAGCTCTTCAAAATCCTGCTCGGTTTCCCCCGGATGGCCGACCATCAAGGTTGTACGTAGATGGATGCCGGGAACTTCTTCCCGCATCCGGCGTATCAAGGCATACGTTTCTTCTTTCGTGATGTTACGGCGCATTTTCTTCAACATCGGGTCACTGATATGTTGAAGGGCGATATCCATATATTTGCAGACATTATCGCGTTCGCGCATCACCCTGAGCAAATCATAAGGAAAATGGGACGGATAGCCATAATGCAAGCGAATCCATTCCACTCCCGGAATATCGGAGATGCGCTCCACCAGTTCCGGCAACGCATGGCGTTTATACAGATCCAAACCGTAATAGGTCAAATCCTGGGCGATCACCTGAAATTCTTTCACACCCTGTTTCACCAGCAGGCAGACTTCTTTCTCGATTTCTTCCATCGGTATGGACTGGTAACGCCCCGTACTGATCGGAATGGCGCAATACGAACAGGTGCGGTCACACCCTTCGGCGATCTTCAGGTAGGCATAGTGCCGAGGAGTCGTCAAAACACGGTCGGCAGCCAATTCCCGGTGGTAGGATTTACCCAAATCGTTCAACAGTTCTTTCCAATTGAACTTTCCATAGAAACGATCGACTTCCGGTAACTCATTTTCCAAGTCTTTCAGGAACCGTTCGGAAAGACATCCCATGACAAACAATTTACCGATCTTCCCTTTCTTCTTGGCCTCTCCCAGATCGAGTATCATATTAATCGACTCTTCCTGGGCATCTCCGATGAAACCGCAGGTATTCACAACAACGATTTCACCGTTAATCTTATGGGGGTCATGTTCGACGGTATATCCGTTCGCTACGAACTGGCGCATAAGCTGCTCCGAATCCACCAGGTTCTTTGAACATCCCAGTGTTATAATATCTACCTTATTTTTCCTCATATATTATGGTACAACTCCCTTTATTCTCCGAAAAGGGAGTTTACAAATTCTTTTCTATTGAAAACCTGGAGATCCTCTATTCCTTCTCCCAAGCCAATGTATTTGACAGGGATGCGGAAATGATCCGAAATACCGATCACGACGCCACCTTTGGCTGTTCCGTCCAGTTTGGTAACCGCCAAAGCATTCACCTCGGTTGCAGCCGTAAACTGCTTGGCTTGTTCAAATGCGTTTTGTCCGGTAGAACCGTCCAATACCAACAAGACTTCGTGCGGTGCATCGGGAACCACTTTCTTCATCACATTCTTGATCTTGGTAAGCTCATTCATCAAGTTGATCTTGTTATGCAGACGACCGGCGGTATCGATAATCACCACATCCGCCCCGTTCGCCTTTGCCGAACTCAACGTGTCAAATGCCACTGAAGCAGGATCAGAACCCATGTTCTGCTTCACGATAGGTACGCCTACCCGCTCGCTCCAGATCACCAGTTGCTCTACAGCTGCGGCGCGGAACGTATCGGCTGCTCCCAAATACACATTTTTACCGGCCTTCTTGAACTGATAAGCCAGTTTGCCGATCGTGGTCGTCTTGCCTACCCCGTTCACGCCTACGACCATGATGACATACGGCTTCTTGTCTTCCGGAACCGTAAACGATTCCAGGTCTTCCGTATGATTTTCTGTAAGCAGGGAAGCGATCTCTTCACGCAGGATCGCTGTCAGTTCACTGGTCGTCACGTATTTGTCTCTGGCTACGCGGTCTTCGATACGGGATATGATTTTCAGTGTAGTATCTACTCCGACATCGGAAGTAATCAGTACTTCTTCCAGATTGTCCAGGACTTCGTCGTCCACCTTGCTTTTACCGGCAATGGCTCTGGTAATCTTAGAAAATACATTTTCTTTTGTCTTAGATAACCCCTTGTCCAGAGTTTCCTTTTTTTCCTTACTGAAAAAGCTAAAAATACCCATACCTTAATTTATTTTTGTTCTTCTTTTGAATGAGTGCGCTAAATTACTAAATAATTGACAATTGACAATTGACAATTGACAATTTTATTTGTCACACTCTTTATTGTCAATTGCTTCAGTCCATTCTCCCCTTATAGTCTTCGTAACCGAACTCTTTGTACATCACGAGCCGGTCTTCCTTACTCCACAAAGCCAAAGAAGGATGCGGAATTCCGTTGAACATGGTCGTCTTGACAACGGTATAATGGATCATATCTTCGAATATCAATTTATCACCTACTTTTAATGGCTGTTCAAAAGACCAGTCGCCCATATAATCGCCGCTCAGGCAACTGTTGCCCCCGATACGATAGGTAGGCTTCCCCTCTTCCGGCTCCATAGCCCCGCGAATCACCGGCTTATAGGGCATCTCCAGACAATCCGGCATGTGGCAAGTGAAAGAGGCATCTATAATCGCAGTCTTGATGCCATGATTCTCCACGATATCCACCACCGTCGTCAGCAGGAACCCGGTTTGCCAGGCAAATGCACTTCCCGGCTCCATGATGATTTCGAGATTCGGATACTTGGCCTTGAACGACTGCAACAGACCGATCAGATGCTCCGTGTCATAGCCTTTTCGTGTCATCAGATGTCCGCCCCCCATATTCAACCATTTGATATGTGGCAGGAAACGGCCGAAACGTTTTTCGACCTCTCCCAACGTCTTTTCCAAATCATATGAACTCGATTCGCAAAGCGTATGAAAATGCAAGCCTTCGACACCATCGGGCAACTTGTCGCCCAAAAGGTCGCTGACCACTCCCATCCGGGAACCCGGCGCACAAGGATTATACAAATCCGTTTCGACATCCGAATATTCCGGATTGATGCGCAGGCCGCACAATACCCGGTTTCCGTCGGCCTTCACCATCGGATAGAAACGTTCGAACTGCGTGAGCGAATTGAACGTCACATGGCTGCTGTATCTCAAGATCTCCGGGAAATCCGCTTCCGTATAGGCCGGCGAATAGGTGTGTGCCCGGCTCCCCACCTCTTCAAAAGCCAGCCTGGCCTCGAACTTTGAACTTGCTGTCGAATACGGGATATATTCACGCACGATCGGAAATGCTTTCCACATCGCAAATGCCTTAAAAGCCAGAATTATATTAACTCCCGCCTTCTCCTTCACACTTTTGATCAGTGATAAATTACGGCGGAGCAATTTTTCTTCCATCACATAACATGGGGATGGTATTATATTAAAGTCTATCATCCGGTAAGTATTTTTCTTTAATTTAGCACGGCAAATGTACAAAAAAACACCTTTTTATATGCCCGCAAAATAAATTATTTGCAATAAGTAGCCCCACACTCCTCTCGAAGAGGGAGATATTTTTTTATAAATTTCTATCCTACCAGCGCTTGCCAGCCGGTGTATATAAAAACACACAAAAACTAATGCCCAAACCTTCAAAGCCTCTTGCTGTTCCATGTATTTCCCCATAATTAAGTCTTTTATTCGTTAACGCCTCAAAGATAGGAGATTCATTCCGGAATATCAATTGATTCAGCCGATTTATTCGATAATTGTCAAGCGTGCAAACTTCAAAAGCAGTTGTTTTTGACCGAAATGGGCAAACGAAACGGTTGCTTTCGCATTACCGCCTTCTCCTTCAATGGCAGTCACCTCACCTTCCCCGAAACGATCGTGCCGGACTTTAGCCCCGACATACAATCCTGACAGATCAGACATCGAAACAGAAGAGGGAGACGAAGAAGCCACTTCCATCCGTGTCAGACGTGCCTGCCGTCCGACTGCCTGAGTAACCGGAGAGACATAAGCGTCTTCTTCCATTGCCTTCGGTTGGCGGAAAGGAGAGGAAAAAGCCGAAGAACGACGGGTGCCGGCAAATGAACCATCAGTAGCAACATCTGCCGACGCATAAATATATTTGGTATCGATATCTCTCAAGAAGCGGCTGGGCGAACACATCGCACTCTGGCCATTACGGTAACGGCTTTTGGCATATGTCAGCACACAATTTTCCTCCGCACGGGTAATAGCGACGTAGAAAAGGCGGCGTTCTTCCTCCACAGCCCTCGGATTGTCTTTCGACATGGCAGAAGGGAACAGGTCCTCTTCCAACCCGACAACGAAAACATTCCGGAACTCCAAACCTTTGGCTGCATGCACCGTCATCATTGTCACCTTGTTTGCCTGTTCTTCCTTATCGTTATCCTGATCTGTCAATAACGACACCTCAGACAGGAAGTCGGCAAGCGAGACATGCTCCGCTCCTTCTTCGCGACGTATCTCGCAAAACTCGGCAATACCTTTCAATAACTCCTGCAAGTTTTCCTGCTTGCTGATCCCTTCCACCGAACGATCCTGAAACAAGACACTGACAATGCCGCTCTCCTTCACCACCACTGCAGCGATTTCTTCGGCAGAGAGTTTAACATTCCGTTCGATAAAACCGGAAATAAGCTCCCGGAAATCACTTAGCTTCTTTGCCGTACCATTATTGACCGGCAAAGCGTACCCGATCGGATCGTTCAACACGGTCCACAAACTGACATCATGATCAGTGGCGGCAACGATCAATTTATTGAGAGTCGTATCGCCTATCCCTCGAGCCGGATAGTTGATCACACGTTTGAAGGCCTCCTCATCATGCGGGTTGACAATCAGGCGAAGATATGAGATGACATCCTTCACTTCCTTACGCTGATAGAAAGACAGACCTCCGTATATCTTATAAGGGATTCCCCTTTTACGCAAAGCTTCTTCCAAGATGCGAGACTGTGCATTTGTCCGATATAGGATGGCAAAATCGGCATAATCATAATTCCGCATCCTCATATCGTTAATCTTACCGGCAACAGCATATCCCTCTTCATAATCGGAATAGGACGAACAGATGGAGACTTTGCTCCCTTCCTCCTTTTCCGAATAAACGGTTTTTTGGATCTGCTTCGTGTTCTTATGGATCAGGCTGTTTGCCGCATTCACAATATTCTGTGTCGAACGGTAATTCCGTTCCAGTTTGAAAATACGGCAACCCGGATACTGGTTCTTGAATTGCAGGATATTATCGATATTAGCTCCTCGGAAAGAATAGATACTTTGCGCATCATCCCCAACCACACAGATACGCCGATGCACTTCGCACAAACGCTGTACGATCAGATGCTGTGCAAAGTTCGTATCTTGATACTCATCCACCAGCACAAACTGGAAAAAGCTCCTGTATTTCTCCAATACGTCCGGATGATCGCGGAAGAGGATGTTCGTTTGCAACAACAAATCGTCGAAATCCATCGCCCCCGCTTGTTGGCAACGGTTCTGATACCGCTTATATATCTCACGCAACAAAGGGACTTTCGAATCTATATCATGTTGCACCAACTCCTTGTTCTGCTCATACGCCTTATAGGTAATAAGCGCGTTTTTCGCATTCGAGATACGACTCTGCACCATTCCCGGCCGATACACTTTGTCGTCGAGCTGCATCTCCTTCATAATGGAACGGAGCAGGCTTTTGGAATCTGTCGCATCGTAAATGGTAAAATTGGATGGATAGCCGATACGCTCCGCCTCGGAACGGAGAATACGGGAAAAGATGGAATGGAACGTTCCCATCCATAACCGTCGTGCCGTCCGTTCGTCCGTCAGGGAGGCGACACGCTCTTTCATCTCGCGTGCCGCCTTATTGGTAAAAGTAAGTGCCAGAATACTTTGGGGAGGTAACCCTTGCCTTAACAGATAAGCTATCTTATAGGTCAGCACACGTGTCTTTCCCGATCCGGCCCCGGCTACCACAAGCGAAGGGCCGTCGGTATAGACAACTGCTTCGCGCTGACTTTCATTTAATTGTTTCAGATATTCTTCCACGTATCTTGTATTTTTAAGGATACAAAGGTACGAATTTTTATTTACCTTCCTGCCTCAGGTCATCGTTCTCGGTATTGCGTGCTTCGATACACACCTTACATTTTCCGATTACCAAAAGGGTAAAGCGCTCCCGTTTACTGGTTATACGGTTTATAAGGCGAATGCATCACATTCAATGTCTTCGGCAACCACACCCGGTAACGCTGTGTTTTGTCCCAAGTATTCCCGGCAGAAGCAAAATCGCAGAAATGAATCTGCCTCGGAGTCCGGTAGCTTTCCAAGTCCGTCCCCAATACCATCGGGGCAGTAAAAGCCAACCAAGCAAAATCTGGAGACTCCACAGGTGTCAACTCCACATATCCATCCTTACTCACAACAACAGACGCTTCATCGACAGAACCATCCCCGAAACGACTGTCGCGAGCCAAAACAAGCGGACCGCGCACAATGGCCTGCGCCTGGTTCCTTTCCACCAGACGGGCACGCAAATCGAGCTTAACAGTGATCCGGTCGCCCTTTTTCCACTTACGGTTCACCGGCAAGTAAGCACCTTGCAGGACACCGGCCTCCGGTCTCCCATTTACGGAAACTGTCGCAATCTTGCTCCATGCCGGGATACGCAAGGCAATGGTGAAAGTTGTCTCTTTCGTCGGATCGACCTCTATCTCGATCTGATCAGTCCGCGGATATTCGGTCGTTTGCCTCAACCAGACCGACTTCTTGCCCGGCAACACCAACTCCGCTTCCGAGGGAGCATAGAAATTCACCCGGACACAATCATCCTGTACCTGATAGGCGAACCCGGGAATCATGGCAAAAGCACGCGGACCGTTCGCGTTGCAACAATTGATATGCATACCGCATTGCTCCTCTCCTTCATGCCGCCAGCCCTCCAACGGACTGTATTTCGCTATTTGTGAGGCATCCGCTTTCAAAGAAGCCATCAAAGCATTATAGATAGCCGTTTCCATATAATCGGCATACAGGGAATTGCCCGTCATCTGCAACAGGCGGTTACAAAGCTGCATCCAGGTAAAGGTCACGCAAGTTTCCATCGTATGGTAGGTAGGCTGTGTCTGCCGTTCCTTCCCGCCATACCAGCATTCGAACGCGCTGCCCGATCCGGCCACATTGATCTCTTCACGTACGATATGCCCGACTGTCTTTTCCACAACAGAAAGATAAAGCGGATTGCCTGTTACCTTATAGAGTTCGAGCAACCCTTCGTAGCAGGACATCATTTCATACGCTTTCTGTCCGTTCTCCCTCGAAAACCAAGTTTTCGGATGCGGGAAACGGTTGGCAACAGGCACTTCGGCAATGGCTTTACTGATCAACTGCGGACCGCCAGGCGTCTCCCACTGTCCGACAATGTACTTGGCAAAATCAAGATAACGTTCCTCTTTCGTCCGGTTATACAGATACATAACAGGTTCGAGAACGGACGAGCTCGGCATACCGATATAATTACCGGTCGAGACGATATCCACTTTTCCGGGCCCGACCTGTGTCATCAGATGATCGACAACTTTGCAAGCTGCCTCCAATGCTTTCTTATCTCCCGACAGATCATACCAGGCAATCAATCCCAATGAAGTGTACTTGCGCCCCCAGACATCCCATTGCTGCAACTGGTATTCCGGTGCATAGTTCCCGATATAGCCGTTCGGCTGTTGTGTTGCCATAAGCGATTCGGCCGCATCCTTTATGATCCGGTACAGTTCCGGATCCCGGTTATAACGATAAGAAGCGATCGCCCCCTGTATCCATTTCCCCCAGAACTCGCTTTGCCAGCGCGACTTTTCGTCCTGGTGGCGGAACGGTTCGACCAGATGATCCACATCCTGCGCTTTCACACGACGTTCGATACAATCTGCGATTCGAGTCCCTACATAACCGGATATTTTCACCTGTCTCACAGGAGAGTCATTCACTACTTGCGCCATCCCTGCCGTCGAGCAGGCACAAGCCAACAGGAAAGAGAAGGTTTTCACCTTAAATGGAATCATCATAATATTGAGAATTTAAGAATTATAAGACAAAAATAAGGAGATAACCACGATATAGTGTTATAAAATTGACAGAATACCTGTCAATTTTGATAAGTGTCTGCTTCTCTACCACACTCTGCCGCCATATTTCCGTTTAAGGATACGAATTATAATGCTTCCAGGTAAAGTTCCGTTTTCTATCGCTTTCAGATATTCCGGATTCAGCCGTATCGTGTCTTTACCGACCGATCCATAGTCAAAGACATACTGGACATTAGCGAAAAAGATTCATCCGACGGCAAATAGACGAGGCACCGTCAAAACGGCACCTCATTATTGCCGGGAGTCAAGAAATCGGCACCGGCCGGCGGTATAGGAGGCATTGTTTCCATCGGATCCGAACCGTTCATATTGGAGGAAAACTCACGGACCGGGACATCTTCATCCACATTCATAAATTTGGCGAACTCGCTCTTGAAACGGAGACGGACATCTCCGACCGCACCGTTACGATGTTTAGCGATAATAATCTCCGCCAGGCCGATCAGGGAATTTCCACGCTCGTCTTCCGTTATCTTATAATATTCGGGACGGTGGATGAAACAAACCATATCGGCATCCTGCTCGATAGCACCGGACTCACGCAAATCGGCCAGCTGCGGACGTTTCCCCTCCACACCCTGACGCGCCTCGACACCACGGTTCAACTGAGACAGGGCAATGATCGGAATATTCAGTTCCTTCGCCAATCCTTTCAACGACCGTGAAATGGTACTTACTTCCTGTTCACGACTGCCGAAGCTCATGCCGCTCGCATTCATCAACTGAAGGTAGTCGATCATGATGAGCTTGACGCCATGCTCGCGCACCAAGCGGCGTGCCTTCGTACGCAGTTCGAATACCGAAAGACTCGGCGTATCGTCTACATAAATCGGTGCATCGTACAATTCTTTTATCTTGAAGTCCAGCTGTTCCCATTCATAGTTTTCCAGACGCCCGCTCTTGATCTTCTCGCCGGGGATCTCGCATACGTTCACGATCAGACGGTTGACAAGCTGGACGTTACTCATTTCAAGGGAGAAGATGGCCACCGGAATATTAAAGTTCACGGCCATATTCTTGGCCATCGAGAGCACAAAGGCCGTCTTACCCATGGCCGGACGGGCGGCTATGATGATGAGGTCGGAATTCTGCCATCCGGAGGTCATCTTGTCCAGTCCTTCGAAACCGGTGCGCAGACCGCTCAACCCCTCTTTTTGATTGGCAGCCTTCTCAAGCATCACCATCGCTTCCTTGATGACGGGATTGATCTGGGTAACATCTTTCTTCACGTTACGCTGGGAAATCTCAAAGAGCTTTCCTTCCGCTTCCTGCATAAGGTCTTCCACATCGATCGACTCATCAAAAGCCTTGCCCTGTATCATGGCAGTGAAAGAAATCAGCTCACGTGCCAGGTATTTCTGGGCGATGATACGGGCATGATATTCGATGTGGGCGCTACTGGCCACCTTGCCGGTCAGCTGGGAGATATAGAACGGGCCGCCTACCTCCTCCAGCTCGCCGCGCTTCTTCAGTTGCTCGGTGACGGTCAGCATATCCACCGGACGCTGGCTGATCGCCAGATCTACGATGGCGGCATAAATTTTCTCATGTGCTTTCTCATAGAAACTCTCCGGTTTCAAGATCTCGCTGACGATGGAATAGGCATCCTTTTCAAGCATCAGAGCGCCTAACACCGCCTCTTCCAACTCACGGGCTTGTGGCTGCAAGTGCCCCATGTCGGGTACTATAACCGGTTTCAGTCTTCCTTTTCCTCCTGTATTCTTTCCTCTTTCTGCCATTGTTCTAATTGTTATCGGGCACCAAATGTACGACTTTTTATCCGGTTCTCCGAACCTTGCAAAAGAGAAATATCAAGCATCGTCTTGGTAAAAAACTGCCGGTAAAAGGTTTCCGCTATTTCCCTACAGCGGAAACCTGTCCGTAAGTCGATACTTCACAGACAATTCAAACGTCCGTTTGTGCACGTTCTGCAATTTAAATAAAAAGATTAATGGGCAATCACAACCTTGTGTACTTCCGGTTCCTTTCCCTCTTCCAATATAATATGAAGGAAGTAATTACCCTCCGGCAAGCCCGACACATCGATTGACGTTGCATTTCCTTGTACACGCAAATTACGCACAAGCATTCCTTTAAAGTTAAATAAACGAACTTCATACGATTTTCCCAACTGGTTTTGTCCGAAAGATGCAGTAGAAATTACATTCTCGTCTGACAGCACATCAGATATATTGACATATAAAGTATGATCTACCGGATTCGGATAAGCACTCGAACGATAACCGCCAATTGTTGTAGATGCCACCATCCGGGCACATTGCGTAACAACGATACATTCCACTTTGTAACTTCCTTTTGGAAGCGTCCAATAATACCCTCCAGGACCCGTATGCGAACTTTGGGAAGACCCACTACTACCTGTCACAACTGCATTCCATATAAATTCACGAATGCCATAGATATTCGGTGTATGGCAAATCAGATTGATATAACGGTCATCCGAAGTGTAAGAAATGTAAGGACTGCCTGTGCTGGAGGCTGCTTCAATATTTTTCGAAAGTTCCAGTGTCTCTCCACCAATACTTACTGTCGCCCGAACTTGTGCATTTCCAGAGGCCTTACCTCTAAAGCTACAACTCGAACCCGTATTACTACCTGCCATCTCGATTCCTCCACTGCAAGACCATACAACTGTCGCTTGGCTTGGCAAATCAGAAATACTATAGGTATTCAACGGATCAGACGAACAAATCACATCCGGGCCATTGATACTTAACTGAATCTTCGAAACCTCTACTTGTTTCTTAAATGCAAAGGGAATATCACAATCTTTTAATGACACTGACACATTTATTTCTTGCTTGCCTACTTTATTAAAACGGCAAACCAACTTGTTCGTACCTTGTCCACTGACAATCTCAACACCATTACCCGAAATGGAAAACGATTGAAGCCGATCATTCGGAATACCAATAGATATATCAACATCACGGAATTGTTCGACACTCTCCGGAATAGTCATATCTGGTGAAAGGATTGTTGCCTTAGGAGCAGTATACCAATTAGAATATAGGCGCCCTGCTTTTAGCCGCACTTTAATATCTGCACTCATTGCGCAAGGATCTTTCGCTAACGTGACAGAATTTGTATTTCCACCTGATACTTTTGTCCAGCCGGGAGGTAAACTCCATTCATATGTGACATCAGCTACAGAAGAAACTACATATGTGAACGTTTGAGATATTCCATATTGAATGAAAGAAGGATACGTCGAAAAACCGAATAGACGTTTGAAAGAAATAGTTGAATAATTTGTTTTATCTTCTGGAAATTCAGGATTAACACCTCTAACTTTTATTTCGCCTTCACTAAAAAAATCTGTAGAAACTTTTATTGGAGCATTCTCGCTTACAAATGTATTTGCACTACTCCCCGACCTCCATCCCGAAGGAAGTGTCCATTCTAATTTTGTCACTGGAATCACCTCCCCTGCAGTCGTCTTATAAGGGAGATAAAATTCCTTAGAAAAAGACACCTCCATCGTTTGTTCACCAAATGGCATAAAAATCGCCCCATCCGTTTTTAGATTGGGAGGAGTTACATTATTATAACTCATTATATTCTGATATAAAGTCGCAGTCTTTGTAAATTTACTGGAACCAGCTTGAGTATAACTAATGTTAGCATAAATAGATCCTTTTGGTGTAGAATTTCCCGAAACACTCGGATTTTTCCAGTACACGCAAACGCTTCGCAGATTGTTTCCTTGAACAGAACTCACATCCGAAGTTGGTGAGAAAGAACCATTAGTAACATACCAAGTTATAAGGTCGATTCTTCCGTTGCTGGGTTCAAAAGCGATGTAACAGGTCTGTGAACCAGGAGATACAAAATCCTGCGGATTTCCATCTTCACCTATAGTCTGTGCCTGGACAATAAAAAGTGCACAAAAACAAACTATTAAATTAATTATAATCGTTCTCATAATTATATAATTTAAAAGTAATAAAACAAACTCAACGATAAATCTTGCAAACATCTGAAATAGTGTTCTCGACTATTAGCTGTTTGATCCTTGTCATAGGCATATTGTCCATCTTCATGTTGTAATTGAGGAGTCATTCTTATTCTAAAAACGGAAAATTCATATTTCAATTCACACCCAAGATGATTCAACCTATATCGAAGTCCTGCTTGAGGAGACAAACCATAACCGGTAAAAGACATACTACTAATCGAATATGTTTCGTATGATTTCCCAAAATCATCATCCAATGAATAATAGTGGATGCTCTGATGATTATCCCTCCTAAAATCAAAACCGACACCTCCAAAACCGGAAATACCATTCCATTCAAAGATCGTATAATTATAACCAATACCTATTCCCCAAATACGATGTAGCCAAGGATCTTCAAACATTCCAAGTTTGAACTCATCTTGTTTATCCTTGTTATTCTCAAAATAAAAAGGGACTGCCAAATAAAATGAATGTTTGTCTGTATACAAATATCTCACTGATACCTCGAAAGTCCGCTCATTGAAAGGCAATTCAGAACGATGCAAAAAGTTATAACCACCCCCTATCCCCCATTTGCTCCAAAAACTGTTTTCATCTGTCGTCTGTCCAAAAATCAAAGGGAGGGGTAGGAAAAGCAAGAACAACAATAGTAAAATCGTTTTTTTCATACTCCGCAATTTAAATGATTAATAAAATTCACCAACCAACAACAAGAGAAGATTCATAAATTTCCATTATACGAATCCTTGGGCACAAAGCAAAGACATCAACACATTCTTCTCCTTCCAGCAAATTGATGCTCATAATGAAATACTATAACGCAAATATACGGAATTTTAAAGATAAAATTCACTTAGTAAGTTAGAAATTCAGTAAAATCCCAACAAGAATCCTACCGAACCTTCTTTTGTCAAAAAGACAGCACTATCCCATAAAAATCGAATTTGTACCCCGTTTATTTGAATTTACCCGCAAGGGTAATATTTTTTAACATTCAATTTAATAGCAAAACCTATCTTTTCCCTATCCAAATGTCAAAAGAACAGGCCGTACCGATTGGCCGGATCGGGAAGCAGCCATCACTTCAAACACAAAACGCGCTAATCATTTATTACAATTTGCAATATCAACTGTTTTTTCCTATCTTTACCACCCTATTGTTTAACCTTGTATAAAAAGGCAAAATGAAGAAAGGAGGAACGTTGTTTTGTCTGCTCACATGGATTACAGAAACAAAAACTAAATTTTGAAGAATCATGAGAATAAAAATTGTTTTATCTATACTCGCCCTAATCTGTTGTTCTATGGTAAAAGGGCAACAGGCCATCGATACTCCTTACGATTTTCCAATCAAACCGGGAACAGAAAAGTGGAAAGAGTTTAAAACTGGAAAAGAAATGGTAGATGCCTGCCAGATTCCTGTTGAGATCTTGCAGAATCTATCAACTGACGCATTGGCGGAAACTTGTTTGAATTATCCATTGGCTTTGGATTATTCAGCTTATAATGATGAAAGAGTTGGTATTAAGCATATTATTAACGATTTCAATGGCTTACAGGAACTTGCCAAACGTCCTGATGGTGCATTAGCGTTAATTAAGTTATACAAAGATATGCCGATAGATACCAAACACGTAAAAATAAGCACACGTGTCAAAGACAATGCCTCTATTTTGCATATTTCTTATCTGGAACTGCTTTTAGCTGACGACCTCTTTAAAGATCTGTTGTCTACAACTGAATGTTTCGAACTGCAAAAGATAGTACAATATAAATACGAGGAAAAATTGCAAAATCGTAATTCTTATAGTTTGTATAGTATAAAAAAGAGCTTACTATTAGGTTCTTTATTGGTAAACAAGGCAAAATATAACACTTTATCAAGCAATAAAAGAGTGAAGATTTTAGAATTTATAGAGAATTTTGAAAATCCGAATGCGTCATTAATACAAGAAATATCAACTTACATTTACGAATGATGAAAAAGATAACTTTTCTATTTATAGTAAGCCTGTTGGCTATTTTCTCTTCCTGTAACAGCGAAGACGATTTTTTGAACTCGTTTCCTACATTGGATAATGTACAATATTCCTATTATGTGGCAGAAGCCTTGGATGCCATGAATATGCCACGCCCGGAAGGATCTTATAATTATCCGTGTCTGCCAGGGATGCCGAAGTGGAAAGAGTTAAAAATCAGTGAAGAGATGAATCGAGTCTTACGTATTCCGAAAAAAATATTGAAAAATCAATCGACACAGGCTGTTATCCAAGCAATGTGGGAACATCCTGATTTTCCAGTACTTATCGTGTCAAGTAGTAATTCATCCATTCAATATTCTTTAGATAAGGTTTTACACAATTGGGATATTTATCATGAATTAATTAAACGACCCGATGCGGCATCTTGTTTAGTTGAGCGATATGGTCGAATGAATCTGACAAAAAGCGTCCATGATTTATATCTAAACTCTTTACAACTATTATTATCACAAACGTTTTTTTTGGATCAATTATCTTTGGATGATAAGGTTCAATTAGCAAAGACGATGAGTGATCGTATAGAAGAAGTAAGAAAATTGCTAAATATAGATAACGACGCTATAAATGCTCTTTCTATACAATCTTTCTATTTCTGTATTGCCCGTATCATGTCAAATAGCGAATATGCCCCTATGCTTGCTTGGATGGAAGAAGATAAATTGGCACAAGAATATGAAGATTCAGGTGATGAGGCTTATCTAATGGCAGATAGCTTCCGAATGAAACTTTTGGAATTGAGTACTAATTTTATAAATGGAAACTAATTATGAGAACACGATATCTTATTTTGAGCGTATGTTGCTTTATCTTGCAACAATTTATCTCTGCACAAATTCTATATACACCCAAGGGAAGTGTATTTATCGGAGAACAATTAACCGAATTAACTCCTGATGAAAGAAATAACATTTTGATTCAAGTTCGTGCATATCCTGAAGCGACGATATTGGCACCTGAAACTAAATCATATAATTGCCATAGTTATGCTTGGAACATGACTTGCGGAGGACCAACATGCTGGGTGAATGCAGGAGCAAATAATTCAAATATTAGTGTTAACTGGACAGATGGGAGTTACGTAGAAACGACAGCAAATTATGCTGAGAAAATCCATTACTACCAAGGTGACCACTCTGCTATAGTTTCAACAACTGTACCGGGTATGTACGAATCCAAATGGGGTGCGTGGCCTCTAATGCGGCATGCACCCGGTTATGGTCCTAAAGGTTATGTCATGGACAAACGCCGATATTACAAACGGAATATACCCGGAACGGCATTTTCAGGATCATCCTTGTTGAATAAAAACGGTACGACCACCATTTCATTGGTAAGCTCATTAGGAACACCCCGTTACTATAATTGGAGTTGTAGTTCCAATTTGGAAATAGTCAGCTCTACTGCAACAAGCGTGACAGTCTCTCCAAAGTCAAAGGGAGCTGGATGGGTGAAATAAATATCCACAACAAGGAATTGGAGTTTAAAACTTGGTATGGAACACCGGAATTGGATATATCAGGATCACTACGTGTTCCGAACGGGCAATATGCAAGGTTTGAAGCCTCATACGACAGGGCTTCCAATCCTACTGCTTTTGAATGGATTCTAAACCCGGCTAACAACAATAGCATATATGGTGCCAATACAGCCTTTCTGGACGTTGCTTTCTATACTGCCGGCAATTATCAATTGGTCGTCAGGGCTACAAATGCCCACGGAGTTGGCGAATATTGCGTGAGGGGACTGACCGTTTACAATACCACCGGTTATTCTGCAACCAAAGTATATCCCAATCCTGCAACAGATGTATTACACGTAAATTTGCAATCGTCCGACAAACAAACGTTCTCAATGATAGAGGAAACGACCTATCAGATCCGTTTATTCAGCGGGCAAGGCAATTTGGTAAAACAAATGTCTGCAAAGGGGGGAGATGTGCAGTTGGATGTTTCCAATCTGCCGAACGGATATTATTATCTCCATATTTATACGGGTAAAGAAAGCGAACCTGAAATCCACAAAATAGTCGTCAAGCATTGATAGTCTGCCAAATGGCGAAAAGGCTTTTGATTATTTCGTAAGCATTCACTATATTTATATACCCGTACATATAGTGAATGCTTACCCCCATCATCAGATCTGCTTCAACGCCTGTGCCAACTGGTCGGGGCACGATGTCCCGCGCCCGCGGCAATCGATGCCTTCCAGGCGTCGGATCGCTTCGTCGACTTCCATACCTGCCAACAGTTTGGACAGGCCTTGCGTATTTCCATGACAACCGCCTATGATCTGCACATTTGTAATTATGTTGTCTTCCGAGTCGATAATCATCATTTTAGAACACACTCCGCCGGTCGGAGTATAAGTAACACGCTGTTTATTCATTTCCTTTATTCATTTTTATTAACGGGGCACAAAGGTATAAATAAATTTGACTACTTTTGTGACTTATAAAAAAACAGCAGTATGACATACGAAGAGACTTTACATTATTTATACACCAGTATCCCGATCTTCCAAAATGCCGGACCTTCAGCCTACAAACCCGGATTAGGAACCAGCATCGCACTGGACAACTATTTGGACAATCCGCATAAAGCATATAAAACGATACATATTGCCGGCACAAACGGAAAAGGCTCCGTCAGCCATCTGTTGGCCGCCATCTTGCAACAGTCAGGGTATAAGGTCGGGCTTTATACCTCCCCGCACCTGGTCGACTTCCGCGAACGGATCCGGGTAAACGGGCAAAAGATTCCCGAAGAATATGTGGTGGATTTTGTAGAACGTAACCGTTCCTTCTTCGAACCGCTCCACCCCTCCTTCTTCGAACTGACTTCCAGCATGGCATTCGACTATTTCCGTGCCGAAAAGGTGGATTATGCCGTTATCGAAGTCGGCATGGGCGGCCGCTTGGACAGTACCAACATCATCACTCCTATCCTGAGCGTCATCACGAATATCAGCTTGGACCATACCCAGTTCTTGGGAGATACGGTCGAAAAGATCGCACGCGAGAAAGCGGGAATCATCAAGAAAGATGTTCCTGTCGTAATCGGTGAGATAAATAAGGAAGGGCTTCTTTCTGTTTTTCACGATATTGCCAAACGCGTAGGCTCATGCCTATACCTGCCCCAGTTTGAAAAAGTGCTCCGTAATGCAGATCTGGCAGAATCCGGTGAATGGTATTATGACTCTGCCGACTTCGGGCAACTCTTCGGGGAATTGGGCGGAGCCGTACAAGAAAAAAATGCTGCCACCGTCCTGACCGCCCTCCGGATTTTGCAGGAAAGCGGCATCGAGATCCCCCGGAAAGCAGTCAGGGATGGTTTTGAGCATGTGATCGAACTGACCGGACTGATGGGACGCTGGCAAACCTTGCAAGAACAGCCGACCGTGATTTGCGACACAGGGCACAATACCGGTGCCTGGCAGTACTTGGAATTCCACCTGAAGAGCGAACTGAAATACCACTACAAACAACTCTACATGATCGTCGGCATGGTAAGCGACAAAGACATCAACGGTGTATTGGAACTGATGCCGAAAGAGGCTTTCTATTTCTTCACGCAGGCTTCCGTCCAGCGGGCAATGCCGGCGGAAGACTTTGCCGCACTGGCCGCCAACCACGGGTTGTCGGGAGTAGTCTGCGACTCCGTACCTTCGGCAGTCGAAAAGGCGTTGGCTCGTGCCGCACAAGACGATCTGATCTTTATTGGCGGCAGCACGTTCATCGTTGCAGACGCCTTGCCTTTGTTCATCAAAGAAAACAAGTAACTTAATTCAAAAAAATATCATGACAGAACAAATTCAAAAAAGACTGAACGATTCGCCGTTTGCCCGGTGGACTGCTTTGATTTTAGTGGCATCCGGAATGTTTTTCGCCTACATGTTCGTTGATGTCTTATCCCCGCTGCAAACATTGTTAGGAAGCCAATGCGGTTGGAGTGCCGATACTTACGGAACATTTGCCAGTTCCGAATATTTCCTGAACGTATTCGTTTTTTTCCTCATCTTCGCCGGAATCATTCTCGACAAGATGGGCGTCCGTTTCACCGCCATCTTTTCCGGTGCAGTGATGGTAATCGGAGGTGGTATCAAATTGTATGCCATCAGTCCTGCCTTTTCGGAAGGCAATGCCCTTTATGATGCGCTCAACTCCTTCTGGACCTCTTTTCCCGCCAATGCAAAATTGGCATCTTTTGGTTTCGCCATTTTCGGTTGTGGTGTGGAGATGGCCGGTATCACCGTTTCAAAAGCCATCGTGAAATGGTTCACAGGTAAAGAATTAGCCTTGGCGATGGGATTGGAAATGGCTATTGCTCGTTTAGGAGTCTTTGCAGTCTTCCGCCTATCCCCCTACTTGGCTAACTTGGGGACGCAAGATGTAGTGCGTCCCGTTGCAGTGGTCTGGGGGTTGCTGTGCATCGGGCTCATCACCTTCATCACTTATTCTCTGATGGACAAAAAATTAGACCAGCAGTTAGGTGAATCAGACGGTCAAGCTGAAGATCCATTCAAAGTCGCCGACATCAAAATTCTGTTTACCAGCAAAACTTTCCTGATTGTAGCCGCCTTATGCGTGCTTTACTATTCAGCCATCTTCCCTTTTCAGAAATTTGCTACCAGTATGTTGGAAAACCGTCTAAAGTTGGCAACCGAAGATGCTTCCGACCTCTTCTCTTGGTTTCCGATTGGTGCGATGTTGCTCACACCGTTGCTGGGTTGGTTCCTTGACAACAAGGGGAAAGGGGCGACTATGCTCATCGTAGGAGCTTTATTGATGAGTTGTTGCCACTTGATTTTTGCCATCTATCCGTTGGATGGCGAAAGCTCCAGTTTCGCGGTAGCCTACATCGCCATCATCGTGTTGGGCATCTCCTTCTCCTTGGTACCGGCCGCACTTTGGCCGTCTGTGCCCAAATTAGTTGAGAACCGCTATTTAGGTTCGGCTTATTCCGTTATCTTCTGGATTCAAAACATCGGTTTGTGGGCTTTTCCCGTCATCATCGGTAAGGTGTTGATTTGGGCAAATGCCGGTGTGGACACGAACGGAGAATATGACTATACGATTCCTATGCTGATTTTTGCCAGTTTGGGGATTTTCGCCTTATTCTTAGGTTTGTGGTTAAAACGTGAAGACAGGAAAAAAGGATATGGGCTAGAATCTCCTAATATCCAGAAAGATAATAATAAAGTGATAACAGAAGAAATAATTACCGAAGGACAGAGATAAGTATCGAAAGACGGTAATAAAAACATCTCATCACAATTTAGGCACAGATTCCGTATTTTCCGTGAAATCCGTGCCTAAATTATATCAATTAACTTACATTTGTCAATCATTAAAAAGAGACTATATATGATCTGTTTTCCTAATGCCAAAATAAATCTGGGGCTGAATGTCGTGAGCAAACGTCCCGATGGCTACCATAATATCGAAACCGTCTTCTATCCGATCCCGGTGAAAGATGCGCTGGAAATAGTCGGAGCCGATACATTTTCTTTCACACAGACGGGAATACCGGTAGATGCTCCGCCCCAGAAGAACTTAATTGTCAAAGCACTGAATCTGCTGAAGTCACGGTATGAAATCCCGGAACTGGAAGTCCATCTGCTGAAAGCCATTCCTTTCGGGGCCGGACTTGGCGGAGGATCGGCTGATGCCGCCTTTATGCTGAAGTTATTGAACGACTATTGCGGACTTCAGATCCCGGAAGACGGATTGGAAGAACTGGCTTCCTCCATCGGGGCGGATTGCCCGTTCTTTATCCGCAACACGCCGGTGTTCGCATCCGGTACGGGGAATATCTTCGAATCGGTGGAATTGTCGTTGGCTGGTTACCATCTCTGTCTTGTCAAGCCGGATGTCACCGTCTCGACACCGGAAGCCTACTCGATGGTGACACCTGCTGCTCCGGCCATCTCTTTGAAAGAAATCATCCGGAAGCCGGTCGAAGAATGGAAAAAACTGATGGTCAACGATTTTGAAAAAAGTGTTTTCCCAAAATATCCGGTCATTGTCGGGATTAAAGAGACATTGTATGAAAAGGGAGCTGTATATGCCTCCATGTCCGGTTCCGGTTCTTCCGTGTTCGGCCTGTTCAGAGAGGCGACAGATCTCAAAAGTCTGTTTGCCGGTTGTTTTGTCTGGGAGGGACAACTACCATGAACAAGGTTGCAGACTTCTTCGACACTCTTGCCGACAGATGGGACGATATCATGATCCGGAAAAACTGAACGACATCCTGGAAGGAACGCAATTCCGGGGAACGAGCATCTCGCCTAACGGAAAATATGTGCTGGTAAAATACTACACCCGCATGGAAGGTGGAAAAAGCGAGCAATACGCCCAACTGCGGGATGCTGCAACCGGAATCTTCCGCCCCCTCTTTTCGACTTTTCATTTAATATTCGGATTCAACGAATGCCATTCGGAGATCGGAGGCAAAACACCCATTGCGATCACTTCGTCACGCAACGCGCAAAGATGCTTGTAGCTCTTTTCCAAAGCGGCTTCTTCTTCCGGGGTTCCTTTTATCTCTTTCAAAGCTACGCCATCTTTTGTAATGGAAGTTTCCCAAGCCATCATGATGTGGTCGAACTTACCGTTGGAGACATAAGCACCTGCCGGCCAGCGGAACGGTTTACCTCCCATAGCGGCTGCAATCATCTCGATAGAGACATAAGACGGACTCTGGAAAGAAGAGCGGCCACGCAAAGCGATGATGTTGGCACCACCTTTCGTCACCTTCGTCTGAATTTCCGCCCATTGTTCCTTAGTCAAAGCATCCGTGCCGATCATGCCGGCCAACGGCTTGCCATCCACTTTAGCGGTAGAAGCGTAAACAGCCATTTGCTCGCCATGACCGCCGTATGTACGACAGTTCTCCACAACATCCATAGAAACACCGAAATGCTTGGCCAATTCGCTACGCAGGCGAGTAGAATCCAAAGCTGCCAAAGTCGTCACCTGCGAAGGTTTCAAACCTGAATACAACAGTGTAATCAAACCTGTGATGTCAGCCGGATTGAAAATAACTACGATATGCTTGACATCCGGACAATAGGCCTTTACGTTTTTTCCGAATTCTTCGGCGATAGCGGCATTTCCTTTCAGCAAGTCTTCACGGGTCATACCCGCCTTACGGGCGGCCCCACCGGAGTTCACGATATATTTGGCTCCAACCAGTGCATCTTTGATGTCGGAAGTGAAAGTGATATTAACACCTTCGAAGCCACAATGGAACAATTCTTCGGCAACCCCTTCCAAGCCCGGAGCGTACGGATCATACAAACAGATATTAGAAGAAAGTCCCATCATGATGGCTGTCTGAGCCATATTCGAACCAATCATACCTGCCGCCCCTACGATCGTGAGCTTTTCGTCTGTCAATGTTTTCATATTGTATTGTTTTTTTAATGATATGTCTTCTATTAAAACATTCCCTGCAACCATAAAGTTTTCTTGAAAACCTTATTTTCCTTTCGTTTGCAAAGGTAAGAGATTTCGATCTCCTCTGTACATCATTAATACCTATCTCCCATAAGCAAAAGTTATAACTTTAGGGCAACTGCACCAAATTCATTTCTACATAGGCATAAAAAAACATCGGAGTGCCTATTCATTCTATAATCAGTGCCAGTGATTATAAAATCAGTGCCAGCAATTATATAATCACAACCACTGATTATATAATCGCTGGCACCGATTACAGAATTAGCAGGCACTTAAGAAAGAATTGTTACCGCTGGATTTGGTACGGTTGCCCTATTATACAGACAAAATATAATTCGTACCTTTGCAGCCATGAGAACATTCAGACCGGAGGCATGGTTGCCTACAACAAAGAAAGAAGTTGAAGCCCGCGGATGGGACTATATAGATGTGATACTTTTCAGCGGAGATGCCTATGTGGACCATCCTTCATTCGGAGCGGCCGTCATCGGACGGACACTCGAAGCGATGGGACTGCGCGTAGCGATTGTCCCGCAACCGGACTGGCGCGGTGATTACCGGGATTTCAAGAAGTTGGGAGCCCCCCGCCTGTTCTTCGGTGTTTCTGCCGGAGCGATGGATTCGATGATCAACCACTATACGGCCAACAAGCGCCTGCGTAGCGACGATGCTTATACACCGGACCGCCGTGCCGGTATGCGCCCCGATTATCCCAGCATCGTTTACACGAAAATAATAAAGGAGATCTATCCGGATGTCCCTGTCGTATTAGGAGGTATAGAGGCATCCCTGCGCCGGGTTACCCATTACGATTACTGGCAGGACAAGCTGCTCCCCGGAATCCTGAAAGACAGTCCGGCGGATTTGTTGATATACGGCATGGGAGAACTACCCTTGAAAGAACTGGTCGGCCGGTTACAGGCTGGCATTCCCTTCCATGAGATCAAAGATATACGGCAAACGGCCTATTTGGCAGACGAGGTAAAGCCGCTACCGGACGACATCAATCTCTTTTCCCATGAAGAATGCCTGCGCGACAAGCTGAAACAGGCCAAAAATTTCAAACACATAGAAGAAGAATCCAACAAACAGCAGGCATCCCGCATCCTGCAAAAGGTCGGCCGGCAAACAATCGTCGTCAATCCCCCTTTCCCGCCTATGACGGAAGAAGAGATCGATGCGTCATTCGACCTACCCTACACCCGCCTACCCCATCCCAAGTACAAAGGAAAGACGATACCGGCTTTCGAAATGATCAAGTTCTCGGTAAACATCCACCGGGGATGTTTCGGAGGCTGTGCTTTCTGTACCATCTCGGCCCATCAGGGAAAGTTTATCGCCTCACGAAGTAAAGAGTCCATATTGAAAGAAGTGAAGGAGATCACCCGGATGCCGGACTTCAAAGGATACCTGAGCGACCTCGGTGGCCCTTCGGCCAATATGTACCGGATGAAAGGGAAGAATCCGGACATCTGCGCCCAGTGCAAGAAACCGTCTTGCATCTCTCCTGTCGTCTGCAAGAATCTGAATGCAGATCACACACCGCTGTTGGATATATACAAAGAAGTGGACAGAATGCCGGAAATCAAGCGTTCGTTTATCGGTAGCGGTGTCCGCTACGACCTGCTCCTGCACCAGTATACAGACGACAACCTGAACAAGGCTGCCCATACCTATATGGAGGAACTGATAGCCCGTCATGTCTCCGGCCGTCTCAAAGTCGCCCCCGAACATACGGAGGACAATGTCCTGAAAATGATGCGCAAACCATCATTCGAACTTTTCGGACAATTCAAAAAAATATTCGACCGCGTAAACAAACAACATGGATTGAACCAGCAATTAATCCCCTATTTCATATCCAGCCATCCCGGTTGTACCGAGGCGGATATGGCAAACCTGGCTATCCAGACCAAGAAACTGCATTTCCAGCTCGAACAGGTACAGGACTTCACGCCTACTCCCATGACGCTGGCAACGGAGATGTACTACACAGGTTATCATCCCTACACATTGGAAAAGGTCTATACAGCCCGTACGAAAGAGCAAAAACTGGCACAGCGTCAGTTCTTTTTCTGGTATAAACCGGAGTTCCGCCGCCAGATCACACAGGCGTTGCAACGAATCGGGAAAAAAGAGTTGATAGGAAGGTTGTTCGGGAAATTGTAAGGGGTGAGGCTGTCCGAAACCCTCTAAAAGAGGTGTGAATAAAATTAGCCTATGTCCCATATAATTTATATCTTTAGTCAAGAAAATCAGATAGTGTTGAAACTTTCTTTGGCATTATATAGTTGTGTATATTAGAGAATCACAAGTTCGCGGTCGCATCACGACAGGTACTCTTCATTCAACCGGAACCTACGCCCACGCATCGGATAATCCTGCATTCTGACTTGTTTATAAAAGCCCTTGCTCTCCAGGTTATCGGTTGCATATTCTTGGGGATGTCTATTCTTCTCTTCAAAATATATTTCTACCCTATCCGATTTTTCTTTGAAATCAGACAACTCAAAATAATCAAACATTCCCTCTCCGGAAAGATAAAACGAAGAAATTGATCGTAACTCATCTCTTTTATTTTTTTACTGCCACTAATATACGATTTTTCCCCTCAGGATTTCGGGATGATCCTCATTGTAACCGATAAATTCATATCTTCGCAAAAATAAACTTTTATAAAAATGGAGAAGATCAAAACTGGATTGGCAGCCTTCGGTATGTCAGGGCAAATATTTCACGCCCCATTTATCAGCACGAACCCGGCTTTCTGTCTGACAGCAATCACGGAGCGCAGTAAGGAACTGTCGAAAGAACGTTATTCTTCAGCTCGTATTGTGCGCAGTTTCGAGGAACTCGTTGCTTTGGATGAGTTAGAACTGATCGTTATCAACACACCGGACAGTACGCATTACGAGTATGCACGGAAAGCACTGAAGGCTGGGAAAAATGTGATTGTCGAGAAACCTTTCACGACAACAGTTGAGCAAGGACAAGAATTGGTCGACCTCGCCCGATCCAAAGGACTGGCTATAAGTGTATATCAGAACAGGCGCTGGGATTCGGATTTCCTTACAGTCCGGGAAATCCTGGATAAGGGGCTACTTGGACGTCTTGTTGAGTTCGAGTCGACTTTCCCTCGCTATCGCAACTTTATAAAGCCGGGAACATGGAAGGAGACCGGAGAGTTAGGCGGTGGCCTGACCTATAATTTGGGAGCTCATGTGATTGATCAGGCGGTTCAGTTGTTCGGTGTGCCGGAAGCGGTTTTCGCTGATATCGACATCATTCGCACAGATGGCATAGTAGATGATTATTTCGTGATCCATCTGCTTCGTCCATCTAAGGCGCCACATGTCAAAGTCACCTTGAAATCCAGCTACTTGATGTGCGAACCTGAACCCCGCTTCGTCTTACATGGTACGGAAGGTTCATTCGTAAAATATGGCCTTGACCGCCAGGAAGCGGATCTGAATGACGGACAACTCCCCGGCATTCCTGGCTGGGGAGTTGAAGACGAAGGCATGTGGGGACTTCTTCACACAGAAAAAGACGGCAACATCGTCCGTCGTAAATACCCCAGCCTTGCCGGAAATTACGCAGGATTTTACGACAACATCTATCGTCATCTCCGCCACAACGAACCGCTCCTGACGGATGCCGCCGGCGTATTACCTGTCATCCGTCTGATCGAGGCAGCCTGGGAAAGCAGTAAAGAAGGAAATGTGGTGAAGTTATAAGGATATTTCGATATTATTTTATCCCCGCATAGATTTTTTATCGTAAATTTGCCAACGATCCCCTTATAAAAAAGAAGGGGATTCATTGCAATAACCAATTTTACATGTAATGAAAAGAGACAATATCATTTTCGACATCATTGAGAAGGAACATCAGCGCCAGCTGAAAGGCATTGAACTGATTGCTTCCGAAAACTTTGTAAGCGACCAGGTGATGCAAGCCATGGGTAGCTGTCTAACCAACAAATACGCTGAAGGATATCCCGGCAAGCGCTATTATGGAGGTTGCGAAGTAGTAGATCAGAGCGAAACTATCGCTATCGAACGGTTGAAACAGATTTTCAATGCAGAGTGGGCCAACGTACAGCCACATTCAGGAGCACAGGCTAACGCAGCCGTATTTCTGGCAGTCCTGAATCCCGGTGATACATTCCTTGGCCTGAACCTAGCACACGGCGGCCATCTTTCTCACGGTTCTCCAGTAAACAGTTCCGGTATCTTATACCGCGCTACAGAATATAATGTAAAAGAAGATACAGGTCGTGTAGACTATGACCAGATGGAAGAAGTCGCCTTACGTGAAAAACCGAAATTGATCGTAGGTGGCGGTTCCGCTTATTCCCGTGAATGGGACTACAAACGGATGCGTGAGATTGCTGACAAGGTCGGTGCCCTTCTGATGATTGATATGGCCCATCCTGCCGGTCTGATCGCAGCCGGACTGCTGAATAACCCGTTGGAATATGCTCATATCGTAACTTCCACGACTCACAAGACTTTGCGTGGTCCACGTGGCGGTATCATTCTGTTAGGTAAGGATTTCGAAAATCCCTGGGGTAAGAAGACACCGAAAGGAGAGATCAAAAAGATGTCTCAATTATTGGATTCCGCCGTATTCCCAGGCATCCAGGGAGGCCCTCTGGAACATGTGATCGCCGCCAAAGCCGTAGCTTTCGGTGAAGCATTGGAACCGGAATATAAGACTTATCAGGCCCAAGTAAAAGCAAATGCGGCAGCTATGGCAAAAGCATTTATGGACAAAGGGTACAAGATCATCTCCGGCGGTACGGACAACCACAGCATGCTGATCGACCTGCGCAAGAAGTTCCCGGAACTGACCGGCAAGGTGGCAGAAAAAGCATTGGTCGCCGCCGATATCACTGTAAACAAGAATATGGTTCCGTTCGACAGCCGTTCGGCTTTCCAGACTTCCGGTATTCGTGTCGGAACTCCGGCTATCACGACCCGCGGGGCTAAAGAACCGTTGATGGGCGAAATCGTCGAACTGATCGATACCGTGCTGGCTGCACCTGAATGCGACAAGACTATCACTGCTGTTCGCGAAAAAGTAAACAGCATCATGAAGGAATATCCTATCTTCGCTTGGTAAAACGATAGATTTATGGTTTTTTGATTTATGATTTATTTCTGTGATACATAAATCAAAAAATCATAAATCTTTTCTTTCTTTCTAAATCAATCAAATCACATAAATAATTTATGAAAACACTTTTATCACTTTGTGCAGGCGCCGCATTTTGTATCCTTGCGTCGTGCAGCGAAGGACCTACTAAACAGATGCCTTATAACCAAGGTATCAATGTAATTCCGACGCCAGTAAGCCTCGTCCAAAACGAGGGTAGTTTTAAACTAAGCCAAAACACAGCCTTCTCCGTCTCCACTCCGGAAGCTAAAACAGTTGCTGAATATTTTGCCGCCCAAATAAATCTCGCCACCGGCTACCAAATAACAGTCAGTGACAAGGCTGGTTCAAACTGTATTACATTGGTAATCGATGGAGCACTGGATGTAAACGACGAGGGCTATACATTGGATGTAACTCCACAAAACGTGACAGTTAAGGCTAAGACCCCGCAAGGTTTGTTTTACGGTATGCAAACATTCATGCAATTGCTTCCTGCCGAAATCGAAAGCCAGACGGTCGTGAACGGTATTGCTTGGACTGCTCCCTGCGTAACGGTGAAAGACGAGCCGCGTTTCGAATATCGTGGTATCATGCTGGATCCTTGCCGTCATTTCATCCCGGTAGAAAACGTAAAAAAACATCTCGACGTATTGGCACTGTTCAAGATCAACCGTATGCATTGGCATCTGACGGACGATCAGGGCTGGCGTATCGAGATCAAAAAATATCCGAAACTGACCGAAGTAGGTTCCAAACGTATAGATGGTGAAGGGACGGAATATAGCGGTTTTTATACGCAAGAGCAAATCAAGGAAGTGGTAAAATATGCTGCAGACCGTTTTATCACGATCGTCCCTGAAATCGAACTTCCGGGACACGAGTTAGCTGCGATCTCCGCATATCCAGAATTGTCTTGCAAGGGCGAACCGACCACTCCGCGTATTATCTGGGGTGTAGAAGACATCGTATTATGTGCCGGAAAGGAAAAACCATTCGAATTCCTGCAGGATGTTTTCGACGAAGTCGCTCCCCTTTTCCCAGGCGAATACATTCACATCGGTGGTGACGAATGTCCGAAATCAAGCTGGAAAGAATGCCCGCTCTGCCAAAAACGTATTCGCGAGGAAGGTCTGAAAGCCGACAAAAATCACTCTGCCGAAGAAAAGCTGCAGAGCTATTTCGTTCAGCGCATGGAGAAATACCTGTCCGATAAACATGGTAAAAAGATCATCGGATGGGATGAAATCCTCGAAGGCGGCCTCGCTCCTTCCGCAACTGTTATGTCTTGGCGTGGTGAAGAAGGTGGTATCGCTGCTGCAAACATGGGACATGAGGCAATCATGACTCCTGGAAGTGGCGGTATGTACATTGACCAGTTCCAAGGTGACCCGAAGATCGAACCGGTTTCTATCGGCGGTTATGATCCATTGTCAAGGGTGTATGCATACAATCCGACACCCGATACCTTGGTGGCTGCCGGAAAGGCAAACTTGATCAAGGGGGTACAAACAAATCTGTGGTCCGAATATATGTACAATACAGACCTGCTGGAATACCGCGCCTACCCGCGTGTGCTGGCATTGGCTGAAATAAGCTGGACTCCATTGGCACGTAAGGATTATAAAGACTTCGAACGTCGCTTGGATAATGCCTTGGTTCGTTTGGATGAACTTAACATCAACTACCATATTCCACAACCAGAACAACCGAACGGTTCATGCAATTTCGTCGCTTTCACTGACAAGGCCTCTCTGGAATTCAAGACTACTCGTCCGATCAAGGTAGTTTATACGATCGATGGAACCGAACCGACGCCGGAATCAACTGTCTATTCCACTCCGATCGAATTCACAGAATCCGGCGTTCTAAAGATTCGTTCCGTATTGCCTTCCGGCAAGATGAGCAAAACTCGTACAATCACAGTTGAAAAGCAATCCTTGGCTCCCGCCAAGGAGGTTGCCAAGACTACTCCGGGATTGGAAATGCAAGTGACCGACGGTATGTTCCTGAATTCTTCCAAACTAGGAGAGGTAAAAGAATGGAAGAAATCGGTTATCAAGGATTTACGTGAAATCACCAGTGTCGTCAAAACAAGCGAATCAATGCGCGGTGTCAAACAATATGCTGCCATAGCAACCGGTTATGTCAATATTCCTGAAGACGGCGTTTATTATATCTCATCCGATAACGAAGAAGTATGGATCGACGGCAAATTGTTAGTGAACAACGGTGGCGAAGTGAAACGCTTCTCCCGCCACGACAGTTCGGCTGCATTGTCGAAAGGCTTGCATGAGATCAAGGTGGTATTCCTGGGACATATCATTGGAGGCTGGCCTTCAAACTGGAACGATGGTAGCGTGAAGCTCCGCAAAGCCGACACCGATAAGTTTGTCAAGATCATTCCTGAAATGTTAGTCCATTAATCAATACGATATCAAAAGAAAAAGAGGGTGTGACAGAATTTTGACACACCCTCTTTCTTATTTTATTAGGTAAGCATCCGATAGTTAACGGACAAGCATCGATTGAATATGCGACAGGCATCGGTTTTGAGTCCGATGCCTGTCGAATATTCAATCGATCTTCAGTTTCATTATCGTAATCGAGTTCGGAGGAATATTGTATACTCTGGGACCACTCAATGAGAAGGATATTTCTTTTGTCTTCGGTACGACCACATCAGGTTTGTCATAGGTGTTACGCGCTTCGGGATCTCCTGTGAGCTGAATAATCTCCGCCGTATTTTTGACACTGACACCTTGCAAGTTCAGTTCCGTTTTCTCTTCGTGCTGGGTCGTGTTGATCACTTTTAGTATAATCGTATGCGTCTCCTTATCCAGCGCTGCAGTGGAAACCAATGAAGGTATGCCGGGAAGTATCGTCTCATGAACCAGCGTGTCATTCACAAAGCAACCGATTTGTTCGCCTTTGCAAGCGATCTTCACATTATACCAACGATTGCTTTGGAAGGGATAAAGGACAGGTGTACGCAACGTGTCCCTCACTCCTCCCGCCTGGCGGTAGAACTCGACAGCACCAGAACCGATCGTCAATCCGATATAGTCATTCCGTTCTCCGGGCAACCCGTTGTCACGCACACGGAATTGGATTTGTCCACTCCCCTTCGTCCTCCTGATATCCGCCGAGAAGGTGTAGTCATAGGCAGACGGATCACCTAAAAGAATGTAGTTCCACCTGTTTGCAACCGGTGTCAACGTACCCTGTCCAACTGTCCAGCCTCCGGTCATGACAGTCCCTTCCTTAATCGGCAAGTTATCTATTTTCACCTCCTTAAACTCATAGCTATTATCGAACATTTCGATACCGGCACGTCCGAAGGTAACCTGGGGTTTCTGATAGGTGCGGACTTCAGTCTTTAACACCTCGTCTCCCCTGTTGCTGCCAAACATTTGCAATAGATGGTAAGAAGGAGAAAGAGCGATTTGTTCACCGTCAAAGAAGATAGCCGGATAACGATCCATCTTGTATTTCGTATTCCCTAAAACCGGGGCATAAGCTAAACGCTTCACGATCTCCTGTCCGTTCTCTGCTCCTACAAGAAAGCAAGCCTCCCCGATGGCAGCTCGCAAACTTCCGGGAGCAGCCCCACCGGACAAGCTGAATTCTCCGATAAAGGTAGGAGGCATCCGGCGCGTATACCGTCCGGCAACAAAACGGTTGTGATTAGAGATCAAAAATGATTCACTCGAATAAAAATGAGTATCCGACCATTCATTCCTGCTCTTCCCTCTTACGTCAGAACTACTTATCACCGTAATGTCCGGATAAGCCTCCTGGATCGCTTTTTTAAACAACTCGAAACGCTTAGTATATTCCAGTCCGTAATTTTCACTGCCGATCTCCACAAACTTCAATCCGAAAGGCTCCGGATGTCCATGAGCAGCCCGCAAGGCTCCCATAATGGAATCGGCCGGTTCATTGGCATAAGCGATAGCGTCCAAGGCATCCTGTACCAATTTCCCCATCGCCGTTATATCTTCATAACGCGGACGGCGGCTTTGGTTGGTCACACCGCTATTAATGACATAGACTGGTTCGGCATCCAAATCTTCACACATCTGGAGATATTCATGATAGCCGACACCGTTTGTCGTACCGTATGCCCACACATTCCAAAAATGTTTACGTTCGGCAATATCTCCTACCGTCTCACGCCAAACCGGATAGGTCCCGGCCGTATATCCTTCTACAAAACTTCCGCCAGGGAAGCGAATGAACGCAGGCTTCAATGCAGCAATCAGCTCCATCAGTTCCGGACGCAATCCGTTCGGACGGCCTTTCCATGTCTTTTGTGGAAGCAGGGAAACGACATCCAGCCAGAAAACAGCCGAGCTGTCAGTCGTTATCGCCAGCACGGCTTTATTCGTATTCGAGGTTGCAGTAAAAGTATGCCTGTACTTCCTCCATTCATAGGCTGGTGCCACCCGAAACACTTCGCTGAAGGCTGTCTCACCGGTAGAATCGGCTAAAGTCAGGCTTACAGTTTTCGGAACCATAGAAGCGCCTTTCATATAAAAAGACAAATCATATTTCTCGCCTTTCCGAAGCAGTATCCCTCCATATCCTTCAGCGACGACACCTCCTTTTCCCGACTCGGCTGAAGCGGACACCGAAACCAGCAAGGAACGCCGGTTCTTGTCATTAATCAATTCCTTAGTGTCAAGATACATATAAGACGTCGCAGAAAAGCGGCGCCACCCCGGCACCGAATCAGAACGTAAAAAGGGAATAACCCATCCATTCGGGGTAGTCAGAACCCGGCGGACAGGATCGTATGGGCAATTCAAGGGAGGAACTCCATCTTCAAAGCTCCGGTTTTGTATCAGTTCCGCATAAATACCGCCATCCACCGCATGGTTGATTTCCTCAATGGTCAAACCATACAGTTCCTTATTCACAGGTATTGTCAAACCATCCCCCTCTACCAGAATGGAAGATGTTACAGGCATTTCCGGCTGACACCCGGCTAATATGAGTGCTAAAAGAACTAAATTCACTTTCATGGTGCAAACTTAAAGAATAATTTCAATAAAAAGCCCCATCTCATCCTATATCAAGCGTTTTAGCTGTGTACACTTAACATATAAAAGAAATATTTTTCTGAAATGGAATTTATTTTAAGGAAAAAGACAATTATATCAACAGAATTAAATGCATTTGTATCATTGATAGTATTTGAATATCAAAAAAAGTACAGAATCGAATGGTAAACTTAGCATCACAATATACTGTATTAGTGGTAGACGATGTGCCAACTAACGTTATGCTTGTGCAAGCGATACTGAAAAAAGAAGGTTATACACTACTGACGACAGACAGCGGAGCTAAAGCGCTACGCATTGCCCAGGAAAGGCATCCCAATCTTATTTTGCTTGATATTATGATGCCGGAGATGGACGGATATGAGGTACTGCAGCATTTGAAAAGCAATCCGGAGACCAACAACATCCCTGTCATTATCATGTCAGCCTTGAGTGATATGCAAAGTATTGTAAAAGGTTATCAATTGGGGGCAACAGAATATGTAACAAAACCCTTTCAACGGGAAGAATTGGTGAAACGTGTCGCTCACCGTTACGAACTGTTCAGTATTAAACGTATCAAGCAGGAACTTGAAAACACGATTGAATCCCGCGACACGCTCTATTCCGTTATTGCACATGATTTACGTTCTCCACTTGGCTCTTTGAAGATGATGAATAATGCCATCCTGATGATGGTCGATAAGAATCAGGTTAGCAACGAGGTATACGATATCCATCACACTTGAAGGTATGGATAAAGAACTGATGGGATCGACAGATATCAATATGGTAAAGACAATCGTCCGCAACCTGGTTTCCAACGCAGTCAAGTTCAGCGACGAAAAGGGGTCCGGCTTGGGACTAATGCTGTGCAAAGACTTTATCGAACAGCTCGGCGGCAAGCTGTGGTTCGATTCCGAAGAAGGGAAAGGCACCACCTTCTATTTCTCCTTGAAAGCGTTGAATCAAGAATAACAAACAATAGCGCATATATAAAGCAAAAGGAGGTGTGTCAAAATCCCCTTTTGCTTCATATATATTATCCGGTAATTGCTTTCCGGCTTCCTTTTTGGGGATATTTACGAAACAGACTCCACCATTTCAATTTTAATACACCAAACAGTGCCTCCCCGAAGATAGAGGAGTTCATCTTAGAAGTGCCTAATACACGGTTGATAAAGATAATGGGAACTTCCACAATTTTATAACCACATTTATACGCCGTAAACTTCATTTCTATCTGGAACGCATATCCTTTGAAATGAATACGGTCTAAATCAATCATTTCAAGCACCTCTCGACGATAGCATTTGAAACCGGCTGTCGTATCCTGTACTTTCATTCCGGTAACAAAACGGACATATACGGAAGCATAATAAGACATCAACACACGTCCTAATGGCCAGTTCACTACATTCACACCGTTGCAGTAGCGAGAGCCGACTGCGACATCACCACCCTGTTCCGTACAAGCCGCATATAATTTAGGAAGATCATTCGGATTATGACTGAAGTCTGCATCCATTTCAAATATAAAATCATACTTATGCTCTATAGCCCACTTGAACCCACAAATATAAGCCGTACCCAAACCTAACTTACCTTTACGTTCCACCATGAAAAGGCGTTCGGGGAACTCTTTTTGCAACCGTTTTACAATATCAGCCGTACCATCGGGCGATCCATCATCTATAATCAAAATATGAAATTTTTTCTCTAACCCAAATACAACCCGAATAATATTTTCTATATTCTCCTTCTCGTTATACGTGGGAATAATAACAATACTGTCTGACATAATCCTTCTAAATTTGTAGGGCGAAGGTACATATTTTAATTGATTTAATACTACGCATATCTACTATTTTGAACAAAAACTCTACCTTTGCGAAAAGAACATATCACATTGGAGGTACAAGATTTACTTAGACAATATGCCGCCCATCCGCAAGTGGCAGCATTAAATACCCTGTTAAAAAGCAAAACGTCCCGCAATATATTTCTGAAAGGGCTGAACGGTTCAGGGGCCGCAATGACAATAGCTTCTCTTTTTTTAAAAAGAAGGGGGAGCTACGTGTGTGTGTTAAATGACTTGGAAGAAGCCGGCTACTTTTATCATGACCTGGTGCAGCTCACCGGAGGTGACGGAATCTACTTTTTCCCCTCTGCCTACCGGCGTGCTATCAAATACGGACATGTGGACCCTGCCAACGAAATCCTGCGGACAGAAGTTCTCAGCACATTGCAAGATCCAACTGTTCCCTTCGTCATTGTCACCTATCCGGATGCATTGGCAGAAAAAGTGATCTCGCGGGAGGTCCTGAAAGAAAACACACTGAAGATCAGTGTCGGTGAGAAGTTGGACAATATGTTTGTTTCCGACGTACTGGATGAATACGGTTTTGAACAGGTAGATTACGTTTATGAACCGGGACAATATGCGATGCGTGGCAGTATCTTAGACGTGTTCTCGTTCTCATATGAATTTCCCTATCGTATCGACTTCTTTGGAAACGAGGTAGAGACGATCCGTTCGTTCGATGTAGAGACACAGCTCTCCAAAGAAAAACTGGACAATATCTATATCGTGCCCGAAATGACAAAAGGAAACCGGACCAACTCGTCCCTGCTGGATTCACTGCCGTCCGAGACACTACTCGCCAGCAAAGATCTGGCATGGGTAAAAGAGCGTATCGGCAGTATCTGGAATGAAGAGCCGATCATCGGAGACGAAGAATCATTTGCCGACATCGAACAACTACGAGCCAAATTGATTACCGGAGAGGATTTTTTACGTGCGGCACTTGGTTTCTGCCAGCTCCATTTCGGTACGCGGGTGACGGGAGTAGCCGATGCCACCCTGACTTTCTCAATGGAAGCACAACCGATTTATCATAAAAATTTTGATTTAGTAAGCGAATCTTTCCATAAATATTTAGAAAACGGCTATACATTATATATACTGAGCGATGTAGAAAAGCAAGCAACCCGTATCCGGGCCATCTTCGAAGATCGGGGAGACAATATACCTTTTACTTCTGTCAACAAAACTATACACGAAGGTTTTGCCGACGAGACTTTGCGTGTCGGTCTTTTCACGGATCACCAATTGTTCGACCGCTTCCACAAATTCAACCTCAAAAGCGATAAAGCAAGAAGTGGAAAGCTCTCTTTGTCGTTGAAGGAGTTGAACCAATTCACGACCGGTGACTATATCGTACATATCGATCATGGTGTCGGACAATTCGGCGGGCTGGTCCGTACCGAAGTGAACGGAAAAATGCAGGAAGCCATCAGGCTGATTTATCAAAACAACGACATTATATTCGTCAGTATCCATTCTCTCCATAAACTGTCCAAATATAAAGGTAAGGACAGTGGGGAACCGCCCAAACTGAGCAAGCTCGGAACAGGAGCCTGGGAGAAAATGAAGGAACGTACCAAGTCGAAAGTAAAAGATATCGCCCGCGACCTAATCCTCCTCTACTCCAAACGGAAACAGGAAAAAGGTTTCGCCTACAGTCCGGACAGCTTCATGCAGCACGAACTGGAAGCCAGCTTTATCTACGAAGATACCCCGGACCAGATGAAAGCAACAGCCGATGTCAAAACCGACATGGAGAACGACCGTCCGATGGACCGCCTGATCTGCGGAGATGTGGGCTTCGGAAAAACAGAGGTTGCCATCCGCGCCGCTTTCAAAGCCGTTTCGGACAACAAGCAAGTTGCCGTACTGGTCCCGACTACGGTGTTAGCATTCCAGCATTATCAGACATTCTCCGAACGGTTGAAAGATTTTCCCTGTCGGATAGAATATATCAGCCGGGCACGTACGGCTAAAGAGATAAGAGAAACCCTGAAAGACTTGAAGGAAGGAAAGATCAACATTATCATTGGTACCCATCGCATCGTCGGAAAAGATGTCATATTCAAAGATCTCGGCCTGCTGATTATTGACGAGGAGCAGAAATTCGGCGTATCCGTCAAAGAAAAGCTGCGACAGCTGAAAGCCAACGTCGACACGCTAACCATGACTGCCACGCCGATTCCCCGTACCCTGCAATTCTCGCTGATGGGAGCCCGCGACTTGTCGAGCATCACGACTCCCCCACCCAACCGCTACCCGGTTCAAACAGAGGTGGAACGTTTCAACCCGGACATCATCCGCGAAGCCATCAATTTCGAGATGAGCCGTAACGGACAGGTTTTTTTCATCAACAACCGCATCCAGAATATTTATGAAATGGAGGCGCTTGTCAAACGCGAAGTGCCAGATGCCCGTATCGCCGTCGGCCACGGACAAATGGAGCCGGACAAGCTGGAAAAAATCATTCTGGATTTCGTCAATTACGAATACGACGTACTGATCGCTACGAGCATTGTAGAGAGTGGTATCGACGTGCCGAATGCAAATACGATCATCATAAATAATGCACAACAGTTCGGATTGTCCGATCTGCATCAATTACGCGGCCGTGTCGGACGAAGTAACCGGAAGGCCTTCTGCTACCTCCTCTCTCCGCCCCTATCAAGCCTTACGCAGGAAGCACGCCGCCGTTTGCAGGCAATCGAGAATTTTTCAGAGCTGGGAAGCGGTATCCATATCGCCATGCAGGACCTCGACATCCGGGGAGCTGGTAATATGTTAGGGGCTGAACAAAGCGGTTTCATCGCCGACTTGGGCTACGAAACATACCAGAAAATCCTGGAAGAAGCCGTTGACGAACTGAAAACGGAAGAATTTTCCGACCTATATTCTGATGCCACCGAAAAGCGACCCGACACCGGTAGTGAATATGTCCGTGAAACCTATATCGAAAGTGATTTGGAACTGATGTTCCCACCGACCTATATCCCGAATGATTCCGAGCGTGTTTCCCTCTATCGTGAATTGGACAAGATGGAGGAAGAACGTGATATCCTCGCTTTTACCGAACGTCTGAAAGACCGTTTCGGGAAAGTACCGAAAGAAGGGAAAGAGCTGATCCGTGTCGTTCGCCTTCGCCGTATGGCAAAGACGTTGGGTATGGAAAAAGTCATTCTGAAAAAAGGACAGATGAGTATCTTTCTCGTCACCAATCCCGAAAGTCCTTATTATGAGAGCAAAGCTTTCGACAAACTACTCGGCTTCATCCAAAAGCATCCGCGTGAATGCACACTTCGCGAACAAAACGGGAAACGCAGTATCGTGATCAAAAATGTACCAACAGTAGAAACGGCTTGCGGTTACTTAGATGAGATCGGGAAAGTACAAATACAAAAGTAAATTAAATATGAAGAAGACAATTATAGACCTTTTCGAGGATACGGTAAGAAGATATCCCGACAATCCTTTCCTGTGGGAAAAGACCAGGGACGAATTCAAATCGACCACTTATAAGGAAGTTAGGCGCCAAGTCTATACGCTCGGTGCCGGGCTGGTGGCTCTCGGAGTGAAGAAGGGTGACAACATGGCGCTCCTTTCGGAAGGCCGTAATGCGTGGATCATCGGCGAACTGGCCATGTTCTACGCCGGCGCGACCAACGTCCCGCTTTCCATCAAGCTCGAAGAAGCGAACGACCTGCTGTTCCGTCTTGTGCATGCCGATGTGAAATATATCCTAGTTTCCGGCAACCAGCTCAAAAAGATACGGTCTATCATGGACAAACTGCCTTTAGTAGAAAAAGTAATCGTGATAGACGAACTGCCGGAACATAAAGAAAAGGAAATATCATGGTCCGAAGTACTCCGGATGGGTAAAGAATATCTGGCATCTCATTCTATAGAAGACTTCCTTGCCGTCGGACAATCCTTGCAGAATGGCGACTATGCAACGATTACCTATACCTCAGGCACGACGGCCGACCCGAAAGGCGTCATCCTGACGCACCGTAACTACACGGCAAATGTGGAACAAGCCCTATCTTGTGTCGATATCGACGATACATGGCGCACATTAGTAATCCTCCCACTCGACCATTGTTTCGCGCATGTGGTCGGTTTCTATATCTTCATGTCGAAAGGAGCATCCGTAGCAACCGTACAAGTCGGACGGACAGGGCTGGAAACATTAAAGAACATTCCGGTCAACATCAAAGAGTTCAAGCCTTACCTGATCCTGAGTGTCCCGGCACTGGCCAAGAACTTCAAAAAGAATATCGAACAGGGCATCCGTGCCCAAGGCAAGCATGTCACCCGTTTGTTCAACTTTGCCCTCAAAGTGGCCTACATCTATAACGGAGACAGCGGAGAAGACAAGGGACGCGGCACCCGGTTCCTGCTGAAACCGCTCGTGAGCCTGTTCGACCGCGTGCTTTTCACGAAAGTCCGCGAAAACTTCGGCGGACAATTGAAGTTCTTCATCGGTGGTGGTGCGTTGCTCGATAAAGACCTGCAAAAATTCTACTACGCAATCGGACTTCCGATGTACCAAGGATACGGACTGAGCGAAGCGACTCCCGTAATTTCCACCAACGGCCCGCACCGGCATACCTTCGGCAGCAGCGGCGTGCTGGTTCGTCCGCTTGACTTGAAAATATGCGATGCCGACGGAAAAGAACTTCCGGCAGGCGAAAAGGGAGAGATCGTCATACGGGGCGAGAATGTGATGCCCGGCTACTGGAAGAACCCGGCATCGACTGCCGAAACCGTACGCGACGGATGGCTCTACACCGGGGATATGGGATATATGGGGCATGACGGCCTGCTCTACGTCCTCGGACGTTTCAAAAGCCTGCTGATCGGTAGTGACGGGGAGAAATATAGTCCGGAAGGGATCGAGGAGGCGCTCGTCGAACATTCTTCCTGCATCGACCAGCTGATCCTGTATAACAACCAGAATCCTTATACCGTTGCCCTCGTCGTCCCTAACAAAGACCGGCTGAAAAAGCATCTGGCACACCAGCATCCCGATCTTTCATCCGATAAAGGTCGTGAAGAGGCAATCCGGATCATCCAATCCCAGATAGACCGTTTCCGTAAGGGAGGCGATCTGTCCGCCCTTTTCCCCGACCGCTGGCTGCCTGCAGCCTTTGCTATCCTGCCGGAACCATTCACCGAACAGAACGGCATGGTCAACAGCACGATGAAGATCGTCCGCGGGAAAGTTGAAAAAGCGTATGCCTCCCGCATCGACCATCTCTACACGCCGGAAGGAAAGAATCCGTTTAATGAAGAGAATAAAAAGGCATTAGATTGACAAAAACACAATTTCATTTGTTATTCACAAATCGCCCTGGCTTTTGCTTTTTGGGCAACAGCTCCGGTGATGGCGGACAGTATATCCAAACAAAACATCGACAGCGGCTGGACTTTCAAGCAACTTCGCAGCGAGAGTTTAGCGGATACTTATTAAATCGTTCATTTGTCCTCCCCTATGCTTGATATGGGAACGCAGAAGAAGTCGGTTCAATGCGATCCCATGTCGAGCACAGGAACAAAAAGACACAACGAAAACTCCGAACGGAAAAAAACAGAGCCTTTAGAATTGGAAATAAATAAACGGTTGTACGCCGGCACTCTTAAACTGAACGACAACAAAAATCGCAATCGCCAGCATCACCGCCTGCACAAGTAAAGGAGAACGAGTGACGACCGTCTGCAAACTGTTTTCCACCGATTTCGGCATGAAATGCAGGATATACCCCACCACCATTAAAACAAACACACCCTTATAGCCCATCACAAACTGCGTGAAGACCTCCGGATGGAAATTCGTTAAAATCTGCGTCAGCATCTCACCTACCGTCAGCATCGAGTCGGCACGAAACAGAATCCAGCCGAAACATACCAGATGGAAAGTGATCAAGACCCCTATCACTCTTCTCCAGGGTTTCATTTCCGCCCCTAACGGTTTGAAACTGCTGAAACGGTTCATCATAAACTTATGAACGGCCAGCGCAACCCCATGCAAAGCGCCCCAGAGGATAAAACTCACAGAAGCCCCGTGCCATAAACCGCCCAGCAACATCGTTATCAGCAGGTTGATGTATGTCCGTATTTTTCCCTTCCGGTTACCTCCGAGTGAAATATACAAATAGTCTTTCAACCACGAAGAAAGCGAGATATGCCAGCGCCGCCAGAACTCTGTGATAGTCGCCGACTGATAAGGCGAATCGAAGTTCACGTTAAAGCGGAACCCTAACAGTAATGCGATCCCAATCGCCATATCCGAATAACCGGAAAAATCGCAATAAATCTGCAAAGCATAACCATACACCCCCAACAGGTTTTCCACCCCTGTGTAAAGCAATGGGGTATCGAATATGCGATCAACGAAGTTCAGGCTGATATAGTCGGATATGACCGTTTTCTTGAAAAGTCCGCACAAGACGAGAAAAAGCCCTTCCCCAAACTCCGCCCGCGTAACAACCGGAGTCCTATAAATCTGGGGAATGAAATCGCGTGCCCGGACGATCGGACCGGCTACCAGCTGCGGGAAAAAGGAGACATAGAAAACATAGTCGATCCAACGCCGGAGGGGTTCTATCCTGCCTCGGTACACATCAATCACATAGCTGATGGTCTGGAAAATAAAAAAAGAGATACCGACCGGCAGAAAGATATCCAACGGCTGATAAGTGATGTTCTGCAACGAGGCATTCCCTAACTGATACCCCAATTCATGAGCGACGGTAACCACGATCTCCCTCAGGAAATTGAAGTATTTGAAGTATCCCAACAACCCTAAGTCGATACACAGGCTCAGGACGACCCATGCTTTGCGTCCCCACCGGGAAGCAGTCTTGGCCATGCACTGCGCAATACAAAAATCGGATGTCGCGACAAACAGCAGGAGAAAGAAAAACAATCCGCTGCTCTTATAATAGAAATAGATGGAAAACAACGTAACGTAAATGATACGTGTCAGCAGGTGCTTCCTAAGCGACATATAAATAATCAGGAAACCGATAAAAAGGAAGAAAAACAATCCGCTACTGAAAAGTATCGGTGCATTGTGCTGGTAGGTCAATATATCACCAAGTCTGTCGAATGAGAACTGAGACCAATATTCTCCCATTTTATTTATAAAATCATTCATCATCTTTTCTGATTTTCAACATTTGATTATAAGATTGCATCAGGGCACGATATAACAAGGTTCCTTGTTCGCGATAGCCTTCCTTTGTGAAATGGATGCGGTCACGCCCCATCAGTTTCTCCTTATGCCATTTGATACAAGAACTTTTCCCTCCCGTAGTGGCAAAAAGGTCCCAGCAGGCTACGCCCTCTTCATGGGCCGCTTTTACAATCTCTTTTGCGGCAAGCTGGGTATTCGTGTTACGGACATACGTCCGCTTCTTATTGACATACGTCCGCTTGTAGCATTCCGGCGGAGTGGTAAGCAGAATAGCTGTTTCAGGCATCTGCTTCTTGATGAGGGAAACGAACGCGCCTACCTGACCGCCGAATTCTTCCGGACGGAAGCGACGACCGAAAGTCTCGTTCGTACCCAACGAAATGATCAGTAAAGAAGGTTTCAGCAGGGCCAACTGTCGGACATAGGCTTCGTCTGTGTAATTGACATACATCGCTCCGTTCACACCGACCGAATGGTAGAGGACGCCCGGATTGCCATTCGTCAGGCTGAAACCGTAATAAATATTCTTGAAGGTGGAGGCCGGAAGCAGCTTATCCGTACCTTGTTTCCTCCGGGTACTATGCAGCTGCAACGTATCTACCGGATAAGAAATGCGGAAGGTATCAGCCAAGACACCTGCGACAGCCGGAACCGTAGCCAAAGATGTCTGTACGGAATCTTTGAGCGGACCGGCCGGCAACATCGGCATGGCCTTCTCCCCCCGGTAAAGGATCGCTTGGTTGAAGGAATAGCCGGCTCCGTTGTTAGGCGCTATCCGGACATCCAAATTGATGGAGGGCGAAACGGACTGGATACCGATCCCGCCGATTCCGACAGGACATTTCTTATTGGTCTGGATACAACGTCCCGTCACCCATTCGCGGACGGAAGAAGAGATGAAATAGTCGTCCGGTTCATTCGTCCGGCTCAACTTGAAAGGGGCGATCCATCCGCGTCCGGCATTCCCGAACTGCGCCTGCAAAAAACGCATCACCTTACCGGAATAATAACCGGCCTGTATGTGGGAATCGCCTAAATGGACGATCGTCAATACGGTATCCTTCCCCGCCCTGAGCGAATCCAGTCCGGCAAAGAAGGGCTGTAGCGAAGAGGGTGACTGGATCGAATCAACCTCCTTCCCGATCGAATAAATGCGGGAAGGGAGCGGGATCGTATCGAGGTCCCCCTGTTCCCTCGCCCCGCGCTGGCCCGCCAATTTTCCTTTTGCTCCGACGGCACTGACGGCCATCAAAACCAGGCAAGCCGACAGATTAACGAGCCACTTTGTCTGCTTCATCATAAAACTCCTTTTCTAATAATATGGCTTTCAACAAGGCAGAAGCGATCTCTTTTCCTCCCCTGAAACCCAAATGTGTATAGTCTTTGCTGGCCCAGTTGTTTTCCACGAAGCGGACCATACTGTTCTCTCCTCCCATCGCCCCGAAGACATTCCAGAAAGCGACACCCGAGCGGCGGGCTGCCTGCCGCTGTGCGTGCAACAAGGCCAATACGGCGGGCATCGTTTCGAAGGTTCCGTCCACTTGCCGGCTCCTGTCCGAAACACCTAACATCAGGATATCGGCATCCGGAAAACAAACGCGTACGTGGCGTACGGCTTCTTCCATCCGTTTGGCGTACCAGCCATACTGGAGAACGCTGTCACTGACGATATTCAACCCGTACTGCAAAACGACCAGATCATAGGGGCGTATCTCGTTCAACTCCCTGCAACGGGCACTGTCCAGCCTCGAAAGGATCATCCCCGAATTGCCACGCAAGGAATAATTGTCCACGATCACCCCTGAATTATCTTCAAGCGCGATTCCGAGAGCACGGAAACCGGCCGTATCGGCAAAGCTGAAAGAGGCTTCCGTGAAGGTCCCTGTTTGTTCGTATTGCGTGATGACGGATGTCGGTTCCAATGTTTCGCGGATCGTGTCCTGCGTGCCGTTGCAAACCAAGGTCATCTGTGTGCGGGAATTCTTTTCATACAGGAATTTGAGGGAAGAAACCGTTTTCAACTCCGGATAACGGTCTGTCGTCTTAACCGAAATAGACGGCTTCTCTCCTTTCGGTTCGAACGTCATTCCGGAAAGTGTATACCGGTGATAATGGTCCGTCAACATAGACCAGGTAGTCCAGCCTTCTGCCTTTTGCTCGATCGTCGGACGGAACTGGGAGGCTACCGACATAACCGGAACGAAACCGACTCCGCGTCCACCGAACTGCTCCTGCATTCCTGAACGGAAATCAGCCACCACGATATCGCCTTCGATAAACGAATCTCCCAAAAAGGCGATACGCACCGGACGACTCGCCTGCCTGCTATTTCTTAAAGTGGCAAAGAACCGCTTCAAACCGATATGGCCGACGGAGTAATCCTCGATACGCGTTCCCAGTGAATCGGCTCCCTTATCCGCATACATGACCTTATAAAGCGAATCGCGCAACGCAAGAGCGACGGAATCGATACCTGTCGTTTTCAGGATCGAATCGCGTATGGCGGTCGAATCTATCCGAACCGTATCCGGTTGTTCCAATTGCATACGCAAGGAATCCATAGACAGGGATTCAGACTTTACCCTGAGATCGGAAAGCAAATCAATTTTTTTTATTTTCATGCCGAACAGCCGGTCCGGTAAGTAATAAAGCCCCAAACAGATACCTAACGCAATAAGTAGCAGGAGCAAAAGCCTGCCGAAATTGTTATCTTTATTCATCTAATTCCTCTCTTTCGAAACCACAAAGATAAGAAACAAACGCAATTTATTACAAACTCGGCCCTTTCATATTTATTTATATGTCCGTTACTTTTGGCTTGATCTAAAAGTAACATGAACAAAATATGGCAATGAATCATTGAATCCGAAAAGACACCTTATTGTTCATTTTCCTGAAAATCCCCATTCGTCCAAATCGAAACACACAGGCATGAAAATCTATTTTCATACCCAAGAAAATAGATTTTCATGCAAGGGTAATATTTTTTAATAATCTTATACATGCTATAACGCTGATTTTCAACAGGTGTCAAAAACACGTTTTTCAAGGGGGATATTGTCATATTTTTTGTCATATTTTTCCGATTCTGCATAACAACGTATTGCATAATCCCGAAAAAGCATTATTTTTGTTCGCATTAGCAACATATCACCAATGAAGTTCAAACTTAGTATCATATTCGCATTATTCCTCACCATAATTTGCGCCAACCGGTTACAGGCCCAAGAGAAAGCATTTCCCAAGAAAGGCGAAGGCGTCACCCTGTTCCTCAAACGTCATAACCGTACAGGAGCCGCCTATCAGAAACAGTTCATCGAGCTGAATAAAAAGAAATTAGGCAAGGGGAACGTCCTTAGGATGGGAGTCAAATATACGCTTCCCCCCTTACAAGGAAAAGAAGCTGTCTCAGCCGCCGCCAAACGAGCGAACTATGAACCGTTGTTCGGTAAAGAACTGGCCTCCTATAAAGTAACATCGTCCGAACTGAAAGGAGCCTGTTTCTATCTGGTCAGCGGGCATGGAGGTCCTGATCCGGGGGCAATCGGACGGATTGGCAAAATCGAGTTGCACGAAGACGAATATGCTTATGACATCGTGCTTCGACTGGCACGCAACCTGATGATGAAAGGAGCCAAAGTCCACATTATCATCCAGGATGCCAAAGACGGTATACGGAACGATAAATACCTGAAGAACAGCAAACGGGAAACCTGCATGGGCAGTCCGATCCCTTTCAATCAGGTTCGCCGCCTGAAACAACGAAGTGACAAGATAAACTCCTTGTTCAAGCAGGATAAATACACCTACAAACGAGCTATCTTCGTACATGTGGACAGCCGGAACAAGGGACACCAGACCGATGTTTTTTTCTATCACCAGAATAAAAACCCCGAAAGCAAGCATCTGGCAAAAACCATGCGGACGACTTTCACCCATAAATACAAGAAGCACCAGCCGGGACGAGGGTTTACCGGAACGGCGGACGGACGGAACCTATACGTGCTGAGACATACGACACCGGCCTCCGTTTTCGTCGAGTTAGGCAATATCCAGAACAGTTTCGACCAGCAACGAATCATCTTGAGTGATAACCGGCAGGCACTCGCGAATTGGCTTTGTGAAGGATTTGTCACCGATTACAACCGCTACAGGAAAAAAACACGATAAAAAAAAACATTCATTCGTTAAAAAGACTACATTTGCATACGAAACTAAATAAAATATCGTTTTAGACATACCATGAACAGTCCGTATATATCCCCGTTCGCGAAACCCGTATATGTAATGTTGAAGCCCGTCGGTTCGATTTGCAACTTGGCGTGCGAATACTGCTATTACCTTGAGAAGGGGAAACTTTATCCTGAGGTGAAAAATCATATCATGAGCGAACAGCTACTGGAAAAATTCATCAAGGAATATCTGGAATGTCAGACGATGCCGCAAGTTCTCTTTACCTGGCATGGTGGTGAAACGCTGATGCGCCCGATCAGCTTCTACAAGAAAGCGTTGGAGTTGCAACGCAAATATGGCCGCGGACGCCAGATTGACAACTGTATCCAGACAAACGGGACGTTGCTTAACGATGACTGGTGCCGTTTCTTCAAAGAGAATAACTTTCTTGTGGGAGTCTCGATTGACGGTCCGCAAGAGTTTCACGACGAATATCGCCGTAACAAGCAAGGTCTTCCTTCTTTTTATAAGGTGATGAAGGGAATCGAACTGATGAAGAAACATGGTGTGGAATATAATGCGATGGCAGTCGTCAACGACTATAACGTAGATTATCCACTGGAATTCTATAACTTTTTCAAGGAAATAGATTGCCACTATATCCAGTTCACCCCGATTGTGGAACGTCTCGGATTCCATCAGGACGGGACATTGCTCACCTCGCCGGAACAGCAGGATGCAAATATCAAGCTGGCCCCTTTCACGGTCGATGCCGGGAAATGGGGAGACTTCCTTTGCGCGGTCTTCGACGAATGGTTGAAAGAAGATGTCGGTAATTATTATATCCAACTTTTCGATTCCACACTGGCAAACTGGGTAGGCGAGCAACCGGGTGTCTGCACGCTGGCACGTACTTGCGGACATGCCGGAGTGATGGAATTCAATGGCGATGTATATGCCTGTGACCACTTCGTATTCCCGGAATACAAGTTGGGGAACATCCATACCCATACGCTTACCGAGATGATGTACAGCCAACGCCAACTGAAGTTCGGAGCAGACAAATATGAAAAACTCCCAACCCAGTGCAAGGAGTGTGATTACTTGTTTGCCTGCAATGGCGAATGCCCAAAAAACCGTTTCCTCCATACGGCAAACGGTGAACCCGGATTAAACTATCTATGTAAAGGTTACAAGAAATTTTTCAAGCATGTGGCTCCTTACATGGATTTCATGAAAAAAGAATTGTTGGCCGAGCGCCCACCTGCTAATGTTATGCGATGGGCAAGGGAGGATGGAAATTAAAAATTAAAGAATTAATTATAAATCATCAATTATAACGTGAAAATCAATAGACGTGATTTTATCAAAACAGGAGGTATGGTTATGCTTGGATCATTAGCGGCTCCCTCATTCCTGGGAAGTTGTACCGGAAATGGAACAGACCAAGCTACCGGTATCTCATTCGCTCAGAACCATTTTGGTGTCAGTGAAAGCGACATGAAGAAAGTGCTGGCGGCAGCACTTGAAAAAGGCGGCGACTATGCCGATCTTTTCTTTGAACATTCCTACCGGAATAACATAGGATTGCAGGACGGAGCCGTAAACCGGGCTTCCTCCAATATCGATTTCGGTATGGGTGTACGCGTATTGGCCGGCGACCAGACCGGTTATGCGTATGTGGAAAACGTGACTCTCGACGAGATGCTGAAAGCAGCCCGTACGGCAGCCCGTATCGCAACCGGCTCGGCAGGAAAAGCTCCGGCAGCCCTGACAGAGGAACCGATCCTGAATAATTATTATGGCGTGCAGACTCCCTGGGACGAACTCGCCGTAAACGCAAAGACCCCGTACCTTCAGAAACTGAACGATCAGATTTTTGCACTCGATAAGCGGGTACATAAGGTAATGGCTTCATTGGGAGACACGACTTCACACATCTTGTTCTGCAATTCCGAGGGACAGATGTACTACGACTATCGCCCGATGGTGACGTTAGGTGCGGTCTGCATCATGGAGGACAACGGGAAGATCGAAAATTCGTATGCATCCCGCGCTTTCCGTATGGGAGCTGAATTCCTGACAGACGATATCATTGCCGAAGTAGCAAAGGAGGCAGTAGAAAAAACCTCCATCCTGTTCCAGGCCATCAAGCCTAAAGGAGGCGAGATGCCGGTCGTAATGGGTGCCGGAGGCTCCGGTATCTTGTTACACGAAGCAATCGGCCATGCTTTCGAAGCCGACTTCAATCGTAAGAATACGTCTATTTTCTCCGACCAGCTGAACAAGAAGGTTTGTAACGAGCATATCAATGTGGTGGACGACGGTACGATTCCTTTCAACCGCGGTTCTGTCAACATCGACGACGAAGGTATCGCCGGACAGAAGACCTATATCGTGAAGGAAGGCATCCTGACCAGCTACTTGCACGACCGTATCAGCGCCAAGCATTACGGTATTCCGTCAACGGGCAACGGCCGCCGCGAGTCATTCCGCCAGATGCCGATCCCGCGTATGCGCGCTACCTACATGGAAGCCGGAAACGTGACGGAAGAAGAAATGATCTCGACCGTGAAAAAAGGTATCTATGCCTCCAGCTTTACCAATGGACAGGTACAGATCGGTGCGGGCGATTTCACCTTCTTCGTGAAGGATGGTTACTTGATCGAGAACGGCAAGCTCACCCAACCTATCAAGGATATCAATATCATCGGTAACGGCCCGAAAGCGTTGGCGGATATCACGATGGTGGGTAATAATTATAAAATGGATAACGGCACATGGACATGCGGTAAGGATGGACAATCCTGCCCGGTAACCTGCGGGATGCCGTCAGCTTTAGTCAGTAAACTTACAGTAGGAGGAGAAAATTGATATGATTTATGATTTCAGATTTATGATTTATCACCGACACATGAATCTATAATCTGGAATCATAATTCATAAATCATAAATCATAAATTATTAGACATGATAACGAACGAAAATAAAAAGCTGGCTCAGTGGGCTATGGAATTTGCCTTGAAAAACGGTTGCCAGGCCTCACGTGTAAGCATCTATAACGAATCGAGCAGTTCTTTCGAAATACGCGACATGAAGATGGACCGTTTGCAGCAGGCATCGGAAAACAGTTTGGTGATCCATCTGTTTGTGGACGGACGTTTCGGCTCCTTCTCCACAAACCGTCTGGATAAAAAGGAACTGGAAGGTTTCATTCGCAACGGTATCGCTTCCACTCGTTTTCTGGCGGAAGACAAGGCACGCACGTTGCCCGACGCTTCTCTCTATTATAAAGGAGGAGGTGCTGACCTGCAACTGATCGATCCGAAATTTGACTCGATCCAGCCGGACGATAAAGTGGCGCTGGCCATGAACGTCTGCAACGAAATGATGGGGAAAGACGCCCGTATCATCTCGGCCAATTCATCCTACAGCGACGAAAAGGATTTCAAATATATGGTTGCCAGCAATGGTTTCGAAGGGGAAGCATCCGGTTCCTCTTTCAGCCTGGTTGCCAGCGTAAGCATCAAAGGCGAAGGGGATGCCCGCCCGGAATCATACTGGTTCGACTCTTCGCTCTATTATGATACGCTGGTTAAGGAAGGCTTGGGAGCAAAAGCTCTGGAACGTGTAATGCGTAAGCTGGGACAGAAGAAAGTCGCTTCCGGCAAGTATCAGATGGTTGTGGACAATATGAATTCCTCCCGCCTGCTTTCTCCGGTAATCGATGCATTGTACGGTTCTTCCATCCAGCAGAAAAACTCTTTCCTGTTGGATAAAATCGACCAGAAAGTATTGGGTGACCGCCTGACAATTATCGACGAGCCACACATGGTGGGTGCATCCGGTGCACGCTATTTCGATGGTGAAGGCGTAGCAACAAAGCATATGCCGGTGTTTGAAAACGGTGTTCTGAAAACCTATTATATCGATACTTATTCAGCCAATAAGATGGATATGAAACAAACGATCGCCTCCCCTTCTATCCTGACCATGCAGATGGGAAATAGAGATGCGGATGATCTGATCGCATCTGTCGATAAAGGTATTCTGGTAACGGGCTTCAATGGTGGTAACAGCAATAGTACGACCGGAGACTTTTCTTACGGTGTAGAAGGTTTCCTAATTGAAAAAGGCTGCCTGACACAACCCATCTCCGAAATGAACGCAACTGGCAACATGATCTCCTTGTGGAGCAACCTGGCCGAAGTCGGAAACGACCCGCGCACATTCTCCAGCTGGCGTGTTCCTTCGTTACTATTCGACGGAGTGGATTTTAGCGGACTATAGAGAAACGAGACATATCGCAAAAAGGCGGGCTTATCCAAGTCCGCCTTTTTACGTTTGTCGTTGCCTGGCAATCATCCGTTTATAATTGTTCAGCCTTGAACCCGGCCTCTTTTACTGCTGCAATCACAGTAGCAGGAGCAAGATCAACTTTCACTTCCAACACCTTATTCGGATCGGTCAAATCGATCGACCAGTCATCCGAGGCCATTAATCTATTGAGCTTTGCACCTATTGCCGCCACACATCCACCACACTTTGCATTCGTCTTAAATTTTGTTGTTGCCATAACCATTCTATTTTTAAATTGTTATTTCATGAATTTTAACCGTAAACTATTCAATACCACCGATACAGAGCTAAAAGCCATTGCTGCACTCGCCAACATCGGATTCAACAGCAGTCCGTTTATCGGGAACAAAACGCCCGCAGCCAACGGAATACCGATCACATTATATATAAATGCCCAAAACAAGTTCTGATAAATCAGGCGGACTGTCTGTTTGGACAAACGGATCGCATCGGGAAGCAGCAACAGGTCAGACGTGATAAGCGTGACCATCGCCACATCCATCGCAATATCCGTTCCTTTTCCCATCGCAATACTGACATCCGCCCGGGCAAGTGCTTGCGAGTCGTTAATACCATCGCCGACCATTGCCACTTTCTTTCCTTGTCTTTGCAAAGATACGATATATTCCTCTTTATCGTTCGGCATCACTTCAGCCTTATAATGATCTATGCCCAATGTCGCGCTGACTCGTTCAGCTGTCCGGACACCGTCGCCCGTCAGAAGATGTACTTCTATTCCCTGTTTTTTCAGTTCCTTAACAGCTTCCGCAGAAGTCGGCTTGATACGGTCCGAGATCGCCAAGGCAGCCAACAACCGGGCATCCTGACCATAAAAGACAACACTTTGCCCCTCTTCCTGCCATTGTCCGATTTGCTTACGTACCTTTTCCGGAATATCGGCCTGGAATAGCTCCAATAATCCCTGGCTCCCTACCCAGTAGGTGGCCCCTTCGACCTGAATGCGCACGCCCCGCCCTGTCAGGCTTTCGAAATTCTCAGTCTCACAGACCTTTGCGCCGGAATCTTCCAACCAACGGATAATAGCGGATGCCAAAGGATGTTCGGACTTCTGCTCTGCCGTGTACAGAATATCCAAGTAACAGGTATTGTCGTCTGAAATCCAGTAAGAATCCGTAACAACCGGCACACCTTCCGTCAGTGTCCCGGTCTTATCCAAAACAATCGTATCGACCTTGCATAGATTTTCCAGAGCGAAAGCATCCTTAATCAGGATATGCCGTTCGGCCCCTTTTCCCATTCCGACCATCAAGGCTGTCGGCGTAGCCAATCCCAATGCACACGGGCAAGCAATAACCAACACCGAGACGGCAGATAGCAATGCATACGAGAAATAGCTTTCTCCCCCTATCATCAGCCAACAAACAAAGGTGAGAAGCGAAAGCAATACGACGACAGGAACAAATATACCGCTTATTTTGTCTACAATCCGCTGAACAGGAGCCTTGCTTCCCTGTGCCGATTGAACCATCTGCACGATCTGAGCCAATACGGTCGTTCCCCCGACACCTGTCGCTTCCATCGTAAAAGCGCCCTTCTGATTGATCGTTCCGGCCAACACCCGGCCACCGGCATTTTTCTCCACCGGAATCGGCTCTCCGCTCAGCATACTTTCGTCTACCGAAGAACTTCCCTGTAATAGAATTCCGTCCACCGGAATCTTTTCTCCTGGTCGCACACTGATTATATTACCGACCTGAAGAATCGAGATAGGCACTTCTTCTTCTCTCCCGTCCATTACCAAACGGGCCGTTTTAGGCTGCAACCCCATCAATCCTTTTATCGCCGAAGACGTACTGTTCTTAGCACGCTCCTCCATCAGTTTGCCCAACAACACGAACGCGATGATCACGCCTGAAGCCTCATAATAGACATGTGGTTCCAGCCCTTTTTCCAACCAAAATCCGGGACATAAAGTATTGAAAAAGCTGAACAGAAAAGCGATCGAAGTACTGAGTGCGACCAATGTGTCCATATTGGCTTTTCCCCCCAGGGCATGCCGCACGCCGCTCACATAAAACGAGCGTCCGAAAAAGACCATAATGGCCAATGCCAACACCATCATGATCCAATCGACAAACGGCATATGCATAAACACCATCCCCAAAAGTGCTAACGGGATGGACAGCAACCATGCACCTATCGTATTCCTCCTCAATATCTTATAATGTTTTCTAGCCATCTCCTCCTGCATGGCTACAGGATCTTCAGCATCGACTATCAGATCATATCCGGCAGCCTGTACAGCTGTTTGCATAGCCTTCAAAGTGATGACAGACGGATCATAAGTCACCGTCAACGTACCCGCAGCGAAATTCACGCTTGCCTTCTCCACACCAGGCAATGCCTGTACCGTACTCTCCACACTCGCCGCACAAACGGCACAACTCATTTCAAGAACAGGCAATACCTTTGTTTCTGTTTCTCTCATATCGCGTTCAAATGTCAAATTTGTTTCATTAGTATAACAAAGGTAAGGGTTATTCGGTTAATATCTGTGTCAAATAAACAAAGAAAAGCTAGCTTCCCTTTGATCAGGGTTACTAACTTTTCTTCTATATGCCTAATTTTTTAAGAAAACTTTATACCTCTATTTTATCAATACTTTTTTATTGAGACATATATACCATATTTTCAGGCCAATTACTGTATAAACTCAACATCGTCTACTACCAAGATTACCTTTTTCATGATCTGTAGTTTCGCACCCCTGTCCA
>JAAGKN010000089.1_pt1 | contig 65245 bp, 54 predicted proteins | sample 6206371 | NCBI WGS metagenome assembly JAAGKN01 (sample SAMN11533720, study PRJNA540317) | gut metagenome | isolation source: fecal pellets from male and female animal of same cohort | host: Peromyscus leucopus | place: USA:CA | collected 2017
GTAAAAGCAAGGGAACTTGCAGAAGTAAAAGCAAAGGAACTTGCAGAAGTAAAAGCAAAGGAACTTGCAGAAGAAAGAGCAAAGGAACTTGCAGAAGTAAAAGTCAAAGAACTTATAAAAGAAATGGTAGAATCCAAAGATAATGAGATATTTAGATTGACTCAACTTTTGCTTGCAAACAATATTGCAATTCCAAAAAGTAATATATGATATATTCCTATAAAGAACAATTACCTCGACTATTACAAGTAAATACTGCCGCCTGTAAGTTTATACCTCTCAGGCGGCGTAACTTTTATAACTTATACTGCACACCAAATAAATTTACAGTATCCAGTATAATTTCTACATTAAAAAACTATAATATAAATTTTGTTTTTTGTTTGATAATCCATTTTTTCAAACCCTACCAGTTATCAGTATCTTTCCTACTTTCCACTTAAGTACCAGCTCACAACAATTCATCAAGTTCTGCTGCTGCCTGCGCATAGCTTTCAAGCACAATCCCTTTCATACCAATTGCTCTAGCTGTCTCAATATTTTCTTTTCTATCATCAATAAACACACATTCCGATGCCACTAAATTATATTCCTGCAAAAGATATTCGTAAATATCCTTATTTGGCTTTACCATTTGCACAAATCCAGAAACTACTTTGCCGTCCACTTTATCAAGAAACGGAAAACATCCACACTTTGTATGGAGCGTGAAAATCTCCTTTGGATAATTTGATAAAAGATATACACCGCAGCCTCGCTGTTTCAGATATTCTATCCAAGATACAGAATAGTCATACGGCATCACCAATTTATCACGGTTCTCCCATATAAGGTCAAATTCCTTGCAATACTTTGCATTATCCTCGCGCAACCGTTCCACGATTTCTGCTTCCTTGCAAAGTCCACGATCTAGCTCACCCCACCAATGACTGCCAAATACTGTCTTGTCAAACACCTCCTGCAATTCTTTAGGAAGTCCAAAATCCTCCATAAGTTCACGCCACCGAAAATGCACAAGTACATTCCCAATATCAAACACCACATTCTTTATCATAAAATTTGTACCTCGTTATAACATCACACCATTTTTCTTCAAAAGTTCCTGCGCACTTTCCACAGAATCCACGCCCGTTTTATTTTTAATGGGGGCAAATTCGTAATCTCTTACTACCTCATAAGAAAGACAATTATCAAACAAATGTATCATATCAAGCACCAAAAGTTCAAATTTATACCCATTTGGTTTTTCAGGATTAACATATTCTCCCTGTTCATTGATATGTGGAATTTTTTTCTCTACCACATGCACAGGCATTTTTTTATCCATAATCTCCTCTAGTTTATCCACTCTAAATAAATAGTTAAGAATCACACCAAAATTATAAGATAACTCACCATTTTTCTCTCTTGAATTGATAATTTCCTCTGTCATTTCATAATATTCTACAATAGAAGGTTTTCCGTCCTCTAGGCAAAGTACACCTACCCTTTCTCGTGGATCAGCCTTTCTTACGACCTTTGCGCCGCTGACACGCCCCGAAGCTAACGTAGCTCCCACAAATACAGGATCTGCAATTCTCTGAAGTACATTGTCAACGGCAAAAACATTCAGCCATTCAATGCCTTTTGCCTTCACATCATTTAATACACCTGTAACTGCCATAGAATAGAACCACCCACCGTTTCCATTTGGAGAAAGGGACAAAGAATCTGGTGATTCCATATATAGCTTTCCCTGAAAATCAACAGAAGCTGCCATTTCCTGCTGAAAAAATTTCACAAATTCCTTTGGATATCCAAAATAATCTTTCTCCTCAAAAAAAGAAACCGTTTCCTCATGATTCTTATCACTTGTCATAATATAAAGCGGTATAAAGCAACCTGCTTTATCTGTCACTTGCATTAAATTTCTAATAAGCATCTCAAAGATATATACATCTTTTGTAATACCGATATTATACTTTCCCTTTGGACCATCTGAACCAAGCCTTGTTCCCTGTCCACCTGCAAGAAGAACAGCGCCTATCTTGCCTGCTTTGATAGCATTAAGTCCAATTTTCTCATAATTGCCCTTGTTTGCTGTGATTTCTTCCACTTCAAGCGCTGACAGCGGCTCAAATATTCCTCGCTTTTGTCCAAGCTCCTTATGACTTGCCATTTCAATGATAGACCAATCTATTTTTTCTACTTGTGCAGCAAGTTTTTCCTGTCCCTGTCTGTCTAGCTTCTTGTATGCTTCAAAAATGTGCTCCTGACCATGCTCCTGTAATACCTTAAAAAGTTCATTTTCTTCCATTTCCTGTTTTCCCTTCGCTAATTCAATAATTGTTTACATGCCTTTCTTGTTACATATAAAAATCATACTGTGTTATTTATACTACATTTTATAGAGTATTGTAAACACTTATTTAGAAAATATTAGTATAAACTTATTACAGTTCGGGTAGTTCTGTGTATATACTATGTTGAACATATAAAAATGTATAAATAATTAGTGATATTTGCATGACTGAATTTTATATAAATTTATCGGAAATGTTCTTTTAATTTTGTAAACGGGGCTGAATCGGAGTTTGTTTATTCTTCCGGATTGTTTCATAAATGCTCTTTTAATTTCCATAACTGAATAACGCTATATGGTTTTGTTATTGCCAGTCTAGCATTGCACGCAATCCCTTTTCTTTGAATATGTTCTGCCTGCAATAACCGTATCACTTCTATCTGTTCCTTGTCTGTAAGTCTTTTTGCTATTGTGATATGCGGCATCCATTGAAAAGGCATGTACCTATTTGTAGATGCTTGCTCTAAGGGAACAAGTGTATTTATTCGTGTGGAAATATCATAAAGATATTTGTTCAGTACAGGCTGTAAGAATACCACACTAGTTTTAAATATTCCAACAGAAACAATGTCAATCTCTCCAGCAGGTATGTCTGTTACAATTTTATCCAACCTCTCCGTTAAGTTATTACAATCATCACTTTTTATCATTGCTATTGTAATATGTGGCGGTATATTATTTGTATCCATGTAATGCTTTCCTGTTTTGTCCGCGATTTTTTGCATCAGTTCTCTTAGCCAATTATCTGTTTCATCATCAAAATATAAGGAAATCACATATGTACTCACGTTCTTCTTCCTTTCTAAATTTTACTCTGCCAAAAAGCGACGATTCTATAGATTAGCAGAAGCAAGAGCGGTTTCTACTAATCTTATATATAAGAGTGGACTTCAAATTTCATTGTTCCTTCTATCTGTCCAGCGTCTAATTCCGTTACCCTTCCAGCCGCCCAATTCTTTGTGCTCCGTCTGTCCATCCAATACAGCCAATAACACTCCACTTCATAAATTACAGCAAAATACAGTGGACAGTTCAGTTTGCTTTTCTGCACATAATATTTCAATTTCCGCAAATCTTTTTTTACCCAATCTGCTGTACTTTGTGCTGTGCTATTTACGAATTTTAGTTCTAATAATACTACAACATCCTCCTCATGAATAGATTCATACAAACTATTCTCTGTAAAATTATCTTTTATCTGTGCAATAATAATATCTGGTTTCTTTTTGATATTTGGAAAATACTTCTCCGTGTATATTCTCAACCGGTTTTCTTTTAGAAGAACTGCAAGTTTTCTGCGTAGATGATAGCACATACACATTTTTAGACAATCCTCATTGATAATATACCCATCCTCAAAATCTTTAGGGATATTTTTTTCCCAGATTTCTTTTATCGTTTGGTCTATCTTTTTGACAATGGATTTCTTTACTTTTTTATTCAAGTTGTTTCTTTTGCTCCAATTTTTTAAATATTCTTATCAAAACAAATACTGCCGCAATTGCAAGCATAAGTTCTGCCACAAATTGCGCATAGGCAAGCCCATAAAGAGGGAATAAATAATTTAATAAATACAATGCCGGAATTTCAAGAATAATCTTGCGCATAATAGCAAAAGCTAACGCATTTTTACCATATCCAAGCGCCTGAAACACACCCACTGCTAAAAAGTCCATACATAAAAATGGTAATCCAAGACAAAAGCCGCGCATAAACCGAATCCCATATGCAACAATATCCGCATTGTCCATAAAAAAACGTACCACGAAATTTGCTCCTACAAACAAAAATCCTGCTGCAAGCGTAATAAATCCAATACTAATTCCACCAGCAAATACAAGCGTAGACTTCATGCGCTTATGATTTCCACTAGAATAATTATAACTAATAAGTGGCATAATCCCCTGTGAAATCCCCATACACACATACATTGGCACCATATATATTTTCTGGGTAATCCCCATAGCAGCGACAGCATCCGCACCAAATACGGAAGTAAAATTATTCAATATCGTCATACCTGTCACATTCAGCAGGTTTTGTATTGAGGCTGGCACACCAACTCCGCACACGCCAAGCACAATCGCACTCTTCAAACAGAATTTGCTGGGCTTAATACAAACAAATGTACTTCTTCTTTTTATATATAATAATACAAAAAAGTATGCGCATGCCACACAGTTTGACAAAAATGTTGCAAGTCCAGCACCCGCAGCCCCCATGCTCAGCCCCCATGGAAGTATGAAAATTGGATCTAAGACAATATTTAGCAGACATCCGCTCATCGTGCCAATACTTGCATGAAGAGCAGCACCCTCCGAACGTACCAAATATGCCATCACTACATTCAAAATTGCTGGCACAGCACCACATGTCACAGTCCATCTCATATAGCCGGCTGTAGCATCAACCGTTACCTCATTTGCACCCAAAAGTGTTAAAAGCGGTATCTTTCCAACCGTACAGGCAAATGAAAATAATACCCCACATATCAGTGCACAATAAAATCCAAAAGCGGAACTTCTATATACGGTTTCATAATCTTTTCGCCCAAGTGCTCTGCTCATCATACTTGAACTGCCTACGCCAAACAAGTTATTCACAGCATTAAATGCCAACAACACTGGACCAGCAAGCGTAACTGCTGCATTTTGCACAGGATCATTTAATATTCCTACAAAATAAGTGTCTGCTAAATTGTAAAGCACCATTACAAGCGAACTGATAATTGTTGGTATGCATAGCGTTGCAACTGCCTTAGGTATTGCAACTGTTTCAAACAAGTCTTTTTTGTCATTTTTTGTCTGTTCCATCTTGTTTCTTCCCTCCAAAACCTGTTTCTATTTACATTGTGCTTTTAATTTTTCTTCTCTAGACATGCTCCAAACAATGCCTGCACTCGCAACAACAGCAATCACACTGAAAAATCCGGTCTGAAAAAATACAGGAAGACAGCCTACCACAAAAGACATTAAATTATAAAACAAGTGCATATAAATACAAGGAAGCACTGAACGGGTTTTGATTGCAACAAACCCTAGTGCTGCGCCAACAGGTAATACATAAATGCCCTGTACCCAGTTCATATGAAAAATACCAAATAAAACTGCTTGTATAATAATGACAGCCGTGTCAGAAAAATATTTTTGTAAATTCTTTAAAATCAACCCTCTCATAATGCACTCTTCATTTATCGGCGCAAGTATGACTGCTGCTAACATAGCAAACACGATACTCCCACCAAGTGCCATATCCATCATCTCTGAATATTCTTGCATTGTCTGAGGACTTACAAGATCTATTACTGTAGCAATGATAGCAGCAAGGTAATACAATCCAACAGAAGCAATACTAATCATTGCAAACGTTTTTGCCTTCAAAACCTTTTCTTTAAAATATTTTTTGTCCTCTGTTGTCTTTTTTCTGCCCCAGATAAGCCAATAAAACAACACAGCAAGCACTGCTGACGCAGCTGTCAATACTGCTGTCATTCCTGTCAAAAAATTACCTTCATATACAGTATTTTGAACTTTCCATATCACTACATCTAAATCTGCATCTATACCTGCCTGCAAAACGTAGGAAATAGTTATAAATATGATAACAATAAGCATTAAAGCATACTGAACACCCATAAAAAGCCCCAATATAATAAAACTGAAAACTATTCCACAAAAAAACTTTTTTGCGAATCTGGGCTTTTTGGCTTGAGATTGTTGTTCCAAATCCTCCAAAGAAGATTGGCACATCTGAGACTGATTCATCTGTAGTTGTCCTGTTTGTGATTGTTCCACTGGTGGCTGATTTTCCTGTATTTCACTCATTTGCGTCTGTTGCCTTCCACTAAAAACACCGTTTGTGTTCCTATTATTACTATCCATTCTTGTCATTAAACCAATAATCTCCTAATATATTTTCACTGTATTCCGTCTTATATTACTCCTTAAGTTCTGCAAGATTCCCACAGCTGCATATTCTATCCTTTTTTGGATATTCTTGCACTTGCAAGCGCCTCCTTCCAAAGTTCCATTACCATCTCTACAGAAAGCCTCTCTTGCTCAACATAATCTAAAATTTGGTCAATTTCTTCTACAATATAACGCGTTGGTTCATCCTTTGTAATATCAATCATTATCTCAAACTCAGCGTCCCCTATCAACTGTTTTGCAGGCATTTCAGAAATCACTAGCTTGCCCGCACCAGACTGATATAGCACATCAAGTACTGCCTTTTTTTCTACTTCTGTAATACTTTTATGTATACAGATAACAACACAGGGCTTACGAAATAGTCTTTTTGTGAATACTTTCTTTATCAAATAGGTAAACAGCTTAACTGCTATAGTATAATCTGCAATCACTCCCTGACGTAGCGGCGACACCACTGCGATATTTTCTGGCAAATTTCCTAATTGTCCCGCCTCTGTTCCATACGCAATAATCTTACCACTTTGTGTATCAAATGCCACAAGGGATTTCTCCTTGAGAACCATTCCCTTATCTTTTACATAAATCACAATATCTGCTGGTTCTGGTGGTATCATATACCAATCATCTTTTCCATTTTCTTTTATGATATCATCTTTTCCAACCAATTTCTCAGATAAAGCCTTTTGCAAAAGCGCTGTGATATTTTTCGACGAAATTTCCTCACATTTAGCATACTGCAAAATCTTAGCAAACTCTTCTGTGATATAGCTTTTTGGATTATCCTTTGTGATGTGGATTATCGTCTTATATTTTGCATATATTTTTAAAAATTCTTCCGGCATTTCCTTTATAAACTGTGCCTGATAGCGATTGCAAATTAAAAGCTCACTCGCCCCAGATTGGTAAATGGCATCCTCAATTGCTCTTTTTTCTACTTCTGTAATACTCCTCTTCGATACAAATATACAAATTGGTCGCCTGCGCAACGGTTTTCTTCCCCATACCTTTTGCAGCAGATGAATAAACAACTTAACTGCTACAGTATAATCCGCAATCATTCCCTGACACAGCGGTGATAGTATCACAATATTTTCTTTGTGTTCTCTTTCTAGCTGTTCTGCATCTGAACCAAACGCAACAATTTCTTTACGTTTTATATCCCATGCCACAAGGGATTTCTCTTTTAAAACCATTCCTTTGTCTTGTATGCAAATTTCAATATCTGCTGGTTCAAATCGTCTGTTTTCCATTCCCTATCACCTAATACCTTTTCTTTCCTGAAGCGATGAATGCAACAGGATTTATAAACTTATGCCAGAATCACCACAAGTTTCCATCAATGCTTTATAGTATGTTGCAAGCGGTATAAAACTCTGTCCGAAGTTCTTAGTACTCCCGCTCCCCGCTACGACTGCATCTCCATAAATCGTTTTTTTGCCAAGAGAACTTCCCGACTGCTCACGTATCGCCTTCTTAAATGTCTGCTCTCCATACTTTAAATACTTTGTATCGCCAGTCAGCTCATAAGCAACCGCAAGCGATTCCAATAAAAGTGTATTGCTGCCAAGCCTGTCTAAACTAGGAAGCTCCTTGTAATAAAACAGTCCTGTACGCTCCACATAACAGTTTGAAATCAGATCATCTACTGCCTTGAGCATCAATGTCTTCAGTTCCTCATCTGGAAATTCTCTATAATATCTAATCAAACTCCCAACTGCCACTGATATCATAAATCCTACTCGAATAACAGTATTATCCGTATATGGTGCAAGCCAGTCGCCATATTGCTCTCCCCATACCTTAAAATCTTCTATAATTTTTTCAGATTTTGCAAGCCATTTTTTGTCATGTGTCTCCACATAAAGTGCCGTCAATGTGCGTAACGCCCAGCCTGTTTCCCGTGCATTTGTCTCACCTATCTGTGCATATGTTGGCGTATCAAGAAGCCCTAGAATATTTTTACCAATGCCAATTGCTGTTTCAAAACCTCTCTTGTCCCCTGTAAAGTGATAGTAGTCTAGCAATCCCTCTACCCACTGGTGTGAGCAGACCATCAATTTATCCCTGCTTATAATATTTCCTTTACAATGACCATTTGTATGTTCCCACTGCCCTCCTAAAAATAAAGGTTCTGTACTAAAATGACACACATCCACGTCCATCCAATGACTTACCGCGACAATATTATAATCAAGAAATCTCCTTGTTGCGTTTCTTACATATAAAAGTGCACATGCATGTGGAAAATCATACTCATTGTTGCTCCAAACAAGTTCGCCGCCTCCTCTTCCCTGCGTAGTGTAATTCATGTCTGGACTATCCCCAAAATTCAACATACCATAAGCCCTAGCATGTCCGTCTGCCTTTGCAATCAACGCCTGTTCTGCTTCCATATCAAACTTATCTGTAAAAATATCAATATAACACCCTGACTTTTTATGCACTTCAGGTTTCACATATGGTCTGTCCGGCATCTGATAAATGAGACTTCTATTATCAAGTTCCTCAATTGGCATATCTGGCTCATGAAAATGGAGGAGGAATTTTTGTTCTCTTGACATACCTGATTCCATCACTACCTGCCCTATTCCCTCTGGCACAAGCATCACACTGATTCCATTTTGGTCTGCGCGCACTGCCTTTGGATAATTTTGTTGTGCCTGAAATATTGTCGCACAGACACCACTGTTTTTATCTGTTCGGTCTGCAAAAAATGTTCCATAAAAAACTTCTGCTGCGTGCTCATTCGATTCATATACAAGACTCTTGGCATCTACAGTTTTTGCGACGGCTGCTCCTGCTTTTCCAATATCAAAGCTTGTTTTGTAATTTGAGCTTGCAGCACAAGTTCGGATTTCTGACACAGGTGTCATTTTCTGTATTTTTTCCAGATTATTTGTTCCTTGCGTAGTAAATATCTCTTGGTTTGCTATGTCTATTTTTGTGACATTTATGTCATATTCTATATCTAAGTTAAACACTAATTCATTAAGTTTTAATGGATTTGGAGTTGTATTGATAATTCGATAGGACACCTCAACCCATGGCTTACCTGCATACGCAGTAAGTTTAAGTGCAAAATCTACATTATGTTTTTCAACATTGTCCTCTATCTGCAAAATATTTGTACCTGTCGCTGTCAGTATAACACATACACTTCCTTTTTCCTCAATTTCCCAATCGCCAATTTTCATGTTGTATGCACATTGGTTTTCTTCTTTGAGTAATGGTCCTACAAACTGTTCTTTATTATAATGTACACCATTTGCATCAAGATTTGTAAAGATATTATTGCTTCCATTTTGTACTTCAAAAGACAATGCACCTGTATTCACCGCTATGCTATTTTCCAGCTTTGTTACATGCAAGCCTGTTGTTACTGGCACTGCATCCGAATCCATATCGCATACAAGCTTCGTTCCCTTATTTGCTGGAAGGTCTGCCAAAAATCTCAAAAATAGAAAACGTACCGAACCATCTTTATGTGTAGAAGTAATTTTTCTCTGAACTGGAATTGGCTTCCCGTTTTGAAATACTGCTACGCGATCTATGTTCATAAGCATTCCTGCTTTTACTGGTATACCGATACAACACGGCTCTGCCAGTCGTGGGTTATGGTACAATTTGTCTATGAAAATATCTATGCTTTTCTCCATGCTCATCCCCCATGCCGCTTATAACGGCTCAAATAATAATGAAAACGCTGCGCACAGCCGTATGGCAAAGCGGCAAAATTCCTTATGTGCTATGCGCATTTGTGGCTGTATGCATTGTATTATATTAAGTGGTCTTTTTGACCGCCAGTATAATACTATTATATTTTACAGATATGTCATCTGTAAAGACTTAAATTGCTCCCATTATCAACAATATACTGCTACTTCTACATTCAACTTCCCCTTGCGCGTTTCTCCAGAAACACCCACAAATTGGAATCTTCCATAACCGCGTACAGAAACCTTATCTTCTGGATTAAGTTGCCCACTGTTATTCTCATGAAGTCTGCCATTTACAAACACCTTTTTTGCTCGAAAAAGTTCCACGCTTTCACTTCTAGACAAATTATAGACCTTTGCTATAATACTGTCCACTCGTGCGGTCTGCACTTGAATCGTTTTATACTCAAGCCGCGTAACTGTACTTTTAGGTACTTTATTCGCCATTTTACAGCTAACACTCGTATGCCTCACCTTATCAAGATTTTTTATGATATAAGAAGCCATTTTATCTGTACAGAATAAAAAAGCACGCTTGCCAAGGATAACAATATCTCCAAGCGTGCTGCGATCTATGCCAAGATTCATAAGTGCTCCTAGATAATCTCTATGAGAAAGCTCTTCACCAAACTTTTCAATCAGTGGCGCAATCTCAATACAAGCTATTGGAAAAGCTTCCTCATAGCCGCAAAGCTCCTCATTCCCAAATCGAATCATCATGCGCTCACAATCTGCTGTTCCGCCATACACATCAGATGGCACAAAGGCCAAGTCACGCGCCATTTGATAATACACATCAAGCTCCGCCGCTGACAGAAAGCCTGTAAATAAATACTGACTATTATTATAGGATTTATTTGCAAGTTCCTCCAAGCGTTTTTTAAATAATACTTCTTCCGTTTCCATTTTCTTACCATTCCTTTATTATGATTAGTCTTTTATGATTAGTCTTCTATGGCTTGGATATAATCCCTGTCCCACAAAAGTATTTTCAGTTTTTTAGCAGCTTTTATAGCAGGCTTTGTAAAATATTGATTTGTGAGTACTGCACCAACCATTCTGTCATAATAATCGCGTCCTGCATATGCCTCCTGCACAGCTTTCACACCCACAAGCCCTGAATAGCGTTTACACTGAATCGCATAAGTAACGCCATCCTTTTCTGCAAGAATATCTATGCCATAATCCCCGCTACTCCTTGTGACTTGCACATCTACAAACCCATCTGCCGCAAGCAAGTCTGCACAATAATATTCAAAGTCAAACCCATCCATCTGGTCAACTGTGTGCCGCAAAGCACTTCTCCTGAATCGCCTGCAAAGCACAACTCCTACAAATACAATCAACACAATTCCTATTACAATCGCTGCTATTAGTAATAATTGCATTATAGTCTGTGATTTCGTCATTCCTATCCCCCTTACATATCCCAGTCAATAGCATAAACACATCCCTTTTATTTCCAAACTATTGTTTGTAATCATTTTATTAAATATACGTTCACTTGTCAACTCTATCCGACGCTTTTCTACAAAATGTTTGTAACAGTTCAGCCATGCAGAAATGATTGTGCAAAATGACCGTGGGAGCTTGCTCACTAAGGGCAGTTTGTACAATCATTTCTATAGGGCGGACGCCCCACATGAAATAAGTTGTCGGCAATAACAAAAATGATTGGTAAAAATATATAAACCGACAACTTATGAATGTGCATGGCTGAACTGTTGCCTGTTATATGAATGAATACTATCTAATACCTTTACAAATCTGTTACAGTAGTGTATAGTATAAAAATAATGAAAACAATTATCATGCAGAGTAGGAATGTGCGCGTCAAGTGCCTTGTGGACAGGGAGTTGCCACAGGGATGAAAAATACCTATAACAGGGGTTTTGCGGTGCATGTTTCGCATCCCGCTGCTACATATTTGAAAGACTAAGGATTTTTGAACATAAAATTTCTTTCGGCCTCATTTGTGTAGTTTCCGGTTACTGCATAAAGGAGGCTTATTTTATGCATAAAATCAAGAAACTCTATTCTGAATCCTTTCAGGAGTTAAAAGTGACACAAAATCTCGTCTTATGTGGGCTAATGGCAGCACTAGCGGTAGTTTTAAATTACACGACTTCTATCTACATCACCCCCAATATCCGTATAGGTTTCTCCGGATTGCCGAATCGGATTGTCGAGTTTTTGTTTGGTCCTAGTATTGGTGCGGTGTTTGGCGGCATGCTAGATATCCTCAAATACCTACTAAAACCTGACGGCGGCGCGTTCTTTTTTGGCTATACTTTAAACGCTATGCTTGCAGGGATTCTTTATGGTTCTATTCTATACAAAAAGCCGCTAAAACTCTGGCGCATATTTATCGCAGAACTGCTCGTAAAAGCAATTGTCAATTGTGGACTAAATACTCTTTGGCTTTCTGTAATGAACGGAAATGCTTTTCTAGCGATACTACCCGCGCGCATCATCAAGAACGTTATTATGCTGCCTATTGATGCTGCCATATTGTTCTTTGCTTTAAATTTTATGACAAGACTTCTCAATTCATCAGAGTTTAGAAAATATAAAAACTTGTGATTGTTACACATTCCATTTTTTTCCGAATGCGAATTATCTCTTTATAACTGCAAAAAAATATGTTAGAATAAATATTGATATGGCATTCGTACTTATACCTATACTTAAAATATGTAATATCAATGAAATATAGTCTGCCAAGTCCACATTTTCGTTTATTTTTTCATGTAATATAAAAAGAATATCTAAATTATTATGTGAAAAATCTACTGGAGGGATATAATGGAATACAATTATAACCGATTATTTGATGAAACTAAGCAAATCGTGAATAATGCCGCCTTTATCTGGTTAAAATTTATGACAGTTGTGTCACTTTTTATAGGCATGTTATGTCTGTGCCACCTGTTACCTACTACTGCGTTATGGGGACTGGTGTGGATTATTCCCACTGGAATTGGACTGTTCATAGTGGTGCGTATTTATCACAAAAAAGCAGGGCAGCTTGCAAAGAAACAACAAATATCCATCATGGCATACCATGCAAAGCAAGTTTTAGAGAACCTTCAAACACAATTTCCGGATACTTTCATCAGTGATTGTAGAATAAAGATGCGTTTTCTTGCCAAAAGAGGGATTGATGTGGATGCAGCACTTATAAGGCTGGGTAATAACGTAGAAGCATATAATGAACTTGTATTATCCTTTTTAAAAGAAAGTGACCGGCGAGAAGATGAACTTTATGATTTAATGCAGGCAGATACGCTCATGGACTATGGGGCGAAAGCACATCTGCTGCGGGTAAAAGCAAATGAACTAGGTATTATCAACCTCACAGATACAGCTTTTTTTCACGAGATAGAGGCATATGCCGGAGGGCTTGATATTGTTCAAAACAATTGGAAAAAGCTTTCTTTTGAACTGGATGAAACATATGATATCTTAAGTGAGTACATAAAGTCTATTGGATTAAAGGAGGATGCCATAGACAAGGATGGTAATCATATCACATTTAAGAAATGGGGCGAACAACTTCAGGAAGCTTTCCATGCTCTTGAAACCTATGACACCATCAAAGCGAAAAATATTCTTAGTGAGCTAAACAAGTACCAATTTGATTCTGATATTACTGACACTATACAAGATATTATCACTAGTATTGATGACATGATGGCAAATTAAAAGTCAAGCCTAATGGCTTGACTTTTAGTTTGCCAAATTACTTAGCCTTTCCCATATACCTCAATCTGTGTGAGTGCTGGAAATGGCGATGGATCATTAGCCTTTTTCATATCATGCATTTCCACCCAGCTAACTACACGCTCTGCAAATGATAAACTATGAGGTTTACTGTCCTTCTCCATCTCCATATCAAGACTGCTCCCATCAGAAAAAGTAAATGAAACTTTCTCCCACCAATTATCATGCGGAAAATCTGCGCGGGTATATAAAACAATATTATCCACCTTCACCAATCTGCCAAAATCTATTCGTATCCTTGCATCCTCCTGCCTGTTGATTCCCCATGATTCATAAGGCCATTCGCCGTGGCTCTCATTCACAGTTACGCCGTCAATCGCATTCTGCGCCGCAAATACCGCTTCATTTCTTGTTTCCACATTTGCCACTGCATGTGGATATATATTTTCTATATGATGCTGGTCACATACATTCAAAGCCAAATTCCTGTATGCCTCTATTTCATATGCATTTGCTTCCTTCACTGTCAACAAATGCTTTTCTCCTGAAAATACCTTTGGCGACAAATTTGTTCTGCCTTCCCCAAAAGGAATATGGTAGGCAACCATTCCTGTAATGTACACCAATGATTTTCCTAATGCATCATCAAGCTGTAACCAAACATATATTGGCATCCTATCCGTTTCAAGTAAAATACTGTCTCCCTCTTGATATGCTTGACTATACACTAGCCCTACTTCTTTGTTTCCTCTGTTTTCTGCCTTGACATGCATATCCTTATCTAATATTTTAATACAAAGCTCTGCCATGATTTTTCCGCCTTTCTTATAATATATATCTTTGACCTATTTCAAATATGCCGCACCAATTATTCCTGCATCATTTCCTAGCTGTGATGTTACGATGTGTGGCACTTCCCCATGGTCTGCACCAAAACACATCTTGTCTACCCGCTCCTGAAGCGCATCTGTCAAGTATTCCTTCTGCGCAGAAACACCGCCTCCTAAGATAACAAGTTCCGGACGGAATATATTTACTAAATTGGTTATCCCAATGCTCAAATTCTCCTCATATGTATCAATAACCTTCACAGCGGCAGCATCTCCTTGTTTTTGCGCATCAAAAATCATTTTTCCGTTTAATTTTGTCATATCATTTTCGCATAATTCATTCATCAGAGAAACTTTATGTTCCCTTGCCGCCTCTCTCGCCATTTCCATAAGTGCCGTTGCAGATGCGTACATCTCCAAGCAACCTTTTCTGCCACAGGTGCATTGCTTTCCGTTTCTATCTATCACCATATGCCCCGGCTCGCAACCTCCTCGCATATAACCTGAAAAAATTTTCTTTCCCATGACCACGCCGCCTCCTACTCCTGTGCCAAGTGTGAGTAGGATTGCATTACTTTTTCCCTTCGCTGCACCATAAAGCACTTCCCCTAACGCCGCAGCATCTGCATCATTTGCCAACGCAAGAGTTGGTATCTGTTTTATAAAAGAACTAAGTTCCAAATCTTGCCCAGACGTTATATAACGCTCGAACAACTCCAATATAGGAACATTCTCCCATGCAATGTTATTGGAGTATAATACAACTCCTGCATTAGAATCTACTGTTCCCGGACAGGCAATTCCTACTGCCTCGCAATCAAGTAATGTACTGTTATTTTCCTGTAACAGTTCCATTGCAGCAACAGCAATATTTTTCACAACATTCTCTGATGACAGTTTTTCGCTATTTGTTTCTATCACTTTTTTTGCCACAATTTTTGCTCCATCCACAAGCCCTAACTTCACCGTCATTCCGCCTATATCTATCCCTATTCGCATTTTATTTTCCTTTAACAATGACTTTGTTGTTCTAAACATCGTAGTTTTATGATACATATAATAGCTTGCTCCTATCAGAAGCATTGTATTTGTTCCTCCACGGTTTATTGAGCAGTATCTGCGTCAAACAGCAACCGTTCGAGATTTTGCATATCATTTGTATTAGGTGTATATACATTGTCAATCAATTCAATCCGCACTGTCGTGGTTTCTTCCTCTGCATATGACACATCTGCAAGAGATTCCTGTATACTTTCCATTAAAGCAATGATAATCAGCTTCATAATTTCATTTTTATCTGTCGGTGCTGTGTCTGGACTCTCTGCCCACGTTTTATAGAGCTGTGCTGTCTTTGCAGCATGTACGTTGAGAGTAGGCTGAAAAAGCAGCATCCGCTCATAAGATACTGTCACAACATAAGAACCATCACTTTGCTTCTCAGCTTTGTCCACAGTATAGTGCACTTTAGAAAGCATGTCCATATAAATCTGACGAAAATCATTCTCGAGATCCTCTGGAATATTTAGCATTGTACAGAACGTTTCCGTTCCCATATCCACACCTTTTTCATAAAGTGCCTGTGCCTCTTTTTCAGAACCAAGCTTCATATTTACAAACACCGTAGTATCATTTTTGTAAGATGCATCAAGCAATGCCTGTAAATAATTGCGCATATTTTTATCAGATGTACAGCCTGTCATTGTCCCAACCATCAGCACACATAAAAGTACAAGTGCCATTATTTTTTTGCTTCTCATAATATACCCCTTTGCGTGCTCAGCACGCATATCAATCAAAATGCTCTCAGATGTGCGTTCTAAGCACACATAGTCTTGCAAAACTTCTCGAATCCTCTGTGAAAAATGTATCATACATAGATACTTAAGTCAATAAATCCCTACGAACCTAATTTGACATACCCATGAACATTCCAATAAAATATGGCACAAGCCAAATTAGCCATACAACCATACTAAACTTATGAAATGTTTGCATCTGCTCATCTTTTCCCTTGTACAAAGTAACTGTGGCCCATATCGCATGAAAAAACATCAATACAATCGCAAGCGCACCAGTGATACCATGTACACCAATCCCCGCGGATGCTGTTTTTTCTCTTGCAATAATACTCATTGTTAGTGTTCCTGTAGAGTCACACAACAGCCCAAGCCAGAAAATAATCACATGCGCCTTTTTTAAACGATGTATCTTCCTCTCTGCAAATACGCCATACGTATAAAATATAAGTGCCATTGTAATCGCAGTAATTGCTATTATCAATTTTGTATTCATAAAATTCTCTCCTTGTTTTATCTATAAAAACTAAATCCCCAACACTCTTCATTATATCTTTTTTCTATACCACTGTAAAGCACAAAAGAAATTTGAACACAAAAATATGGGGGCATACGAAAATATGCCACCCATATTTTAATACCACATTGCTAATAATTCTTAATTCTTCGCCTCATCTGGAACGGTAAAATCCGTAGCATTATTGAAATTAGAGCATGTCATAGTTATTTTTAGCTCTGGAACATTCATACTTATTCCTTCAGCCTGATCACCCAATGCTTCAATCATATTTACCATCAAAGTATCCATAACTTTTGTCATATCCATCTCATACTTTACAGGATATAAAGTTTCCTCATCAATCCAAACATATGTGACTACTTCGCCTAACCCATCTAGCATACCATCCACCTGACTAGCATCTAGCCCAAGAGAACTAACGGAATCCAATGCGCCTGAAGAAAGCATTGCCTCTTTCATCTCAGCTTCTGTCAAAACATAAGAATACTTGTATGCATTTGCTCCATTTACCTGCTCTGTCCCCTCTTGCTTGTATAAAGAACCATCACCAATGTAATTTACCATGCTGCTACGCGCATCATATTCTTCCAAAGCTGATACAGCAGTTGTATTAGATGACCAATTTTGTCCATCATACATATATACAATATATGTGCCATCCTCAGCAGGCTCTGCATATATTTTCATGTCAAGACTTCCCTGAGCACCCATGTCCATTGTCATATCCACCTTAATCTTCAATGGATCATTAAAGCATACCATATCCATAACTGTAGATGTCTCTAATGTCTGTTCTTGTCCATCAGCACTTACTGTCATATCCATGTCCATTATCATCTGCGCTTCCATGCTGGTAACAGATTCCATATTTTTCATTGCCGCTTCCATAGGATCTGCCTCTGACTGTGCCTCGGTTTCTGTCTGTGTATCTGCCTTGCTCTCCGTTTCTGTCTGCGTATCCACCTTGTTTTCTGTCTGTGTATCTGTTCTTATTGATGCACTGTCATCTGTTTTCACTGATGCACTAGCATTTGCACTGTCGCCACTACATGCGGTAGAAGACAATGCTAACATTGTCGATAAGATAAGTACCAAAAATTTCCTTTTCATAATAACTTTTCTCCCTCTATTTTTATTGAATAATTGCCATATTCTATACTATAATACCACTTTATTTAAATTTGTCAAATATTTTAGTTGAATTATTATATAGATAAAATATGGAAGTAGTTACAATTTATACCTGTTCTAGTTCTAATACACTTATCTTTTAATTTCTGTCAATAAAGAATTGTCACAAAATAAATCCTCAAATACATATACAGATACCTTGTATCAAATTATTCTGTGAATGTCGGTGATAATTTATTCCTAAGCAGTTCCTAAAAAGATGCTGCATAAATGATTCTTCATCATTTATACAGCATCCATTTTGAATATTGTTATTTTACGAGCGCGAGTGTCTGTCTTGCAATGGATAGTTCTTCATTCGTTGGCACGCAGAGCAATGCAACCTTGCTACCGTCTTTTGAAATCACTCTGTCCTCGCCCCTGATATTATTCTTCTCAAGGTCAATTTCTGTTCCAAGATACCCTAAATATTCTGCAATCTTTACACGTCCAGAAATATTATTTTCGCCTACACCTGCTGTAAATGCAATAGCGTCTACACCATTCATAGCTGCTACATATGCACCAATATACTTCGCTACTCTATAATAAAATGCGTCAAGCGCTGCTGCCGCAAGTTTGTTTCCCTCATTTGCTGCTGCTTCAATATCCCTGAAATCAGAAGAAACCTTTGATAGTCCGAGTACACCAGATTTTTTATTCAAAATATTGTTCATTTCTGCAGGAGTAAGATTCTCTTTCCGGCAAATAAAATCACAGATTGCAGGATCGATATCTCCAGAGCGCGTTCCCATAATGATGCCTTCAAGCGGGGTAAGTCCCATCGACGTATCAACACATTTGCCGTGGTCGACTGCTGAAATAGAGCCTCCGTTTCCTAAATGGCATACAATAATCTTTAAATCTTCCCTTGTCTTTCCGAGAAGTTCTGCTGTTCTTGCTGATACATAGTCGTGGCTTGTACCATGGAATCCGTATCTGCGTACTTTATATTTCTCATAGTATTCATATGGAAGCCCATAGAGATATGCCTTCTCTGGCATTGTCTGATGGAATGCTGTGTCAAATACTGCCACCATAGGAACATTGGGCATAATTTCCTTACAAGAGTTAATGCCAATCAAGTTTGCTGGATTGTGAAGCGGTGCTAAATCGTTGCATTCCTCAATTGCCTTCATCACCTCATCATTGATAACAACAGAGGAAGCAAATTTCTCACCACCATGTACTACACGGTGTCCTACAGCATGAATTTCATCAAGTGACTTGATTACGCCGTGTTCTGCGTTGGTCAGTGCATCAATCACAAGTTTCACTGCTACTGTGTGATTCGGCATTGGTGTTTCGATTTTCACTTTGTCTTTGCCAGATGGCGTGTGTGTGAGCACGCTTCCGTCAATACCAATCCGCTCACAAAGTCCTTTTGCAAGCACAGCTTCTGAATCGCTGTTAATGAGCTGATACTTTAAGGAAGAGCTGCCACAGTTGATTACTAAAATATTCATTTTATTACCTCCATTTTTTATATAAAACATAGTACTGCAACCACATATTTATTATAAGTGTACTACAATTTTCTAAAAAATGAAAGCGCTTACATAAAAATTATTTACTTTTTTCTTCTACGGCGCTTTTAATCATAAATCAAATTTTCATTTTCTTCTATCTCTTTCCCATGAAGCAATCGCGGCTTCTTCTCTTTATCCTCAGAAATAATTAAAGCTGTGCGATTCTTTCCATATATATAAATGACTGCCGAATTAAACCTTGCTCCTTTTTTAAGATTACCTTCTGCTTGGACTTTACCGTCAAGTATCACGCCATAAGCACGGCAATTACCACTACTATCCACTAAAATTGCCCCATCTACGGCAGCCATAGCAGAAATAAATTCTCCTATATTGGAATGACATAACTTCGCATCTTGTTCAACATCAATATTCAGCTCAGTGATATGATAGCCACGTTTATGCTTATCACATAACCTAAAGATTTCTTCTTCTGCATCTTTATCATCACCAAAAAATATTATCAATCCACCATGTTCTATTTTATCAATATTTTCCAGACAAACTTTTAGTCCTTTAATATCTTTTGAATCGCACAGTCTATCCAGATTTTCGTTCCTCTCCACTTTTGATATATAATACTCTTCCCTATCATAGATAAGCACGTCTTCTATGCCTATTCTCACTTCATATTTTCCAATTCCATTATAAATTATATATTTATTTTCTCTATTTGTTTGGCTTATTTCTACAAGTCCTAAAAGTATTTGACTTTCTATATCAACTGCCAGATAAATATTTCCTGTAGCAGACTCTAGCATTTTTCTCGAAAAATCAACGTCTGTGAACTCTGGTTCTATCTGAAATTGTATTTTATGTTCCAATTTCTCAAAATCCACCTTTGTAAGAAAAATTACCTTTCCATAACATTCTCTTGTTTCATATCGCATTAAAGATATTCTTTTAACTACGGTGTTGTCCAAATGATAGACAGCAAACACTATATTTATGTATTCATGAAGATAATGAAACGCTGTATCTTTAGCAAGCTTATCTAATTGCTCACTATTTTTCGATACATTATCAATTTCATCCCAGCTACGAAATACACTACACAAAAATTTAAAAATAACGTTTCTTACAAACAAAGAAGTCATACTTTCGGTAACATCTTTGTTTTCACCACACTCACTTTTTATACTCCATATCACCCAATATTTTTTGTCAAATTCTGCCCGGTCGTAAACATTTCTTAATTCTATATAATTATCTGCCGGTTCTGCACCTAATTCTCTTATCTTATCTTTTATCTCATTCAATACTCGATTTTTTCTATCTTCTATTTCTGTTATGCTTGCAACATCTACATCACACAATATATCTTTGTCTTGTTGTGATATCCTATACTGTATTTTTCTCATTGAAGCATTCATACCTTTTTCAAGGTTATCATAAAAAAATCCAATGCTGATATCTATGTCATCCATAATTTCATTTATCGTTCTCAAATGTTCATACATATTTTTTATAACATGTTCTTTAGCAGCTTTTACCAATTTATCCATATCCAATTCAAACTTTAAAGCATTTCTATTATAGTCTTCAAAAGTTTTTTGTCTTTTCTCCATAACATGAATCCTCACTATACTTTTTGTCTTCTTTTTTATATAATTCGCTTTTATATAGATGAATAAATCTTTCCATCATTTCAATCTGCTCTTCTATATTTTTATATGGATCACTCAGAAATTTGTATATCTTTAAAAGTTCATCATATTGACTAGCATTTGAACCATATATAACCTTGTCCATGATATCCTTTTTGCATTTGCATAGATAAAGCACAATATCTCTATATACCGTTTTATTAAATAATGCTATGAAACAGCTTTTCTCATACTCCTTATTTATGAATGTTTCCTCATCCACTATTTTATCATTCAATATCCTAATTTTATTGATCATTTCCTTTCTGTCTTCCAAATTATCATCTGGCTCGTAAAAATCACTTGTCCATAAATTATTTGTTAGTTCTTGGCTCATTGCATTCATTACAACAGCAATTCTATAAATTGCCTCAGAATTACACAATTGTGCGATATCCATTCCCTGAACCTTACAATCCTTAATAAGAGTATTCAAGTACTCCCTTGCAGTCAGTTCTAACAAACATATTGATGTCAAATCTGCAAAGCTCTCCTCATAAACTTTGCATAGCATTTCTGTCACAGTATCTAATGTAACCCTCGTGCTCTCCTCGGAAAATCTTACAAGAAAACGTTCTGACACCTCTTGTATTCTTGCTAAAAATATCTGTTTGTTCCCTTCTGACAGCTCATATATAGTACTTTGGAAAATATTTTCAATTTTAGAGCATATAATATCAGACATCGCTTTGTAAATATTGCTATTGAGAAATGATAAGTACTCAAAATTCATCTTATTATATTCTACTATTTTCTCTGCCTGACTGGCACTATGGACATCCTCACCTAGCTGATATTGTACATAATCAAGAAACTGTTCTCGGCTAAGCATTTCAACTATATTATGAAACATTCTGTCCGATATAAATTTCCAGTCAATCATGTGCGAATTTGTATTTTTTTCTTTATCAATAATATTCCAATAACTTCTGATATAATTGACATATATGCTTGCGATTCCTCTGATTATACAGTTATATCTAAAACTTCTGTTTCGTATTCCTGTTCCTACATAATGAGCCACCTCATGAGAAAAAATGTGCATAATTGCACAAGGATCATAAAACCGATTCTCTGGTATTTCGACTCTTAGCAACCTGCTATTTACAGACACTTTATTATATAACTCTAAAACATTTACAATATTTGTAGCTCCTGGCACAACAAGAAAATCATATGTGTGCTTTTCATCATCTTCATACTGACAAACATTAAGAATGTCGCATATCCTATATATATATACACTATAAAATGCATTCAGTTTTACTGGTATATCATAGATCTTCGTATTAAAATCCATGAGCTGCATTGTATGCCTGTCTGATTTTACAGAATTTTGAACATACATATTAAAACTTTTAATAAACTCATAGTATGCGCCATCCTCGTTTATGCCTGTCTGAAGCAAATTAATGATTGTTTCTAAAGGTTTCATAACAGAAAAAAAGATATAGTCCGAGAAAACTTCTCCTGAAAATTTAGGCAATGTATTTAAGATCATCCTAAGTTCTTTATATAACTTTCCATTACTAGAAGAAGTTTGATTATCTTCTAATTGTTTGACCATAGTATGAAAAAATTTTTTATACAAATCTCGCCACTTCTCTTTATCTTCTTGTTCTGTATCACTATTTAATTTGGGAAAATTATTGTATCTTGTAGTAATTTTAGTGCAAATTTTTGTAGTGACACCTGCAAAATATGTATGATACTCTGCCGATGAATTATAAAAGAAGCCTTTCTGACTTCTATATAAGTATAAAAAATCTCCCCAACCTATACTTGAACAAATAAATAGATCATCATCTGCACCTAAAATTGGTATATGTTTACAATTCAGGTCTTTTTTCAATTCGTTATTAAAATACTGCTTTAACAATTCAGAATCAATAGATTTTTTTTCAATGATAGTAATATGAACCTCATCAATCACATCTTTGTTCAGCTTATTCCTAATCTCTTCATCTTCTGTTTCGTCAATAAATTTCTGTTTTAAACCAAACACTGTAAAACTGTTTTTAAGCGCACATACCTCATCCTTATCAAAGGAAAAATTAACATCTTGATGCATCGCATTGATAATACCTGCACCCTCTGCATAAGACACTGCCTTTATTACAATCAGCAAATCGGAATTATCATAAGTCAAATATATCCAAGATGATATTTTTTCATTGACTTGCAGACATTTTTCCAAATTTTCCTTATTTTCTCTAAGTTTAGCCAAATTACCACGAAATTGCATTCTACAAAAAAAAGTAAATGGCAATTCATCTTGTTCCCAAAACTCTTTTTCTTTCGCTTTATCACTGTGGCACATCGCATATATAATTTGTGCTGCATATGTCCCCTGAAATTTCTGGACAATTCCAACTTGATGCTTCCATACCTTTTCCAACATAGAATCTTGCGTGTTCTTATCTCTTCCCTCCCCCACATAGATTGCACTTTCTACTTGTATTCCATCAAGGGAGTCAAAGGCGCAGTAACTCCAATTATGATCAATCTTATCAGCAGGTAAAAAATTATTATAAAATATAATTGGTCTGCATATATTTTCCATCGTTATCACTCCTGTTCACCCATCAGCAGATTATGCACAATAGTTCATATTTTGTGTGTAAAACCATAAAAACCCATGAAAACATGGGTTTTTATGGTTTTACATGACCTCTTTATTGATAGTGTCAAATAATCCATTGATATCTATATTTTGGGGGTTCTTTCCTTCTTCGTCAATCAAAACCTTCTCGTCAATCAATACAAGATCATTTACATCTAAATAAGACGTTTTCTTTGCCTCTGAAAACTTTGGAACGATACGCCAAGTTTCAGCATCTGCTTTATTATAGACATTTCCTGTCACTTTCGATTCAAAAATATTCATATTGTTCTCACCCCTACATGTTGCAAACCTATCTGCAACAATAGCACCAAAGCAACTTTCTTTCCTAACACTGCCTCGAAAGTATCTTACGTGCTGTAATTGTATTATATGAAATATACTCTGATTTATGCATGTCCAAAGTATACATTCATATATTGTTGTTAATATGCTCTGCCCCAATATACCATCTTTTTGGCTGGATTACCGCAGCAGACGCACTTGTCACTTACCTGTTCCTGCTCAAAAGGGATGCAGCGGCTTGTTGCAGCAAGCTCCTCTTTAATCTTGTCCTCGCATTCTTGTTTTCCGCACCACATTGCCTTTACAAATCCCGGCTTATTGTTGATGGTATCGCAGAACTCCTCCCATGATGCAGCACTATAGGTATGTGCTTCTAAATGAGTTTTTGCAGATTCATACATGTCTTTCTGAATTATTTCTAAAAGTTCCGCTGCCTTAGCTTCTACCTCATCCAAGCTTACTTCGATTTTCTCCCTCGTTCCATCAGGTGCGATGGTATCGCGGCGGACAAATATACATTTGTTGTTCTCAATGTCTTTTGGTCCAATCTCAATCCTAAATGGAATCCCACGCATCTCACATTCACTAAATTTCCAGCCGGGACTCTTATCTGTATCATCTACCTTTACCCGGAAACCTTTGCTAAGCAGACTATCTCTAATCTCATATGCCTTATCAAGCACACCTTCTTTTTTCTGCTGAATAGGCACTATCATAATCTGTGTAGGCGCTACCTTAGGAGGAAGTTTCAATCCAGAATCGTCACCATGTACCATAATCACAGCACCAATGATTCGCGTAGATAATCCCCACGAAGTCTGAAAACAATATTTCAGCGTGTTGTCCTTATCTGCATATTGAATACCAAATGCCTTTGCAAAACCATCGCCAAAATTATGACTTGTACCTGACTGTAGTGCTTTCCCATCATGCATGAGCGCCTCAATCGTATATGTAGACTCTGCGCCTGCAAACTTTTCCTTATCCGTTTTCTGCCCCTTTATGACAGGAATAGCAAGCACATCCTTCACAAAATCAGCATATACATTCAACATTTGAATAGTTCTGTCCTGCGCCTCCTCGGAAGTAGCATGAACGGTATGTCCTTCCTGCCACAAAAATTCGCGGCTTCTTAAAAATGGGCGTGTTGTCTTTTCCCAGCGCACAACGGAACACCATTGGTTGTATACTTTTGGCAAATCCCTATAGGATTGTACTTCATTTTTATAAAAATCACAGAAAAGTGTTTCTGATGTCGGGCGCACACACATTCTCTCCTGAAGCGGCTCAAGCCCCCCATGTGTTACCCATGCAACCTCTGGTGCAAATCCTTCTACATGGTCTTTTTCCTTCTGCAACAGACTTTCTGGTATAAACATAGGCATGTATACATTCTCCACACCTGTCTTTTTAAATGCCGCATCAAGCTGCTGCTGAATCTGTTCCCAGATGGCATATCCCGCAGGCTTGATAATCATACAGCCTTTCACACTGGAATAATCACAAAGTTCTGCCTTCTTCACAACATCTGTGTACCATTGTGCAAAATCTTCAGCCATAGATGTAATTGCCTCTACAAATTTCTTGTCACTTGCCATTTTTTACTTCCTTTCCTCTCAGTCGGGGTAATAAGAAACTGTCACGAAATAAACCCTCAAATTTGCATTCATAGAACACCTTATATCAAAACGTTCTGTGAAGGTATGTGATGATTTATTCCTCAACAGTTCCTAAAATAAATATATCCAATTTAGACTTCATCTGCTATCGGTGCTGTGACTACAAATGAGGCAACTACCGTAATCACCACCGCTAAAATAATAATCAGCATACCACCTAGCAGCATGATTAAAAGTGCCTCGCTATTTTCCTCGTCCGCTGCTCCATTACTGCTTACAACCTGCTGTTCATTGGTAGTTTCTGCAGCATGTACTGTAGATACTCCAAAGGAAAATGCCGAAACGAACATCCCTACTGCCAAAATGAGTAAAAACCTTAGCATTTCACAAAACATATTGTGTTTTTTCATTTTTAATTCCACCTTCTTCACTTTTATCTAAGGAATTGATTCAAAGCTTGTCCATACTCTACGCATACAATTCCTAATGTCATATCCAGCAAATTGATTATGTGTAAAATATTCGCAGAATATAATACAATTTCATTCAATCGCTAAGTCACAAGTTCAGTGTAGCATACATCCTACAAAAAGAAAATATTTTTTGTAAAATTTTTCTGAATTTTATGAAACTATAAAGTTACAAGCTCACCGCCCTTTATCTCTAAGAAGCGCTCATCATCTACACATATCCACAAGCTCTGTGCACATGGGTTGTACACAAACGAACCGTCTGCCGCATATTGTGCCATTTTCACAACATCCATATAGTCCACAATCTGTATGTTAGTCGCGTACCAAATATCATCACGATTTCCAACAAGCTTGCAAAAATCCTCCATTACATTCCAATTGTCACTGCCTGTGAACTCATAACTGTGCCCCCATACATACATCATGTACAAATACTGCTTTTTGAACAGATCAACAAATTGTTGCCCTAATTCCTGTAATCTGTGGTTATGATGGCAAGTCGCCTTCCATTGGAGGAAATTCTCTGGCATAGCAAAGCTGTCGCTATTCCCTACCACCCTTCCGTACCGGATACCAAGTGCTGGCAACATATCACAGATTTCCTTTGAATAAGAACCATTCGGATATGCAAGTCCACGCACAGGATATCCCATCAATGCCTCAAGACGCTTCCTATCCTCAATGATTTCCTGTGCTACACCTGTAAGCGGACAGCGTTCTATCGTAGGATGTGATACAGTATGACATGCCACTTCATGCCCTTTGTACAGTTCCTTAAACTCTGATTGGGGAATGCGTGCCGAGTCACCCTCTAGTCCACTATTCACATTAAAAGTGCCTTTGATGCCATACTGGTTGAACAGTTCCACAAGCCGCCTGTCCTCTTGTTTCCCGTCATCGTAACTCATAGTAAGCACTTTGTGCTTCCCGCCGGGAAAACATGCATAGATTTTTTTAATATCTGTTTTCATACTAAAATACACTCCTTTTATTTGTTATAATTATTTTTCTTTTGATACGTTGACAACACTTTTGATACTCTGCTCAAAATGTGCCACAAGACGCCGTCCGCTTTCCTCGTCTGAATGTTCTAGTGTGGTGATAAATTCCTCTAATGGCGGCTTTGTTTCCTCATCTGCCATTACAAGCGTATTTCTTAGACTTTTTACATAATCTGCTATACATTCGCTAAATTCAAATGAAATGTTTCCTTCTGCAAGCATGGTGATGTTAAGTGTATACGCTACATTTGTCCACTTAACCTTTTGTGTCATGGCACAAAGCTCCTTTAACTTTTTGAGGAAATGTACGCCGGTTTCTGTTCTGTCAAGCACGTCGTCAAGAGTAGCACCTAAAAAAGAAAAATCTTCCTGCGATACAATACATTCAACTTTTAGATCCCCTTTCTTGTTGTATACCATACGCTTCCGTTACTGGAAACTTATAAAAAGCAAAACTTTTATGTTCCATTCCTGTTTCCCTGTGTATGCCTTCGTTGCGTTTCAACTACGTCTGTGATTGATTTTAAGCAATATCTTTTTACTTTTTATAATGTTGCCCGTTTTCTTGTAACGCTCTCCTTTCTTATTCATTTCATATCTTCTTGATATGCTACGCTGCAACCTGCGTTTTTTCTTGATTTTCTGTTACTAATTTTATTAGTTCTTGCAGTCCTTTTTATTTAATTTTAAAAGGTTTACCCCTTTGTACTTTTAGCCTTTCTTTCCATTATATGCCTATCCTGACCAATATGCAAGCTTGAGAAGCACAAAACATTTCCTACAAAAAAGCTACGCCAACAAGTTTCTTTCCCCACTTGCTGACGCAGCTTTCTTATACACTTAACACTTATAATTCTTCCATAGTATCTGTATGGAATATGAGCAGAAATTCTGCCCCATTTTTAATTGTCAGATTCATTACTATACCTTGTCCGTTCGCTGTAATTTTGGGGCTTACTTTCTTCACTGTATCAAGATTCAACTCTACAACAGTAAATTTATCATCACTTACAAGACGCATTGTCCTTCCTGTAATTTTAATTCCAGAACATACCACCGACAGTGACATATTAAGCCCTGTGCCATCCGTCACATTCTCTGTTGTAGAAAATGCAGTTGGCATATCCTTTAGATCCGCCAATGCTAAAATTAGGCTATTTGTGTCCTTGACAGCAAGCAGGCGGCTTGTCCATTTTTGTGTCCCATCCATATTTCCTGCCTCCTTTGTGCTGCAAATCAATCTAACTCCCATCTGCCCGCTTTTGCGGGCATACAAATCAGGATGCGTGAAATTTTGTTTCACGCTATATACGCTTTTTAGTCAAAGAATTGCATAGCAAGGCTGCCACGGCAAAATTCTGCTTCTTCATACTTTATGAAAAACGCCATTTTTTTATTGCCAATCGGATGCCTGAAAACAAGGTTATGCGCCAAAAGTGCTGTGCTTTCTATACCAAGTTCCTTTGATGTTTCCTTAGAATGTATTGTTCCATATTTCATATCGCCAAGGAGTGGCAGCCCTGCATGGGAAAGCTGTACGCGAATCTGATGATGCCTACCTGTAAAAAGAGTTATCTCCACTATAGAATATCCCTTTTTTTCACAAGTTTTTATCCCTTTATAATGTAATCTCGCCTTTTTTGCACCACTCATTTCACTATTCACTACTTTTGACAAGTTCGATCGGGAATCCTTCCATAAATAATTGGTAAGTTCTGCTTCTACACCATCGTTCACAATGCCATCGAGAAACGCAATATAACGTTTTTCAAAAACCCCAGTATGCAGTTGGCTGCTAAGTGCCGTTGCTGCTTGTGGTGTCTTTGCAAAGACAAGAAGTCCCTCTACAGGCTGGTCTAGGCGGTGTATCACACCAATATAAATATCTTCACCTTTACGTTTCCTGTAATTTTTAAGTTCTGATACCACATCTGTCTGCCCAATGTGAGCAGTTTGTGTAGCAATTCCTTGAGGTTTGTGCACTACAAAGAGTGTATCATCCTCGTACAATATCATTTTGTCCATTTTGTAAAATTCCTATTCAGTCAAGATATAGTATCTGTTCTATAATTTAAACCGATATCCTACGCCCCATATCGTTTCAATATACTGTGGCTTTGAAGTGTCTGTTTCGATTTTTTCACGAATTTTCTTAATATGCACTGTCACAGTGGCAATATCTCCGATAGAATCCATATCCCATATTTCCCTAAAAATCTCTTCTTTTGTGAATACATGATTGGGATTTTCTGCAAGAAATGTCAGAAGGTCAAATTCTTTTGTCGTAAATGCCCGTTCCTCGCCATCCACAAATACTCGCCTTGCAGTCTTATCAATGCGGATTCCTCTGATTTCCACAATATCATTTTCCTTAGCGTGACTGCCAACAAGTCGGTTATACCGCGCCATATGTGCCTTTACGCGAGCCACTAGCTCGCTGGGACTAAATGGTTTTGTCAGATAATCGTCCGCCCCAAGTCCCAAACCTCTGATTTTATCTATGTCATCTTTCTTTGCGGATACCATAAGTATCGGAACATCTTTATCCTCACGAATACGCTTGCAAATCTCAAAACCGTCTATCCCCGGCAGCATGAGATCTAAGATAATCAAGTCAAACTCTTCTGCTAGTGCCATAGCAAGCCCTGTATCTCCGCTGTTCTCAATTTTTACCTCAAAGTCATTCAACTCCAGATAATCCTTCTCAAGCTCTGCGATTGCTTCCTCATCCTCTACGATCAGTATTCTGCTCATAATCCCTATCCTTTCTTATAATAATGCTTTTTATTATACTTTGTTCATCCCTTAATTACAGCTATTTCGTTTATGTTCAACTCCAATAATCACTTCAAATCCTGCCATTAGCGAACAGTTTCTTATTTACTTTACATCTATGTTAAATAATCACTTCATCCTTATTCTCAATATACTTACGAAGCACGAAATGCATACAAGTACCTTCGCCTTCCTTGCTCGTCGCCCACACATAGCCACCGTGGTCTTCTATGATTTTCTTAACGATGCTCAAACCTATCCCACTGCCGCCTTGAAGAGAATTTCGTGATGCGTCTGTTCGATAAAAACGTTCAAATATATTTCCAATATCCTTGGCGGCGATTCCCTTTCCATTGTCCTCAATTTCAATTTTCACAGATTCATTTTCATCTAGGATTCGGATGTCTATATCACCGTTTGCATGTCCCATATATTTGACACTATTACTAATAATGTTGTTAATGACCTTCTTAAGCTGCTCTGGATCTGCCACTACACAAGTGTCCATTGACACTAAGTTTGTGAAATTGAGATGTATGTTCTTAGATTCAAGATCAAGTCCTACTTCCTCCACACAATCTGAAAAGTAATCGGAAACATTTAATATGTGAAAATGATAAGGTATCTTGTTAGAGTCAATGCCAGAATAAGTGGTAAGCTCATTGATAAGCCTATCCATATCATTTGCTTTATTGTAAATAGTCTTGATGTACTTATCCATTTTTTCAGGAGTATCAGCCACGCCGTCCATGATACCCTCCACATATCCTTTTATGGAAGTAATTGGTGTTTTGAGGTCATGAGAAATGTTGCTCACAAGTTCCTTCGACTTTTTCTCATTTTCGGCTTTCTCCTCCTCGTTTTCCTTTAACTGAAGCCGCATCTGCTCATAATTTTCATAGAGTTGTCCCATCTCATCGTCACGCACACGTGCCATACGATAATCAAAATCCCCCTCTGCAATGTGCTTCATAGCAATACTAAACTCTTTCAGCGGCTTATAGATATCCTTATTTATCCATGCCGTAATCAAAGCGCTAGTCATAATCAAGATAATTACCATCACGACAACTAGATACCGCATAAATCGCTTGTTAATTATAGCACCAATCATGATGTCCGTTTTGCTAAGTTCATGTATCATATCAATATTCTCGTGATACCCGAATCCGAAAAACGCGACGCCACCAAATGTCAATGGCACAAGGATGATGGTGAAAAACAGCATCATCATTTTTGACTTTAATTTCATAATAAGATGTTCCCTTCATAATCATTCTTTTATATATGCGTTGAATAATTATACTACCAGAAGCAAGGGCGGCTTCTGCTAATCGAGTATTATTTTAGTATACCATATGTTTTATGAAAATATAGTGTTTTGAAGATTTGTTAATTTTATTTTTATTGAATTTGAAATTTTTTTAATAAATTGACTATTTTTTCTCGTTGACAACCATAAATTTCCAGTATATAATAACAATAATCATTACTGATAAATTTTAATAATATATAAAATTGATTAAAATTAGAGCTGGTTAAATTGTGACCAATTCTAATTAGAGATTAGGTTTTAATTGCCATATATTTATATCTTAATGTTTTACTTAAGAAAGGTAGGGAGATTGATAATCATGAGATACAGCCGTCAGCGGGCAGCAATCCTCTCTTTCTTACAGTCCCGCAAGGACCATCCCACCGCGGATTCTGTCTATGCCTATGTAAAGGAGGAGTTCCCAAACATTAGCTTAGGTACAGTTTACCGCAACTTAAACCAACTTGCAGAGGCAGGCATGATAGCAAAACATCGTTTTGGAGTATTAGGTACTGACCATTTTGATTATGACATCAGCCCGCATTTACACTTTGTATGCAATCATTGTGATTCTGTCATTGATTTACCTATGAGGGAGTTTTCAGAAAACTTTTCCTTTATAGATGTTCAAGCGGCTAAAGGGTTTGATGGTGTGATACAAGGACATATGCTTTATTTTTGCGGTATATGTAAAAACTGTCTTGGCAATGATAAAAAATGAAGCTGCTTTTTAGCAATTTCATATTTAATAAGGAGGATTTTATAGATGAAATTTGTATGTAGTGTATGTGGTTATGTTTTTGAAGGCGACAAGGCTCCTGAGAAATGCCCTCAGTGTGGTGTTCCTGCTGACAAGTTCGTAGCACAGGGCAGTGACAAGACATGGGCAGCAGAACATGTTGTAGGTGTTGCAAAGGGCGCTCCTGAAGATATCATGGCTGATTTAAGAGCAAACTTTAACGGCGAGTGCTCAGAAGTTGGTATGTATCTTGCTATGGCAAGAGTTGCACACAGAGAAGGCTATCCTGAAATCGGTCTTTACTGGGAGAAAGCTGCTTATGAAGAAGCAGAGCATGCTGCAAAGTTTGCAGAGCTTTTGGGTGAAGTTGTTACCGATTCTACAAAGAAGAACCTTGAGATGCGAGTAGAAGCTGAAAACGGCGCTACAGCAGGAAAGTTTGACCTTGCAAAGCGCGCAAAGGCACTAATCTGGATGCAATCCATGACACCGTTCATGAGATGGCAAGAGATGAGGCTAGACATGGTAAGGCTTTCGAGGGCTTGTTAAAGAGATACTTTGGCTAAGATAAAAACCGCATAGAATAAGGCTTTAGAGAGGAATAAGTGTGTTAGTACTTGTTCCTCTTTTTTGCTTTAAAATATGAGTTTTTCTGTTTTTATGTATCATTGAAAATAATAAAAGTAGTCTTTTTATATTTGGAACTTTTAATGCTTTCATGACTTCTCTAACAGTCAATAAATAGTTCTATCCATTCATGATAACAAACTTCTATATTTATATAACGACAATATATTTCTAAAAAAATATCTTATTTATCAAAACATATGTTTAAGTAATGTTCTCTAATTCTTCATTCAAAGAATAGATATGTCACTTTTTTATAATGAAAGGGAATAGAGCCAAAAAACGGCTCATTCCCTTTTTATCAACTTTTGCCAATATAATACTGTGCCTGCGCTGAGAACATTTCTGCATAAATCCCTTCTGGACGGTTCACAAGCTCATCATGCGAACCATATTCCTTAATCGTATCCTCTGCAAATACGGCAATCTTATCACAAAACTTACAACTCGAAAGTCTGTGTGAAATGTAAATTGCTGTCTTTCCACCAACCAAAGAATGGAACTGCTTATAAATCTCATATTCCGCAACTGGATCAAGCGCCGCTGTAGGCTCATCAAGAATAACAATTGGCGCGTTCCGATAAAGTGCACGGCTAATAGCTGTCTTCTGTTTCTGCCCGCCGGAAAGTTCTGTCCCATGTTCATCAAAGCTTTTATAAAGTATTGTATCTATCCCTTTATCAAGTTTCAATGCATCCTTATAAAATCCAGTCTGTGTTAATACACTCTCAACTTTGCTCTGTTTTTCTTCCTGCGTGAGCACAATATTTTCTTTCAAGCTGAAAGCAAACAATTGAAAATCCTGAAAAACAACTGCAAACAGTTTCCGATACTCCTCTTCAGAATACTCTTTGATATTGATGCCATCTATCCGGATTTCACCCTCTGTCACATCATAGAGTCTGCAAAGAAGCTTAATCAGCGTCGTTTTCCCTGCACCATTTAACCCTACGACAGCAAGATGTTCACCCTGTTTGATAGTTAAATTGATATCTTTAAGCACATCCTTTTCTGCTCTCGGATATCGAAAGCTGACATGCGAAAACTCTATCGTATGTTCCACATTCTTCACAGTTTCCTCCCCCTTTGGCATTGCTGCCGGATAGTCAAGGAACTTTAAGAACTGGTATGCATAACTACATTTTTTAATGACTTCCTGCATTCCTGTCACAATGTCAGACACACTCCAATATAATCCAGATGCCGCAGACACACACATAGAAAAATCACCAATTGTAATCGTTTGTTTCAATGCTAAATATCCAATATAAAAATAACTGATACCATCCCGAAGAGAATTGATTTGATCCATTTTCCAAGAGTTTTTCCGCTTCCGTCTCTCTGAATTGCTCCAAGTTTTTGTTTGTTCCTCTCCGACTGCATCTGCCTTTTGGCACATCATTTCCGCGCTGTCATAAAGCCTGATATCCTTGCCATACCCAAAGTTTGCAAGCTGAAAGAACACATACCCCCAAACACGGTTTAGTTTCGCCAGTTTTTGAAAATTTTCCACCTCAATTGCATTGTTGCGCGCATTAAATATCGTAATCAACACGAGCGACAAAAGCTGAATTGGCACAAGCAGCGGACACTTTAGCAAAATGACTGTAACAACACCCACAAAAACCACAACATTCGTTACTATTTTATAAAATTCGTCCAAAACGCCAACGACACCGCCACTGTACCAACTAATCCCCTCTTTTGCCCGATTCATCTGGTCGAGTGCCGCTGGATCTTCCATATGCTCAAAATCCATAGCCATTGCATGTTCTGCCAATTTGACATTGAACAGTTCATCAAACCATTCCTTGTACACTTCTTTTGACAAATCTACAAAATTGCGCAGGATGTTTGCCAAAAAATCCCCTGCAATTATAAATGCTGCAAAAAATACTGCATTTTTTACATGTTCTAGTGCACTTGCACCCTCATATAACAAGACAAGTTCATCAATTAAAAACTTTGGTAAAAGAATCTGTACAATTTTACTCAGAATGTTAGAAAAAAGATTTAATCCATATAGCAAAAACAAAGAAGGTCTTTCCCTCCACGCTGTTTTTATCATAAACGGAAGTACACGCTTTGTCATATCATGGTTATTCTCCATCATCTTCTATCACCCTGCTTTCTGGATTCTCCACATAGTACTGCGCCTGAAGTCGAAACATTTGAGCATAGCTGCCATCTGCTGCCATTAACGACGCATGTGTCCCATATTCTGCTAGTTCCCCATCCTTGAACATCGCTACATTTTTGCAAAACTGTGTAGAACTAAGCCTATGACTTATGTAAACGGCAGTTTTCCCACCAATCAGCTTATCAAAATCCTCATACAGCTTTTTTTCTGCAAGTGCATCAAGCGCCGCTGTAGGTTCGTCTAACACCACCACCGGCGCATCTTTGTATAAGGCGCGCGCAAGTGCCAATTTTTGCTTCTCTCCGCCGGACAAATCCACACCAGTATCATCAAGTACTTTTAGTATTTCTGTATCTACACCACTTTTTAAACTGTCTACTTTGTCCTTTAATCCCGCTAAGTCTAATTTTTCTCTAGCACGCTCCCTGTCAGTGTCTTGCGGCGCTTTCATAGAAACATTCTCTGCAAGTGGAAAGGCAAACAATTCCACATTTTGAAAAATTGGTGAGAAAATAGAATAATAGCTCTTTTTGTTGTATTCTTTAACATTGATTCCATTTAACAGGATTTCCCCTTCTGTCGGATCGTACAGGCGCAACAGAAGTTTGATAAATGTAGACTTCCCAGCACCATTTAAACCAACGACAGCTAGACGCTCTCCTGCGTTCACAGTCAAATTCATATTTTTAAGTGCATACTGCTCAGCTTTTGGATATCGGAAACTGACATTGCGAAATTCAAATGCATACGATTTCATTTTTGGCACATCAATACCTTGTGTTTCTTCTGTCTTATTGTCAAATTCCACAAAGCTTCTGAAATCATCTACCTCCCTGCTTCTTGCAAGAAGGTTATTGATGCTTTCCAACATCCACATGACATAGTCATAAAAGGATGTAGAGGCAGCAAGATACAGGCTGAAGTTCCCAATTGTGGTTTCGCCCCTTGCCACAGACAAAATAAGCCATCTATACAAGACGACCTGAGCGGCTGCCCAAAGAATAATATTCCCAATGCGGGCAACTATCCAAAGTTTGAAATTTTTCTTCTGCGCTTCCAGACGGGTTCTATTGAGTTCGTTATACTTTTCAACCAGCCATTCTTTCAACCCAAACATTCGGATATCTTTTGCGGCTGTCGCATCTGTGGTAATATGTTCCATATAATACCGTTTCCGCCACCAACTCGCTAAGGGATCCCAAACCAGTTTCTTGCTTTTTTTGTTAACATGGTTTCCATTCAACGCGCCAAGAGCTGCTATGACCACCAGCAAAAGCGCAACATATCCATTCATGCTCCCCAAAATAGAAAGCCCGACTATGACTACTGCAAGCATCTGTAAAAAGTTTACAATCTCCCGCATCATGCCTTCTATTCCTTCATTATTGCCATTCGTCGCATTCGCTGCTTTCTGGTAACAGTCCATCACATCTGCATCTTCAAGATGCTCAAAATCAATTGTCATGGCTTTATAGTTCTTTTCCCGAATCATGACGCACCGCGTATGGATATACCGCCACCACGATTCACCCCAAAAATAGGTATTTGCCATCGTCGAAGATATTTGTATGACAGTAACTACAAGCATTAGCATCATAAGATTTTTAACGTTTCCCTCTCCGGTAATCATATCAATGACAAATTTAGAAATAAATGTCCAAAGATACTGCATTGCAGGTCTACAGACAATGCCTAATGGAATAAGCAGCCAAAAACGTTTTTCTACTTTTAGCATATTTTTCAGGATATAATGAATATTGCTCAATAAGCTGTGCTCAATGTGCAAAGGATTGTTGTTTGCTTCTTTTTCCTGTTTTGGTTTTCTCATGTGCTATTCCCTCCTTTATTTTACAACTATAGTTCTTTATTATACTACTTTTTATCTGTGTATTTTTCTTTGCAATCAAATAGGGGAGAGTTCTTTTCCTACTTCACCGATAATTTTTCCTCGAGTATCCATGTGTATCAAAAACACAGAAAAGGTTCAATTTATGACCACTTTCTGTGTTTTTCAAAATTACACTATTTTATTATACATTGTTGATCAGAAACAATTTTTATGAAATATTATTGCTTCTCCACGCCAATCACAACATTCTCACCATTGACATTCCACTCTTTAGAAAGCCCACCATTTTTATACTGGAACGAATTGGCAAGCACCTTCCCAGCAATAGCATCTGCATTCTTTTTCACTACTTCTGCAATTCTGTCATTGCCACTGATATAAACTGTGATATGATCCATAACCTCAAAGCCTGAATCCTTACGCATCGTCTGTATCTTGCTGATGACCTCATATACAAAGCCCTCCTCAACTAACTCCTCCGTAAGGTTGGTATCTAGTACAACTGTGACAGTATTGTCTGCCTCTGTCACATAGCCTTCCTTCTGTGCAATGTCAATTAACAAGTCTTCCTCCGCAAGTTTTACCTCTGTGCCATTCACATCAAAAGCAATGAAACCATTTGCCTTCAACTCATCCATAGCCGCGTTTCCATCAATTGTAGAAAGTTTTTCCCTAATGCCGCCAAGCTGTTTTCCATATTTAGGTCCTACTGTTTTCAATTGTGGCTTAAATGTATAAGTCGTAAACTCCCTAACATCATCAGTAAATACCACCTTCTTTACATTTAGTTCTTCCTCAATAATTTCCTGATAGAATGCGCCAAGTGTAAATGGTGCTTTAATAAACATCGTGTTGATAGGCTGCCTGTTCTTGATATTTGCCGTATTTCTGCACGCACGCCCCATAACTACAGTTTTCAAAACTGCTTCCATATCTGCCTCAAGCTGTTTGTCAATCCACTTTTCCTCCACTGTTGGGAAGTCACATAAATGAACGCTTTCGGGGGCATTTGAATCAATACTGCACACAAGATTCCTGTAAATATCCTCTGTCATAAATGGAATCATCGGCGCTGCTGCCTTTGCAATTGTCACAAGTGCTGTGTAAAGTGTCATATAAGCGTTGATCTTATCCTGCTCCATTCCCTTCGCCCAGAAACGCTCACGGCTGCGTCTTACATACCAGTTGCTCATCTCATCCACAAACTCCTGCAATGCCCTTGCCGCCTCGGGAATTCTATAATTTGCAAGGTTCTCGTCTACCTCGCCTACTACCGTATTCAACCTTGACAAAAGCCATTTATCCATAACCGGAAGTTTATCATATTCAAGCGTATACTTTGTCGCATCAAATGCATCAATATTTGCATAAAGTACAAAAAATGCATAGGTATTCCAAAGCGTTCCCATGAATTTACGCTGTCCCTCCTGCACTGCCTTTCCATGGAAACGGTTCGGCAGCCACGGCGCGGAATTGATATAGAAATACCAGCGGATCGCATCTGCACCATATGTTTCAAGTGCCTCAAACGGATCAACCGCATTTCCCTTTGACTTGCTCATCTTCTGTCCGTTCTCATCCTGTACATGTCCAAGCACAATGACATTTTCATAGGGCGCCTTATTAAATAATAAGGTAGATTTGCCATCAGTGAATAGAACCATCCGCGTGTCTGGTCAACTGCCTCTGAAATAAACTGTGCCGGAAACTGCTGCTCAAACAATTCTTTATTTTCAAATGGATAATGATGCTGTGCAAACGGCATTGCTCCAGAATCAAACCAGCAGTCAATCACTTCTGGAACTCTGTGCATCTCTTTTCCACAATCAGGGCATTGGAATGTTACTTCATCAATATACGGTCTGTGAAGTTCCACTTTCGCAGCATCCGGATTCCCACTTCTATCAGCAAGCTCCTGCCTGCTGCCGATACATTCCTGATGCCCGCATTCACATTCCCATATATTAAGTGGCGTGCCCCAATAACGGTTACGTGAAATCGCCCAGTCCTGAATGTTTTCCAGCCAGTTTCCAAAACGTCCTTTGCCGATAGATTCTGGAATCCAGTTGACTGTATTATTGTTGCGAATCAAATCTTCCTTTACATGTGTTTCTCTGATATACCAAGATTCCCTAGCATAGTAAATCAGCGGCGTTTCGCAGCGCCAGCAGTGCGGATACTCATGCTCAAACTTTGGCGCGTCAAACAAAAGTCCTTTCATTTCCAAATCCTTTAAAATCATAGGATCTGCCTTCTTGACGAAAACGCCTGCATAAGCTGTTTCCTCTGTCATCTCACCCTTGCCATTTACAAGCTGCACAAATGGCAAGTCATATTTGCGCCCTACATTAGCATCATCCTCACCAAACGCAGGTGCAATATGCACGATACCAGTACCATCCGTCATTGTGACATATGTGTCACATGTGATGAAATGTGCTTTCTTTTGCTGTTTTTCAATAATATCTGCTGCAAAATCAAACAGCGGCTCATATTCTTTTCTCTCTAAATCTGTGCCCTTGTAGGTTTCCAACACCTCATAAGCCTTTTTCCCTTCTTCAGCAAGTTTTCCAAGCACTTTATCAAGAAGCGCTTCTGCCATATAATAAATATAGCCATCTGCCGCTTTCACTTTACAATAAACCTCGTCTGGATTCACGCAGAGTGCCACATTGGAAGGAAGTGTCCATGGCGTTGTCGTCCATGCAAGGAAATACGCTTCCTCTCCCACAACTTTGAAACGTACCACTGCAGAACGTTCTTTAACTGTCTTATATCCTTGCGCTACCTCCTGAGCAGAAAGCGGTGTCCCACAGCGTGGACAGTATGGGACAATCTTAAAGCCCTTGTACAAAAGCTTTTTGTCCCAGATCTCCTTTAACGCCCACCACTCCGACTCAATAAAATTATCATCATATGTCACATAAGGATTGTCCATATCAGCCCAAAAGCCAACTGTTCCTGAAAAATCCTCCCACATGCCCTTATATTTCCACACAGATTCCTTACACTTTTTAATAAATGGCTCCATGCCATACTCTTCAATCTGTTCCTTGCCATTCAAGCCTAAGAAGTTTCTCAACCTCAAGCTCGACTGGAAGCCCATGTGTATCCCATCCGGCTTTTCTTGGAACAAGATACCCTTTCATAGTTCGATACCGCGGAATCATATCCTTAATCACGCGCGTTAACACATGTCCAATATGCGGTTTACCGTTTGCCGTTGGCGGTCCGTCATAAAATGTGTATACTTCGCCCTCCTTGCGGCTATCCATACTTTTTTGGAAAATATCATTTTCTTTCCAAAACTTCTCGACTTTTTTTTCCCTGTCTACAAAGTTCATGTTGTTGTCTACTTTTTGATACATTTTTTCACTCCTTTTTCAAAAAAACAAGCTCTTATCCGTAAATAGGACAAGAGCCAAAATATCATAATACCACCTAAATACAGGTACTCCTTGCACAATGCAATTTTATACCGTTTCCCGTAACGTGTGGATAACGTCAGCCTCTACTCTGCTCTATAATATCAAGATACATCAAAAGCATTTCGGACTGCAGCTCGGAAGTGATTTTCATTTTAAGCATACTCGCACCGCTTTCCACCCACCGCGGCTCTCTGTGGCTTTCCTCATAAAATTACCGTATATCTTATTGTTGTATAATTTATTATATGACAATAAGATATACTGTCTTCGTCGTCGCCTTTGTTCCTTTATTTTGTATAAGTATAGCGCAGAAAAGAATTATTTGTCAAGTATTTCTTTGGCTTCTTAAAACAAACATTTTCCAAACTATACTCCAATATTACTTCTTGACAACTCTATCATTTTTTTATATATGCCCTCTTGTTCTAACAGTTCAGTATGCCTACCTTTTTCGCATACTTTTCCATCTCTCATGACATATATCATATCTGCTTTCTCAATGGTTGAAAGCCTATGTGCTACTATGAGTGTAGTGCGCCCTCCCATAAGTGCTTCGATTCCTTTTTGAACAAGTCGCTCGCTTTCTGAATCTAAAGCGGAAGTTGCTTCATCTAGAAGAAGTATCGGTGCATTCCTAATAAATGCGCGTGCAATCGCAATGCGCTGCCGCTGACCACCTGACAGACTTTCGCCGCGCTCTCCAACCAGTGTGTCATATCCATTTGGAAATGCCATAATAAATTCATGTGCATAAGCACTCTTGGCAGCTTCGACAATTTCCTCATCACTTGCGTTTATCCTGCCATATCGTATATTTTCTTTTATACTTGTCGTAAACAAATATGCATCTTGCGGCACATACGCAATGTTTTCTCGAAGTTCTTCTAAGGTATAGTCAGATAACGATTTTCCAAGCACACCAATAATTCCACTGTTTAACTGATAAAATCCTAACAAAAGCTTTACTATTGTACTCTTGCCGCCACCACTCTCTCCTACAAGCGCAGCCGTTTTTCCCTTATCTATTATAATATCAACACCACTTAACACCTTTTCTGAATCATCATATGAAAATACGGCATCGCTTATCATAATGCCACAATGCTCTATGGAAGAAGCACATCCTATATCTATCTTGTCATTCTTGTAAAGTTCTGTCTGAATCGGCTGATCCAAAACTTCAAACACTCTGTCTGCAAGAACAAATGCATCTATCAAGCTTTCCGACGCACTTCCAATGTTGCTTAAAAAAAATGAAACCATATTTTGCAGACTAAGAATCGCTACTACTGTACCAAAGTCCACCAAACCCGCAAAGGACATAAATACGCCAATAAGCAGGATAACAATATTGCACAGAAACCCAAATACCCACTCTACTGCATGTACATCAGACATTCTACGAAATCGTTTCATTGTATTAACAGACAGATCTGTATTAACATCAAAGTACCTTTCTGTCATAACGCGTGCACCTGAAAACATTTTGATAATATCAATCCCTGCTAAAATATCAGTCAAGCTCTCTGTACATAAGGCGAAAAGTTTCTGTATCCTAACTGCCATACCACGAAGTGGCTTTGAAAGAATCATATTTATCTTTACTGATACCACACTCAATGCAACTACCATAAGCCCTATCCATGGATCTAACAACATAATAATTACAATTGCAGATGTACCAATTATCACAGGACTTATAATCTTCTGGTGTCTGTTTGCAAGCGAAGTCTTTATATCCTCTACATTGAAACACAATTTTTGTATGGAATCTGCCGTGTGATGACCTTCAAAGTATGATATTGGTAAATGAAACAAATGTGTCATTACCCGCATACGAAGCCTTGCCATAATCTGACGAACATGATACATATATGTATAAGTAATAAAGCACTTAGCCATACTTATAACCAAAACCACTACTGCATACCAAAGCGCCGCCTTAAATAAAGCCATATCAGAAGTGGTCACTGCGTTAATAATTTTTTGATAGAATAATGCATTCATTGCACTTACAAATACTTCTGTGCTCGGAATCAAAAACAGGCCAATCCAATATACTCCAGATTTCTCAAATAGCGACAAGTATTTTTTCAATTTTGTAATTGTTATTTTGCCTTCATTCATAAATGCTCCCATCTGCGTGCTTTTGCACGCATACAAATATTAAGACGGATTTCCTGCATATATAGAATAAAGCTTTGGATAAATCATGCCTTGTTCCATCAATTCATCATGCGTTCCAATTTCAACTACCCTGCCATTATCCATAACTACAATATAATCTGCGCTTTTTATCGTAGACAGCCTGTGTGCAACTACAAGTGTAGTGCGCCCCTTTGCTAGTCTGTCAAGAGCTTTTTGCACATCTGCTTCTGCCTGTACATCAAGTGCCGAGGTTGCTTCATCTAAAAGCAGAATAGGTGCATCCTTTAGGATTGCACGCGCGATAGAAATACGTTGTATCTGCCCTCCTGACAGACGTGAACCCCGCTCCCCAACCAAAGTATCATACTTTTGAGGCAGTTCACTTATAAAACCATCAGCATTAGCTGCCTTAGCTGCCATATGAATTTCCTTTGCACTTGATTCAAGCTTACCCATGGCAATATTTTCTCTCACAGATACTGGAAATAAATATGCATGTTGGGATACATAGGAAAAATGTGAGCGCAATGCATCCAAATTCCAATCCTCAAGTTTCATTCCTTCAATAAGGATACTTCCTTGTTGTGGTCGATAAAATCCGCACAGAAGGCGAAGTAGTGTGCTTTTTCCGCCTCCGCTTGCACCAACCACTGCTACAGTCTTACCTTGAGGAACTGTAAAGCTAGTATGATTTAGAACAGGAACTTCTTCTTCATAAGCAAATGACACATCCCGAAACTCTATTGCAGGCGCATTCTCCATGCCAGACTCTACTCTTCCCATTGGCTCAACGGGTGTATTTAATATTTCGAACACTCGCTCTGCTGCTACTAATGCTACCTTGCTATTAAAAATTCTATTTGCCATGTCATTTATAACATTTACCATATTGGGTAAAAGAGAAAAGAATGCCACTAAACTGCCTATTGTCAATCTCCCATGTAGACATAACCACCCTCCTACAACAAGACAGAGTATAGAAGAAAGCGTCCCTGACAGAATCCAAAACGCACGCCCCTTATACTGATTTTGGTCATTTTGAACTGCCATATTGGTCATTTTCTGTACACTTTCATAATAATCTTTTAAAAAAGTTTCCTGAAGAGAATTACTTTTGACTACTTCTATGCCTCCTATCATATCTGCTGATATGCTGATAACATCTGCAGAGTACTGCATATATGCCTTTGAACCAGCTTTAAATTTTGTTGTTAATGATGCACCTAATGGAAGACATATGATTGCTGGCACTATGGAAATCAGAAACAATGGTGGATTGAGATATAACAAATATATAAGATAAAAAGTAAGCATAAAAGGATTTGTAATTACTAGAATCAAATCATTTTGTACGAAATTACTGACTCGGTTCACATCATCTGTCAGTCTTGACAGAATATCTCCGGAATGTTTTTTTGCTATAAATTCTGTAGTTATTCTAGTAATATGGGCTACTGCATCTTGCTTTACCTCTTCAAGTATCTTTGTTGCCACACCTCCAGAAGCATACCGTGTAGTCCATGCTGATATTGCACCAGTTATGAGTATCACAACACACATAAGAATAATAGTTCCAATATTTTCCGATGCTCCTGTTTCCAATCCATCAATCACACGCTTTAAAAGTTCAGAGCCAGCAACCCCGCATCCAGCACATAATGCTCCAGCTAGCAAGGCAAAAAGTATGAGTTTTTTATATTTGCCAACATACTTTAAAATTTGTATAAGAATTTCTCTATCTGTTTTTATATTATTACGCATAATACCCTCCGTGCTGCTTTTAGCGGCTCAAATAGCTCCTACCACAATATCCGTCCCTTGCTCCAGACCTTTTCCCCTTTATGGTTTTCATCAGTTTCCACCTGCCCAATACGCCAGCACTCTGAAAATTGTTCAATAATTTTCATTGTTTCTTTCCAATATTTTTCTGGCACAGCCACTACCATACCGATTCCCATATTAAAATGATATGGAAATACACGTTCTCCAATCAGGTCCTGTGTATAAAGGAATTGATATAAAGGCATAACTGGAATTGTAGACAAATCAATGCATATTCCGAGTCCTTCTGGTATTCCCGACCAGCTTTTCTCATTCAATAGCGTATTGCCAATTCGAAAAGCCTTATGCAAATATCCTTTTTCTTGTAATGTTATGATCTCTTTTGTGAATACTGAATTTGCCTTCATGAGTTCATCAAGAAAAAATTTATTTTCATCAATTTTGGCATGATAAAGTTCCGGTTTTTTATCCAACATTATTTTCACAATGGGATAGTTCGTTCCATCTATGCCCTCTGTCTTAATACCAATCAATATATCTCCCTCTTTTAGGCAGCTTTCTGTCAACAATTTATCTTTGTCCTGTACACCTACTACTGTCGCATTTATTGCATATTCTTCTGGGGTAAAATTAACTGGCTGGGCAGCAATCTCCATTCCAGTAAATAATACTTTATTTTTATCACAGATTTTTTGAAATGTTTGTGCCATAAGATAGAGCTGTTCCCGATTGTAACTCCCACAGATTACCATTGCTTTTAAAATCACTGGTTTCATACCATGCTGCAATGTATAATTCATGGCACTCGCAGCAACATCTGCGCAAACTTCCTGATTGTATCTATACTCTTTTGCTAACTTTTCTTTAGATCCCGGAACACAAGTAATACAAGAATATACAGGTTCTTTCATCTGTAAGGTATCTATTTGAAATAAGCAAGCATCCGCATAATTTGCGGACAATATACTCTCGTCCTTTGAATTAAGTTTCATTATCTCTCCTTTTAAAGCATGTAACTTTTTTGTATCTAGTCCTGACTGTTGATATAGAATACTCCTATTTTTCCATTCATTTTCATTTAACAACACATCGACGGACACGTTTAACAGATTAGAAATTTCATATAGCATTTCAATTGTAGGCAGGCTCTTTCCTGACTCCCATTTTGAAACGGCTTGATAAGAAATGTGCAAAAATTCAGCAAGTTCTTTTTGTGTAATACCTTTTTCTTTTCTAAAAAAGGCAACTCTTTTACCAAATTCTTCTTTGTCCAACATATATTGCCAGCCTTTCCATAAGTTACAATCATCATGTCTTAAGATTATACCCTTTACACAAAAATTTAATTTAAGTTTCGTCTTGGCTATATTTCAAATATACCATATTCGTATATATCATAGCAATCAACGCTTTAGAGAACTGTTTTTAAAAATATCAACTAACAGTTGAATTACAGAGCACTATTATTTTCCATGCCCATATTTCCCTGCGTGTAGAATGTATACCAATCAAAAGTTTGAAAATGACTTTTTAAACTTTTGACTATATTACAAAAGGCTGGTCGTTAGACCAGCCTTCTTCTTACAAAAGTAATTTAGTTAACACCCAATGCTGTCCAGCTTGATGCCCCGATAATCGGAAGTGCAAATTGTGTATAAGCTGCTGACTGTGGTGTATCAATATACTTAAATACATCGTATATCTGCTTTGGTGTAGTTGGAAATCCTGACGCATCATCACAGTTTAAGATGCCGCAGGCAATCTTATCTGCATTTTTCTCATACACATTATCTACTGCCCTATGTACGATAAAGCTTTGTATAAGCGGGTTTCTCTCTGCGAGCTTATATGCATATGCAAAGGATGCTGCCTGTGTTGCCTCATTAGTAGTCATAGAATTAAATAATATCTCTGAAATACAAATATATCTTACCTGTCCATTCGGTGCAAGGAATGCCGGCTGACTCATGTAATTCGTAAATACGTCCAAGTTCTGAGGACTAATCATCTTTGTATTGACTGTATTGTCAATCAATCTAAGTGCCTTATAAGCTCTAGGCATGTCCCAGAATTTTGCTTCTGTCAGTGGTACAGGATGAGGATGCCATGCTACACCCCAATCAATATTTCCATGAGAAATAACATCTGTATTAAATGCATCAATGAACTTCTTCGCACCATACTGGTTTGCTGTACCATCCTCCCAGTTCCATCTCTGGTCGATACATGTCAAAACTCTTGCATTTGCATTCTCACTTTTGATTGCATTATAGCATAGACGGAATGCTTTTTCATATTCAAGTGTAAAATTTGTTACATTATAATTTCCTGAAAAATACCATGGGTTGTTATTGTTTACTTCATTGCCTATAATCCAGTTAGAGATAAGCCCCGTTGCAGGGTTGCTATAACGTGCAGTGATAAAAGACATAAACGCCGCTATAGATTCTGCCCCAAGCTGTTCATCTGTATTAAATGCATAATGTCTATAACCGCCCACACGCGCAAGAGGCTTTACAGTAATGGCTGTAGTTGGATCATAGTAGTTTACTAAATTCATAGTAACTTCGACTTGCTGCAATGCAAAATAGCTCATTACCATATCATACTGTGCTACAACCTCTTGATTGAAATTGTATACTTTTCCATTATAAGTATAAGGAATGGAAGCGCCCGGCAAAAAGAATCTGTTAATTGCCATTTCGTAACTTGCATGTTGTACACCAAGTTCTGAAAGCATCAACAATGCTGTATTATCTGCTGTAATACCCTTAATAGATGTAGTAACTGGGTTTGCTGCTGTATGTGTAGCAATTGCCTCTGGATTTGTAATATAAAACTCCTGGCTTACTGGTACAAATGTCCCCCCTTGCACTGCTGCCACCACGAACTTTGAAAATAACTTTGAATTTTCTGTTCCTTGATCAAGTGTTGTCACAAATGTAACTGTGGGGGCATTTGGTGCTGCTGCACAGAAAGTTCCGCTAATAGCATTTTGATAAGGCTTCATCTCGAACAGATAAAGATTCCCGTCATCGCTTGTCACACCTGATACAGATGCAACAACTGTTATCTGGTTTTCGCCGCTGATGATACATTGGGCAATTGTCGCTGTCCCTGCCGCAGCCGCGGTCATTGACATAATACACACAAAAACCGCACAGAGGACTGCCCAAAGAGTCATTTTTTTCTTCATTTGATACCTCCATAAGAAACTTAAAGTAAACTAGAATCTAGCACAAAACGCAATCCCCTACAATAAATACATGCAATAATGTGCCATATATAGCTAATTATATCATTTTAGACCATCAATTACAACTAATAAATTTACATCTTTTTTAGGTAAGTCACAAACTCATTTCCGTTTTGCTGAAACATATTTGTGGCATCATTCATCCCTATTTTGTACACAGTTCCTGTTTTTGGGTTCATCACGACAATATTCAGTTCATTAAACCCTATTACTAACATGGCACTTCCATCTCCAAGTGTCACAAGCACTGGTATGTCTTTGTTAACATAGTAAAGCACAGCATCTAGACAAACACCTCTCAATTCAAGTACCTGCGCATCATTGATATTTTCTTCAAGTATTTGTTTCACAGTTTTTCCCATATCTAACATTGGCTGCACTTTTTTAACAGAACCTGCAAAACCAAGAATTGTTTCTAGACATACCGAAAGTTCCGAATTTTCTTCACTGCTTGCCCTGCCCGTAATTGCCATAATCTGATTTCTGGTGCTGCGTGCCACGCGTTTCCACACATAACCGCCATTTCCATCTACCACTGTCCCACTGATATTGTACGCAAGCTGCACAGCATCTGCCTCGTGTGTAAATGTTCCATTTATACCATATTTTCCATATACATAATATCTACTCACTGGATTTTCTATCTCAATAGCAAGTTCTCTTGAACCCTCAAACAACACTTGAAGTGGTTCTGTAATTTTCAATTTTTTTCCTGTCACTGTATTTTTAAGCACTAACTGGACAATCTTCTCATAAGTTTGTGTCACGACCACCTCTGACGAATTATATCCGTTCTCCTCCACAAGATTGTTGACAAGCTGGTCATTTGGCGCTTCGCTATAGCTTCCATCCTCTGCTCTTTGTAACCTAGAAAGCGTAATCATATTGCCTTCTACCACTGCATTAGTAATGTATATATTCTCTCGGCTATATGTCTTGAGCACTGTTCCCTGCTCATCTTGAATATAGATTGCATGCATCGGGAATGTTACAGAGCCTGAAAAATCAATACTGATATCCTCATAGCGTGCCACCCCATAAATCAAATCCTCGTTAATGAAACCTAATGGCATCATACGACACTGTGCATCCGCTTTAATTTCCTTCCTGTTTCCCGAGTTTAAGTTCATGAGAATCAGCCGAGTACAGTCATAAGAATCAGCCGAATTCTGCCACACAAGCATTTTGTCAGAACCCGATACTTGAAAACTGCCTTGTTGCAAGTTTCCAGCAATCTCGTTATATGTCTTTTTTGCCAAATCAATCGCAAGAATCGAACCGTCAAGATAGATAAAAAGCACACCATTCCTATTGAGGTAAGAAAGCTGTTCCATATCCGTTTTCAGCGTGGCATACGATTTATTATAAGGTATGAAAATAAGTTCCTCCACTGTGTTGAGCATACCATTGTATTCATACACTTGTATGCCAATCTTCCCTTCATATCTACCCCTATTCATATATCCATATACAACAAAATCCACGTTTCCTGTTTCATCTACATTTAAGATCTTTATGGCGTGGTTGTCAAAATTGCTACGCATATCCTCCCCATCATAAAAACTGAAAAGGCAGGCAATTTTTTTATCCACTGCATGATAACAAAACAACTGGTTCTCATTCACAAACGCAAGGTTTGAGCCACCATCACTTTCCTTCATCTGTACATTGCTATTACGGATGCCAAGCATAATCTTATTTCCGCCGTATATATCCGCTTCTGGATCAAAAATCTGGTTCATATTCCGCTCATAATCTAACAAATACATTCTATCGGGCGTGTAACGGATACGGAAATACTCTACAATGTTATACACATCTATTTTCTTGCCTTCTATAGTTCGCACTCGGTAATTCATGCGAATAGAAGCAGTTTGTAGTTCCATCTCGCTTACAATGATTTGAGGCTCGGTGATTTGTTCTACATGAAGTCCGCCCCATGTCACCTGATTCAAGCTACAATGAATATCCACAAGGCTTAATGTTGTATTATCCCCTTTTGCGCTGGATTCAAGATAAGTTACAAGCTCCTTTGCCTGCTCCTTATCAAATGTCTTTGCATGAAAATCTTTTACAAATTCCAGCTTTTCATAGGCATGATATCCCTCTCCACTTTTAATGCGTGTATAATACCGAAGCGTCTCATCTCCCACTTTGAGCATCAATATCCAGTTGTACTCTGTGTCATTTTCTATCAAATCTTTTATCGTTATAGTGGCTTGGATCTTATCCTCACTTTCTTGATAATTGCTGACTTCCGTATGCTCCACCAAACGCAATCCATCAACACTTCGCACTTCAAAATAGATTTCATCTATGTGGTTGCGAAATTTCTCAATGACAAAACTCAAAGTTCTTCCTTCACCAAGTGGCGTAATCGTATCCCTAAAAAAGCTTCCATCTATTTCCTGTTTCAGCCCATACAAATAATTATAATCTGTACCATTCATGCGGATATGGACTGTTGGAAGTGAGGCTGATGCCATGCTAACTGCAGTTTCCACGTTGCCTTTATTATAAATGCTGCTGCTCACAAAAAGAGCGGCGATAAAGACTACAATGCATACTATTACCTTGCTGACAATCCTCTTCATCCTATTACTACCCCACTTCGCAAAAAAACTTTAGATGCCATATCCTGATATTGTCCATATCAATGCCACGCAGCATGATGCAGATCTCCTTTAAGCTGCATCCCTGCAAAACTCTGCTGCCTCAACGCTTCATAGAGCACAATTCCCACACTATTAGATAGATTCAAGCTTCTAATCTGCTCAAGCATTGGTATGCGTATGCAAGTATCTTCATGCGCTACAAGAATATCTTCAGGAATACCTGCACTTTCTCTTCCAAACATAATAAAATCATCAACTCCAAAATCAGCCTCTGTATAAATCTTTTTTGCTTTTGTGGTTGCCATCCAGATTTTAGCGCCCTTCTTTTTAGAAAGGTTTTTCTCCACAAACTCTGCAAAATTCATGTATCGGTGTACTTCCAAATGCTCCCAATAATCCATGCCCGCACGCCTCAGTTCCTTTCCTGTAAGCCGAAATCCCAACGGTTCAATTAAATGAAGTACACTCCCTGTCGCTACACAGGTTCTGCCAATATTTCCAGTGTTAGCCGGAATTTCCGGCTGATGCAGCACAATGTTCACTTTTTGCCTTCACTCCTAAGTTTATTGATAAAACGTTCAAACCTGCTAATAGCAACCTTGAGCTTGTCTAAAGAATATGCGTAAGAAATGCGCAGAAATCCCTCTCCACTATTGCCAAAAGCCGTTCCCGGCACTACAGCCAGCTTCTCCTCCTGCAAAAGTCTTGCAGCAAACGCATCACTTGTCATGCCAAACTCTTTAATACATGGAAAGATATAAAATGCTCCAAATGGTTCAAAACATTCAAGCCCCATCTCTCGAAATGCATGTACCAGATAACGCCGCCTTTGGTTATAGGACTCACGCATTTTCTGTACATCCTCATCACCGTTTTTGAGCGCATCTATCGCAGCATACTGTGATGTAGTAGGCGCACACATGATGCAGAACTGATGTATCTTATACATCTGTTCTATAATGCATTTAGGACCGCAGGCATAGCCTAGCCTCCACCCAGTCATAGCATGTGATTTAGAAAAACCGTTAATCAAAATTGTTCGCTCCCACATGCCCGGAATATTCACAATTGACACATGTTTATCTGTATAACAAAGTTCTGAATAAATTTCATCAGAAATCACAAACAAATCATGTTTTATCACAATCTCTGCTACAGCCTCCAAATCCTTCCGCTCCATGATAGCACCTGTAGGATTGTTTGGGAATGGAAGAATCAAAATTTTGGTCTTGTCCGTGATAGCCTCTTCAAGCTCTTGCGCTGTCAACCGGAACTGATTCTCATTTTTTAATTCAATAATAACAGGTTTTGCTCCCGCAAGAATTGTACATGGTTCATAAGAAACATAACTTGGCTGCGGTATCAGCACTTCATCTCCTGAATCAACCATAGCGCGCAACGCCAAATCAATCGCTTCAGAACCGCCAACAGTCACAATCATTTCTGCCTTTGCATCATAGTCCAAATCATACCTTCTCTTAAGATATCTGCCAATCTCTTCACGAAGTTCTAGCAAGCCTGCATTAGACGTATAAAATGTGCGTCCTTGTTCTAACGAATAAATGCCCTCATCCCTGATATGCCACGGCGTTTCAAAATCTGGTTCGCCCACGCCGAGTGAAATTGCATCCTTCATCTCGCTCACAATATCAAAATACTTTCGTATCCCAGAGGGCTGAATCTCTACGATTGTCTTATTTAATGGATTTCTCATGGTGTCACCTGCATCCTTTCATCTGTTTCCTTTCTGCCAAGTATCGTTCCGTGATCTTTATATTTTTTCAAGATAAAATGTGTCGCAGTGCTAATGACAGGATCAAGGATGGCAAGCTTCTCAGACACAAATTGCGATACCTCTTTGAGTGTCTTTCCTTCCAACGTGACAAGCAAATCATAACCTCCGGAAATCAGATATACTGCATGTACTTCTGGATACTTGTAAATGCGCTCTGCGATACTGTCAAACCCTTTTCCGCGCTGCGGTGTCACGCGCACCTCTATCAGTGCATTCACCTTCTCCACGCTTGTCTTCTCCCAGTCAATCAGCGTATGATATCCGCATATCACGCCTTCCTTTTCCATCTGTTCCATCTCATTAACAATGTCTGTCTCCTCTGTACCTAAAATAATAGCAAGCTCATGTAAATCTATCCGACTATTTTTTTCTATGATTGATAAAATTTGTTCTCTCATACTTTTCTTTTCCTCCATTTTACCTTATACCAATATTTTTATATGTATAGTATCGAAATATTTCATCACCCCTTGCAGGCTCAAGATACCGCGTTTCACCATCATGGCAGATAATGCGTTCATTACCCTTCACCGTTCGCCCTATCACCGCAGCAGGTATTCCCAACGCATTAAGCGCATGTACTAGCTCACCACCGTTTTTTGTTGTAGCAAGCAGGCTTCCTCCTGCTAAAAGCTCATATGGGTTTATGTCAAAATATTCACATAGTTCAATTGTTTCCTGTCGCACAGGTATACACTTCAAGTCTACGACCAGTCCAACGCCCTTCCCTGATGCCAATTGCCACAGCCCACCAAATATTCCGCCTTCTCTTGGCAGCCATAGGGAACTTGCGCCGGACTTCATGGCGCAGGCAGCCTCCGAAATGACAGGCAGATAACAGCTAAATCCAGCCGCTTCCTCTACAATATCCCTAGGATAACGCGTACAGAGTATATCAAAACTATCATTAGCAATCAGAGTAGTACCTTCAAGCGCGATCCATTTTGTCATCACAATGTCTTCTTCGGCGGCATTTGTATTTGTTTTGGGCTTATCTGTCAAACTTGTTATGCTTGTGTTCGCTACACATACCGCTACCACTTCTGTCACAGTCGGAAGCACCTGCACATTACAGCTCAATATTGGAATTTTGATGCGCCTTGACCAAACAGCAGCATTTTCTATTATGTTGCGCACCTTGATTTCCCGTAGCTTTTCTGGTACAACAAGCGTTAGATTAACATAGGCATGTGAAATTTCTGACATAGCCAGATTCGCACAACAAACTGTCAAATGATTGATAGATGCTAGATATGCCCTTGCTGCTACATTGCCGTCTATGCCATTTGCCATTGCCTGACCTGACACAATATCTGTACCACCTTTTTCTGCTTTTAATTCATTTGTCAAAATGGCGCAGTCTGCCTTTAAGCCTGCGCCACCTGAATTTGCCTGCATTACTTTAATAACGGAGCGTTCATATATACTCTCTGTCAATTTCCCGCAATCCATCAAATTTCCCCTTTACCCAAAACTCCATGTCTATTAGGGAGTTGGATTTGCTTGCTGCGCTTCTGCTTGTTGCTGTTGCTGCAGTAAAAGTGCCTGATTGTATGCTTCTAACTCTGCCTGCTGCTGTTGTTGCTGTTGCAAAAGTGCCTGATTATATGCTTCTAACTCTGCCTGCTGTTGTGCAGCCGCCGCAATCTCTGCTTTTATAGCTGCCGCCTCTGCCTTACATGTATCAATACTTCCAGAGGCTATCGCCGCCTGCATACGAGCCGCATGATCTGGATTGTCTGTATTCACACCTACAACTGCGGAGCGCGGTGATACCTTGTAGCTGCTGCTATTGATAATTTCACGACTGACCTGCACACCATTCTCCTCAATAACTTTCCAAAGCTGTGCTGTATAGCCTATATGCGCCGATTCCACACTGATGTAACCAATCCCTTGCCCTGCCGCTGCTGTAATGACCTCATGATCTGGATGTATTGTGCTGAGCACTTCACTTTCATAGCGGACTGTACGATTAGGCGAACGTGTTTCTACACCATATATCGTAAAAGTAATTTTCTTTCCTTCTGTATATCCTTCAATATAAATTGGATTGTCAAGATTGTTAGCAAACCGAAAATCTTTCCCTGATGACTCAGCAATCGTAGCGTCCATAGAAGGTTTCACATAGGTCACAATCATGGAATGATTATTTCTTTCCACTACATTTAATTCTGACAAAAGTACTGCATTATATAACGTTGTAGAAACTTGACATATACCACCGCCTATGCTGTCAACCACCTTGCCATTTGCGTAAGCCGCTGCCGGATAATAACCATTTTCCCTTGTAAAAGGCTTAATGGATTCATATGTGGAGAACTCCTCTCCCGGATACAGTAGCGTACCATTGATGAGTCTACAGCCATTTTCCACATTCATGCATCTTGATGAACTGCTTGTTGAATAGTCTGTTGTAAAAGTTCCCAGTACATCTGTAAGCCTTGCCAAATCTTCTGCTTTGCCCTTTGGCTCTGTCACCTCTATCACCAAATCAATAGATGCATCTTGATAATTCCATTCTGCTGTAAGGTAATCATAGATTTTATTCAAAGATTCTTCAATATTGATCTGCTCTCCAGCCTGACCTTCCTCTACAACAAACTGACCATCCACTCTTGTCATTGTCGCGTTTGCAGCTTGTACATCATACTCTGCACACTGCTCTACAAGCACAGTACGAATAAGTTCCCTATCCAGCGAAAGCTTTAAGTTATAGACCTTATTCCCATGCTTTAAATCCTGTATTGCCTTATACCGTTTTACAATATTTCCTTTTTTCCCAAGTGCCACTGCTGCATCAATATCTGCCTCATTATCCCATGTAAGCCCCAGACTGCCTGCTGTGACCGACACATAATGCTCACCCACTGCACCAAATGTCACATTTTTCATCTTCAGCGTTTCTATATACTGATTTACCTTTGCCTTTGCTTCATCAACAGTCATTCCTGAAAGGTCTATTTCCCCCATATAGATACCTTCCAATATTACTTCTTCTGATGCGGCTCTTGCCGTTTTAGCATCAAAGATACATACAAGCACTATTGCCAATATCACAGTCAATAGTCTCCAAGTCAAACTCTTTTTCGATTTTGTCATAGAATCCTCCATTCTTGCTTAGCCCGCGAATTTAATGCGAATATAGTCCGCTATGCGCAAGCACAAATTTGCCGTGTGAAAAATCAGAGATTTTTCACACTCTCCTCCTTTCCTGCTTTACATCCCTAGAAAATTATACTATAATAATAACGTCCACACCGGATAACTAAATTAGTATCCAACCACACTGGCAATAAATGGTATCACCATAGCCAGTACAAGCAAAACTGCAATAACAGCCGCTACTGTTCGTTGATTTTTTTTATTGTTCATGTTCATCATGGCTATTCACCCCTTTTCGAAAGGATATTATATATGAATATTATTATTTTTTCAAGCACCTTAATATTTTGTGTAATTCTTTTTTTCACGCTTCAGCGGTCTAAGAAAAAGGAAGCTGATGCAAATGCCGAGTTCTGGGCACGCGAGCGCAAGGCAAATTTCACAAGAAAAAAATCACTTGATGGTCTAAACTATGTCACGATTCCGGATGAAATCCTGCATATGCAGCCTGATTGTGTTACCGAGGAGCTCAAAGTCTGCCTCAAGGACTTAAACGACTTATCTGCATACCCAATTGTCAACCTGACTGGGTACACAAATACGGATCTAAAGCTTGCATATGGAACTGCTAATATCAATATATTGAGCGATTATGACTTTCATTACACAAATTTAGTAACTCTTCTGCAAAAATTAGCAGAACTGCTCCATGAAAATAATGCAGATCTCGACGCTATACATGTATTAGAATTTGCTGTATCCACACATACAGATGTAAGCAAATCCTACTACCTGCTTGCAGAACTCTATCGCAGCCAAGGCACGCCCGAAAAAATCAAGGATTTAATACAGGATGCACAGGAGCTTCGCTCCTTATCAAAAAATAACATCCTCCAAACACTGCAGGAACTCTTATAAGGTTTATGCTTTCCCATTTTCTTTTAATTTATTTTTGTATTCAATATCAAGAAATATCAAGTTCAGCTCATAATCCTGCCTGTTTTTCTGTTTCATGGTAGATAGCATAATCCCTGCAAAGAATGCCTGAATCGCAGACAGATACACAAAACAGCAGACAAATAACGTAGGAAAACGCTCTACCATTCCTGTGTTAAAGTAATCGCCTAACACTGGCGCTAGGAATACCGTAGAAATTAAGGAAAGAACGAATGCAATCAATGTGAAGAACTGCATAGGCTTATAATTCTTATATAATCTCATGATGGTCATAATGACTTTCATGCCATCCGCAAAGGTATTGAGTTTAGATTCACTGCCTTCAGGTCTGTCACGATATTGTATAACTACATTTTCCACATGCATATTTTTATCAATGGCATGGATACTCATTTCTGTTTCAATCTCAAACCCTTTTGACAACACAGGGAAAGACTTTACAAACTGATAGCTGAACGCACGGTAGCCTGTCATAATATCACGTATATCACTTTTGAACATACTGTTGATAGCAGCGCGCACAAGGGAATTTCCAAAATTGTGGAACGGGCGTTTATTTTCCTCAAAATAAGAAGAGGAAAGCCTGTCCCCAACTACCATATCAGCATTGCGCTCTAGCACAGCCTCACACAATTTTCTTGCTTCTTCAGCAGGATACGTATCATCTCCGTCTGTCATAATATAACATTTTGCATCAATCTCACGAAACATCCGCCTGATGACATTTCCTTTTCCCTGTCGATATTCATAACGTACAATTGCGCCAGCACGCCTAGCAATCTCATCTGTTCCGTCAATTGAATTGTTGTCATACACATATATGACAGCTTCAGGGAGTGCCTGTCGGAAATCCTTCACCACTTTTTCTACAGTTTTACTTTCATTATAACAGGGTATCAATACAGCTATTTCATCCATCCGATATCTCTCCCTCATTCCTTATATCAATGCTTTCTGATCCATGAAGGCGTTTTTCCTTTTCCATCTTATTCCGAATCCGAAGTTCCTTAAAAAACGCCCGCAACATCGCGGAGCATTCCTCCTCCATAATGCCATGTACCGTTTCTACTTGATGGTTAAACTCTTGCATGTCTAACAAATTCAATATCGATCCTGCGCACCCCGCTTTTGGGTTCATACACGCCATTACTACCCGCCCAATCCGAGCCTGTACAATTGCGCCTGCACACATCTGACATGGCTCAAGCGTCACATATAAAGTGCATCCTTCCAACCGCCAGTCACCTACGATCTTGCTTGCCTTTTTCATTGCAATCATCTCTGCATGGGATAAAGTACATTTATCTACATTCCTACGGTTATAGCCCCGTCCTATAATTTTCCCATCATATACAATGACACAGCCTATTGGCACTTCTCCTAAAAGATATGCCTTTTTCGCCTGTTTCATAGCTTCTCGCATGAACTGCTCATCCTCACTCATGCGTTATTTTCTCCTCCAACCACGTAAGGACATCCGCATATACAATATCCTTATCCAGCTCATTTAAAATCTCATGTCTGTCCTCCGGATAAAATTTTATGTTCAAATCTTTTATATGCGCTGTCTTGTAAGAATTATAAACTTTCCTTACACCCTTCCCATAATTCCCCACAGGATCTTCCTCACCTGCTACAAAAAATAAAGGAAGTTCTTTCGGTATCCGTTCAATATTCTTCTTATCGCCAATAAATCCCAACACATCAAACAACGTCCGGTATCCATTTACAGTAAACATAAAATTACAGAACTTGTTCCCTACACAAAAATCAACAATCTTCTCGTCCCTAGTAAGCCAGTCAACCTTTGTACGTGCGTTCGGAATCCGTTTCTGATAGGAAGCAAACGAATTCATCTGTAAAAGTCTAGTACGAAAACGATCGCCAAACATCAATCTTATCGTATTGGCAACTATCTTCCCTGCCAAAATTACAAACTTACTCTTATATCCTGTACCACAGATTACAGCCCCGTCAAGCTCTGAACCATAAGTCATAATATAGCGTCTAGCCATAAATGAACCCATACTATGCCCAAATAGGAAATACGGCTTATTAGGAAATAGCTTCTTTGCATATTTCGTAACTCTATGCAAATCTGCAACCACAGTTGCACTCATATTTTCAGGGCAGAAATACCCCAAGTCGCTGTTATTCCCGGCTGTCAGACCATGTCCCAAATGATCGTTCCCAATCACAGCATAACCATTTTCATTCAAAAATAACGCAAAATCCTCATAACGTTCTATCATTTCTGTCATTCCGTGAGAAATCTGCACAACACCTTTAATATCTCCTTCAGGCTTCCATAATACTACATGGAGCTTGTGTACACCATCCTTTGATGGTATCTTTCGTTCTTTTTTTCCCATTTTAATACCCATGCTCCTTTCTCGACCTGCCCATTTGTGCCCTAAACACAAAGCGCGTGTGAAATTTCATATTAAATCCACAGAATATCAAACATATATTCCATATTGAGTATAATACACGCATCTAGTTCTGTCAACACCTTAATATAACAGCCAGACCACAGCAGCCGATATTAAAATCTGAATAATTGCAAATTTAAAAACTGTCTGAGCATTAGACCAGCCAAGATTCTTGCGCACATGGTCGTGAAGCGGTGTCCGGACTTTTGTTAGAATTCTTATCTTTAGAAAGCGCAAGAGTGACACTTTTACCAACCCAATGCCACCATCCACCATCAACATAAATGCAACCAAGAAATATAAAAATGGACTTCCAGTCTTCATCACAGCAATTGCAATAAAAAGTCCCATAGCGCGAGAACCTGCATCTCCCATGAGAAGCTTGCTCGGTGTAGCATTGAACCACAGATAGCCTAAAATACATGCAATAAACAAAAGTATTGTATATGAAAATTCCGATGTAACACCACCCCTGTTCATTACCATATAAATCGTAGCGAGCGTCACAATCGCAAGTGTGCCCGAAAGTCCATCCACACCATCTGCACAGTTTGTCACATTTATTGAACCCCACACAAGGATTACCGCAAGAATCCCATAAACGATTGGATCAAATGAAACCGTCTGCCCCATAAAGGCAAATATTACATCGCTTCCGTTAAAATTCACCATTGTGATAGCTGTCATAACCGCTATCACCAAATCAAGCAGCCCCTTGCGCAACTCTCCCCATGATACTTTCGCACAGTCATCAAGATACCCTGTCATCATGGCAGCTACCGTCAGAATCAGGTAAATTACCATCTCCCTGTTCACTGTTCCAAAGATAAGCACTGATAACACAAACACAAGAATGAACACAAAGCCTGCACCGCGGGGCTTTCCAGCCGAAAGACCGCCATCATGTGCATACTCACGCCCGTGGTCACGCGGCAGCTTATTCATTCCCACACCAAGCAGGAAACAAGTAAACAGATACGCAAATACTACTCCTAAAAAACCTAATATGCTATAATTTGAAATGTCCAAAAAATTGTTAATCAATTCACATACCCCCTAAACCAGTGGTTTTATGACAAAACCCTATCCATTATACTGGCTATGATACAGATTTCTATAAAATCCGTTCTCCTTCATCAAGAGTGTTTCATGATTGCCCTGCTCTATAATATTCCCGTCTTTCATCACAAGAATAATATCTGCTTCCCTAATCGTAGAAAGCCTATGCGCAACAATAAAGCTCGTTCTCCCTTTCATCATCGTATGGAAAGCCTCAGATATTTTAATCTCTGTCCGTGTATCTATAGAGGAGGTTGCCTCGTCCAAAATCAGCATAGGAGGCAGGCACAACATCACTCTAGTAATACACAAAAGCTGCTTTTGTCCCTGTGAAAGACTTCCTCCATCTTCCGTAATCACTGTGTCATATCCCAAAGGCATACGCTTAATGAAACTATGCGCATGCGCCGCCTTTGCTGCCGCAACAACTTCCTCCTGCGTAGCTTCCGGTTTTCCCATCACAATATTCTCGCGTATCGTACCTGCTTTCAGCCAAGTATCCTGAAGCACCATCCCAAAGCCAGATCGCAGACTCTTTCTTGTCAGTTCCTTGATATCCACGCCATCAATCTTAATACTTCCGCTATTAACATCATAGAAACGCATCAATAGATTTATGACAGTCGTTTTACCACAACCAGTAGGACCTACAATCGCAACACGCTGTCCCGGTTTCACATCAAGCTGAAAATCTTGTATCAATTTTTGGTCAGGATTATATGAAAAATGTACCTTTTCCATGGAAACGTGCCCCTTTGGTGTTTCCAATACTACAGCATTATCCATTTCTTTTGTCTGTGGTTCTTCCTCAATAAACTCAAACACTCTGCCCGCACAGGCAAGTGCTGTTTGAAGCTCTGTCACCACACCTGAAATCTCATTAAATGGCTTCGTATACTGATTTGCATAACTCAAAAAGCTGGTAAGCTGTCCTACGCTGATACGTCTCTTTATGGCAAGAAACGCGCCAAGAATCCCTACACCTGCATACACAAGACTATTCACAAACCGTGTACAGGGATTCGTCAGCGAAGAAAAAAAGATTGCTCTTACGCTCGCCTGCTCAAGTCTTCCATTGATTTCATCAAATTGACCAATAACCTGTTTTTCATGGCTAAACGCCTTAACTACCTTCTCGTTCCCTATCATTTCATCAATCAGTGCTGTCTGCTCACCTCTTATCTCTGACTGTAACTTTGACATGCTAAAAGTACGCTTCGCAATAAAACCCGCTATAAAAAATGACAAGGGTGTCAGAACTACCACCACAGCCGTTGTCGTCGGACTGATAGAAAGCATAAAAAGCAGCGTGCCTACAATCGTAACTACACCTGTAAAAAGTTGTGTAAAGCCCATTAGCAGACCATCAGAAAACTGGTCTACATCCGCAATAATCCGGCTGACAATATCTCCATGCGAATGACCATCAATATATTTCAGAGGCAAAATCTGAAGCTTTTTAAACGCCTCGTCCCGTACATCGCGCACCACCTGATATGCCATTTTATTATTGCAGGTATTCATAAGCCATTGTACCACAGCCGTGAGCACAATGACAATAGCCATCCTTTTCAGTATATCCAATATTCCATCAAAATTTACAGCTCCTGGTCCTAATATGCAGTCAACTGCTCTTCCAGTCAAAATTGGTATATATAATGTAAGTATAACAGAAAATGCTGCAAGTATGATAGAGCAGAACAGAAAAATTTTATATTTTCCTATATGGTACAAAACCTTCTTTAAAATTTCCTTATTTGATCCAATATCTATTGATTTCTTTCCTTTCATAATCCACACCCCTGCATACCACAGATTTACCTGCGATATGTTATCATCACTTAGGAACTGTTAGGAATAAATCATCGTATACATTCATAGAGCACTTATATATAAGGCAATCTGTGAACGTAAATTTGAGGATTTATTTTGCGACAATTCCTTATCTAAACTTCCTGAATCACATCACCTGTTCATTTTTTGGAAACTGAGAATAATAAATTTCCTGATAAATCTCATTGTTTGCCAATAACTGTTCATGAGTCCCTATTCCCGCCATCTTGCCATCCTCCATCACAATAATCTTGTCCGCATGTTGAATAGAAGAGGCACGCTGAGATACAATTATGACAATCATATCATTTTCCATACCATTTATTGCCTGTCGGAGCTTTGCATCCGTAGCATAATCAAGAGCCGAAGCACTGTCATCAAGAATCAAAATCTGGGGATTCCGAACCATGGCACGTGCGATCGTAAGACGCTGCTTTTGTCCACCAGACAGATTTTTGCCGCCTTGTGCCACCATAAAATCAAGCCTGCCCTCCTTCGTATCTACAAACTCCTTCGCCTGAGAAAGCTCCAAAGCATGTTCCAATTCAAGATCGGATGCATTTTCATTTCCCCATAAGAGATTCTCCCTAATTGTCCCCTTAAAAAGCACTGCCCTTTGTGGCACAATACCAATCAAACTACGCAAAGCATCAACATTATATTCTTTAATATCTCTGCCATTTATCCGCACAGTTCCTTTTGTGGCATCATAAAAACGTGGTATTAAATTCACTACAGAAGTCTTGCCTGAGCCTGTACCCCCGATAATCCCTATCGTTTCGCCTTTTTTCACAGTAAAATCAATATCTGTGAGCGACTCATCACCACCGCCGCTATAAGTAAGACACACATGGTCAAACACAATCCCTTCCTCTAAAGATTGTGCTTTCAAATCCTGCAAACTGCCATTTTCCATCCCAGCTTTTACATCAAATACGCCTTCAATACGCTTTGCACAGGCCAGTGCCTTTGTGATTTGTATAATAAGATTTGCCATTTTGACAAGCTCCACAAGAATTTGAGACATATAATTCACCAGTGCAACAACCTCACCCTGCGTGATAATACCATTATCTACACGAATAGCGCCTGTCCAAAGCAAAACTACCAACGCAACATTCACAATAATATACGTAACTGGATTCATTGCCGCTGATATTTTTCCCACAAATACCTGTGCATTTAAGAGTGCCTCATTATCCGATTCAAATCCAGAAACTTCCGTATCTTCCTTACAAAATGCACGAATCACACGAACGCCTGCAAGATTTTCGCGCGTCCTTCCAAGAATTTTATCAAGTGCCATTTGTACCTTTTTATATAAAGGCATGCTTACAATCATAATACCAAACACCACAATCGCAAGAAGCGGTATTGCCACCACAAAAACAAGTGCCGCCTGCACGTCTACGGTAAACGCCATAATCATAGCACCAAACACAATAAATGGTGAACGAAGCAACAATCGCAGTGTCAAATTTACGCCATTTTGCAACTGATTCACATCACTTGTCATACGCGTAATAAGCGTGCTTGTTCCCAAAGTGTCAAGTTCTGTATAAGACAAATCTTGTATATGAGAGAATAGTGCATTTCTAAGCTTTGTAGCAAACCCCACAGCCGCCTTCGCACTAAAATACTGCGCTGTGACAGAACTTATCAGTCCCACCACAGCTAGAAACACAAGCACACCACCCATTTTTAAAATGTACGTTGTATCACTATTTGCAATACCCTTATCAATAATCGCCGCCATCACAAGCGGAACCATCAGCTCAAAAGAAGCCTCAAGCATCTTAAAAAGTGGAGCAAGTACACTCTCTTTTTTGTAGTTTTTCATGTATACCAATAAACTTTTCATGAAAACTTCTTCCTTTCCAACAATCCATGTATTCCTTCTCTGCTGTCATCTATACTGAGTGGTCTTTTTGACTGCTCAGTATAGTACGATGCACACAGCCGCAAATGCGCAGCATAAGGAATTTTGCCGCTTTGCGGCATGCGGCTGGCGCAAACTCACGAACAAAAATGGAAAATCTTTTCATTCGTGAGTATAGTCATGCAAAACGAATGGCAGCTATATATACTTATTTAGTTTAGCACAAAAAATTAAGGAGAACAACCTCCTGTGCACTAAGAATCAAAAAATATAAATGTTTCATTCAAAATAAAAAGAAACTTGCAAATACGCAGTGCTTTGGATATGATAAATACAAAGAAAAAGGAGAACTAAACAATGAACCTTGATTTATATTCCAGTCAAACTACGCGATATTTGCAAGTTTACGATTATTATAAAGAACTCATTACATCAGGACGCTTAATGGAAGGCACAAAAATGCCGTCTATCCGGCGTTGTGCACAACAGCTTAATGTAAGCCGGACCACCATAGAAACCGCATATCTGTGCCTTGCTGCAGATGGCTATATTATTTCAAGGCCACAAAGCGGATACTATGTCACAGGCAGAACAGTGAAAACTGTCTCCTCTGACAATCGCAAAAGTACATTTACAACCCCCTCCTCTAAACAAAAAATACAATACAATTTCACATCAAACAATGTAGATGCCGATAGCTTTGATTTCAACTTATGGCGGCGCTACATCAAAAACACCCTAAGACAAGATGGGCAAATGCTTACTTACGGTGAACCACAAGGAGAATACGAACTGCGAGAAGTTCTATGCCGCTATGTAACCAATAAGCGTAATGCTGCCTGCCGTCCAGAGAACATCATCATTGGCGCAGGCTCTCAAGCACTTTTAAATATACTCTGTCCCCTCATAAAAGAAAGAGAGAATATATGTTTTTATGACACGCATTTTGCACAAGGAATGGTAATATTCGAGGATTACGGATTTGACTTCGTAAAGGAAAAAGAACAAGCCAATATACTCTACATGACACCATCACACATGACCTCACTTGGCGATGTAATGAGCGTAGAAAAAAGACTTGCACTCTTAAAAGAATGTGCAGAACGCAACCTCCTAATTATAGAAGATGACTACGATAATGAGTTTCGCTATTTTAGCAAGCCCATACCATGCCTGCAAGGACTATCCGGTGGAGAAAATGTCGTATATCTAAGCACCTTTTCCAAGCTTCTGCTTCCATCTATCCGGCTTAGTTTTATGATATTACCCGATGCATTGCTTCCAATATATGAAAAAAAGAAACACCTCTATAACCAAACTGCCTCTAAGTCAGAACAACTTGCCCTATGCCAGTTTCTCCGTGACGGTCATCTCGACAGCCAAATTCGGAAGCTCAAACGTCTCTATACAAACAAAGCAAAAACACTGTCCACCCTGCTTGAAGAAGCTTTTGGCAAAGATGCTGAAGTTTATACTGGAGAGTCTGTATTCCTCGTGCACCTAAAACTAAACTGTGCTTTAACTGGAAGCGAACTATGTAATAAAGCAAAAGAAAAAGGATTATTGGTTTTTCATAATTCCTCCAACAAAAATGAAAACTGTGCACATATTGCTTTATCCTGCTGTGAAGTCCCTATAAAAAAATTTCCTGATGCTGTACTCCTTCTCAAAAGCATTATTGAAGATGCACAAAGAGTTATATAATCAAAGTGCCAATAAACTTATACATTTGTTATAGAAACTACCAATCAGTGTTTGGTTTATGCATTCGTCTATAATTGTTTAATTAGTTTTGCTATCCGGTATTAGCTGTAAATATAAGACAGTAATGTATGGATACCATAATCGTGTTTACCAGATACATCATACTAGAATGGATATGCTGAAACCGAAATGGCCAAAAAACTATAAAGACCTATTTTACATGTTCTGTGATAATATACAGGATATGGACTGAACCAATGCATTATAGAGTCTGATGGCTTTGTTTGTAAACATAGCAACGAGAATGCCTGCAGAAATCACAAAAATGATAAAAAGTAAGTATCTGAATGGATGTCTTCACAAGCCTTATTTATTCTGGTTTTAGTTGGTGAACTCTGCTGGGAAAGTTGAGTAAGTTTAATTATATAAATTCATTATAGTATGATGTAAAGTAACATCAAATAGAAAAAATTACTAAAAAATATCCAAAATCACTTGCAAAATTAAAAAAAACTATTATAATGATATTGTATGTATTGCGATGCGTGGCTCAGCTTGGTAGAGCGCTGCGTTCGGGACGCAGAGGTCGCAGGTTCAAATCCTGTC
>JAAGKN010001041.1_pt1 | contig 65204 bp, 69 predicted proteins | sample 6206371 | NCBI WGS metagenome assembly JAAGKN01 (sample SAMN11533720, study PRJNA540317) | gut metagenome | isolation source: fecal pellets from male and female animal of same cohort | host: Peromyscus leucopus | place: USA:CA | collected 2017
ACCTGCGAACGGCAGGATATGGTGGGTATTACAAGCCATTCTCTTGACATATTCAGAAAATAAACCGTGCCAATGCCTTTAGACATTGAGCATTGCGAGGTCACTAAAATGAGAAAATATTACGAAGCATATGACGAACGTTACAAAACGGCTCATTCCAAGGGAGTGAGCTGGCTAAGCGATAAAAGTACGCCCATAGTATTGGATATTATCCGAAAATATAATGTCGGAAAATCTGATACTATACTTGAGATAGGCTGCGGCGAGGGAAGGGATTCCAAGGCAGTGCTTGAAAGCGGATATAAGCTTTTTGCCGCCGATATTTCACAGGAAGCGATAGAGTACTGCAAAAAAACGCTGCCTTTGTTCAAGGAGCATTTTGCTGTTCTGGACTGCTTAAACGGCAAGCACCAAAACAAATACGATTTTATCTACTCCGTGGCGGTCATTCATATGCTTGTTTCGGACGAGGACAGAAACCGTTTTTACGGATTTATAAGAGAACATCTTTCGGAAAACGGTGCGGCGCTTATTTGTTCAATGGGAGACGGCGTTTCGGAAATGCGTACAGATCCCAATGCCGCATTTGAACTCCGCGAGAGGGAGCACAAATCGGGAAAGATGACGGTTGCGGCAACATCATGCAGGACGGTATCCTTTGAAACATTTGAAAATGAAATAACATCAAACGGTCTTGTACTGCTTGAAAAGGGAATTACCGCCGCGCCGCCAGATTTTGACAGCTTGATGTTTGCGGTCGTAAAACAAAAAAACGGCGTATAAAGGAGTGTTAAAGCTTGAATTACACTATTATAGACAAAAACAACTGGAAACGAAAGCAATATTTTGAACATTATATCTCGACAGTTCCATGCACATATAGCATGACAGTAAAGCTTGATATTACAAATATTCGTGAAAAGAAGCTGAAATTATATCCAACTATGTTGTATGTTCTGACCAAGTCTGTAAATTCCTACGAACAATTCAGAATGGCAATCAACGGCGATGACGAATTAATACTTTACTCAAATATGGAACCTTGTTATACCGTGTTTCACAAAGAAACCGAAACATTTTCAAATATATGGACTGCTTATTCTGACGACTATGACACGTTCTGCAAAAATTACAGCGAGGATATTTTAAATTACGGAAATGTTGAGTTGTTTGCGGCAAAGCCCAACGTTCCACCAAACAGCTTTACTGTTTCAATGATACCATGGGCGTCGTTCGACGGATTTAATTTGAATATACCTGATTTCAAATACTTGATCCCAATTTTCACTATTGGAAAATACTTTAGTGAAAACGGAAAAACATATCTGCCCCTTGCAGTTCAAGTACATCATGCTGTTTGCGACGGCTTTCATGTCTGCCGTTTTATAAATGATGTGCAGTTGCAGTTAAACAAGATATAACGGTATAAAAAGGAAAATTTATTATGAAACTAACAGATATAAACCGTGCCGAAGCCTTTCGGTACATGGGTATGCGGGGAGAAATTCCCGAAAATATTATGACTTTGGCAGACGAATGCGAAAGCCGTCTTATTGCCGCGGCAAGTCCCAAATATCATTGGGTGTACGCAGATATTGCGGACATTTCCGACGATACCGTCACGCTGTCGGGACACAAGCTTGTCCTGCGGGGCAGGGATATTTCCGCCCACCTTAACGGCTGCTTTGGGACGGCTCTTTTGTGCGCGACTATCGGCGACGGTGTTGACAAGCTTCTCCGAACGGTACAGGCAGAGGACATGGCAAAGGCTCTTACTGCGGACGCTCTTGCTTCCGCGGCGGTTGAGCAGGTTTGCGACATTGCCGAAAAAGAGATAGGGGAGCGGTTCGAGGGAAAGTTTACCACATGGCGGTTCTCTCCGGGGTACGGTGATTTCCCGTTGGAATGTCAGGGGGACTTTCTTGCGGCGGTAAACGCCATGCGCACCGTGGGCGTATGTGTTACGGACGGCGGTCTGCTTACCCCAACAAAGTCGGTAACGGCGGTCATAGGTATTTCGGAAAGTCCAATACCCCAAAAAAGGCGGGGCTGCGGGACGTGCAATATGCGAGAAAAATGTACATTTAGAAAAGCAGGAGGAAAGTGCTATGAATAAAAAGGAAAATTTTTACAAGCTTCTAAAGGATAACGAGTTCGTTTTTCTGGACGGCGCAATGGGTACAATGCTGCAAGCCAAGGGCATGGAAATGGGAGGTATTCCCGAAATGCTAAATTTTGACAAGCCCGATTGGATAGAGGACATTCACAGCGCGTACATTTCCGCAGGGTCGAATATTGTGTACGCCAACACCTTTGGCTGCAACCGCCATAAAATGTCAGGAACAGGGAAAAGCGTTGCGGAAATAATTGCGGCGGCTGTGGAAATTGCAAAAAAATCCTGCGGCGAAAAGGCTCTAGCGGCTCTTGATATCGGACCTATAGGTCAGCTTCTTGAACCCACGGGGGGACTGACCTTTGAGGAGGCTTACGACATTTTCAAGGAGCAGGTCGTTGCAGGCGTACAAGCGGGAGCGGACCTTATTATCTTCGAGACCATGACTGATTTGTACGAACTGAAAGCGGGCGTGCTTGCCGCAAAGGAAAACAGCGATCTGCCCATAATATGCACCATGACATTTGAGCAGAATATGCGGACTTTCACAGGCTGCTCTGTATCCGCAATGGCTTTGACCATGGAGGGACTGGGCGTTGACGCCATAGGCGTGAACTGTTCTCTCGGACCAAAGGAGCTTGAGCCTGTTGTAGCGGAGCTGTCCCAATGGACAAATCTGCCAATTGTTGTAAAGCCCAACGCGGGACTTCCCGACCCGATAACAAATAAGTATGATGTTTCCCCCGATGAATTTGCCGAGAGTATGGCAAATCTTGTAAAATATGGCGTAAAAATTGCGGGCGGCTGCTGCGGAACAAACCCCGAATTTATACGTGCCGCGGTGAGCCGTCTTAAAGAAATGAAGTACGTTAAACAGCAGCCGAAGCTTGAAGCGGCGGTGTGCAGTCCCGCAAAAACAGTCGTTATCGACCAGCCGAGAATTATCGGCGAGCGTATAAATCCCACGGGAAAAAAGCGTTTCAAGGAGGCTTTGAAGTCGGAGGACATTGGCTACATCTTGGGTCAGGCTATTGAGCAGATAAACGCGGGCGCAGACATTTTGGACGTAAATGTGGGTCTGCCCGACATTGATGAAAAGGAAATGATGGTAAAAGTTGTCAAGGCTTTGCAGGGCGTGACCGATCTGCCTTTGCAGCTTGACTCGACCCGTCCCGACGTTCTGGAAGCGGCTTTGCGTGTTTACAACGGCAAGCCTATCGTCAACTCGGTAAACGGCGAAAAGGCTTCCATGGAGGCAATTTTGCCTCTTGTGAAAAAGTACGGCGCGGCTGTTGTGGGACTTGCTTTGGACGAGGGAGGTATACCCAAAACTGCCGAGGGACGGTTTGAAATTGCGGAAAAAATTCTTGCAAACGCTGAAAAAACAGGCATACCGAAGCGGGACGTTTTCATCGACTGCTTGACCCTCACTGCTTCCGCGGAGCAGGCTGCGGTCATGGAGACGGTAAAGGCTTTGCACCGCGTTAAAACCGAGCTTGGACTTAAAACTGTTCTTGGTGTTTCAAATATTTCCTTTGGACTTCCAAACCGTGAGCTTGTGAATTGTAATTTCCTGCAAATGGCGCTGACGAACGGTCTCGACCTGCCGATAATAAATCCGAATGCCGCACTTATGACAGGCGCGGTGCGGGCGTATAAATTGCTTACAAATATTGACAAAAACTCTGCGGAATTTATTGCCGCATATTCGGGCAGCAATTTTACAACGTCAGTAAGCAGTACAGCCGCGGCTGCTGCGCCAAAATCCGAGGGTAACGACCTTCCGTCGGCGATTGCAAACGGTCTGAAAGAGGAGGGCGCGAGAATTACCGCGGAGCTGCTTAAAACTCATGACAGCATGGAAATTGTTGACAATATGCTTATTCCAGCGCTTGACAAAGCGGGCGCGGAATTTGAAAGCGGAAAAATATTCCTGCCTCAGCTTATTATGGCGGCAAGCGTGGCGCAGGCGGCGTTTGACGTGATAAAAACCCGCATGGCGCAAAACGGCGGCGAGTCCGTCAGCAAAGGAAAAGTGGTGCTTGCCACGGTCAAGGGGGATATTCACGATATCGGCAAGAATATTGTAAAGGTACTTTTGGAAAATTACGGCTTTGACGTAATCGACCTTGGCAGGGACGTTCCCCCCGAAAACGTCCTTGAAGCCGCTGTCAAGCATGATGTGAAGCTTGTGGGACTTTCCGCCCTTATGACGACAACCCTCGCTTCAATGGAAGGAACTGTAAAGCTTCTGCATGACAATAACGTTCCCTGTAAAATTGTGGTGGGAGGAGCGGTACTCACTCCAGAATATGCGGAAAAAATCGGTGCTGACTTCTATGCAAAGGACGCAAAGGACACGGTTGATGTTGCGCGAAAGGTTTACGGCGTATGAAAATAGGAAAAAGCTGCCTGTTAATTTTTATTATGAGCATAATATCGTTCATATTGGCGGTATTATGCTCTTTCGGGGCAATTGCCGCGTTTGTCTTCAGTAATAAGCTTTCAGAATTTACAGAAGCAGAATTATCGGATATAGATGGAATCATTCAAGTCGGCGCGGTTTTCCTTATGATAGGGATGTTTTTAATATTGGCAATTGCGATCGGCGCGGCTGTTATAACCGTAATATTGGGCATATTTGGAATGATTTGCGCCCGTCAAAACGGAAAATTTTCCCTTGGGTGCCTAATTATGGGAGGGATTCCCGCACTTTTCACCGCATTGACAATTGCAAGAAGCCTTTTATACGGCAGCTTTGAACCGATAATGTTCCCTATTTTTGCCTATTTCGGTTTATATACAGCGGGCGCAGTAATTGCTTACATAGAAAAAAGAAATTGCGGGAAATAATAATCCCCGCAATTTCATAAATATTTTATATGAGTTCGGCAAAAAATCTGCAAATGCATCATAAATTTTTAATAATTTTCTCAACGATCTCAATTATCGAACCGTCTCCCGAAACGCTCATATTAGAATTTTCCTTGTAAAGCGGCACACGGCTTTCGTAGATAAATTCCAGTTCCTCCTTGGTGTTGCTCATAACAATGGGACGGTTTTTATCACCGGAAATTCTGGAATAACACTTTTCAAACGGGACGTCGATATAGACCACGATTCCTTTTGCAGAGGCGATTTCCGCGTTTTCTCTTTTGAGCATTGCGCCGCCTCCGCAGGCTATAACGCCGTGCTTTTCGGCAAGCTCTTTTATTACTGCCGTTTCCGTTTCACGGAAATATTTTTCTCCCTTTTCCGCAAATATTTCCGGAATTTTCATTTTTTCTCTCCGGACTATATACTCGTCCATGTCATAAAATTCGCAGCCAAGCTTTTGTGCAAGGAGAGTGCCCACAGTAGTTTTTCCGCAGCCCATAAATCCGCAAAGATAAATTGTTTTCATAACCATGCTTCTTTCTTGATATTGCTTTATTTTGTTTCCTCCGGGAGGTCAGCGGTGTACTCCAGCATTTTGTTTTTCAGCTCTTCCTCAAGGCAGGAGTAAAACATTGCAAAAAGCACATCGGAAAATCCCAGCAAAAACATATTCTTATTGGTAATTTCCGCCAAAGACGGCACACAGGTATAGATGTAAGTCTTGTACCAATCTGCCGTAAACGGCGGGAGTTTTTTGCCCTTTCGGACAAGGTATTTGGTCTCCAGAAACGTTTCCGCAATAAGGTCGTTGTAGTTCTCCGCACCCTTTTCCATGACCGCGTTGTAAAGCCTGTACAGCTGGTCATCGGACATACAGTCGTCGTTGACCCTAACCGTCTTCAAGGTTGGAATTCGTACCGCAAAGGAATAAACTATAAGCGGCAGAACGCGGTTGTACTCGTCATTCTGCATTTCGCCGCAGGTAACGTCGTTTATCCGCAAGCCCAATGCCTGTAAGCTGTCGGTGTCGGTGATGTTGTTCAGCACGACCTTGAAAGCGTCCTTGATGTTGACATTGTAAAAATCGCTCTCTGACAGGGAATAGATGTATTTTATAGCATTGTAAAGGCTCACGCCGCCCTTTATGATAGTGTCGGCAAGACCTGTTATAGCGGTTGTTTCGTTAATAAAATCCATCAGTTATCTCCTTTATCGTTGTTCTTTCCGTAAGCGTCCTCACGGGTAAGACGTTCCCATTTTGGCGCTTTTACTTCAACAGGCTTCTTTTTCGGCGTACTTTCTTCTTCCTCCTCAAATGCGGCAACCGCGTCCATAAGCGAGTCGAAAGTCTGCGGCGTAAACGGTTTTACGTCCGCATTTTCAGCGGAAATAACGGAGGATATCTTTTCGCTTTCGTCCTTGTCCTTTTTTGAAGCACTCTTTTTACCGCCTTTGCCGTAGGGCTTTTCAACAGGCTCATAGGTTGTCTTGTTCTTGCTTGCGATCTTTACCTCCTCATACAGCTTGTCGGAATAATCCAGAAATTCTTCAAACTGTGAGAGCGTTGCCTCACCGATCTTAAGATTTCGCTTCATATTTGAAAGGTACTGTGACCATTCCTTGAATTCATTTTCGTCAATACCTCTTCCGACGCGCTTGTAAAGAGCATTGTACAGCTTCTGCCCGCGTTTTTCCGTTTCCTTTGGTATCTCTATGGGGACAGGCTTCGGCGGCTCCGGAATATCGGGAATGAGCGTAGTCTGCACCTCCGAAGCGGCGGCAGCCGCTAATAGAGCCTGCTGCTCCTGCTGTTTTTTCAGCTCCTCCTCGTTTGCTTTTGCCGTTTCCAGCGCAATTGCCTCGCAAAGCTCCTCATACTGGCGGCGGCAAGTCTTGCCCGAACTGTTCACTCTGTCGCAGCGGGTGTTGTCGTCCTTTGCGGTAAAATATCTTCCGCAGTTTTCGCATTTGCGGAAAACAACGTCGCATTGGTACATAAGCTCAAATTCCAAATCTATTGCGGCTTTGAGGCTGTCAGGCATATAAAGCAGAGGCGGGTTGTTGCGTATCGTTTCGAGAGCAAATTTCATGTCAAGCTCGCCGGGACGGGGCATATTTTTGATGTACCCATACGCCTCCATAGCAAGCTGGTCTCCCAACTGGTCGGTATTCTTCAGCTTTGACATATCCTGCGCCTGAGCGAGAACCTCGGAAAAACGCCTGTAGATCCCCTTTGCCACCTTGCCGATAGCAAACGCTGCATTGGGAAGATTTGCGGGACTGTAAATTTTTACCGTCGGCAAAGAATCATTTGGACAGCCAAGCTCGTTCGCCGCAACCGACACCGCAAGGTCAAAGTATTCCTTGCGGACGCGGAACGTCTCGTTCTCGATAACGCTGTTACTTTCATCGGGACTGAAAATAAAGTCCACTTTGTTTCTTGCGTATTCCTGCAAGCGGACAATGCTCGTCCAGCGGTTTGCGGCGCGGTTGGTCTTGTACTCCGAAATACGGCGAAAAATCGCAGTTTCGTAAAGATTTTTCGGGGAGATGCACCTCGCCCAAAGCTCCTCCAGACCGATACGCTCGCTGTGGCAGATGTATTCGATTATACAATCCGTGGCTATCTCGGAATAATCGGTATTGATGCATGCCTCGATATACGGGTGCGCCTTGCTTATGACCGCCTTTGCGTTGGCAATGACGTTTTGGGGAAGCCTGCCCGATTTCCGCGCGGTACGACCCGCTTCAATGCACTGCTCCCAAAAATATGTAAAATCAAACTCTATAAAATGAAGCAGGGTTTTTGAAAGCTCGATCTTATAAAAGTTGTTGTTGTCTTTAACGGCAAATCTGACGATATTTTCCATTCAAAAAGCCCTCCGATTAAAATTTTTGCGGAAATTTTCGATACCTATTTATTATATCACACTTTTTTCTGTATTTCAATTATTTTGACAAAAAAATTTGCTTTGGAGCGTAAACGTCAACCTGTGGTCAAAGTACCAAAACGCCGCTGTCAAAAGGATTTAAGCAAAAAAATCGCCGCAAATGAAATGCGGCAAAATAAGAAATATAATAAATTGTTAGGAAATAGTATTTAAATAGTACATAAATATTTAATCACTTATACTCTCTATAATACCGTTTTTATCGGCGCGGTAAGTTTTTCCGTTTACCGTAAAATCACCTGTCTGCTTTACACCGTCCTTGTAGTGGCAACGGTTTTTGCCCGAACGTGCAAAGCCCGTGTAAGTGCCGAGGCACTTGCCGTCAGCTGCGAATTTGTAACGCTTGCCGCCTATGGTGGTGTTTTTGGTAGCAAGTGTGCCGTTCTGCTTTATGAAATATTTTTCGCCGTCAAGGGTTATCCAGCCCATTTTAGAGTAACCGTATACGTTTATAACGTAATCGGCGGACTTATCCTCCTCGCGGAGCTTTTCAATCGTCGCGGTCTGTTCGGCGGAAGCATTTTCCAAAGTGTCGCGAAGTACGGTTATTTCAGTGTTTGTGACCGCAAACGTACTTCCGAACATACTGTTATTTTCAATGTATATCTCGGCAGGGTCGGCAGGGGAACTGTTTATTCCGTTAAAGCGTTCCTCAATACCCTGTTTGCCCATTTGCCAGCCAAGTTTACCGTCGGCGCGGCTGTTTATGATACAAAAAGCAGCGATATTTTCACCGCACATAATCGGGAAATAATAAGTTGTGTATTCGTCTTCATCAGGGAAAATTTCTTTCATGACAAAGGGCGCGGCAAGCTTTGCTTTTTTCGCTTCGTTTTTAGTGAGACCAATGTCGGTAAGCAAGGAACTTCTTTTGTCAAACATATCCTCGGCATATTCCACAACTTCTTTAGGTGCGGGGACTGTTTTGACAAAGATGAGGTTATCCTCCGCAAAAGCTGTTACCGCGGACATTGCGGCAACCACAGCGGTGGCAAACAGGGTACACAAGATTTTTTTCATTTTTACCATTCCTTTCAAATTTTTCGGCGTAATACTAATTCACTCCCAATGTGTAGACAAAAAATTCGGCGCAAAAATCATATACGCAAATTTTTGCTTGAATTTTTTGTACACATTTAGGTCGTGAATTAGTATAATTTGCGCTTCTGTATATAATACAATTCAAAAGTCCGAAATTTTTCATTTGCCAAAATTTTTCTTCTGTTTGCACAAAAATGTCTTGTAAGTTTGTGTAAAATCACATTATGCAAAATGTTCGGAAAAGTCTTGAAAAGTGAAAAATAATGTGCTATAATGATAATCGGGGACGGCACCCATAACAAAAAACAGCAGGACATATACTAAAAACCGAATAGTTACCTTGTGTAACAGAGTAACAAAGGGGGAGGCACCCATGGCAAAAAACGTTATTGTTACAGACGAATTTGATAACCGGATCGGTCTAACGTACCCAAAAAGGGCGCGGGGACTGATAAAACACGGTCGGGCGGAGTACGTCTCGGACGATCGTATAAGGTTGCTCAAAGGCGCTCATGCTCCGTCCGCGAATAACGATACGGAGGATTTTAAAATGAGTAATATTATTAATTTCAACGCCAGAGAGTTTAAATTTGATGAAAATTGTCCGTCAATGGACGACAATCCCGTCAACGCGGGAAGCAGAATGTTTATTTCCGATTTCAGCGGTGAGAACGCCGAGGTATTCGAGATTGGCGACTGGCACTGGACTTGGTCGCAGATAATTTGTGACAAGCAGCTTGAATCCAACACCGACTATGTGTTCCGCTTTGCGGTGCAGGGCGGCGTGAACGACACGGGGGACGGGCAGTCCCGCTTTATAGTGATTCGAGATAAGGACTACGACAACAGGTTGGAGTACCCGCTTGAAAGAAGCCGTTTCAAGCCGACTTTGAGCAAGAAAACAGTGGACGGTCTGCTGCGGGTATACGAGATACCGTTTAACAGCGGAAGCGGCAATGTGCGGTTTATTTTCAATGCTCACCATTTTGTGGAAGCCATTATGCCCGCAAAGGAGCTTGAAGCCTACGCCGAGCTGGAGGATTGGACATACGCGCAGGTATGGCAGGAAATTCAGGAGCGGCGCGGAAACGGAAATAATTTCTTCGGCAACGGAAACGGCGGTCACCTTGATTTGAGCGGCGCAGTGATAAACAGCGGCAGCATGGTCAAAAAATTCATGGACTTAGCCGAAAAGGGCAGCTACGTTAATTTAAGCGGCGCTGTACTCGGCGGCGATGACGACGATGAAAGCTGGTACGACCGAAAGGCTGCGGAGATTGACGCTAAAGCGGAAGAGTACGACAGACTGGCTGCGGAAGCCGAAAAAATTTTTACTCAAGGCGTTAAATAATTTTTAGCAGAATAAAGTCCCTCGGCTGCTGTCGGGGGACTTTTTTATTTCCGTAAAAAATTTGAAAAAATACTTGCAAAAGGGGAAAAGATGTGGTATAATAATAGTTACTTAACGGATTTATCCGAAATATAGATGTGTGGGCCCTGTGCAACAAGACCCCGTGAACCATGTCAGGCGGGAGACCGAGCAGCATTAAGCGGTGCGTGTTGTGTGCCGCAGCAAGCCTGCACGCCTATGTATCGGATTTATTTTATTTTGAGGTGATAATTCTATGCCTATGCGCAGATACGGCGGCAGGCGTGTTTTTAATTTGGCTTCCGAGATAAGCCGCTTTTTGCCGTGGCTTGCGGTCCATGTGGTTATAGGCGTTGTTTTATGCGCGTATTTCATTGCAGATGAGCACGGCGCTGAGGCTGTGGAAATTTATTACGAGCCTTTGGCTGCGGCGGCTGCGGTCTCCATGGCAGCGGCTTTGGTCTCGTGGTTGTTTTTGGGTAGGCGTGACCCCGAAAGGAACATCGAGCTTGGTGAATTTGACAGGATGATGGTTTACGGCAGGTTTGGCGGCGGCAGAAATTCCAAAAAGCTTAAAGAGTCTGTTATTGAGATGCATCTCTGCAATTTTAACTGCGCTTTGGACTCCCTGAAGGAGATAGAGGAGGAAGAAGAGGACGAGGGCAGGCTTTCCGTGGTGAACTTTTATATGGGAAGATGTTATCAGCTTATGGGGTATCCTGCCAACGGTGCAAAATATTTCAGTGAAGCTATTGACAGAGGTCTGAAGCTGAATGATACCTATCTGCTGAAAGCAAGGTGTCTTACCCAGAACGGCAGGTTTGACGAGGCGGTGGAGTGCTACAAGGTGCTGCTTGAGAGAGAATGCTATTTCGATTTTATTTATACAGATATTGGAATTGCTTACCTGAAAAAGGGAGAAAGCGAAAACGCTTTGGAGTATTTCAAGAAGTCCATTGACGAGGGAAAAAATTACTCCTTTGCGCTTGGAGGCTGTTCTCTTGCGTACTTACAGATGAAAAATCTCGAAGAGAGCAACAAGTACTACAAAAAAGCCCTTATGTGCAACATGGACGATATAAACGGATTTAAAATTTTTTACTGCAATATTGCGGAGTCCGTGGGGCTTTATGATGAGATAGACCCCAACATAAAGCGGCGTTCGGGCATTGACGCAGACGATGATGAAATTATAAGGTGAGCAGGAAAAGGAGTGAGTGAAATGTATAAGGCGCTGTACAGAAAATACCGTCCCATGACCTTTGATGACGTTGTTTCACAGCCGCATATCACCACGACTCTCCGCAATCAGCTTATGAGCGGCAAGACTGCTCATGCGTACCTTTTTACAGGTTCCCGCGGTACGGGCAAGACCACCTGCGCGAGAATTCTTGCAAAGGCTTTGAACTGTCTTGATCCCGTGGACGGCAACCCTTGTCTCGAATGTGAGATATGCCGCGACGCAGAGGAAAACGCTCTCTCCGATATTATCGAGATAGACGCCGCTTCAAATAACGGTGTGGACGACATTCGTGATCTGCGTGACGGTGCTGTGTACACAGCCGAACGGTGCAGATATAAGGTGTACATCATTGACGAGGTTCATATGCTTTCAAAGGAAGCGTTCAACGCGCTTTTGAAAATTATGGAAGAGCCGCCTCCTCACGTCAAGTTTATTCTTGCGACCACCGAGATACACAAGGTTTTGCCGACGATATTATCACGTTGTCAGCGGTATGATTTCAGACGTATCCTGCCAAAAGACATTACGGAACGTCTTTTATACGTTTCGGAAAAGGAAAATATTTCCCTTGACCGCGAGGCTGCGGAGCTTATTGCCAAGACTGCCGACGGCGGCATGAGAGACGCCCTTTCGCTTCTCGACCAGTGCATAGCGTTTTCCGAAAATGTCACTCTCGACATTGTTTCGGGCGCGGCGGGAATTGCGGGCAGAGAGCCTGTTTTCGACATTATGGAGGCTGTTGCGGACAAAAACGCGGGAAAGGCTGCGGAGGTCATTGACAGCCTTTACGGAATGTCAAAGGATATGCAGAAGCTTTGTGACGAGCTTATTTCGCAGTTCCGCAATGTTATGATAGCAAAGGCAGTACCGAACAATATAAATCTGCTGGCTTGTATGCCCAGCGAGCTGGAGCGTATCAAGGCTCTTGCGGACAGGCTGTCTTTGGACGAAATTATGCACATACTGGAAATTTTGCAGGCGGGCAACGAGCGTATTGCGCGGGTCAGCTCAAAGCGTGTGGAGATAGAGATGTGTCTGCTGAAGCTTTGTTCGCAGACGGCGGGACAGTCCGTTCAAACGTTTGCTTCGGGTACGGAGCTTACGGCAAAGCTTGATATGCTGGAGCAGAAGCTTGCGGCGGTGCAGCAAAATAGTTATAATAATATACAGCCCGTACAGAATAACAATAATTACCAAACAGCACCGCAGCATACGGCGTACTTGAAGCCTGCCGCTTCTCAAAATCAGGGCGGGGGAGATCTGTCTAAAATGAAGCCCGAGGACTTTGTGCGTGAGGAAAGATGGACGGATATTCTTGAAAAGTTTGCGGAGATATGTCCGTCGGTAAACGGTGCGCTAAGCGGTTCTTACGCCATGACAGGCGGCGGGTTTATGTTGATATATACGGAAAACAGCTTCTTTTTGCAGCTTTTGCGAAACAAGGAAAACGCGGAAAAATTGCAGGAGGCGATAAGGATAATCACGGGAAAGACCTATGCGATACGTGCGAAATGTACGGCAAAGCCTGCGGAAAGCGGCGATAAGCTGAAGGGTATTCTCGACAAGGCAAAGGAAAATAATATTCCCGTAGAATAATAAATAATGCAAAATCAGCCGCAGGGCTTGATTATAAAATGTCAGCCGCCGATGACGGTCTAATGAAATTTCACGGCGGAGAAAGGTTGAAAAAAATGAAAGCAAGATTACCACAGGGAATGGGCGGCGGCGCTCAGAATATGAACGGAATGATCAAGCAGGCTCAGAAAATGCAGGCGCAGATCACCGAATTGCAGGAGGATATTGAGAACAGAGAATTCTCCACAACTGTCGGCGGCGGCGCTGTTGAGGTAACTCTTTCGGGAAGAAAAGAGATAAAGAGCCTTACCATAAAGCCAGAGGTCGTAGACCCCGAGGACGTTGAAATGCTCCAAGACTTAATAATAAGCGCGTTCAACGACACTGTAAAGCAGATCGAGGACACAACAGAAAAGGAAATGGGCGCTATCACAGGCGGTGTTTCTTTCCCCGGTTTGTTCTAGCTCTGAACTATTTGCAGAATTTTTATGAATTATTTGCGGCATACCTTGACATACCTCGGCGTATGTTTGTGTATGCCGATTATTTTGGAGGTTGCTATTTACTATGGCTAACAGTACGGCTTTGCCCCTTGTTTTGCTTGCGGAGCATTTTGCACGGCTCCCCGGTATTGGAATGAAAAGCGCACAGAGACTTGCTTATCATGTTATGAGCATGACCGACGAGGAGGCGCAGTCCTTTGCGGACGCAATCATATGTGCACACAGTACGGTGAAGTGCTGCAAGGAATGTCAGAATTTAACGGAAAACGAGCTTTGTCCCATATGCTCTGACGATATGAGAGACCACGGAGTTATCTGCGTGGTGGAAACTCCCAAGGATATTTCCGCTTTTGAGCGCACCAATGAATACAAGGGCGTTTATCACGTCCTCCATGGACTTATTTCCCCGCTGGACGGCATTACTCCCGATAAAATCAGGCTTAAAGAGCTGCTGGCGAGAATTTCGGGTGATGATGTCAAGGAGGTCATTATGGCGACAAACCCCACGGTTGAGGGGGAGGCAACGGCGATGTATATTTCCAAGCTCTTGAAGCCGCTGGGTGTAAAGGTGACGAGGCTTGCTTTTGGTCTGCCTATTGGGGGAAGTCTTGAATTTGCCGACGAGGTAACGCTTTTCAAGGCGTTGGAAAATCGGAATGAGATTTGAAAGTTCATAAAAAGTTTATAAAAAATCTCCATAAGATTTGTCTCTAAAATACGTCTATTATTATAGAGGACTTTTTTAAGGAGAGATAACATGAAAAAATATTTATGTATGTTTATGGCAGTGTGTGCTGTCCTGCTGACCGGGTGTGATAGATCGGCGGGGAATGACCTTGTGAAAATTCCCGAAAATTTTTCGGGTGCGTTAGAAATGTACTATTATAACGGTGAAAAGACAGTCATGGGATACATTTTCGATGGTAACAGTCGGGCGGATATATTGAATTCACTTTCGGCGGTTTCGGCAAAAAGTGCGGAAAATTGGTCTCCCGAAGATGTCACGATACCTGTTTACGGGGTAAAGTTCGGCATGGGAGAAAATGCCTTTGAAGCTGCGTGGACAAACGGTTATTGGATAACACGAACGGGTGAGGCGTACAGCTTTGACTATGATTTTGCCGAGCTTTGGAGGGACTATGACCGGGAGGGTACGGACAGTACATGGTCAACAGCGGCAATTCTGCCCTGTGCATACTATCTTTTCAGAGACGAAAACGGCTGGATAGCGGATTATCTGTCTCCTGCAGGAAATCTGCCTGAAATGCCCGAAACTCTTGCTGTTGCTTCAACACTTGATGAGGACGTGTTGATGGTAGAATTTATCAACAGTGGTAAGAGGGAGTGGGGGTTCGGTGAATTTTTTGATCTTCAGGCGCAGCTTGACGGGGAATGGTATCAAGTTCCGAGGCTGCCGGGGGATTGGATTTATATTGCTCTTGCGCACTTTGTTATGCCGCAGCAGACTTTGGAGCATGAGTACGATTTAAGCTGTTACGGCGAGCTTCACGAGGGTAAGTACCGCATTGTGACGGACAGCTTTTGGGCAGAATTTTATATAGGCAATTAGAGGAAAACGTGTTTACAGTGAAAATTACCGCAAATAGGTTTTATATAAAATTGTGCATAATATGTCAATTGCAGCATATAATATTGTTGCAATTGACGAAAATGCGCAGTAAATATTGACAAGCGGTGCAAAATATGATAAACTATATAAGTCGCTTGAAGAGAATCAGCCGCATTGGGATATAGCCAAGCGGTAAGGCAGCGGACTTTGACTCCGTCATTTCGGTGGTTCGAATCCACCTATCCCAGCCAGTCAAAACGTTCGCTATGATTTATCGGCGAACTGTATTTTGGGGTGTCGCCAAGCGGTAAGGCACTTGACTCTGACTCAAGCATTTCCGGGGTTCGAATCCCTGCACCCCAGCCAGCGCGGTGTCCGCGCAGCCAAAAAGGCTCTTGTAGAGATACGAGAGCTTTTTACTTTATTATTTTCCGAAAAAATTCCTTTTTTCTATACAAACAAGGCTGAGCCTTGACCATTTCCGTTAGTTACTCTTTCGGAAAGGGCTTCTTTTTACACGGAAATGTAAAAATTATTTTCCTATACAAACATAGGGGTGTCCGCGCAGGCAGCGTTTGCTCCATATAAAAGGGGTAAACGCTTTTTTTATACTTACGACAAATTTACGACAATATAATTTGAGAAAGAAGTGTTTATTTGAAAAGATTTTTGGATATTCTTCTGCGGGCGATACTAACGGGATTTGCCATTGGAATTGGCGGAGCGGTGTATCTGTCCTGCGATAACAAATATGTAGGCTCTTTCCTGTTCGGCACGGGTCTGTTCGTGATACTATGCTTCGGCTTCAACCTTTTCACGGGCAAAGTCGGTTACGCCGTGGAAAACAAGCCTGCCTACATAATCGACCTGCTTGTCATATGGCTCGGCAATCTTATAGGTACGTCCGCTATGGGGGTAATGCTGCTGTTTACAAGGATATCCGGCATCGGTGACAGGGCAGCGGAGCTGTGCGGCGTAAAGCTTTCGGACGGCATAGCAAGCATACTTATACTGTCGTTTTTCTGCGGAATGCTTATGTTTATCGCCGCTGATGGATTTAAGAAGATAAGCAATCCGGTTGGGCAGATGCTTGCGGTATTTCTTCCTGTAATAGTTTTTATTCTCAGCGGATTTGAGCATTGCGTTGCGAATATGTTTTATTTTACTATCGGCGGGGCATGGTCCGCAAAGGCTTTCGGGTACTTGCTCCTGATGTCTCTCGGCAACGCTTTGGGCGGTATGTTTATTCCGTTTGTCAGAAAAGGCTTTATTAAATAGTATGCCGAGGATATTTTCGGCAAGGTTAAATCTGCGTTTCCGACACATAATCCCAAAGACGGTCGGCGTATTATTTCATACGCACTTATCAGGATATGTATTCACAAGCTGTACGCAGTATTATGAGTACAGATCATCAAATATAAAGCAAATAAATCCCGATCTCACAGCTTTGATGAGATCGGGATTTGTTTTATTTCCTATCAAGCTTTTTAACGTCCATAAGCTCTTTCAGAAGCTCGGGGTCTTGAAATTCCGCATTTCTTCTATTGTAGAAAACATCTGTAACATCCCACAGCACGGGGCACATTCCGCGGGTATATATCGCCTCGCAAACGCTCGAAAGATATTTTCTTATCATTTCCGGAGTCTTATTTTTCGTTGCAGTGCTGTATTCGCCGATAATTACCGGGACACCCTTGTCCACAAAATTTGTTTTCATCATATCCATATATTTGGTAAGCTCGGCAATATCGCTTTCGCTGCCCCATTCTGTCTGTGCCTTGCCCCATTCCACGTCCTTATCGATCAGTGCAAAGGTTGCAGGTGTGTAATAGTGTACAGATACCGCGCATCTTCCCGCAGGGTCGTTAGGCATTTTGAACAGCGGGTCGCAGGTAAGCTCAATATCGGTGTTGTATCCTGCTATAAGCAAATGGCGTTTGCCGTTGTTTCCGCCTGAATTTCGCACTATGTCAACAAATTTCTGATTCATATCGTTAAGTATATTATAGGACTTTTCTTTATCGCCCTGATTGCTGTAGCGGTTCCAGATATCTTCCCAGCCGCCCTCCTCGTTTAGAGACTCAAACATAAGCTTGTCGCTGTAATTTTTGAATTCCTTAGTAAGCTGTGTCCATATAATTTCATATTTTTTAAAGCATTCATCACGCTTGCTGTCGTCGGCAAAATCCGAGAACCAGCCGCCGTCCCAGTGGATATTCATAATAACATACAGATCGCTTTCCAAAGCCCAGTCAATGACCTCTTTCACCCTTGCAAGATACTCGGGAGCAATAGTGTAATCCTCCTTCATCATATTCGACCATGCCACGGGGACACGCAGTACTCCAAAGCCGCAGTCCTTGTAGCCCTTGGATCATTTCTTTTGTAACAACGGGACTTCCCCAGCCTGTTTCGTAATTTGTCACACTCGTGTTCGATATCCAGCTTCCGCAGCTTTCAAAGGTGTTTCCGAGATTTATTCCCAGACCCATTTCCTGTATGACCTCCATAGTCGTCATATCACGCATATTTTCTTTTGCCTCAACATTACAGCCGCATAAACCTGTTGCAAGGGTACATACCGAAATTGCCGCCGCCGCAAATTTTCTTATTAGTTTAAATCTTGCCATATAAACCTCTCCTTTATTTCATAAATACAAACGATCTCATTTCAAAAAGACACCTGTGTCTGAAGGACTCTCCCGACCAATCGCGGGGATATTCCGTTGTCACCTTAAAGAAAACGCTGTGTCTGCCTGTAACGGCTTTTACTCTTTCGCTGACAACACCGCCGTTTCTGCCTATTTTCAGAGTACCTATCTCCTCGCCGTTTTCTCCGTCAATCAAAATGTGCAGAGTACTGTCGCAGCCCGTTCCGATAATATCGGCGGAAAATTCCATAGTCCTGCTGCCGAAGTCGTCGCCAAAGTCAAAATATTTGTATCCCATAACGCAGTCCTCGAAAATATTTGTCAGCACGCGTTCAAAGACATTTCTTTCGGTAACGATCGCCCCGCCTTTAAGTACGCAGGCAATTTCCGCAGGGGTTATTTTGTAAGGATTGAGAGAATTCTCAAATCCCAGCGAGGTCATCTCCACGGGCGATATAGAGCCGTCGGGAAGAATTTCAATTTTTTCCACACAGCCTCGGCGGGACATTATCGTGCCATTAGTCATGCGGTGGTAGAAAATATACCATTGACCGTTGATATTCGCAATTGAGCCGTGGTCGTTTCCTCCGGGGTAATCCACGCCGTTGTCAACAATATATCCGCGATAGGTGAACGGTCCCGTTGGCTTGTCCGAGGTTGCATAAGCAAGCCTGCTGCCGCGCTTTGGTGAATAAATAAGATAGTATGTGTCCTCGACCTTTCGCGGAGAACAAGCCTCAAAAAACAAACAGTCCTCATCGGGAAAGCTTTCGTTTTTTTCAATGGGTATGACGTGTTCTATGCACGTTCCGTCAAGAATTTCGTACATATTGTCACTGTTGACTTCCGCCATAAAGGAACGCTCAAAGCCGCAGTAAATGTAAGTCCTGCCGTCGTCGTCAACAAGTACCCCGGGGTCGATGAACCAGCCGTTGCAGCATATCTCGTCGGGGATAGTGTACTTGTATTTCGACAGCAGCTTGAACGGTCCCTCAGGCTTGTCGCTGACCGCAACGCAGCCTATGGAGTTGATTATGTAGGCGTAAAGATAATATTTGCCGTCCTTTTCCACAACGTCGGGAGCGTACAAATAGTTTCTACCGTCCGTCCAGTCGGTGTCGGCTGGATAGTCCGCAGTCGCCTGTGTGCGGAAAATATCGCCGTGACAGACCCAGTTATTAAGGTCGCTTAACGGCGCGCTCCAGCATTTCAGCACATAGTCGCAAAATTTTGTTGACCCTGCATTGTCGTGAGAGCCGTACACATAGAGCCTGTCTCCAAAAACTCGCGGCTCGCCGTCAGGAATATATTCCCAAAGGGGCAGGTATGGGTTAGGCATATAAATCAATTCCCCCTTCAATGATTTTTATATAATTATACATTACAATTATAAATTATTCAAGACAATAATTGGATAATGTCTGTTTTGTGCTGAAAAATGTCTTGATAATGCTAATTGAATGTGATATAATCAAAATGATAGAGGGAGGGATCGTTACGGAAAGAAATGCTTCAGAGGTATACCTGAACTGGTTTACGAATGATTTGGATTTTCCTTTTTTTATTCAGTACGGCAAGCACGATACAGACCTTTATATCCATTTGCACTGTGACTTCAACGAGTTGGTGATCGTGACAGACGGAAGCGCGGTCCATATAGTAAACAGCGAGGAATACCCTATAAAAAAGGGAGATGTTTTTGTTGTCGGCAACGATACTGTCCACGGGTATAAGAATACGGAAAATTTCCGCATATGCAATATAATGTACCGTCATGACGAAATGTTCTCAGACTTGCCCGATATTGCCGCAAGCGCAGGATTTCAAGCGCTATTTGTGCTTGAACCGAGAATTACAAAGGAGCAGAGCTTTAAAAGCAGGCTTAGGCTCAAACATGAAAATTACAAAGCAGTAAAGTCCATGATCGACAATATGATACAGGAATACGAAAACGGCTCGGACTGCCGAAAAACCATGTTGACAGCGGGCTTTGCACAGCTTGCGGCAATGCTTTCGCGGCTTTACTGCTTCGGCGGCAGCGATGAAGAGCAGGATATTATAAATATTGCAAAGGCTGTTTCCTATATGGAAAATAATTTTGAGGGGAGTGTTTCCGTTGCCGAGCTTGCGGAGCTTTCTCATTATTCGGAGAGGCATTTTATGCGTATTTTCAAAAAAGCATATAATTGCTCTCCGATAGAATATGTAATAAATCTGCGTATGAACCGAGCCTGCGCGCTTTTGAAAGGCTCTGATCTTACAATATCCGAAACGGCGGAAAGGTGCGGCTTTGACGATGTAAATTATTTCAGCAGGATATTTAAAAGGCGGATCGGTATTTCACCCTCGAAATACAGAAAAATGGGTCAATAAAGCCAATGTCGGCAGGGCGGGAGGGACGTCTGCTGCAAAATTGGTACAAACATTTTTAACGCTGCTGCAATGCAGCGTTAAATAAAAAATTAATTTATACTAAAAAAGTATGGTTTTACCGTGCTTTGAAATGTAAAGGTACATTCTTCCGTGTAAATATGCACAAATTTTATTCCGTATTTTTTACAATAATCTGCTTGACAAAAACGTTTTAATACTATATACTTGTATATAGTCAATACGAAAATACAATATGTTGTGGTCTATGAGATACGGAGGAATTTAACATGATTACACAGATAAGAAAAAGAGACGGCAGAACAGTTACCTTTAACATTGAAAAAATTGCCCAGGCTATATATAAAGCTGCCCAGTCCGTGGGAGGAAGCGATTATAATACATCTTTGGAGCTTGCGGATAAGGTTTGCGACGCTGTTGAGGATAAGTACGGCAAGTGCGTCCCCACGGTTGAGCAGGTACAGGATATGGTGGAAAAGGTTCTCGTTGAGGACGGTCACGCCAAGACTGCAAAGTCCTATATATTGTACCGTTCCGACAGGACTCGCGCCCGTGAGATGAATACAAAGCTCATGAAGGTCTACGAGGACTTGACCTTCAAGGCTGCCAAGGACAGCGACATAAAGCGTGAGAATGCAAACATCAACGCTGACACAGCTATGGGTACAATGCTTAAATACGGCTCGGAGGGCGCAAAGCAGTTCTATGAGATGTACGTCCTCGACCCAAGGCACGCAAAGGCGCATAACAAGGGCGATATACATATCCACGATCTTGACTATCTTACCCTTACGACAACCTGCTGCCAGATAGATCTGATAAAGCTTTTTAAGAACGGCTTTTCAACAGGTCACGGCTTCCTCCGTGAACCTAACGATATAGGCAGCTACTCTGCTTTGGCGTGTATCGCTATCCAGTCCAATCAGAACGATCAGCACGGCGGACAGAGCGTCCCCAATTTTGAGTACGCTATGGCTGACGGCGTTAAAAAGACTTACCGTAAAAAATATGTGTACAACATCGCAAGATGTCTTGAAATGATCGCAAAGCTTGACAATGGTCAGGAGATAAGCGATACCATTGCTGACGAGATTTACAATGAAAAGGGAATTTATCCGATTCTCGGCAATGACAACGGCTACAAGGAGATCGAGTTTGAAAAGCTTTGCAGATATGTTGACCCCGACACGGCAAAGCGCGTTCAGGACTTTACTGCAAAGAATACAATGAAAGAGACCGACCGCTCCACATATCAGGCTATGGAGGCTCTTATCCACAACCTCAATACAATGAACAGCCGTGCGGGCGCGCAGGTTCCATTCAGCTCTATAAACTACGGTCTGGACACAACTCTTGAGGGCAGAATGGTCATCAAGAACGTGCTTCTCGCTCACGAGGCGGGTCTCGGAAACGGAGAGACGCCGATTTTCCCAATACATATTTTCAAGATAAAAGAGGGTATCAACTATAATCCCGAAGACCCCAACTACGACCTGTTCAAGCTTGCCTGCCGCGTTTCGGCAAAGAGACTGTTCCCCAACTTCTCGTTTATCGACGCGCCATATAATCTTAAATATTACAAGCCGGGGGATTACAATACAGAGGTCGCATACATGGGCTGCCGTACAAGAGTTATCGGCAACGCGTTCGACCCCTCAAACGAGATAGTTACAGGCAGGGGAAACCTTAGCTTTACTTCGGTAAATCTCCCCAGACTTGCAATAAATGCAAATCACAACGTGGGCGCATTTTTTGAAAGTCTCGAAGAGCTTATGGACTTAGTCTGCGAACAGCTTATGGCTCGTTATAAAATTCAGGCGCAGAAGAGAGTGAAGAACTTCCCGTTCCTTATGGGTCAGGGCATTTGGATAGACTCCGACAAGCTTGGTCCCAACGATACTGTTGGCGAAGTCTTGAAGCAGGGTACGCTTTCTATGGGATTTATAGGACTTGCGGAGTGCTTAAAGGCTCTTGTGGGCAAGCACCACGGCGAAGACGAAGAAGCAAGAAAGCTTGGCTATGAAATTGTATCCCGTATGAGAGAAAGAATGGACGAGGAAACTAAGCGTACAGGCATGAATTATACATTGCTGGCAACTCCGGCAGAGGGACTTTCCGGCAGATTTATCCGTATGGACAAGAAGCTTTTCGGAGAGCTTGAGGGAATTACAGATAAGGAATATTACACCAATTCTTTCCATGTACCTGTTTACTATCCTATAAGCGCATTTGAAAAGATAAAGATAGAAGCTCCCTACCATGAGCTTACCAATGCGGGACATATCAGCTATGTGGAGCTTGACGGCGACCCCATGAACAATCTTTCCGCATTTGAGAAGATAGTCCGCTGCATGAAAGAGTCCGGTATAGGCTACGGCTCTATCAACCACCCTGTTGACCGTGACCCTGTTTGCGGATACACGGGAATAATCGGCGATACCTGCCCCTGCTGCGGACGTCACGAGGGAGACGACGGCATAGGCTTCGAGCGTATCAGAAGAATTACAGGATATCTTGTAGGTACTCTCGACCGCTTTAACGACGCAAAGCTTGCAGAGGTAAGGGACAGAGTTAAGCATAACGTGAACTGATATGCCGGCGAGACCTTTTAAATAAAAATTGGCGGAGGGAAGTATATGAGCAGCAAGCAAAACAACTCAGACCGTTTTTCAGGTTTTGCAGACGTTTATGAAAACGCCCGCCCGAAAGTGCCCAAATATCCTATTGATGTTATTTGCCGTTATTTGGGCGGAAATCCGCAGCTTGTTGTTGATATGGGGTGCGGAACGGGTCTTTCCTCCGAAATTTGGCAGGAAGTCAGCAGCAAGATAATAGGTATCGAGCCAAACGATGAAATGCGCGGTATTGCTGAAAAAAAGGCAAATTCAAAAATGAGCTTTATAAAGGCTTTTTCGGACAGCACGGGGCTTGATGACTGTTGCGCCGACGCGGTAGTGTGTTCTCAATCCTTTCATTGGATGGAACCAACATCCACTCTGAAAGAAGTCAACCGAATTCTGAAAGACCGCGGCGTATTTGCTGCTATAGACTGTGATTGGCCTCCCGTGGCAAAATGGGAAGCTGAAAAGGCGTATATGCAGCTTTACGGCAAGGTGCTTGAAATCGAAAGCCAAGTCCCCGACATTAAGGACAGCTTTATTCGTTATTCCAAGGACAAGCATTTGGAAAATATAAAACAAAGCGGATATTTTACATATGTCCGTGAGATACTGTTCAGCAGTACGGAAGAATGTACAAAGGAACGCTTTTGCAATATTATTTTAAGTCAGGGAAGTACTCAGGCTATTCTGAAAAAATATCCAGAGCTTATAAAAAAAGAGCTTGACGTATTTTACGAGGCTATAAATTCCTGTTTTGACAAGGAGCCTTTTGACATTGAATTTTGTTACAGAATGAGAATTGGTATAAAATAATTTAAACAGTGCGTTAAATCTGTATTTGTATGGCGGGAGCAGCTTGAATTGGCATACTCCCGTCTTTTTTAATTATTTGTCCTGAAGCAAGGTTCATTTATTTTCAATAATGATAACAGCGTTTCTGTTAAGCTCTTCAAACCTTTTTTCAAACGTCCTCATGTCATAGGAGACCTGCCCTCGCAGCGGGTCGTTGACGTACACAAGGTTTTCTCTCATGTCGTATCCCGTAAGCAGTATACAGTGTTCGCCGCCGAACCACGAAACGGTTTCTCCCGTTTCTTCGTCCGTCCATGATACATAGTCCCGAATAATTTCACCCATGTTTATGCTGCCCCATACGACCACCGGATTTCCGTACTTGACGGCAGAGTAGAGCATTTCGGGAGAGTGCCCCGTTACGTTCACTACCTGCCATTTATTTTCGGTATCATAATCGCTTAAAAATTTTTCGGCAGTTTCCGCAATTACCGCGGCAGTACAGCCGTAAGCCTGTCTGCTTCTGGGGTCTCCCACAAAAACCTTGTTGAAATCGGCTTTTCGGTACTCTCCCTTTGGCAGATATTCGTCCGCGAGAGTAAGCTTGTCAATATCAAATCCGATATAATTCAGAAGCATAGTCAGGGAGGTTATCTCGCACCCTGTAGGCAATTCGGGATTTTGCAGAACAGGCGCGGCATCTATGTAAGCGGAAGCACCTATATCGGCGTGTACAACAGGTACTCGGAGAGTGCAGGAAATATCGTCGGGGTTATTTTTGTCTCTGACAGCAGCATAGTAAATACCCTCACCGAGAGAGGAAAAGCTTACCGTTTCACCTGAAAAGTCTTTGCTTGTTTTCCAATCGTCAATAGTAGCTTCGTATTCCGTACCGTCAATAAAATTTTCTATGCGGACGGTTATTTCACCGTCCGCAATAATTTTTTCCGCGCCGCTGACAGCAGTTACCGCAATAGGGTAGGGACGTGATAAGCTGTCCGCATATATCGTGTAAATGTCGGTAATTGTTTCTTGCTTGTCTCTTTCCATAAAGCAGAACGAGAAGCTGCCCTCCGAAAGCCTGTTCAAAGAAGCCGTGGAATTTCGTGCCCTGTGAAAGGAACTGCCAAGGTCTGTGCTGTATAAATACGGACTTTCGTTGTCGATGCTCAATTCGATCTTTCCGTTGCTTTTTCCGTTGGAGCAGGGCGTTACTTGAAATGAGAAAGATATGCCGCTTCTGTCTGAAAAAATTATTTTTTCATTCGGCGGATTATCGTTTGTACCTCCGCAGCAAGCGCACTCAAACGCCAACGTCGTCAGAATAAATACAAATAAAAAAGCTGTAATTTTTATTTTTATTTTGATCACATCATTTCTTTATTACATTTCCATGACAAAAACAGCCGCAGGATAGTTTCCTGCGGCTGAAAATTTTTATTATTAAACCACAGCTTTTCTTGCGGCAGCTCCGGGGACAGTTTTCTTTATAATATCCGCTCCGATATCTCTAAGCTTTTCCTCAAAGTTTTCATAGCCGCGCTCAATGTGGTAAATATCTTCTATTTCAGTAACTCCTCTTGCGGCGAGTCCCGCAATAACAAGAGCCGCTCCGGCTCTTAGGTCGGGAGCTGTAACGGGCGCTCCCATAAGCTGTCCAACGCCCTCTATAACTGCGACCTTGCCGTCCACGGAAATATCCGCGCCCATTCGCCGCAGTTCGTTCACATATCTGAATCTGTTGTCAAAAATCCCGTCAGTAACAATACTCGTTCCCTCCGCAAGGCAAAGCAGGGTTGAAATCTGCGGCTGCATATCCGTTGGGAATCCCGGGTGAGGCATTGTCTTTACGCTTGTCTTTACAAGAGGACCGTCCACCGATATTCTTACGCTCTCGTCAAATTCCTCAACGTTTACCCCTATTTTCGCAAGCTTCGCGGTAATGCTTTCCAGGTGCTTCGGAATAACGTTCTTTATCAGCACATTTCCTCTCGTTGCCGCAGCTGCGACCATGAAAGTGCCGGCTTCAATTTGGTCTGGGATTATAGCGTAGGTAGCGCCCTTGAGACGTTTTACGCCTTTTATTTTTATAACGTCCGTACCCGCGCCCATAATATCCGCTCCCATTGAGTTGAGGAAATTGGCGAGGTCTACTATGTGAGGCTCCTTGGCAGCATTTTCAATGACTGTCATGCCGGTTGCTTTTACCGCCGCAAGCATAGCGTTGATCGTTGCGCCTACAGTTACCATGTCAAAGTATATTTGCGTACCGTAAAGATCCTCGGACTGTATGTCAACCATGCCGCGGTCAATAGTACAGGTCGCACCCAAAGCGGCAAAGGCTTTAAGATGCTGGTCAATAGGTCTGTCCCCCAAATCGCAGCCGCCGGGCATAGAAACACGGGCGCGCTTGAACTTGCCGAGAAGCGTACCCAAAAAATAATATGAGGCTCGCATATGCTTAGCCATTTCGTAGGGGACTATAGGGTCAGTAATTCCGGTTGCGTCAATTCTTACTGTATGCTTGTCAAGGAAAATAACGCTTGCGCCCATTTCGTAGAGGATACGCAGGCTTATAGAAACATCGCTGATGTTAGGTACGTTTTCAAGTATGCAGGGTTCGTCCGAAAGGATAACGGCAGGGATGATCGCCACAACCGCATTTTTTGCGCCGCTGATCTCAACTTCCCCATGAAGCTTGCGGCCGCCTTTTATAATAAACTTTTCCAAAGTATATTCTCTCCCAAATCGGCGTGATCCGCCGATAAAATTATTGCAGAGCAAACGGATATCGGTAAACTATTTTAAACAGAGTAAAAATACATACGATTTTTCACAGTATTACTATTATACCATATTTCGGAGCAAAATAAAAGCCCTTTCGGATAATTTTTATTACATTTTTTTGGCTGGCAGGCAAGTTATTTTCGTGATATTGCACAAAGCAGAAGAATGTCCTGCGGCAAGAGTTACCGCTATGCAGTATAACGACAATATTTTCTTTGCTTAAGCGCCTCAATGGAGATATGCATTTTGAGTAAATTTTAATAAAAAGCAAGCGTGGGAAAGGCTGAGCCTTTACCCTTTTAGACTTACTTTGTCAATAAGGGTAAAATACTCCCATGGGTAACAATACTTCTGTACCGTTACCTGCCAAAAAGGCTGAGCCTTTACCCTTTTAGGCGTAATGTGCCAATAAGGGTAAAATGCTCCCATGGGTAACAATACTTCTGTATCGTTACCTGCCTAAAAGGCTGAGCCTTTACCCTTTTAGGCTTACATTGCCTGTAAGGGTAAAATGCTCCCATGGGTAACAATACTTCCATATCGCTACCTGCCTAATTTTCCCACGCTTGTGTTTTTATAGTTTTATCCACACAAAATCGTCTTTTACGCTGTTTGCGGAAACCGTAGACAACGACACGCCGCCGGCGGCTCCAAATTCAGCGGCAATCTCCTTTATTACCGTGCCGAGGTTTTTATCCATCGGGAGGTTTTGATAAACCTTCGCCTCATAATCGTTCAGCATTTTCTTTATATGGTCTGAATTAACGGTCGAATCGAGCATTGCTTCTCTTGTATCGATCCCCGCTAAATGATATCGGTCTTTGAACACCCAATTAACACAGTCACTGGCAAAACCGCCCACGCCGCAGAGATCCATTTCGTTTATCATCTTATAGAGGTCACGAAATGTCAGTTCCCCCGCGGGAGGATATTTTTCCCTTATGGCAGCGCGTATCTTTTCATCGCTCATATCGCCGTACAAAGCTTCCCTGCGGAGCTGCCGAAGCTGCTGGGAATTTTCGGGGTATTTCTCGCTTAGTCCGCAAGCCTTGGTCACAAAACTGTTAAATTTCTCCCAAATCCCCATATAAGGGTCTTCCTGCATCGGCGCAACATAGTTTATTGCGCTCACATCAAGAAAATTTTCACCATAGCAATGTTTGAAAAACTCGTAGATCTCAAGATACTTTTCCTCGTTCGTCATTCCCTCAAGGTTGAGCTTTGTGGTATAGTAATCGTCCTGATAGGTAAAATCGAAACAGGAACTTTTATACCGCATACCGAGGTTTACGTAACGGTCGTTCTCCGCGTCGCCAACTGAACAGCTTGTATAACCCTCATTCCCTGTATAATATTTATATCTGGGGAACTCGAACACAGCCATTTGTGCGTCATACTTTTGACCGTTTACTTCAATTTCAAAGGTTTCGCCTTCGGTTATACCGCCTTTTTTATTGCCCGCGGAATTTTCCTCCCCGGGAAAAACGTCTGTACCTTTGATGTACTCCATAACCTCCTCTTTGCTTGAAAAATAACCTTGTTCTACCAAATAATCGGCAAAGTCTACTACAACAGCATCTTTCGGTATGTTCTCGTGCTTGATCAGGTTAGGGTCTATGCTGACGGTTTTTTTTGTTTTGTTGGCATTGCTTCCGTAATAAGTGTTTGTGTTGATATTTGTATTGCAGGTCATAATTTATTCACCTTTCTTAAATAATTAAAAAAATCAAAATACTGTTGGCGCAATATTTTGGTGTGATATGACCCTCTGTAAATTATTGTTACATTTATTATACAGTATTTTCAGTATTTTGTCAAGCTGTGTGGTAAATAAATTACCCTTGAAAACAATCATCTGAAAAACAGCTTGCTGCCCTTGTAGCGTACCGTAAAATAAATTACCCTTACAAGCCGTATAAAAGCCGAAACGACAAACACGCCCATTGCTATAGACCCCGCTATCCCCACCGCGTTTGCAAACTGGGGGAGAAAGGCGTTTACGTCGCCTCCCACAAGGGTTATCATGGTGTTGTACATATATCCTCCCGGAACAAGAGGAATGACACCGATAACAAGATACATATTAACGGGGACGTGCAGCCGCCTCGCCATAAGCTCGGAGTACACCGAAACCGCCGCCGCCGAGAAAAAATAACAGAGCATTTCGCTTGTGCCGCTCAATTCGTAAGAAATAAAAATAAGCTGGGTAATAGTCCCGCCTATGGCAGCGGTTATCATGTGTCTGAGCTTTATGTTGAACTGGACTCCGAATGCCGCCGAGGCAATAAGACTATAAAAGCATGGCAGAATAATTTGTTCGGGTATATTTAAATTTTCCATAGCAGCCTCCTAAATCAAAGTAAACAGCGCGATAGCGGAAGCCGCTCCCACCGCCATTCCCACGGCTGTAAGCAGGGCTTCTATAAGCGTGTACATTCCGGCAAGAAAGTCCCCCGCAATAAAATCGCGCATACAGTTTGTGAGGATTATCCCGGGGACAAGGTTCATGGACGCGCCTATGATTACCTTATCGAAGCCGTCGGTCAGTCCGCAGCGCGAGACGATAACTGCAATCGCCGATATGACAAAGGAGCATACCACGCTTTGAAAAAATACGCTTGGCTTTACCTTTTCAACAAGGCGGGAGAGATAGAAAATCAGCACGGAAATAAGTCCCGCGAAAAGCGCGTCGGGAGCGTACCCGCCGAAAAAAAGGGCAAAGGTCGCGCCAACGACCCCGAAGCTGAGAGCGCGGACGGGAGAGCCATATATCCTGCGGGACTTTATTTCCTCCAAATGCCGCATTATCACAGCCAACCCGGGCTTTTCAGTGCAGACGAACCGCGAAAGATTATTAAGCTTGTCCACCCTGTCAAGATTTGTTACACGGTTCGTTATCCGCTTTGTCTGGGTCAGGGGCAGATTATCTCCCTCGTTTACGGTTATGATGAGGCTTGTGGGAATTGCAAAAACCTCAACGCTTTTGCCGTCCCCCATAAAGCCGTAAGCCTCGGCAATACGGTTGATACTGTCCTCAACACGATAAATTTCCGCGCCGTATTCGATAAGCATACTTCCAATGCTTGATGTGATCTTCAAAATTTCTTTTGCAGTCATAAAATAAATCCTCCGTCCACCGAAAGCACCTGTCCCGTGATAAAGGACGCCTTTTCAGAAGCTAAAAACAATATCGCTTCCGCAACGTCCTGCGGTGTGCCTATCCTGTTTAGCGGCGTTTCCTCCTTAAGCTCGGAAATAATGTCGGGGGAAAGGTGTCCGTTCATATCGGTGCCGATAACTCCTGGAGCAACGCAGTTCACGGTTATGCCGGAAAGTCCGACCTCCTTGGCAAGAGCCTTTGTAAAGCCTATCAGCGCCGCCTTTGAGGCAGAATAGTGCACTTCGCAGGAAGCCCCCGAAATGCCCCACATTGAGGAAATATTTATTATCCTGCCGCATTTTTCGTGTATCATATGGGGCAGCACAGCCTGCGTGCAGTTGTAAGTTCCCTTGACATTCACAGCGAACATCATGTCCCACATTTCCTCGGTGATGTCGGTAAAAAGAGACTGTTCGGCAATGCCCGCATTGTTTACAAGTACGCTTACATTCCCCATAGTTTTTTCAATTTCGGCAGCCATGCAGTCCACCGCTTTTTTGTCGGCAACGTCCGCCTTGAAGCAGCAAGCCCGCACCGAATAGCTTTCAAGCTCTTTGCAAAGTGCGGCGGCGGATTCATCGGACTTGTTATAATTAACCGCAACGTCGTATCCTGCCTTTGCGAATGCGACCGCAGCCGCCCTGCCTATGCCCCGCGACGAGCCTGTTATCAAAACTGTTTTTTTCATGGCAAAAGCCCCTTTCATATGATTATAGTATACCATAAACCCTTTATTATGTCAATTTTTTACTTATCTGCATTTTCTGCATTTGAGGTTTGAGCATTGCTCTGCCCCGAAAATTTTCCGCAAAATTTATGCACACAAGATATTTTTGCCGCGATTACCCAAAATGACAAAATATAACAGCACAACAGTTGTAAAATATACTCATCAAATTCAATAGGAAGTGAAAAAATGCCTGTAATTATTGAAACGTCGGAGGATACCGTTACCGCCCGCCTGTCGGGAGAGATAGACCATCATAATGCCAAGGATATACGTTCGGATATCGACCTGGCAATTGACAGATACCGTCCCAAAAAGCTTATTCTTGACTTTGACGGCGTTACCTTTATGGACAGCTCGGGGATAGGTCTTGTTATGGGACGGTACAAGGCTGTAAAGCAGTACAGCGGTGTTGTGATAATCGAAAATACGGGAAGTCAGATAAAAAAGGTCATGCGTCTTGCGGGTCTGGACAGGCTTGCCGTTATTAAATAACAGCCGTTGCCGATAACCGCTCAAAATCTCGGACAAAAATCTTTTATCCGGGATCGGCATGACATAAAAGCAAAGGCAATACAGCATGATGAAATATACGGCTGTGCGTTACGAACACGGTCGCTGCGAGGTATTGCCTGAAACGGAAAGGAATGTTTAACTTGAAAGTTATCAATGAAATAAAATGCAGTTTCCCTGCGAACAGCCGAAACGAGGGCTTGGCGCGTTCGCTGGTGTCCGCATTTTCGGCGCAGCTTGACCCTACCGCAGGCGAGATAGGTGAAATAAAGACCGCCGTTTCCGAGGCGGTCACAAATTGTATCGTTCATGGTTACCGCGGCTGTGCAAACGGAAATATCGAGCTTGTGGGACGTATTCTTGAGGATAATGTGCTGTACATAAAAATTCGGGACAAGGGCTGCGGCATTGCGGATGTAAAGCAAGCAATGGAGCCTCTTTACACCTCCGCTCCCGAGGAGGAACGCGCGGGGCTGGGCTTTGCTGTAATGGAAAGCTTTATGGACAGGGTATCGGTAAAAAGCTCTCTCAACAAAGGCACAAGCGTTATCATGACAAGAAAGATCCCGCCCGCTTCCGAACGTCAGGAATAGTATGAGCAGGAACGTACATAAAAAAACGGAAAGGACTGCCTGCTGTGAATGTACTTAAAAACGGAGCAAGCCTTGCGGAGGATAATCTTGGTCTTGTACATCTTTGTGCAAACCGTTTCAGGGGTCGGGGAATAGAATACGACGATCTCTACGGCGCGGGCTGCGTTGGACTTGTAAAAGCAGCCTCCGCATTTGACACGGAACGCGGGGTGAAATTTTCAACATATGCCGTACCCGTTATACTTGGAGAGATAAAACGGCTTTTCCGCGACGGCGGAATGATAAAGGTCAGCCGTTCTGTACGCGAGCTTGGAATGAAGCTTACAAGAATTCGCGAACAGTTTACCCTCCTGCACGGACGAGAGCCAACGGTAAGCGAGCTTGCGGAGCTGGCAAATTCCGATCCCGAGGACGTTGCCGAGGCTCTTGAAGTAAATTTGCCTCCAATTTCGCTGACGTGCAGCTCCGAGGACGACGAAGGGGCGCAGATCGACGTTGCCGAGCCCGCTCCCGATTCCGACCTTGTGGATATCATTTCACTCCGTCAGGCTCTGTCAGCTCTTGACGAGGAGGACAGGCAGCTTTTATACCTGCGCTATTTTAAGGACATGACCCAGACAGGAACTGCTGAAGCTTTGGGAATGACCCAGGTTCAGGTCTCACGCCGCGAGAAAAAACTGCTTATGAAGCTGCGGGGAGACCTTCTTGAATAACGCTCTTGACGGCAAAAGCAAGTACGGTAAAAAAGTAACTATCATTAGGGGCTGCGTGAAAACCGCGCAGCCTTTTTGCCGCCGATACTCTTATTAATGCGGTCACAGCACGTTTTTCGGGAACCCTTTAATGTCCCCGATCTAAGGTGAAAATTTCAATTTTGTCGAAAAAGGTTCAGTGAATACTGGACTTTTTTTCATTATTGTGGTATAATAAATAACAGTCGTTTTTTGAGAGTAAATTTTCTTGCTCATATGGCAGGAATTTACATAAAATGTAAAATTACAAAGGAGTAATGAATTATGAAAAAACTTTTAGCGGCGGTTACCGCAATACTTATGATGTCGGCGCTTACAGCCTGCGGAAATGACGGAGGCACGGCGGAGGTTATGGACGAGACAACCTCCGCGGCGGTACAAAGCGAAGCTCCGGCCGAAACACAGGAGGAGACCGAAGCCGAGACTGATACCGAGACAGAGGCAGAGTCCGAAACAGAAACGGAGGAAGCCTCCGACAATTCGGATATTTATGCAGGCAACGGCTATACCGTTAATGTAGACAGCGAGAAGTGGGTGGACGCTTCCGAGTACATTAAGATGATAAGCGAATATGCCGAGGAAAACGGTTTGAGCGAAAACCTCACAGCCGAGGAAATTCAGGGCATGAACGACGGAATGTTCTATCATACAAGCAATGACGGCACTAATTTCAACATTGTCAGCAACCCTATAGGAAATACTGACGGAGTAAAAATTGCCGACGCTGCCGACGAGCTTAAAGCGCAGTACGAAGCCATGGGCATAAACTGGGTCTCTCATGAGGTTGTGGAGATAAACGGTATTGAATGGCTGAAGATCGACGTTACCTCAAATATGCAGGGCACGGATATGAAAATGCTCCAGTGCATGGCTCTTTCCGACGGTAATCAGTACGTTATTACCTATACCGCCGATACAGATAAATACGACAGCGCTATATCCGATTTTGAGGATGTGCTGAATAGCTTTAAGCTGTCAAAATAAATTCACAAGGAGAGTGTGCTTCCATGATACCGACTATTGAGACGGAGCGGCTGATACTCCGTCCGCTGACTGCCAACGACGCGGAGGCGGTCTTTGCGTGGACGGGAGACGAGAGGGTCACAAAGTATATGAACTACAGTACATATTCCTCTGTTGAACAGGTTCGCGAATGGCTAGAAACCGTCAGCAGCATTTGGGGCTTTGTAAGGAAGTCGGACGGTCTGCTTATGGGCAGCGGGGACATACACCTCTGCAAGTCGCCCGATGAAGCGGCTGACGGCTTTTGGGAATTCGGCTACTGTTTCCGTTTCGACTGCTGGAACAAAGGCTACTGTACCGAAGCGACCAAGGCCATGATAAAGTACGCCTACGAGCAGGGTGCAAGAAGATTTATGGCACAGCACGCCGTCCAAAATCCCGCCTCGGGCAGGGTAATGGAAAAATGCGGCTTGACCTTTTCGGGGTACGGTTCGTATCAAAAAATCGACGGGAGCTGCGAGTTTAAATCCAAGGTATACAGGGCGGTTTTTGAGGAATTGCCGTATTAGAGACAAGAAATTCAGAGGCAAGAAGCAGGAAAGGAGAATGTACTGTGAAAAAATTTTTATGCATGTTCCTTGCTATGGTCACAACGACGCTGACGGGGTGCGGCGAGAAAGAGATCTACAGCGGCAGCGGCTGGAAAATAAGCTACGACCCCAACGTGTGGAAAGTCAACTTTGAAGAATCCGAAGATGACAGCAACACGGTGTCATTCTGTCACACTAAGCTTGATGAAGCAAGCTTTGCGGTTGAATATTACTACTATAATTTCGGCGTGGCGGACGAAAGTGATATTACTACACAAGAGCGTCTTGAAATGACAAGGGAAAGCTGCGAAAGCAACGGTTGGGAATGGAGCGGAGAGATCATTGAAATAGACGGCGTTGAATGGGGCAGAGAAGAATTTCAGTATGAAGATATTAAATCCGCCGTTTATTTTCATTATGACAACAGTTCTCCGTGGTATGCTTGCAGCTTGTCGTTTGTTGCCGAACCTAACGTATATGATAAAGGTTTGAAGGATTTTGAAGAAATTTTTGACAGCTTTGAATTTACCGAATAATTTTTGAAAGGATTGATAATATGAAAATTCTGGTAGTAGGCGGCGGAGGACGCGAACACGCCATTATCATGAAGCTTGCGGAAAGCAAGCGCGCCCCGAAGCTTTACTGCACCCCTGGAAACGGCGGTATTTCCCGCTATGCGGAGTGCTTTGACGTAAGCGCGACGGACATTGACGGCGTTGTTGCTCTCGCAAAAAAGCTTGCGGTGGATATGGTTGTGGTAGCTCCCGACGATCCGTTGGTGCTGGGCATGGTGGACGCTCTTAACGCGGAGGGTATCATGACTTTCGGTCCCGAACAAGGCGGCTGCTATTATCGAGGGCAGCAAGGTTTTCTCAAAGGACTTGATGAAAAAGTACGGCATACCTACCGCGGCTTACGAGGTCTTTACCGAGGCGGACAAGGCGATAGCTTACATCAAGGAGCAGAATTCCTACCCCACGGTGGTAAAGGCGGACGGTCTTGCTCTCGGCAAGGGCGTTATAATCGCACAGAACGAGCAGGAGGCTGTTGACGCGGTACACTCCATTATGGAGGACAAGATTTTCGGCGAAAGCGGTTCAAAGCTTGTGGTTGAGGAATTTTTGACGGGTCCCGAAATTTCTGTGCTTTCATTTACGGACGGAAATGTGGTAGTCCCCATGATATCCTCAATGGATCACAAGCGCGCGCTGGACGGCGATCAGGGTCTCAACACGGGCGGCATGGGTACTATTGCTCCCAATCCATTCTATACCGAGGACGTAGCAAAGGAGTGCATGGAAAATATCTTCCTGCCAACGATAAAAGCTATGAAAGCCGAGGGCAGGACGTTCAAGGGCTGTCTGTACTTCGGATTAATGGCTACCCCCAAGGGCGTTAAGGTTATCGAGTACAACTGCCGTTTCGGCGATCCCGAAACACAGGTTGTACTGCCGCTTCTCGATACCGACCTTGCGGACATTTTCGAGGCGGTTTATAACGGTACTCTTGCGGATATTGACATAAAGTGGAAGAATGAGTGCTGTTCCTGCGTAGTAATGGCAAGCGGCGGGTACCCCAAAAGCTACCCCAAGGGGCTGGAAATGCAGGGAATGGACGAAAACGGTCAGGTAGACGGCGTATTCGTTTACCATGCAGGAACAAAGTACGCTGACGGTAAATTCTATACCAACGGCGGACGAGTTCTCGGCGTTACCGCAACGGGGGAGACTCTTCAAGCAGCTTTGGATAAATCCTACGCGGCGGTAAAGAAAATTAATTTTGAGAACGCGCATTACCGCACAGATATCGGTAAGCGTGCATTAAGCAGATAAACATATTATCAATAAATAAAAATTGCCGACGGCTCTTTCCACCGTCGGCAATTTGTTTATTTTAATTCGTAAACTGTACCGTTTATTTCTATTGCTTCTATGTCGTCAACGTTTACAAATATTTTATTGTCGTTTTCGTCCCAATAAGTTATGCCATAGCTGCACTTGTAAATATTGCCAACAGGTCTTAACGAGCCGCCGTCAAAGCCTGCACGTATACGTTCGTTACTTTTGAGTATAACGTATACCTTGTTATTGCCGAAGAAATCCATGATATAGTCAATGTTATTGTCATACTCGGTCATTTCGTATTCAAAATCAATGCTTCCGCCCGTTGAGCCGGCTTCTATATAAGTTGGCACTGCTGTTATTTCACAGTATATAACCGAGGTGTCGAGCCTATTGAATACGTTTTGCTTCAATATGAAGTTATCTTTGGGAGCGCTTAACGATTTGACCTCTGCGGATTTATCGCTTGCCGTATACTTAAATGAAAATTCCCACTCTAAATCAAGGGCTATAACGCCGCTGTCGTCAACCTCTGCGGGAATAATATGTTCACCTGTAATGCCGCCGTTTTCGTCTCTTTGTGCATAACCGGAAAAATTATAAGTATTCCACTTGATATACTCTACATTATTTTCATTTTTAAAATCCCGAAATGCACGGTTGGGATAAAAGTTTTCACCCTCTACGGTAATTTTTTTGCCGTTCAAAGTAGTTTCGTCGGCTTCAAATTCCTCATACAGTTCGATATTGCCCGCTTCATTAATATGATAATTCCAACTGCCTCGATGTCCTGTCATAAAAACATCTCGGTCGCTCCAAAGACATTCTAAAAGTCTTTCATCAGACGAAACAGAATTTACAAAATGGTCGGCAACAGGTTCACCGTCAACGCGGAGAATTTCCGCAATTACAATAACTCTTTTATCCGAACCTGTTATGCCCTTTATCTCTATCTTGTAATCGCTGTCGCTGACTTTATATTTAAAATTCTTTACAGTACCAACGAGAGAATTTGCAAGCTCGCTGTCCTTTACGACAATATAATCGCCGAAAACCGCTTCAAAGTCGATAAGCCCTGTCACAGCCGCAGCGGTAATTCCGCATATCAGAACCGCGAAAACAGCCGCAGCCGTACCGAAAATGCGCTTGCCCGAAAATCTCCGCCGCTTAGCGCTTTTCGTCTCGGCGGGGACGTTCCTCACATCAAGCACACGGTTCACAAGCTCCTCCGAGGGCTTGACGTTTTCAAATGCCTTTTGGAAAATCTCTTTATTCATTCTCAAATACCTCCAGTTCTTTTTTAAGCTTTTCTCTTGCGCGTTTAAGCCGTGTGCGGACGGTCGCCTCGTTCATTTTCAAAGCCGCCCCTATCTCGGCGCAGGACATCTCCTCATAATAGTACATCTCCACAACGGGACGGTATTTTTCGGGCAGGGCTTTTACAGCCGCTATCACCGCCTCGGCTGTTTCCGTTTCCTCTGAATACCTTGTTTCCGCAATATCCTCCGTAAGCTCCGTCCTTTTTCGAAACCATGCCGAACGTCTGATAAGCTTGCAGCAGTTCAGCGTAACTCTTATTAGCCAAGCCTTTAAATGCTCCTCATCGCGGAAATCCGCGCCGCTGCCGTAAAGCTTGAAAAATACCTCCTGAAACACATCCTCCGCGTCCTGTCGGCAGGGACACTGCACAAACGCTATCCTGTATACCATGTCCTTGTATGCAAGAACGGTCCTTTCATAATCGGGCTTCACATTCATTCCTCCTTTCATAGACGTCTTTCGTTTGCCCTTTCACTTGTAACATACATCAGCGGGGCGAAATGTTTCATTTTGCATAAAAAAACACGGGAGAATTTTTCCCGTGTTTTTTTCAAAGCCGCAGCCTTGCGTGTCAGTATTTTTGCTTAGCTTCGGTAATAACCTCGTTGATAAGTTCAAGAGCTTTTTCGCTTCTGCCGTCCTCAAAAAGCGCCTTAATAGAAAATGTTGTTTATCGTTTCACCGTCAGAAGTTTAAACATGGAGGATTTCATCGGTTTCTTTTACCCAAACATTAAGAACCTCTTTAAGCTCGGTTTTTCCTGTTTCGGGGTTGTAAGCCCAAACTTCATCGCCAACCTGAATGTCCTCAATACACTATGTTACATAGGTGTTATTTTTTGGCATTTTTCTTTATCAGTACAAATTCACCATTGGTATTTTTATAGCTGTCATAGCAAATAAATTTCCCTTTTTCATTAACATAAAATATATATTTCCATTGCTCTAACGGTGAATTCTTAAAGCCTGTTGGTATATCCTTTGACGCTCCGCTCCGCCCCTCTACATAATAGCTGAATGTGCAGTTAATAATGCCATTATCATATTCCGAATAATCATATTCCTCCGCCTCAATACTTGCCGTATCATGTCCACATATATAATATAGTCCACGCAACCTGCCTCGTTCATCTCTTACTATTTTATAATTACCGCTTAACATAGATTTCACGTTAATCTTGTCTGTCTTATAAGCATTAAAATATGCTGTCCAAATATCATTATTATATGAAATAAAATATGTTATGTCGGTTCTTTTCATCACATTTGGATCATCTTGCGAGGGGAAACTATAACTCTCCATATAAACTGGAAGATTATTCTTGTCATAATAACATATCTGGTACGGAGTATGCGGTTTTATTGTTTTTATAATTCTTCCGGGTCTATGTTTTCCTATTATATATTTTGTAAACTTACTTGGTGAAGCTATTCCAAGTCCTCTGCCAAATGTTGAGATAACTTTTTTGATGCATTTATCATGTGCATTTTCAAGTTCTCCCACATACTTGTTTAACATATCATTTCTGAATTGCCAACGCTCCTTTGAAAGGGTATCCCATTTTTCATAGTAATTCATTATATTTGTTCTCCTTTTTCATACATAACATTTATGTATGCAGATAAATGGAAATCCTCAACCTCGTCACCGTCAGAAGTCGAAACGTACAGACCAAAATCCCGCAATTTCAGCCAATTAATTTTAATTATTATAACACCTTTTTCCGCTGCTTGTCAAGCAAAAACGCATATTCCGAAAAAGTATATAAAATTTTGTATGTAATTTTGCACAAAATTTACTATTGATTTTTTGATTTGATTGTGTTATAATACTTATAGATTAGATTTCTGCCTTGTTCGATGAAGTGTGATTTTATAATCCAACACATTATATAAGGGATTCAGTCTCCGTCAGCGGATTGCAGACCTCCCGCCGCATTAGATGTGCGGACCAACGGACGCAGGGAGCGTGAACCTGTCGGGCTGTTGCCCACCTGCCGAGTGCGGGTTTTATGCTTCACATGGCGGCAAGGCGGACTATTCTATTTTATGGCTATATTTTTAATTCTCCCTTTTTGGGAGCTTTTTTATTTTTCGGATATTTTTTATTTTGGCGCAAATAATATTATTATGAAAAATTTTATCGAAAAAAACAAAAAACTCTATTTTTATATTTTGGGAGCGGTAACGGGACTGTGCAACGGTCTGTTCGGATCGGGGGGAGGCATAGCCGCCGTCCCCATGCTGCAAAAGGGCGGGGTGGACGTGAAAAAGTCCCACGCAACATCACTTGCTCTGACGTTGCCACTGTCCATAGTGTCCGCATTTTTTTACGCGTATAAAAGCAGCTTCCGTTGGGGGGACGCTCTGCCTCTTATTCCATTTGGACTTGTCGGCGCGGTGATCGGCGGACTGCTTATGAAAAAAATCCCGAACACCCTGTTAAAAAGGATATTCGGAATAATTCTTATAATTTCCGGAGGGAGGATACTGCTTCAATGATATGGTCGTTTACCGCGGCGTTTTTCACAGGTATTTTCGCTTCCCTCGGCGTGGGCGGCGGCATGATACTGATAATCTACCTGACGGTTTTCGGAGGCTTCGATCAGCTTGCCGCACAGGGGATAAATCTTATTTATTTTATACCTATAGCCGCGTTGTCGGTGATAATACACAGCAAAAACAAGCTTATCGAGTGGAAAAAAATAGTCCACTCAATTATTATCGGAATTGCTTTTGCAGCGGCTGGAACTTACGCCGCGGAGCATATCGGCTCCCCCGCCTTGAAAAAAATATTCGCGATTTTTATACTGTTCATCGGGGTCAAGGAGCTTTTATTTTCCAAAAGTACCAATTCTTTTTCTGAAAAAGAAAAATAACAAAATCAATATGCTGCCTAATAAAATGACGTTATATTTTACAGGCGCAATGTAGCAGGTATTAATAAGCATATGCGCTAATGAAACTGTAAATATATTTTTGTACGCGCAAAAAATAATTCCTAAAATAAATGAAATAATCACCGTATATATTAAATATATAATTATTTCCTTAAATTCTAATGAATTTCTTATCGCCCACATGGGAATATGCCAAACCGCCCAGACAAAGCCGACATATATAAAGGCGGTTTTCTTTCCGTTTGCGGAAATTATTTTATTTAGTAAAAAGCCCCGCCACGCAATTTCCTCAACAAAAGCTGTTACAAACAGGTATGAGCAATTTACCGCAACAGCAAACGCAGCCGGATAACTGTGTAAAAACAGATTTGTTTCGTCCGATGCCACAGCATATATATATGAAAATAACAGACCGGTACAACCAAGTATTACGCAGATAAATATTGCGCGTAATTTTATCTTTTCCTCAAATAACCCTGAGAAAAAATCTTTTAAACATTTTTGCTTTAAGGCAAATAAAACTGATACCGCAAGCGGCATGACAACAAACAAATATTTTAAGCTGTACGCCGCTTTTGAAATATGAACGCCGTTTTTATCCAAAAGCATTGGCAAATAACACAAAAAAGAAAGCGTCCAGACCCAAAACGTCCATAATAAAATTTCTGTATTTATTTTTTTATTTTTCATATTATTTTAATCTGTTCTTCCGATAAGCAAGATAAGTCTCCAAAATAATTGTTGCGGCAACCGCGTCCACAACGGCTTTACGTTTTTTTCCGCGGACATTTGTCTCGTTAAGATAATTGTGCGCCGTCACCGTGGTGCTGCGCTCGTCCCAAAGCTCGGAGGGAATGCCCGACAGCTCGCTTATAAGTCGGGAAAATTCCGCGCATTTTTCCGCTCGCTCACCGACGGTATTGTTCATATTTTTCGGATAGCCGACTACTATAAGCTCGGCTTTTTCTTTTTTGGCAAGCTCCGCCACCTTTTCCGCGCAGCGTTCAAAATTGTACTCGGTTATAACAGTCAGCGGCGAGGCAAGCATTTCGCTTTCGCCGCATATGGCAATGCCGGTCCTGCTGTCGCCGAAATCCACAGACATTATTTTCATATTTTTCCTCCGTTTTGCATTTTTAACAGCGGCGTTTTATACTAATTTGCGACTAAAAAGCGTGTAAAAAATCAAGCAAAAATTTGCGAGTATGATTTTTGCGCAGATTTTTTACCTACGCTTTTAGGAGCAAATTAGTATTACTCCGCAGATACCCTGTGATAACCGTCTACAGCCGCGCTTAGAACAGTCATATTTTCGACCGTGCAATCACTGCTTTCTATCTTTACGGCGTAGATGTTCCCGACCTTTTCATCGGGAAAAGCTGCATATAATCTGAATCCTAAATCAGTGTCGGTATCAAGCATTACTGCACAGAATCCGCTTACTTCTCCGCATTGCAGTTCTATAACATCATAGCTGTCATAGCCCTCTGTTTCGGAGTTGAGCGCAACAGTATGACAAAACATCATTGCTGTTTGTCCCGAAGCCGAAACTGTAATGTTGTAACCTTGTTCCGAGCTTTCATCGCCCCCTGCAAAGCCTGTAAACAGCAGGCTTTCCGCACGTGACAAGCCGTCAGGAGAAACTGCGGTGAATTCTCCCGCATCATTTTCGGAATAGTCCCAGCCTGCTGGCAGATATATGTATCCCGTTATGTCGTTTCCGTATTCTGCGGCAGAACTATCTGCCTCCGCATCAATTGATGTTGTTTCCTCGGTTTGTACTTCTGATTCCGTTTCAATTTGCGTTTCCGTTTCAATTTGAGTATGCGTTTCCGTCTCTGTTTCACGTTCTGTCTGCATTTTTGTTTCAGCTTCGGTCTCGGTCACGGAAGCTTCCGAAAGCTGCTCTGTACCGTCTTCAGCGGAAGTACCGCCGCCTGAACAGCCCGTGCAGATCAAAACCGCAATGACCGATGCAATAAATATAGACCGTACCCTTTTCATAAAAATACCTCCCAAATTTTTTATAAGCAAATTATAACACCGATTAAATTTGCCGTCAATAATTTCGGGATATTTGTAACCGCAATGTAATCATATTGTAATCTTTGTAATTATTTTGTAATTCATTTGTAATTTATTGCTTGTTTATATGGCAGTACAGTCATATTATTTAAGCTTTTTGTATAGGTACAAATTAAGCTCGTCGTCATTCACGCAGGCTGAATACGGCGCAGATACCTTGTCCCCGTACCAAACCCCCGAACCGTCGGGGATATAACCACGCTTTACATAAAGCCGTTGAGCAGCTCCGTAGCCGCTGTGCAGACCTACGCCCAAATATACCGTGTCGGAGTATTCCACCGCGATTTTTTCCGCCATATCCATAAGAGCGGTACCAACGCCCTTTCTGCGGAATTTTTCCAGCACGTTAAAATCCACTATCTCAGGATAGCCTTTGCCGCCCAGCGCACCCCACATACAGTACGGATAAACGCTGACGTATCCCGCAGGCTCGCCCTCATAGTCCGCCGCTATTGAGACGGCTTTGCCGGTCACATTGTCCCGCAGCCGCATTTCAAGCTTTTCGGGACTTGCGTCCAGCCACCCCTGCGCGACCTCCTCGCGGGCAAATATCTCAGGGTCATAGCTTCGCAGATTGCGGATATGCACTTTTCCAAAGCTGCCGTAATCAATATTTTCAAGGCTGCTCCACTTTGATTTTGAAAGTGTGGAAAGTTCCTCTGTCAAATGGTCGTTGTTGTTTTTAAAAATAATTTTCGGCACGCCGTTTTCGTATTCAACAAGGGACACTGCGGTATTGTCCGACCAGCCCACGTCCTTAAGGGCGGAGATCGGTCTGCTCATTGCATAGCACAAAAAATTCCGCAGAGCGCAGCCGTGGGAGACAACCGCAATAGTCCTGCCGTCATTTTCTGCGGCAATTTTGTTCACAGTATTTTTCATGCGCTCAAAAACCTCGGTCATTTTTTCACCGTCAGCAATGTAAAAATTCTCCATGTGGTTTTTCCATAGATCGTACTCCACAGGGTACAGCAGCGGCAGCTCTGCCCATGGCTTGCCCTCCCATACTCCGCCGCTTATTTCGATAAGACCCTCGTCCCGAATTATCGGAAAATTATGGTATTTATTTACAGCCTCTGCGGTATCAACCGTGCGCTTTAACGGACTGGAATAAATTGCCTCAATAGGGATATCCTTAAAGCGTTCCGCAATAAGTGCAAGCTGTTTTTTGCCATTTTCGCTGACCTCGCAGTCGGTTCGTCCTTGGAAAAATTCCTCAACATTGCCCATTGCCTCAGCGTGACGCACCAGATAAATTCTCGTCATAAAAACACTCCTAAATTTCCTTTGCGTTTTTCGGTAACTTCTGTACCTTTTCAAGCCATAGCCTGCTGTTTTTCGCCATTTCGTAATCATATTCGGTACACAGCTTTTCCGCGATTATGGGGGCAAATTTGTCCATAAGACCGCACATTTCAAAAACGGCAGCCCAAATTTCCGAGATATCAGAACCTGCGTATGTACGCAAAAAACGCTGCCATACAGACGGTTCCAACCATTTGTACATATATTTTGCGGATTTTCCCACGCTGACGGTAAAATCCGTGTCAAAGCCGATTTTCCAAGATAAAATTTTCATAAGCTGCGGACGTACACACTCGTTCAGCATATCCTGCACGTATGTGACTTCCTCCCGCCAAAGTCCCTTTGCAGCGTTGTTCATGCACCACCAGAATTCATTGCAAGCCGCCAAAAATTCTGCCGCAGTTGGCTTTTTCACGCGGTAATCCTCATCGGTGGACTCGTGGATTTTCGGTAAGATACCGTCCTTGTCAAGTAAAATTTTGCACAGCTTGTCGTTTGCAATGCCGCAGTTCCAAGTCGGTTCAACGTGGAGATCGAGACGGTTTCCGTCCGCAAGCTGAATAAGCCAGCTATAGCATTTGTCGAAGTCCACGTCCATGCCCACGGACTTGTCAAGCTCGTCGGGACACTGCATATAAAGCCGTTCGCCGAAAATGTCTATCCAATTTTTGTCCTCGTAAAAATGCTTTGTCTCGGTGACAACGTACACAACGTCATAGTCCTGAAAAATGTCGCGGGGGACGTTGGAGTTAGTCCGCGAGCCGTTCATATAGACCGCGCGGATACGTTCATCAGCTTGCGCCGTGCCGATTATAAGGTCGTACATTTCATTTTCGGTTCGCATTTTATCTGTTCCTTTCCCAAAGCGAGATCATGTCAGTAAGAAATTTATCGGGATTTTTCCCCGTGCCGTTCAGTGAAAAGCTGATCGGCTGATACCCCATTTTTATGTTCAATTCGGCGGCTTTGCGCGCAAGTCCGCTCATGCGGTTAAGGTACTCATCGGGATAGGTAAGCTCCACCTGAATAAGCCTGTTGTGCTTCATTGTGACCATGTAGATACGTTTCACGTCGCTCCATGGGACAAAACCCACGGAATTTGCGTTGCTGCTGTCGGTGAAACCGCTTTCGTCCACGATTATAAGCGGCTTGGGATTTGCAAGCCGCTTTATGAAAACTACCGCGCAGTACGCGCAAAGTACAGCGCAGACCGCAAAAAAAACCTTTGCAGCCGCAACGCCGACAGATGTTGACACAAACCCGCTTTCGCTGAATTTTTTGCTGAACACCAAACAGATCATAACAACACAGGCAAAAACCATGCAAATTATGGACAGCAATAAGGTTGACTTTTTCTGCGAAACAACTATTTTTTCCATTTCACAATTCTCCTCGGCAATTATTTTTCGGAAATATCTCTGACCCAGCCTGTAACGCCGTTTTTCAGTCTTTCGTCCGCAGGCTTGCCGTCGTCGAACATCAAATCGTGCTGCACCCAGTTTATCATGCAGTGCTGACCCATTTCAATGCCGTAATTCACCGAAGCAATGCCGCCGTCCCCGTTGTAGACCCATTCGGGGAAGAAGCAAAGGGTATTTTTCATGTTCAGTAATTTTTCCTCGCGGGGTAAAATGCACTTGTCAAAGACCGCCATTTCGTCACGTCTGCCGTGGGCAATAAGCAGATTTACGCCGCTTTCCGAAATTTTATCAAGGGACTTGTCATCGGGTACGTACCCCGAAGCGATAGGAATTGCACCGTCAAAGTAATTGCCATAATCTTCTAACATTTTCCATGTCATAAAGCCTCCCGCGGAAGCTCCCATAACAAATTTTTTGCCGATATTTTTGCTGCTTTTTTCGCAAACTGTATCGAAAATTTCCTTTAGCATGGGGGAGTAATTGTAATTGTCGTCACCCCATGAGCCGACGATATTTCCGTCCTCGAGACGTTTTTCAAAGGCGAGGGGGACTATCAGATACGCGCCGCCCATTTTCTGCTGATATTTCGGTGAAGCGTACTGCTCCGCGCCGCAGCACATTATGCACTTGACCCCGTCCAGAGCGTTGCTCATGCCGTGGAGCCACATCAATGCGGGGTACTTTTTGGCAGGGTCAGCGCCGTGCTTCACAGGGTCGAAAACGTAGTAAGTCATGCCCTCGCCGGAGACGTACTCGTCAAAAAGGTCAAAGTAAATTTTGGTTTTGTATGTAACGGAGTAGCTGATAAATTCGCCGTCTTTCATGAATTTTGCCCATTCGGGGACTGCTGTTTTGTTTTGCTCGATTTTGTTAAATTCGGGTAGTGCCATAATGATTTCCTCCTGTTAAATTTTGTAATATTTTTACAGTTCAATATCGTTTCCCGTGTCCTTTTTGTACTGCTCGCGAACGGCTTTTTTTATGTAGCCGTTCAGACTTTCGCCCTGCTTGTCGGCAATGTCTTGCAGTTCGGATTTTTTGCCTTTTTTCACAATTATCTGCAATCTGTCATATGCTTTTGCCGCATATCTGTTTTTAACGGCAGCCGATGTTTTTCCCATAATATCACCCTCTGTAAATCGTATATTCGTAGGGCAAGACAGTTATAATTCAATATCGTTTCCCGTGTCCTTTTTGTACTGCTCGCGGACTGCTTTTTTTATGTAGCTGTTCAGACTTTCGGAGCAATCCTCCGCAGCCTTTTGCAATATTTCCTTGCTGCCTTTTTTCAGCATTAAACCCACTCGGTCGTACTTTTCAGCGGCAAAACGGTTTTTATATTCGGTATTTTGGCTCATATAAACACTTCCAAATTATTCGTCAATATATTCAAGAATATTACCCGGCTGACAGTTAAGTAGCTTGCAAATTTTGGAAATTACGTCCATTGAAATATATTTTCCCTCTCGAAGACTTTGCAAAGTACCTTCGGATAATAATTTTTCCTTGCGTATAGTGTTTGTGTTATATCCTGCGGATTTTAATGCCGCAATAATATCTATTTTGTATTTTACAGGCATTTTATCAGCCGCCTTTTTACAGTTCAATATTATTTCCCGTATCTTTTTTGTATTGCTCCTGAACAGCCCTTTTTATGTATGCATTAAGGCTTTCACCATGCTGTTCGGCAATATTCTGAATTTCGACTTTTTTACCCTTGAAAACACGGATTTTTATTTCGTCATAATTATTTTTCATATATTTTGCGGTTGCCTTTTGCTGTGCTTTGCTTGTCGGTGACATTTTTTCACGTTCTTTCTGTAAATTTTCTATAAAAAATAAATTGCACAATATATCGGGTACAATATTATTAAAATTGCCTATTGATATATAGGGGACGATATAGTATAATATAAACATCAAAATTAAAAAGGAGCAATAAATATGAATTACCCCACATTAAAAGACATTTTTTGGGAAAATGACTTGAGACAGGAACGCGACACGGATATTGCAGAAATTTCTAGCACTATGAACAGTTATCTGAATAGGCTTGTTAAAAATAAAAAGCTGTCCGACAAAAAAGCGGAGCGCCTTGGCGAGCTTGCCGAGGAACTCAGCGACGTGTCCAAAGCAGCAGGGTTCGCGCAGGGATTTCACACGGCGGTAAGGCTTTTTTTAGATTTTTAGAGCAAGGGAAGTCCCCTTGCTCTAACTTCTACTCTCTAATATGGCTTAACCGTGCCGACGATTTCCTGCAAATTGTTCAGACCGTTGTCCTGTACATATTTTTCCAGTCCCTCGATAATTTTAACGGGGGTCATTGGGTCGGCAAACAGAGCCGCGCCTATCTGGAACGTGCTTGCGCCCGCCATCATCATTTCGACCGCGTCCTGCCATGTGGAAATTCCTCCCATGCCGCAGACGGGAATTTTTACCGCGTTTGCAACCTGCCAAACCATTCTCACCGCCACGGGGAAAACCGCGGGACCCGAAAGTCCGCCCACGTTGTTGTGCAGAATGGGACGGCGTGTTTTTATGTCAATTCTCATGCCCAAAAGGGTGTTTATCAGCGAAACAGCGTCCGCGCCCTCGGCTTCCACTGCCTTTGCGATGTCCGCAATGTTGGTAACATTTGGCGAAAGCTTCATCATCACAGGCTTTGAGGTAGCCGCTCTGACAATTTTTGTAATTTGTGCCGCACCCTCGCAGGTCACGCCGAAAGCCGCTCCGCCCGCCTTGACATTGGGACAGGAAATATTTACCTCAATCATGTCAACGTCGGTTTTGTCCAGTTTTTCCGCAATTTCGCGGTACTCGTCCGCAGTAGAGCCTGCAATATTGGCAATAATTACCGTGTCCTTGGTTTTAAGATTGGGCAGTTCGATTTTTATAAAATGGTCAACGCCGGGATTTTGCAGTCCAACGCTGTTGAGCATACCGCTTGGAGTTTCCGCAATTCTGGGCGGCAGATTTCCGTTACGCTTTGTACCCGTCGTACCCTTGACGGAAATTCCACCCAGAGTTGAAAGAGGGTAAAAATGCTCAAATTCACGTCCGTAGCCGAACGCACCCGAAGCGGGGATAAGAGGGTTTTTGAAGTCCACACCCGCAAAATTCACCGAAAGCTTACTCATCGAAAAGCACCTCCTCTGCGCTGAAAACGGGACCGTCCTTGCAGACGTGAGCGTAATATTCCTCGCCGTTGCGGATAGTCCTGCAAGCGCACACAAGACACGCGCCCACGCCGCAGCCCATTCTCTCTTCAAGGGAAACTTGGCAGGGAATACCGTTTTCCTTGGCAATTTCAACTATCCTGCGGAGCATAACGTTAGGTCCGCAAGCATAGATAACGTCGGGCTTTTTGGTTTGGAGGACTTCTTTCAAAGCGTCCGTAACAAAGCCCTTTTTGCCCGCCGAACCGTCGTCGGTGCAGAGTATCGTCTCCGCGCCCGTGGCGGCAAAGTCCTCCTGCAAAATAACTGCCGCAGCGTTTCTGTAGCCGCTTATAACAGTACCCTTTGCGCCGAATTTTTCAGCGACTGCAAGCATAGGGGGATTGCCAATACCTCCGCCGATAATAACGGCAGTTTCGTACTGTTCAAGCTTGAACGCCCTGCCGCCGAGAGGCGCAACAATGTCTATCATGCCGCCCTCCGCAAGCTGGGACATAACCTTTGTTCCCTCGCCCCGAACCTCGAAAATAATGCGGATAGTACCCTTTTCCTTGTCGATAGAGCATATGGAAATAGGTCTGCGGAGCATGAAACCGTCCGCCTTGACGTTTACGAACTGTCCCGCCTTAGCGACTTCCGCGACCTCGGGGCAGAGTATCGTCAGGTCGTATATTTCCTTTGCCAAAGTCTTTTTTGACAATATCAGGTAATTGCCCTGTTTGTATTTCATTCAAGCGTCTCCTTTCAAATCAAAAAATTATATTCGGAAAACCGTCCATAAGATAGCCTGCGAAATAAAGAATAATTACTCCCGCAATAAGTCCGACCGAAAGCAGAACTGCCATTATCGTCAGCATTTTTTCACGGTTTTTTATGCAGTGGTTTATTATTCGGTAAGCGACGTACCCAATTACTGCGCCAAGCGTGTTTAAAATAACATCGTCAATATCGGCTGCACCCATGGCAAAGGCAAGCTGTATAATTTCCACCAAAACACTTGCGGCGCAGCCGTAAACGATCGTTGATCGTTCGACCTTGAAAGCAAGAGGGAGCAGTACTCCAAACGGTACAAAAAGTATAATATTTCCTGCAATATTTTCGATCAGCCTGATAGGGGAAAGTCCCCTCACCATTTCAAATGTTGCTTTCAGCGGAATGAGATTATACTCTCGCTTGCGCAGGAAAAAAGCGTCCCAAAAGCTTGTAAGAGGTGCGTACTTAAAAAGTATAAACCTAAGCAGGAGCAGGATATAAACGGCAAAAATTACCTGCATTATTCTTTGCAGAATTTTTTCGCGTTTTGTTTCCGTCATTTTTTTCACACTTTCATAATTGTCAGCATACTATTTAATTTACGCCGAAATTTTACTTATATACCCAAATAAATATAGTTTATCACACCCGCCCCTTGAGGGGGCTTTATAAAGTAACATATTTTAACATTTATCTTAGGGGGTGATAAGGGTGCAGGCTCAGCCTGCTTAGATTTTAGTAATATCTATCATTTCCATTTCGTCAATATTCTTGCCCATCATAAGTATGTCAGCAACAGCGTTCGCCGTGTCTATGGCGGTCAGACAGCAGATAGAACGCTCAACCGTCTTGCGGCGTATCTTTACGCTGTCAAACGCGGGAATACGTCCCTTTGCCGAGGTGGAGATAACATAATCCACCTTGCCGCTGTCGAGCAGGGTCATAACGTTTGGCTTTCCCTCGGAAACACGCTTTACAACGTTTGCGGCAACCATATTCCTGTTCAGCATTGAAGCAGTGCCGCTTGTTGCGTAAATGTCAAAGCCGAGATGCTCGAACTTTTCCGCAACGTACAGAATTTCCTGCTTGTCGGTGTCGCGGACGGTTATCAGCACTCCGCCGCCCTGCTTCTTTTCAAGGTTATAGCCGGCAGCCACAAGTCCCTTGTAGAGAGCGTCCTCAAAGCTTCTCGCAATACCGAGACACTCGCCTGTGGACTTCATTTCGGGTCCGAGAGCCGTGTCAACATCGTGGAGCTTCTCAAAGCTGAATACAGGTACTTTCACCGCGATAAAGTCCGCCTCTTTATAGAGACCGCTTGTGTAGCCCTGCTCTTTAAGTGTTTCGCCAAGCATTATTTTTGTTGCAATATCTACCATAGGAACGCCAGTTACTTTGGAAATATATGGCACGGTTCTTGACGAGCGTGGGTTCACCTCGATAACGTAAACCTCGTCGTTGTAAACAACGTACTGGATATTGACTAGACCGATAACGTGCAGCTCCATAGCGAGACGGCGGGTGTACTCGATAATAGTCTCGCGAATTTTCTTTGTGAGAGTGAGCGCAGGGTACACCGAAATAGAGTCGCCCGAATGGATACCCGCGCGCTCGATATGCTCCATAATTCCGGGGATAACGAAGTCCGTGCCGTCGCAGATAGCGTCAACCTCGACCTCCTTGCCCATCATGTATTTGTCGATGAGGACGGGATTTTCCAGTCCGCCGCGCATGATAATTTCCATGTACTCTATGATATCCTGATTTGAGTGAGCGATGATCATGTTCTGACCGCCCAAAACGTATGAGGGACGCATAAGAACGGGGTAACCCAATTCCTCCGCCGCTTTCAGAGCCTCCTCGGTATTCATTACCGTATGACCTGCGGACGTGGTATTCCGCACTTTTCAAGAATTTCATCAAAACGCTCTCTGTCCTCGGCAGCGTCAATCATATCGGCGGAAGTTCCGAGAATTCTTACTCCCATATCGGAAAGATGTCTCGTAAGCTTGATAGCGGTCTGACCGCCAAACTGTACGACAACACCGTAAGGCTGTTCCGTTTCAATAATTGCTTCAACATCCTCTTTGGTCAGCGGATCGAAATAAAGTCGGTCGCCGGTATCAAAGTCGGTCGAAACAGTCTCAGGGTTATTATTGCAGATAACCGCTTCGTAACCCATTTCTTTAAAGCCCAAACGCAGTGTACGGAGCAGTAGTCGAACTCGATACCCTGTCCGATACGGATAGGTCCCGAACCGAAAACAATGACCTTTTTCTTGCCCGAATTTTTACGCTCGATAAACTGCTTAGCCTCGTTCTCCTCGTCGAATGTAGAGTAAAAATACGGCGTTTCCGCCTTAAATTCTCCGGCGCAGGTGTCAACCATTTTGAACACCGCTCTTGTCCGCTTGGGGCACTTCTGTCCGCTTATGCGCTCGATAGTGCTGTCCAAATAGCCGTAACGCTTAGCAAGGTCGTATTTTTCCTCGGTAAGGTCGCCGTTACCCAGCAGTCTTTCAAGCTCCACAAGATTGTTGAGTTTTGACAAAAACCAGCAGTCGATTTTTGTAATTTCGTGTATAGTCTCAATTGGTATATTTCTTTTCAGAGCCTCGAATACCGCAAAGGAACGCTCATCGTCCACCGAGTACAAAAGGTTCTTGACTTCGTTGTCTTCAAGCTTTTCAAGCTTTTTCAGGTTCATGGTGTCAAGTCCCAGTTCGATTGAGCGTACCGCTTTCATCATAGCCTGTTCAAAGGACGTTCCAATCGCCATGACCTCGCCCGTTGCCATCATCTGCGTACCCAAAGTACGCTTTGCGTAAACAAATTTATCAAACGCCCATTTGGGGAATTTTACCACAACATAGTCCAAAGCAGGCTCGAAGCAAGCGTAGGTCTTGCCCGTTACCTGATTGATAATTTCGTCCAAGCTATAGCCGATAGCTATCTTTGTTGCAACCTTAGCAATGGGGTAACCCGTCGCCTTTGAAGCCAGCGCGGAGGAACGCGAAACTCTTGGATTTACCTCAATTACAGCGTACTCAAAGCTTGTGGGGTGCAGCGCAAACTGACAGTTGCAGCCGCCCTCAACCTTTAGCTCGGAGATAATATTCAGCGCCGCGGTACGGAGCATCTGGTACTCCTTATCCGTCAGCGTTACCGCGGGAGCGATAACAATAGAGTCGCCCGTGTGAACGCCGACAGGGTCGAAATTCTCCATGGAGCAGACGGTTATAACGTTGCCCTTGCTGTCGCGGATAACCTCAAATTCTATTTCTTTCCAGCCGCTTATGCACTTTTCAATAAGAACCTGCGTAATTGGGGAAAGCCGCAAGCCGTTTGTGGAAATGTCCCGAAGCTCATCCTCGTTGTAGGCGATACCGCCGCCTGTTCCGCCAAGAGTGAAAGCAGGGCGGACAATTACCGGATAGCTGATAACCTCGGCAAAATCGACCGCATCCTCAACCGTCTCAACTACCTTTGAGGGAATACAAGGCTCTCCGATTTTTTCCATAGTATCCTTAAAAGCCTGTCTGTCCTCAGCTTTATGGATAGTTTCGGGATCTGCTCCGAGAAGCTTGACGTTATGCGATTCGAGGAATCCCTCTGCGGCAAGCTGCATTGAAAGCGTAAGTCCTGTCTGTCCTCCGAGAGTGGACAAAACGCTGTCCGGTTTTTCTATTTCGATTATTTTCTTAACAACGTCAAGCGTAAGCGGTTCTATGTACACCTTGTCCGCCATAGCCTTGTCGGTCATTATCGTAGCAGGGTTTGAGTTGATGAGTACTACCTCCAGTCCCTCCTGCTTCAGCGCGCGGCAAGCCTGTGTTCCCGCATAGTCAAATTCGGCAGCCTGTCCGATGATAATAGGTCCCGAGCCGATAACGAGGACTTTCTTTATATCTTTTCTTAACGGCATTTTATTTGTCCTCCTCTAACAAATTTTCCTTAAAATATTTTTTTATTGTCTTAGCCGTACTGTCGCAGCAATTCGGCATAAATTCCTCTACATCATTTTCAAAGCGGTCTATAGACCATTCAAGATTTTTTTTCATAAGCTCAAAATCCGTTGTGCAGCCGTATCTCATCAAGTGCGTTTGCTTTTCGGCAGGAATAAATTTCAGCTTGTTTTCCGCACCGCCCCAATTTGTCTCGTCGTACCTTGTCAGCAGCAGCGATGTGTGAACGTCCATTAATGTCCTTAACACATTGTTCAGTTTGAAAAAATCTTTCCGCAAAAAGTACTTCACCGACATTTGGACGTGCATCCAGTACGTTTCTGCAAGTCTTGCAGCGTCCGCCCGCCACGGTTCTCCCTTGGGAGCGCTTTTAATAAGCTCTTCCGCAGCATTATCCTTGGAAAAAATTATATTCTCCTCGGCAAGACCCGTGTAGTGAAGCCTGCACATATAGTCGTCAATATGACCGCCGTTCAGCAGAAAAACATCGTACTGAAAAATTTTACCGTTAAGGCTTAGGATATAATCGTAATTTTTCATAGCCTCGCCGTTAAAATCTTCACCCCAGCACAAAACTACATCGTCGCAAATGTCCGCAAGCATTTCCGTAAGCCGCTTGTCCGTTTCACCGTAAGCCGACTTATCCGCCAAAATAACTATATCCACGTCGGAATATTCGTCAGACAAGCCGCGCATATTTGAACCGAAATACCATGCTGCCCGAACGCCGTCAATTTCCTTTATAAGGGAAATAAAACTGTCGTTTACGGTTTTAAGCTCGTCCAGCATATTATTCCCCCTTGTGCGTCTTTATCATCTCAATAAACTCGTCAAAAAGGTACGCCGTATCATGGGGACCGCCGCAAGCCTCGGGGTGGAACTGCACCGTAAAGCAGGGGAAATTTTTATACTGCACACCCTCGCAGGTCTGATCGTTTGAATTTTTATGAGAGACCTCTCCCACATCGGGAGAAATGCTGTCGCTCACAACGGCGTAACCGTGATTTTGGGACGTTACAAATGTCTTGTCAAGCTTGATGTCGTCCACAGGCTGATTTGCGCCTCTGTGACCGTATTTCAGCTTTTCGGTACGCGCACCGTTAGCAAGAGCAGTAAGCTGATGTCCCAAGCAAATACCAAAGGTTGGAATTCCAAGCTTGTTTATCTTTTTCAGATTTTCGATAATATCGGTATTCTCGGCGGGGTCGCCGGGTCCGTTGGAAAGCATTATTCCGTCGGGATCAAGAGCCTTGATCTGCTCCGCCGTGGTGTCCGCGGGGACAACCGTAACATTGCAGCCACGCTTAAGAAGCTCACGTCTGATATTGAATTTGTACCCGAAATCAAACAACGCAACGTGGTACTTAGGCTCGTCTGCCTTGAAAAATTCCTGCTCCTTAACGGTAACGGACTTCACCGCGTTCACGATTTTGAACTCGTTTATTTTTTTCAGGAATTCCTCCTTTTTCTCGTACACATTCTCCGTTGTGATAACACCGTTCATAACGCCGTGTTCACGGATAATTCTCGTGAGACAGCGTGTGTCTATCGAGTGTATGCCGATGATATTGTGCTTTTTAAGGAACTCGTCCACATTTCCCTCGCAGCGGAAATTTGAGGGCGCATTGCACCACTCGCGCACCACATAGCCGCTCACCACCGAGGTTTTGGACTCATAGTCCGTGTCGTTCACGCCGTAGTTTCCTATAAGGGGGAACGTCTGGGTGACGATCTGACCGTAGTAGCTGGGGTCGGAGAGGGTTTCCTCATAGCCCGTCATGCTCGTTGCGAAAACGATCTCGCCGAAGGACGTACCCTTTGCGCCGAAGGAGTACCCCTCGAACACCCTGCCGTCCGCAAGCATAAGATACGCTTTTTCGCCTAAATTAAATAAAGACATTTTACCAGTCCTTTCAGAGGATAAATCTATTTTCCTAAAATCTTTTAACTTTCCCAAATATATTCAAAAATTTTATGCTTTTCAAAATCGTCGATAATTGCCTTTGGAAGCATATTCCTGCACTCATCTTTATCTGCCCAGATAAACGATTGATGTTCATTGCTCAAAGTCACAGCTTCTGTTTGAGCTTCGCAAAGATAAGCAATAATTAAATAGGGTTCTTCCGCATTAACAAGGGTCACATAAGCAACCCGCTCTATTATGATTTCTGCAATGCCTGTTTCTTCCCTTATTTCTCGCTTCATGGCTTCTTCGGGTATTTCCCCATGCTCAATATTCCCTCCGGCGTTCTCCCAAGTGTTCGCACCGGTAGGGTCGTTCCCGCTTCTCTGAATAAGAAGAACCTTGCCAAGATTTCGGTTGAATATTATGCTTTTGACAATTATATCAACTTTCACCGTCTTTACCTCCCAAAATCTTACTATTTTTTCAAAGCCGTAACAAATCCCGTAATATCCTCTCTCATACGTATGCACTCACGCCTTGCCGCGCCCGCGAAATCGTGTGGATCACAGCCTTCCTCCTGTTGATAAGCGCACATTACCGCACGTGAGGAATTTACTATCGCGCCAAGACCCTTTTGGTCGAAAGCCTTAGCAACGCCCTCCGCGCCGCCGCCCTGCGCTCCGTAGCCGGGTACAAGGAAAAACGTGTGCGGGAGCTTCTCTCTCATTTCCGCAAGCTGTTCGGGATAGGTCGCGCCCACAACTGCGCCCACTGCGGAGTAGCCGTACTCGCCGACCGTTTCTTCTCCCCACTTTTCGCACATATCGCCCATAGTCTCGTAAATGGTCTTGCCGTCGTCAAGCTTTCTGTCCTGCAATTCGCCGCTGGACTTGTTGGACGTCTTTACAAGCACAAAGATACCCTTGTCATTCTTTTTGCAAGCCGCCGTAAGGGGAGCGATACCGTCCGTGCCGAGATAGCCGTTTACTGTGAGAGCGTCCGCGCCGAAGCCCTCAAATGACGCGCCGTCCACATCGGCAGAGCCGAGATAAGCGTTTGTGTACGCCTCCATGGTCGCGCCGATGTCGTTGCGCTTGCCGTCAACAATTACGAACATACCCTTTTTCTGCGCGTACTCAATCGTTTCGTACAAAGCCTTAACGCCCTGCCAGCCGTACATTTCGTAGTACGCCGCCTGCGGCTTTACCGCGGGGACAATGTCGCATACCGCGTCAATAATAGCCTTGTTGAAACGGAGCAAAGCCTCCGCCGCACCGTTCAGGTCTCTGCCCTTGTCCGCAAAAGCTTCCTCCCTCAAAAATTCGGGGACATAGTCGAGTTTTGGGTCAAGTCCCACCACCGTGGGGTTTCCCGTTTCGATAATTTTTTTGATAAGTCTGTCAAATGACATAGTACCACTCCTTTTATAGTTTACAGTTGATAGTTGACAGTGTACAGTTTTATTCTTCGGTTCTCAAAAACCATGTTGAAAGAAAATCGGGATTGACCACGATTTCACCCGTTGAGTGAAGCCGATACTCCCCCTCGGGAGCAGATTCTATCGCGCTGAGGTCGGGCGGCAGAGAAAATATCTCGCCGTTTTTCTGCTCAATAAGAATTTTGCTCTTGTCCGCCGTTGTGACTGTACCCCAAAATTGCTTCTGTTCCTTGATGTTTCCGTCCGCGTCCTCATAGGTTATTCCCACCAGCAATACCTTGCCGAGCAGGTCTTTGTACTTTATTTTCACATCAATGCACCTCACAGCTCATAACGAACAATTCCGTCCGTAATTGTCATAATATTTCTGCCTTTCAGCTTCTCGCCCTTGAACACCGTGTTATGGGACTTTGAGTGCAGCTCTTCAGGATTTACAACCCATTCTCTGTCAAGGTCAACAACCGCAATATTCGCCTTTGCGCCCACCTCGATTTTCGGAACGTCAATACCCAAAAGCTTCCTCGGATTTACCGCCATAAGCTTCACAATCTTATTAAGAGAAATTTTCCCTGTATGGTAAAGCTGCGTAAGAGTTACAGCGAGGGAAGTCTCCAAACCAACAACACCGTTGGGAGCCTTTTCAAAGTCCGCCTTTTCATCCGCCGCGTGGGGAGCGTGGTCGGTAACGATACAGTCAACAGTTCCGTCCAGAACAGCCTCCAAAACCGCAAGTCTGTCTGTTTCCGTGCGGAGGGGAGGGTTCATTCTGTAGTCCGCGTCCCGCGCAAGCAGTTTTTCCTCGGTGTATGTAAAATAATGGGGACAAGTCTCGCAAGTCATCTTTATGCCCCGCTTCTTAGCGTCCCGAATAATTTCAATGCTGCCCTTTGTGGAAACGTGGCAGATGTGGATACGCGCCCCGCATGAGTCCGCAAGAGCAATTTCACGCGCCGTAATGCTGTCCTCGGAGGCTCTGTCCATGCCTTTGACGCCAAGCTTTTCGGAAACCGCGCCCTTGTTCATGATACCGCCGTTTATAATGTGCAAGTCCTCGCAGTGAGAAGCAACCAGCAGTCCGTTTTCTGTGCTCATTTCCAAAGCCTGCCGCATAAGCTCGGCATTTTCAACGGGTCTGCCGTCGTCGGAGATTATCTTCACACCAAGCTTGCTCCAATCGTAAAGCTCTGTACCCTTCATGCCCTTTGTTATGCAAGCCGCAGGGTACACCTCAACGCCCGTGCTTTCGGCTTTTTTCATTATGTACTCCACCGTTTCCAAGCTGTCAATTGGAGGATTTGTATTCGGCATACAAACCACGCCTCCAACGCCTCCCGCAAGAGCCGCCGAGCAGCCTGTGAGAACGTCCTCCTTATGTGTCTGCCCGGGGTCGCGGAGGTGGACGTGCATATCAAACAAAGTCGGTATCGCCGCGATTTTTCCGCCGCCCTCAATGACCCTTTCGGCAGCATAATCAAGACCTGTGCCGATGTCCTTTATAACGCCGTCCGCAATAAAAATATCGCATATCCTGTCCGTTTCAGCCTCCGCAAGCCTGACGTTTTTCAGCAAAATTTTTTCCACATTTTTTCTCCTTATTCAAGAATTATGACCATGTCGCCGCCGTCTACCTCTTTCATCATCACCTTGACCGCCTCGTCAAGGGACGTGGGGACGTTTTTTCCCACATAATCAGGACGTATCGGCAGTTCGCGATGTCCTCTGTCCACCAAAACCGCAAGCTGTATGCTTTTCGGTCTGCCCCTCTGCATAACAGCGTCAATGGCAGCCCGTGCGCTTCTTCCCGTAAAAATAACATCGTCAACTATGATGACCCGCTTGTCCCGAACGTCAAATGGAATGTCCGTCCTGTCCACATTTTCGGAGTATTTTTCATCGTCCCGATAAGCGGTGATATCAAGGCTTCCCACCTCTGTGGGGACTCCCTCAAGCTCCATTAGCTTTCCTGCGATCCTTTCCGCAATACATACGCCGCGTGAAAGTATTCCAACAAAGCAAAGATTTTCCGTACCCTTGTTCCGCTCTATTATTTCGTAAGAAATTCTGGCGATCGCCCTTGATACGGAGTTTTCGTCCATAATAACAGCTTTTTGGCTCTGACCGTCGCCCACGACCGTCACCTCCCAACAAAAATACCTGTCCGCAAGAAGCAGACAGGTATTAGGCTTATACTATTATATTGATTGCGCAATTGCAAAAATTCCGTGTAAATACACACTTACAGCTATACTATTAATAATCAGCACTGTAATTATGTACTCTGTATAAGCGACTGCCTTGCCGATCTCACGGGATCAACTTAAAGGTTGTCCAATAAAAACAGTATAGCACATTTTATGCGTTATGTCAACCGATTTTTGCCGTTTTAACAGAATAATTACAATTTCTGCTGCTGTCCGTCTCAGAGTATATCCTCTTCGTCAGTTTCGGAAGCGCCGCTGTTCTCCGGGTCTTTGTTTTTATGTCTGCGGGATATCTCCGCCCAACGCATTTTCAAAGCGTCCATAGCCTCGGAATAAGAAATAGACCTAAGCTGCGGGAAAGCCTTCAAAAGTCTTTCAATTGAACTGTCCTTTGTTTCCACAAGGTTTTCAAAACGCTCCCGCCAGTCGCTTATCCTGAAGTCCTCCGCCTCAACGATTTTTCCGTACTCCTGTTCTATCTCGTCAATTTTCAGCTTGTCCTTGCGGTGGGGAAAATATTTGTAATATTTTTCCTTCCACTCATAGTAATGTTTTTCTTTCCATTCCTGCGTTTTAGCGTCCGCGGACTCCACTATTTTATCATAGCGTTCCTTGGTCTCCAAGGTTTTTTCCGCAAGGTTCTCTCCTATCTTGACCGCGCTCAGCAGCATTACCTTTGATATCTCGTCTATTTGCCTAAGACGGTTGTTAAGCTTATTTACAGCACATATCGAGGAAATAAGGTCTATCACAATAAGCACCGACCACAGAAGTATGAGAAACAGTCCCATTTTTAGAGGTATAAGGTCTACCACCTTTTCTACGGTTGGGTGGACGATCCTTACCACAAGCACGCAGCCCAGTCCCCAAAGAATGGAAATTTCGGGACATATGTACCCTTTATAATTAAATTTTTTATTGGAATAATCCCACCACCGTGCGCCGAACATTTTCTCCATACCGAGACCTATAAGCAGCTCAAAGGTGGTGCATAATACCATCGACGCGAAAAACAGCGGGAAAAAAGTGTGCTCGATAGGTCTGAAAAAAATCACCACCATAAGAACGCCGAAGCCGTAAATAGGGCATATCGGCATATTAAGAAAGCCGCGGTTCTGATATTCGCCTGTCTCCAGCGTCATGTCGCATACCTCAATACACCAGCCGATAAACGACCAGAAAATAAACATATGGAACATCTGATAAAGACTGTATTCAAGAAACGGTATCGTCTCCATAAAATTCCTCCAATAATTTAATTTGTCAAGCATTATATATTATACCACATATAATATACTTGTCAATACCTAATTTGAAATTGTAACCGTTTTGCAATATTTTTTCTGCTTTTTAACTTGTTGACTTTTGAAAATATTTAAAGTATAATTAGTACAATAAGAATAAATTGGGGGATTTTATGACTTTTTTAATTTTTTTAATTGCATGGCTTATATTGCCAATAGTACTGCTGCCGCTTTACTTTTCAAAACGCAGCGAATGCAACAGGCTTATGCGGCAGAATTGGGAGCTTTCCGAACAGCTTAAAAGTCTGCAAAAGCAAGGCTCGGAAAGCGATGCCGAAAATATATCCGCAGCTCCGGCTAAAACGCAGGCGCAGCCGAAAAACCCTTTTGCGGAAAGTCTGCAATATGATATGCCGCAATACCGATATAATATGCCTCCGAAAGGCGTGCAAACCCCTCCGCCTGTCCTTGAAAGGGCAGCTTCCGATGATAAGCCGAATACCCCGCGTTCCACAGGGGAAATATCAAAAAAAAGCGTCAGCACCATAAATATAATTCTGATTTTGGGCGCGCTGCTCATCTCACTTTCAGGTTTCATTTTTGCAGTTGCAAATTGGGGCGCGCTTAATACATTTTTTAAATCTGTGGTACTTATTTCCTTTTCGGCAGTATTTTTTGCAATTCACTCTCTTTCGGAGAGAAAGCTGAAGCTGCCGCAGACAGGAAGAATTTTCTATATTTTAGGAAGTATCTTTCTGCCCTCCGCCGTTGTCGCCGCAGGTGTACTAAAGGTTTTCGGCGAATATTTTTCCTTTACGGGTGACGGCAGAGCAGCTGTCCTTGCGGTACTCTTCCTCACGGTGTCATTGCCGTTTTTCAAGGGAGCGTACGATTACAAAAACCGCTTTTTCTCGGCGGTATCGTTCTATACTTTTTCCGCGGCTGTAACGTCTATTATCTGGCAGATTTCACCGGATGACGGTATTACCGTCCTGCTTATGGCAGTTTTCGCCCTTGCGACAGTAATTTTTGAGCCCTGCGTCCAAAGGTTTCTGAACCGTCTTTTCGGTGAAGACAATGTTTTTTCTGCCGAATGGAACCGCTTTTCAGTTGTAAATGCATGGGCTTTGAGTGTTGTTTCTCTTTTCGCGGCAGAAAGCGGATTTGTTTCGGCAGCGGCGTTTGCAGTATTTTCCGTATGCTTTCTCACCAAAACGCTCACCGACAAGAGCAGCACGGCGGGAGCCATAGCCTTTGCGTTTTTCATTTCGGCTGCAATGTTTAAGGGCTTTGATCCTCGGGAGGCGTCCGACTTCATCTGCATAATCGCCGCAACAGCCTTGATCTGCGGGGTACTTTCGGTAATGGGCATTTTCCCCGAAAAGCTGAAAAAGGTTCTGAACATACTGGGAATAATTGCTGCAGGAGTTACGGGACTGTCCGCATTTGTTGAAAACGCCGTACTGTTCGGCAATGCCGAAACGCCCTCTCCGACCCTTATTATTGCCGTTGCGGCGGTGTTTGCGGAGCTTCTTATATTTGCTCTGCGGTACAAAACGGCATACTTCAAGGCTATGTCCTTCGGGGCTATGCTGCTCCTGTCCTCTACAGTCTTACAGCTTATTTTCGGGGACGTTTATTTGGGCGTTTACACGCCGTTTTTCTCCTATTTAATTGTTCTTGCGTACTTTCTTGTCACACGCTTTACAAAGCTTCGGGACAGGCTTTACGTATCCGCAAACGACATTATTTCGGCGGTATATGCGCTTTGGTGTGCAATGATATTGCCGCTTAACAATATGTATACCATTCAAAATTTGGCTTTGAGCCTTGTTATTCTCGCCTTGGGAGCGACCAGCGCAGCCGTTTCAAATCACAGGAAATTCTCACCCGTTATATGTCCCGCTCTTACGTTTGCGGCGTTTTTCCCCATTTCGGACATTTTTGACGAGTACAGCTTCTACCCATTTGCCGATGATCCCGCCGTCGGTGCGCTTGCGGTAATAACGGTTCTGATATGCCTGATAGGTACTGCGCTTCTGTTCGTAAAAAAGGCGGAAAGCTACGCAAAGGCCTATGGGATTGCTGTAGCCGCCTCTCTGCCGATGTTTGTCATTGCCTGCCTTGCGGACGGCAGCGCGGATTTTGTACCGCCGTTGGCAGTAACGGTATATACCGTTTTTTACCTTTTTAAGTATGCATTTCCGAGGGGTAAATACGTGCAAGTATATTTCCTCCACGGCATGATACTGCTGACTATGATTTTCGCCGGAGTACGCTTTGCAGAACCCGAATATATTATGTGTTTCCCTGCCGCCGCGGCTCTGCTGACATTTGCGGTAAACGTTATAGGGACGACCTTTGGAAGCTTTGAAAACACCTCAAAGCATACCGAACATTTCCTTTGGTATGCGCTCCCCGCGTTTTCGGGAATATTGCTTTTTATCTCCGGAGAGGAGAACATTATCCCGCTTCTGATATTCGGTATTATTTTGGCAATATGCGCGCTGTTACTGTCGGTTTTCCGCAGGAACACAATGACGCTTATTTTCCCGGTATTGGCAGGTTGGTACGTTATCGGGGACTGCTCGGGATCTGTCCCTGTCATGATACTTGCGGCAATATTTTTTGCAGCGGCAGGAAGACTGATGTTCAGACAGCGGCTTTGGGAAAAATATTACGCCGACGTTTTCGGCTTTTCCTCGTTTTTGTACGCAATAACAGCGTTGAGCCGATCTTCTGACAGCAATTGGCGTTGGGTGAGCCTGCTGCTCCTTGCCCTGCTTGCGGCAAATCTTATGCGCCGCGGACAGCTCTCAAAAATCAACAGGATAATACTGACAGTATCAGCGGCGTTCCTGTTTCCCCTTTGGTGGACTGTGCCGTTTTTCACCGTCCCCGACCTTATATCGCTGCAGTTTAAACTGCTGCCTGTGGTAATTTTCTGCGTGATTTTACGCTTTATATGGCATGACTCTCTGCCTGCTGTATACAACTTTGCCTTTATATCGGCAATAATTTCGCTTATCGTGCTGTTCATGGACGCGCTTTTTTCGGAGAACAATTTTGATTCCATTTTCATTGGAGCGGTGCTGCTCATTATGCTTGCAGCGTCATTTGTGATAAAGAAAAAACGCTGGTTTGTCCTTTCGGTCGCTTCAATGGTGGTATCTGCTGTGCTGCTTAGCATAACCCGCCTTGACAGTATAGCATGGCTTGTGTACCTTGCGGTCGCAGGGGCTGCGCTTATCGCTTTGGGCGTTGTGAACGAGCTGAAAAAACAGCAGAAAAAGAGCGGAGAGGACACAAAGCTGACCCGCTTCATGTCCGACTGGAAATGGTAGGCGGGCGGGGGAGCTGTTCAAAATTGAGTTTTTACAGGTAAAAATTTGGAGGAATATTTTTATGACAGCCGTATATGGAATACCGTCCGATATTGATTTATGGATGGATTTAGTAAATGATGTAAGTTGGAATTTCCCCGGATTGGAGACGCAGGAAAAAATAGAAGAGCATAAAGAAACGGTTTTGCGCTTTATGAATAAGAAGCAGGCATTGTGTATTAAAGATAAAGAAAAGATCATAGGCGTTATACTTTTTTCAAGGGGACGTAATATGATCTGCTGTTTAGCGGTTTCACCCCGGTACAGAAAACGCGGGATCGGTTCGCTCCTTTTGGAAAAAGCCGTAAACGAATTGGACAGGCATAAGGATATTACCGTTTCAACATTTCGTGAAAACGATCCAAAGGGAACCGCGCCGAGAGCCTTGTACAAGAAGTTTGGTTTTGCAGAAGATGAATTGATAGAAGAATTTGGATATCCCAACCAAAAATTTGTTTTGCATCTACAATCTTGATTTTTCATAAATGTCAAAATTACAAAAAGAAAGGAAAAATACATATGAACAAAAAGGAAGTTGCCGAGATCAAAAAGAATTTCACAGATTCAAGCGGATTTTTCACTCTTAACCACATTCTTTCAGTATACGTTGACCCGCAGAAAAACGTCCGCTGCAAGGACAACAAGCTGTACGCTCTTATCCCAGAGGACGAGGGCGCAGTCATGCTGGAGTCCCTTAAAAAAGTACTGAGCGGCAGAGTGGGGAAAAACCTTACCGAATACGGATTTCCACGGGAGGAATACGACGAGGACGGCGCACAGAATATTTTGTACGCCGCAATGAAAGGCAAGCTTGAGGACGAAGCTGCCAACGACAAGCTGCTGATGAGGATCATTAACAACATGGAATACGAAATGGGGTACACCTTGATAATAGGGTACTGCTCCTACAGCATTATGACAAAGGATAAAAACGATGAAAGCTATGACGACGCGGCGGACGAATACAATTTTATCGTTGCGGCGGTCTGCCCTGTCTGTACTGGGGACGACGGTCTGATGTTTGACGGCGAGGCAAACGCTATCGTAAAAAAAGCCAACACCGATCTTATTATCAGCAGAGTTCCCACTGACGGCTTTCTGTACCCCGTTTTCAGCGACCGCGCTCCTGATGTGAACAACGTTATGTACTATACAAAAACACCGAAAAAGCCAAATATATCCGTGGTGGAGGACGTCCTCGGCTGCGATTTCGTTATGTCCTTTCAGCGTGAAAAGGAGACGTTCCAGCAGGTGCTTACGGACGTCGTTGCGGACGAGCTCAGCTACACGGTCATTACCCAAGTCAACGAGGCGATACGGGATATTGTGAACAATTCCAAAAATGAAACGGAGCTTCCCCTTATTGACGACAACAAGCTCCACAACATTCTTTTCGACGCAGGGGTAAGCAGCGAAAAGCTGGACGCTCTCCCCGCCGTGTTCAAGGAAAAAGCAGGCGAGGCGGACGGTCTGACCGCCGAAAATCTTATTGAAAGCAAGGTAACCTTAGCCACTCCCGAAATTACCGTAAACATCAATCGTTATGCTGCCGACAAGGTGCGTACAAGCGTTATCGGCGGCAGACGGTGCCTTGTTATAGACCTTGACGATCCAAGCATTTCGGTAAACGGCTTGACCACAACAGTTGAGTAAAGAGGTGTTTTTATGTTAAAAAAATTCTCCGCGGTTTTTGCTGCAATAATTGCAATGCTGACCGCGCAGCAGGAGATACCTGCCGAGGACAGTTACAAAAATATTGAGATAGAGGGCAAAAATTACACTCTTTCATTCGAGGACGATTTTGAGGGGGACGCTATTGACGAGACAAAATGGGAACAGTGCCCCGAACAAAAACGTCAGGATCTGAACAACTATTGGGATAACAGTATGTCATATCTTGACGGAGAGGGTAATCTTATTATAGGAATGTCCTACGATGAAAGCTCCGACCGTTTTTTTAGCGGCGGAATACGCTCAAAGGGAAAATTTGAGCAGGCTTACGGTTATTTTGAGATACGCTGCACCGTAAATACAGTTCCGGGCTACTGGACTGCCTTTTGGCTCATGGGCGACAGCGTTGTTGATGAGACAATGGGCGGAAAAAACGGAACGGAGATAGACATAATGGAGACGCCGTATCTTGAAAGGGGAGAGGTTCAGAACACACTTAACTGGGACGGCTACGGTGCAAATCATAAGTCCCTCGGCAATATCAGCAAGGTAGGTATTTACGACGGCGAGTATCACACATTTTCTTTGCTGTGGACGAAAAACGAGTATGTTTTCTATACCGACGGAAAAGAAACATGGCGAACAAATGCCTCCTCCGCGCAGGGGACGTGCGAAGTCCCGCTTTTCCTGAAGATAACCTCCGAAACAGGCTCCTGGACAGGCACGCCTGACCCAAAGAATTTGCCCGATTTTATGAAAATTGATTACGTGAGGGTTTACACGGAGGAGTAATACTAATTTGCTCCTAAAAG
>JAAGKN010001024.1_pt1 | contig 65149 bp, 42 predicted proteins | sample 6206371 | NCBI WGS metagenome assembly JAAGKN01 (sample SAMN11533720, study PRJNA540317) | gut metagenome | isolation source: fecal pellets from male and female animal of same cohort | host: Peromyscus leucopus | place: USA:CA | collected 2017
ACAAGATGTCGAAGCGTCTGGGCAACGCCGTCGATCCGTTCGAGGTGCTCGACACCTACGGAGCCGACGCGACGCGCTGGTACATGATCTCCAACTCGCAGCCGTGGGACAACCTCAAATTCGACGAGGAGGGAGTGGACGAGTGAGCCGCAAATTCTTCGGCACTCTCTACAACACATATTCGTTCTTCGCCCTCTATGCCAATGTGGATGGCTTCACGGGCGGGAGCCGGAGATTCCCGTCGCCGAGCGTCCCGAGATCGACCGCTGGATCATATCGCTGCTCAACACGCTCGTCAAGGACGTGACGGCATCGCTCGAAAACTACGATCCGACGCCTGCCGCACGCGCGATACAGGATTTCGTCGGCGAGAACCTCTCGAACTGGTACGTGCGTCTGAACCGCAAACGTTTCTGGGGCGGAGAGATGAACGACGACAAACTGGCCGCATATCAGACGCTCTATACCTGTCTTGAGACCGTGGCGATGCTCTCGGCGCCGTTCGCGCCGTTCATCTCCGACCGCATATTCACCGACCTGAACGCCGTGAGCGGACACCACGGCGACGGCTCGGTACATCTGGCGACATTCCCCGTATGCGACGACTCGCTGACCGACACCGAACTCGAAGAGATGATGCAGCTCGCGCAGCGCGTATCGTCGATGGTGCTGGCACTGCGCCGCAAGGTGAACATCAAGGTGCGCCAGCCGCTGACCAAGATCGTCGTTCCGGTGCTCGACAACGCGACCGAACATCGCATCGAAGCGGTGAAGAATCTGATTCTCGGCGAGGTGAACGTCAAGGAACTCGAACTCATCCACGACACCACGGGTGTGATAACCAAGCGTATAAAGCCTAACTTCAAGACACTCGGTCCGCGTTACGGCAAGTACATGAAGCAGATCGCGGCACTCACGGCGACATTCACGCAAGAGCGCATCGCCGAGATCGAGCAGTCGGAAACCGTCGTACTCGACATGGGCGGCGAGCAGATCAGCGTAACGGCGGCGGACTTCGAGATCACATCGGAGGATATGCCGGGCTGGCTCGTAACGTCGGAGGGCAAACTGACGGTAGCCCTCGACATCACCGTAACGCCGGAACTGCTGCGCGAAGGTGTGGCGCGCGAATTGATAAACCGTATCCAGAATATCCGCAAGGATTCGGGATTGGAGGTTACCGACAAGATCTCGGTCGAGATCGAGGCGAAGGAGTCGGTCAAGGATGCCGTAGCCGAGTTCGGCGGATACATCGGACAGCAGACCCTCGCCACGGAGGTGCGCACCGAGCAGGAGCCGAAAGGCGAGTTCGTAATCGACTCGGACGTGAACGACGAGCCGTTGAAGATAGCGATAACGAAGATCCGATAAAAATTTTCGTCGCTTCCGAAAAAGGCTCTCGCAATATTGCAGAGCCTTTTTTCGTTTACAACACAATTAAAAGCATACGAGCGGATTTGGATTTATGATAAATATTTCATACTTTTATGAAATAAATCCGCAAAATGAACCTTTAAAACCGATTGTTATTATGGCAGAGCAGGAAAAAAAACGTTACAGCGACGCTGAACTGGCGGAGTTCAAGGAGTTGATTCTCAAAAAACTCGAATCCGCCCGCAGCGACTACGAATCATTGCGCGCCACCATCACGCATACCCACGACAACGACACCGAGGATACTTCGCCTACATTCAAGGTGCTGGAGGAGGGTGCCGCCACTCTCTCCAAGGAGGAGAGCGGACGGCTGGCAGCCCATCAGATGAAATTCATCCGCAATCTCGAAATGGCGCTCGTGCGCATCGAGAACAAGACCTACGGCATCTGCAAGACCACCGGCAAGCTGATTCCCAAGGAGCGTCTGATGCGCGTTCCCCACGCCACGGAGTGCATCGAGGCGAAGGAGAGCCGACGGTAAGCGGAACAGGTATAATAAGTAATATAGGTATTATAGGTAGTATATGACCGCAATCATATACTACCTATAATACTTATTCTGCCTATATTACCCTATATCCCGTGATTACCCCGCCGCAGTTCCCATACGGGCAAAAAAATGAGGTCTTCGGAGGTGTTCGACTCCAAGGGAGCACCCCTTGCGAGTCTTAGCGATTTTCATCGCAACCTGCCGATTTCCTCAACCAACCTAAAACTACTAACCTAAATGAACCTTAAAACTTCACTGCAAAGATAAGGCGAAAAACAATACCGTGCAAGTTTTTTATTAAAAAATTTCAATAAATTATTGATTTTATTTACTAATAAATCGTATCATCCTAACTATTAATATTTTACATTTTAGATATTTTTTACCGAAAATTTCACTGATATCGCATACGGTACAAAATATGGTCGAAACAGCCCGTCGGAATTGGAATTTACAAAACGTTTTCCTATCTTTGTTTACGAGCAGCAACGTTTAGAACGACATTCATCCCGACTTTTCGGCTTATGATAGACGACTTCATCGCATACATAGCGGCGGAACGACGATATTCTCCGCTGACCGTGCGCAACTACCGCCACGACGTGGAGAGTTTCGCGGCATGGTGTTGCGACCGCGCCGGCATTCCGAAGGAGAGTTTCGACCCCGCGGCGGTACGGCTGGACGATGTCAGAGAGTGGATAATGCACCGTATGGACGACGACCGCATCAAACCCGCCTCGATGAACCGCGAACTGTCGTCGTTGAAGAGTTATTTCCGCTATCTGCGCATGCACGGCGAGGTAGACCGCGACGTGTTCAAGCGCATCTCGTCGCTCAAAACGCCGCACCGTCTGCCCGCGTTCGTTCCCGAATCGCGCATGGAGAAGGTGCTCGACAATCTGCGCGAGGAGAGCCGGACGGACGATTTCACCGAGCAGCGCAACGCGCTCGTCGTGACGCTGCTTTACAGTTGCGGAATCCGTCTTGCCGAGTTGTGCGGCATACGCACCGACGACTTCTCGTTCGGATACGACACGCTGAAAGTACGCGGCAAGGGCGACAAGGAGCGCGTAATCCCGATTCTGCCGGAGGTCGCAAGGCGGATCGAGGACTACATCGGGACATGCCGCAGCACGGGCATAATAATTGACAGGGTTTCCCCGCTGATTCTGTCGGACAAGGGCAAGCCGCTGTCGCGGTCGTCGATAAGGCGGATAGTGGAAAAGGAGTTGAGCCTCGCCGACGTGCAGGGACGCCGAAGTCCCCACGTCCTGCGCCACACGTTCGCCACGCACCTGCTCAACCGCGATGCCGACATGCGCGACATTCAAGAGTTGATGGGACACGCCTCGCTCAAAACGACGCAGAACTACACTCACAACAGCATAACCAAGTTGCAGAGCGTCTATGCCAAGGCGCATCCGCACAAGTAGCGGCGGCGGACGGCGGTCAGCAAAAAGCATTTTCGGATCACGCGTGATCCTTAACCATAAAAATCAAATACTATGGACGTTAAGATTCAATCAGTGAAATTCGATGCCGGCAAGCAGTTGGTAGAATTCGTAGAGAAAAAGATGTCGCGTTTGGAGCGTTTCGCAGACAGCCCGACGGGAGTGGACGTCATCCTGCGCCTCGACAAAGACCACGAAAAAGGCAACAAGGTCGCTGTGGCGACGCTGCACATCGCAGGCGGCGACATAGTGACGGAACAACGTGCCAAGACTTTCGAGGAGGCGGTCGATCTGTCGCTCGACGCCATGAAACGTCAGATCGAGAAGCGCAAGGAGAGATAGACCGAACGAGATTTATATAGATAGAATAGGTAGAATGGGTATTATATATTACCTGTTCTACCTGTTTTACTTTTGTTAGGGCTCAATGCTCCACCTGCGCGACCTCGGCTCCGACGAAGCGCACAAGGTCGTCGGGAGCGATGCGGATCTGCAAACCGCGGACACCCGCGCTTATGTAGATATAGTCGAACGCGGCACACGACGAGTCGATGAATGTCGGGAAACGACGCTTCATACCGATCGGCGAACATCCGCCGCGGATGTAACCCGTCGTCGGCAGCAACTCCTTCATCGGTATCAGGTCGGCACTCTTGTTGCCCGACACCTTCGCCGCAGCCTTCAAATCGACCTCCCTGTCGCCCTGCACGACGCACACGAAGTGTCCGTTGCGGTCGCCCCGCAGAATTAGCGTCTTATAAACCCGCTCTATCGGTTCTCCGAGCGATTCGGCGACGTGCGTTGCAGCGAGATCGTTCTCGTCCACCTCGTAGGGAATAAGTTCGTAGGCGATGCCCGCACGGTCGAGAAGCCGGGCGGCGTTGGTCTTTTCTATCTTTTTAGCCATTATCCTTCACCTTTCTGTTCCAGTTGAGCAGCGGCAGCAGGAACGAGATCACCGACGCTCCGAGCCAGAATATCGCAGCCGACGAGAAGTCGTAGTGTTTCGTGCCGTCGGCGAGAATCTCGATATTGCGGTCGATAAGCACTCCGCTGACTACATCCTGAATGCCCGCGGCGGCATACGATGCCATGCCGACCACTCCCAGAGCCGCTCCCGTAACCTTGCGCGGCACGATGTCCACAGCCATAAGTCCGCCGACGAAGCAGATCAGCACGCCGATAGCGATTCCGAACAGCACCATCGACAGTACGTTCACCCACACGGCATTGCCGCCGTAGAGGAACAGCGCGAGCGAAACGGAGTTGAGCACTCCGAATATCAGCGCGGGACGGTTGCGGTCGCCGTGGAACAGCGTATCGGAGAACCAGCCCGACAGAACCGTACCGAGGATGCCGAGCAGAGCGTTTATGGAGATTATCGATACGGCGAGTTCGTCGGACATGCCTTTCGCCTCCTGCAAATAGAGTACGCCCCAGCCGTTCACCGCATACCGGCTCATATACATGAACGCACTCGCGCCCGCAAGCACCCATACCGCCGGCATACGGAGCACGCGGCGTTGGAGTTCGCGGGTCGATTCGCCGCCGGTCTGCGCCTTCTCGTTCGAGAGTTGCTCGATCGGAGGCAGACCTTTCGATTCGGGAGTGTCGTGCAGCCAGAACAGCACGAGCAGAACCCCTATCGCACCTGCGACAGCCGAACCGACGAAACCCCACTGCCAGCCGGCGAACGATACGATCAGTCCGACGAACAGGAACGAGAAGAACTCGCCGAAGTTATGGCTCGCCGAGAAGAAGCCGTAGAATGTTCCGCGCCGTGCGAGCGGCAGCCAGCGCGAGAGCGAGATTATCGCAGGCGGCGCACCCATCGACTGTGCCCAGCCGTTGATGCCCCACATTATGGCGAACACGACGAATACGATGCCCGACGACAGCGACAGTGCCGCACCCGCGAAGCCCATAAGCCCCATGACGAGATTCACCAGCAGCGACAGAAGCAGTCCCGTCGCCATGAAGCGTTTGATGTTGCAGTAGTCGCAGATGAATCCGTTCACGAATTTGCCTATCGCGTATGCGAAAAGCAGCGTCGAGCCGATGATGCCGAGTTGCGTCGTGTCGAGCAGCCCGCTGTCGAGAATCGGTTTCTTCATCACGTTAAGGCTCGTGCGGCAGACGTAGTAGAGGCTGTAACCGAACGTCGCCGCGACGAACGACTGCATAGCCAGACGGCGGTAGTAGCGGCGTCCCTCGTCGGATTCGGCATCCACCCGATTTTCCGACGGCGCGCTGATTGCGTAAAAACGCGATATTGCAGAGAAAAATCCCATGATTCGTTATCTTAATGTATGGCGGCCGTGCGCCGTGAGGTAATCTATAAGCAGTGCCGGACGGTCGCACTGGATCATCGTCGCTCCGGTGGCAAGCACTTCGGAGTATATTTTCTCTGGTTCGTAGAACGCCTTGTCGTCCTCCAGACCTTTCTCCTCGCCGCCGCAGACCGAGCCCCAGAACGTATTGACCCACAGTTTAACGCCGCTGTCGATCACCTTGCGAAAGATCTTCCGCTCGCCGCGGAGCGTGCCGTCCCAGCACACCTCATACGCCATCGGGCGCAGCGACGACGAGAGCCAACGCTCGAAAAGCGGTTTGTGTCTGTCCCACATCTTGGCATTGTAGTTTATGATCGGAATATAGTGCATATTGTGCTGATAGCCGGCATAGCGGTTTTCGACGGTTTCCGCCGGACGTTTGCTCTTGATTACCACCTGCCCGACCATATTGCGCTCGATGAGCATCGGCAGGATCTCGTCGTAATAATCGTATCCCTTGTCGATGTTGATAAGCACCCTGTCGCGGCAGAGGTCGAGCACCTCGGCGAGGGTCGGGACATGGTATTTCGGCATCTTCACGCCGTGACCCGAACGCAGGCAGCAGCGGCTGATGGAGTCGTAGGTTATCTCGGCGATTTTACCCTTGCCGCTCGTGGTGCGGTTGATCGTCTTGTCGTGGCATACGACCAGCACTCCGTCGGCGGTGCGATGCACGTCCACTTCGACCATATCGACACCCATGCGGATCGCCGACTCATAGGCTTCGAGCGAGTTCTCGGGGAAATTGCGCCAGTCGCCGCGATGGGCGATGACGGCGACATAGTTCGACTGCGGATCGCGAATCTCCCGCAGTATGCGTTCCGCACGGCTCTGCGCCGCGGCGGACACGGCGACGACGGCTAACGCCGCGACAACGAAAAGTCTTTTCATCGGTTAATTATTTTAGGCAGAGTACAAAGATAGGATTTTCCCGCGAAAAACCGCATCGAAATACGGAAAATTATTGCGGAAGGAGGAAGAGATAAGGTAGAATAGGTAAAATAAGTATTATAGGTAATTAAGGAGAGAACCTATTCTACCTATTCTACCTATTCTACCTATTCTACCTATTCTACCTATTATTACAAAATTTTCGTATCTTTACGACTGCGTCGTTTAGATACCCTCGCTCGGCAGAAGCAAATAAATTTGCTTTTGCACTCGCTTATCCGTATCTTTGGCTTCGCCTTAGATACTCTCGCTCGGCAATGCCCAAATAAATTTGGCATTGCTCTCGCTTATTCGTATCTTTGCCATAACCGACTTAAAACTTAAAACATGAAACATCTCGACAAGACCCTTTGCGGGCTTACGATGCTCGCACCGCTGGCAGTGGCGCAAAGTGCCTATGCCAAGCAGCGACCGAACATTCTGTTCTTTCTGGTAGACGACTTCGGCTGGACCGAAACGTCGCTTGCATTCGGCGAGGAGGCATATCCCAACAACATGCGTTTCCATACGCCGAACATGGAGCGTCTGGCGAAAATGGGAGTAATGATGACCAACGCCTACGCCTGCTCGGTATCGACGCCGACGCGCACATGTCTGATGACGGGCATGAACTCGGCGCACATGGGAATCACCTCGTTCATCTCGCTCTACAAGGACACCGTTCCCGATGCCATAGGCGGACATCCGGGGGCGACCAACGAGAATCTGAACGACATTTTCGCCCATCCCGAGTGGAATCACAACGCGCTGTGTCCCGTTTCGCTCAAAGACGAAGCCGACATTTACGGATTGAACCACACTCTATACGCCACGCCTATGCCCGAACTGCTCCGCAATGCGGGCTACCACACAATCCATATCGGAAAGGCGCACTGGGGACCTGCCGGAACGCCGGGATCGAACCCTTACAACATGGGCTTCGTCGTCAATATCGCGGGTTCGAGCAACGGACACCCCAAGAGTTATCTGCCGGAGGAGAATTTCGGCAATCTGCCTTACAAGGGCGACTACGGTTCGGTGCAGAACATGGCGCAGTACTACGGCACCGAGATTCACCTCACCGAGGCAATGACACGCATGGCTCTGCGCACGCTCGAACATCCTATACGTCAGAAGCAGCCGTTCTTCCTCTACTTCTCGCACTACTCCAACCACACGCCTATCCAGCGAGACAAGCGTTTCATCCAGAAATATCTCGATGCCGGCATGGACGAGGGGCAGGCTCGTTACGCATCGATGGTCGAGGGTATGGACAAGAGCCTCGGCGACGTGCTCGACTTCTTCGAGGAGAAGGGCATAGCCGACAATACCATACTCATCTTCTACTCCGACAACGGCGGACACAGCGTCGGCGGCGAGAAGGGCGGCGAACTCCACACCCAGAACCTCCCGCTCCGCGAGGGTAAGGGCTCGGTCTACGAGGGCGGAATCCGAGTACCGCTGATGTTCTGCTGGAAGGACAAAATCGCTGCGGGAACACGCATCAACACCCCCGTTTCGACCGAGGATTTCTTCCCAACCCTGCTCGAACTCGCTGGCGTAAAGAATGCCGAAACCGTACAGACGACCGACGGTGAGAGCATCGTGAAACTCGTAACGGCAGGTTCGAAAGCGGTCGAGAAGGCGATGAAGCGCGGCGAGATCACAAATCAGAAGGAGGCGAACGCCTACGTTCTGCCGAAATCGGTTACGGGCATCGATCCCGAGCGCGAACTCGTGTTCCACTATCCGCACCAACTCCGTTTCGAGGATCAGGATGATATCGACTTCATGAGCGCGATCCGCAAGGGCGACTGGAAACTGGTCTACCGCATGCACACAGCCGAACTCGAACTCTACAACCTCCGCGAGGACATAGGCGAGCACAACGACCTCGCAGCCAAATATCCGGAGCGCGTAAAGGCTATGGCATCGTCGCTGGGCGAGAAACTCCGCAACTGGAATGCCCCGATGCCGACCGTCCGCGCCACGGGCAGGAAGGTCGCGATGCCGGACGAACTGTAACGGACTTCATACAATACGACGGGCTGCCGAAAACCGGCAGCCCGTTATATTTCAAGAAATAGGTATAATAGGTAATATAAGTAGTATAGGACGACCTATATTACCTTTTCTACTCACCTATTTCAGTTTCTTCAACTTCCTGTCGGCATCGGTCGCTTCGCGGATGGAGATCGCGAAACCTCCGCCGCGCGCCATGGCGATTTTCAGCACAGTGCGCGAATCGACCTTGCCGCTCGTGATGACATAGCCGTCGGGCTTGGTCTTGTAGTCGGCATCGGCGGAGTCGGCATAAAGCGTCGCGACGTAACTCTTCGACGGATCGAGAAAATCGAACGCAACCGACATCGTGCGACGCTCCCCGTTCGTCACGCCGCCGACGAACCATTCGCCGCTCGCCTTCGCCTGACGGGCGACGACGATATATTCACCCGGTTCTGCGGCGAGATAGCGGCTCTGCCGCCAATCGACCGCGACATCCTTTATGAATTGGAACGCATCGGCATAACGCTCGTAATGCTCCGGCAGATCGGCAGCCATCTGCAACGGCGAGTACATTGTGACATACAACGCCAGTTGGTTGCATATCGTCGCATTCACCCACGAATCGGTTCTGCCGCCGCTCACTTTCTTTACATCCATCTCGAAGATACCGGGCGTATAGTCCATCGGGCCACCCTTCAAACGTGTGAAGGGCAGCACCGTGACGTGGTGAGGTTTCGATCCGCCGAATGCCTGATACTCCGTGCCGCGGGCGGACTCGTTGCCGATCAGGTTGGGATAGGTGCGGCACAGACCCGTGGGGCGCACCGCCTCGTGGGCATTGACCATGATGCGGTGTTTGGCAGCCTCCTTGACGGCATAGAGGTAGTGGTTGTTCATCCACTGGCCGTAGTGGTGCTCGCCGCGGGGCAGGATGTCGCCCACATAGCCGCTCTTCACAGAGTTATAGCCGTGACGTTTCATCAGCTCATAGGCAGCATGCATGTGGCGTTCGTAGTTGCGGACGGACTACGATGTCTCGTGGTGCATCATCAGCCGCACGCCTTTCGAGTGCGCGTATTCGTTGAGGGCATCGATGTCGAAGTCGGGATAGGGCGTCACGAAATCGAAGACATAGTCCTTCTTCTTGCCGAACCAGTCCTCCCAGCCGATGTTCCAGCCCTCGACCAGCACCTGGTCGAAGCCGTGCTCGGCGGCGAAGTCGATATAGCGGCGGACATTGGCGTTGTTGGCGGCATGGCGACCCGACGGACGCGCTTTCGCATAGTCGGTAACGCCCAACTGAACCGCAGGATACTCGTCGGTATAAGCCCAACTGCTCTTGCCGGAGATCATCTCCCACCACACGCCGACATACTTCACCGGCTTGATCCACGACGTATCCTCCAACGCACACGGGTCGTTGAGATTGAGCGTCAGATTCGACGCGAGCATGTCGCAGGCGTTGTCGGTAACGGCGACCGAACGCCACGGGGTGTGGCACGGAGCCTGCATCCAACCCTTATAGCCCTGCGCATCGGGGGTAAGGTGCGAGGTGAACACCATATTGCTGTCGTCCAGTTCGAGGTGCATGCACGAATAATCGACCAATGCGGCTTCATGGATATTGATATACAGACCGTCGTTGGTTTTGAGCTGCAGCGCGGTCTGCACGCCAGTAGGCGAGAAAATCTGTTGCGACGAGTTGCCGCATACCGCTTTCGGCAGCAGTCCGCGGATCTCCGAAAGGCGCGACACCGTGTAGTCATACTCCTGCGTGTCGTAGTCGCCCGCAATCCAGTACGCCGTGTGGTCGCCCGTCATGGCGAACTGCGTGCACTCCTCGGCGATGACGAAATACGTAAGTTCCTTCTGGTCGGGGAATTCGTAGCGCAGACCCATGCCGTCGTCGTAGAGGCGGAAGCGGATATTCATCAGATAGCCGCGCTCCTCACGGCGCAGACGGACGAGCAGTTCGTTGTAATTGTTGCGGATGTGGCTGTTCTCGCCCCACACGGGCTGCCACGTCTCGTCGAAGGACGATTGCTCCGAACCGAGCGCGACGAATCCGCGGCTCATCGGAAATATTTTCTTCCCACGGCGGCTGTCGAAACTGCCGAACGTAGCATAGGCATCCTCGACGAACTCGAATCCGAGCGCACTCGGGAGCACGACCGCCTTATCCTTGTAAGAGAGCGAATAGGTAGGCACGCCGCCCTCGGCTATCGCGAAACGCAGTTCCAGATTGCCGTCGGGCGATCGGAGCGACTGCGCCGATGCCGCAACGGACAACGCGACGGCAGCCGCAAAGGTGAGTAGTTTTTTGAAGTTCATGGTTATGGTGTTTTTTAAAGTTTTAAGGTTATACAGATAGTATAAGTAATATGGGTTATATAGGTAATATAATACCTGTTTTACCTATAATACCTATTTTACTTTATTCGTCCACGCCGCATATTGCCCGTTATCACGCACCGCCACGCTTGAATTCAACCACCAACGCACTCTGCGGAGCAACAATAGTCGAGTCGTCCACGCTGCACGGTTCACCCGTCAGCACATCGCGTCCGTCGTGAAGCGCAGAGGCGATTTCGGCATAGTCCGACCACGGCACACGCCGAGGTTCGGTCGCGTTGTTGATGAACACGAACACCGCATCGGTATCGTCGTAGCGGAAATAGGCATAGGTATTGTCGCGCGAGAGGAAGTGCATCGTGCGACCGGAATGGATCACAGCCTTATCCTTGCGCCAGCGGAACAGACGGCGGGTGTAGTCGAACACGTCGCGCTGCACCCCGTCGCGCTGCGCAGGATCGAACAGATCGACCTTGTCGTCTGCCCAGCCGCCCGGGAAATCGACGCGCAATCCGCCATGCCCCTGCGAGAGATCCTTCGAGCGGAACATCATCTCGTCGCCCGAGAATATCTGCGGGATGCCGCGCATCGTGGCGAGCATAGCCATCGTGAGTTTCATCCGCCGAGGGTTGCCCTGCACGACGTCGGCGATACGGTCGGTATCGTGGTTGGCGAAGAATATCAGCATCTTCGAGAGGTCGTGATAGACGAAATCGTGCGACAGGCAGTCGTAGACGCGGGTCATGCCCTCGCCCCAGTTCGGATTATCCTCGTTCATCGCCTTGCACACAGCCTCGCGCAGCGGGAAATCCATTATCGACGGCAGATGCGAGTCGAATCCGTCCTTGTTGGCGTTGCCGCCCTGCCAGTAGGCGAGTTGCGGAATCGACGACGTCCAGCACTCGCCGACGATATTCATGTTCGGATATTCGCGGCGAACGGCCGCACACCACTCGCTCATCGGCATCTTCTCGTTGTACGGGTAGGTATCGACGCGCAGACCGTCGAGATCGGCATACTCGATCCACCACACAGCCCACTGCTTGAAGTAGCTGCAGCAGGAACGGGTTGTCGAGGTTCATGTCGGGCATCGACGGCACGAACCAGCCGCTCTCCTGCAACATCAGGTCGCGCTGCGAGGCGTTCGGATCCATGTTGGTCGAGAATGCGATATTCGACGGCGTGTACTCGTCGAAACGGTGAATCCAGTCCCCGAACGGAGAATTTTCGAACCACCAATGGTGGGTTCCGCAATGGTTCGGCACGACATCCATAATCACTTTCAAACCCTTCGAGTGTGCCTCGGCGACCATTCGGCGATACTCGTCGTTCGTGCCGTAGCGCGGGTCTATGCGATAGTAGTCGTCGCAGGCGTATCCGTGATAGGAGCCGCCCTTCTCGTTGTCGAACAGAAGCGGCGTAGACCATACGGCGGTCGCACCGAGATCGGCGATATAGTCGAGGTGCGCCGCAATGCCCGCGATGTCGCCTCCATGGCGGCCGAAGAAGTTATCGCGGTCGAGACCGTCCTCCAACCCCTCGACCGTGTCGTTGTCGGGATTGCCGTTGGCGAAGCGGTCGGGCATCAGCAGATAGATCATGTCGGCTGTCGTGAAACTCTCCCGCTCGCGCGAGCCCTCGCGGCGGGCGGCTATCTCGTAGGCGAACTTGAACCGCTCCTCGCCGCGCGAGAAGACCAGGAAGTATGTTCCCGCCTCGGCACGCGGCGAAACCTTCACATCGACGAAGAGATAGTCGGGGCTGTCAGCCTTATGAACGCCCGTAACCTCGACCGATCCGTCTCCCGCCGCAATGACATCGTATTCGGAGATGTTCGCGCCGCAGACCAGCAGTTGGAGCGGCGTCTCCATGCCGACCCACCACGACAGCGGCTCCACGCGGTCGATTCTCGTGTCGGCATTGGCTATCGACGCAATGTCGATGCGCGGCGAGGTGCAGGCAGCCGCCAGCACCGTCGCACAGATTATAATCGCAAATCGTTTCATCGTGTAAGAATTATGTAAGACCAACCGTTCAGTTCGTATTCGCCTCCCGTTTTCACCGTGCGGCTTTCGCCAGTAGCGAAGTCGGTATACTCGCCCTCCGCGCCCGCGAAATCGGGTTTCGTCACGAGAGGTTCGGACGAGAGGTTGAGCAGTGCGACGACCGCATTGTCATCGTTCCTGCGGACGAATGCGAGCAGCCGCTGCGGTTCGTCGTGCGGCAGCAGGCGCATCGGCGCACCCTTTTCACCCGCATCGAGAGCAGAGTTGGCATGACGCAGTGCATTCATGCGACGGTAAAATTCGGTGAATGCGTTAGGTGTCCGGTCATCGACACAATCCTTGTCGAAGAATGCGAAGCGGCGGTCGAAACCGACCTCCTGACCGGTATAGATGAGCGGCTGTCCGTTCGGCAAAAGGTATGTCAGCACCGCCATAACCTCGGCGGCATCGCCCATGCGCTCGAACTCGGTTCCCGCCCACGAATTTTCGTCGTGGTTCGACGTGAACATCAGCCGGAACGCATCGCGCGGCGACTGTTCGGCATCGCGGGCAGCGTAATCCGCTATGTCGGCGGCGGACTTTTTGCCCTGCGCGACATCGTTCATCAGGTGGTGCAACTCCCAAGCGTAGGTGGCATCGAAGCCGTCTTCGTGGAAATTCGCCCCTTCGCCCTCGGCGAGCAGATATATGTCGGGATTCTTCTCCCTCAACTCGGCGAAAGCCTCGCGCCAGAACTCATCGGGCATCTCCTTGGCGGCATCGCAGCGGAATCCGTCCACGCCCTTGTCTGTCCAGAAATGCAGGACGCGCTTCATCTCCTTGCGCAAATCCGCATTTTCGTAGTTGAGTTTGGCGATATCGGTCCAGTCGTACTGCACGACGGTATTGCCGAGCGAGTCGCGGACATACCAGTCCTGCGGTTTCTCATCTACCCATGCGGCATCGGGCGAGGTGTGGTTGGCGACATAATCGAGCACGACTCGCAGTCCGAGCGAGTGCGCACGGTCGAGGAAACGGTCGAAATCGTCCATCGTACCGAACTCGGGATTGACGGCGTAATAGTCGCGGATCGCATAGTACGAGCCGAGCGACCCCTTGCGCCCCTTCTCCCCTATCGGGTGAATCGGCATCAGCCACACGACATCGACACCGAGGTCGCGCAGTTCGGGCAGCCGCTCCTCGGCGGCGGCGAAAGTTCCCTCCGCCGTGCTCTGGCGGACATTCATTTCGTAGACCACGGCATCGTAGGTCCACTCGGCGTGTCGGTCGGCAGGGCGTTCGCAGGCACAGCCGGCGAGCATCGCCGCAATCGGTAAAAAGGCAAGCAGTTTTTTCATATTTCGTTTGCGGTTTACTGTTTCAGTTTGAATACGACGCTCGAATATCCGCCCATGCGCACATTCGTAACCCCGTCGCGAACACGGCGATCGACCTTGTTCATGACAGCCACGCACTTTTCGATCCCGTCGTCGAGCGCGAGCACAGTCTGCTGCCCCGACAGATTGTGAAGCACGAGCATCCGTTCGCCCTCCGCCTCTCTGTACCATGCGGCTATCTGCTTGAACTCCGTATTGTTCTCGTTGTAGACATCGTGGCGGATCATCGCCCCCGAAGCCATCGACGGATAGGTATGGCGCAGCCGCCCGAACTGCTTGTAGACGTTCAGAATCGACGTATCGTCGCTCTCCTGCCGTGCGACGTCGTAGACCGACATCATGCCCGAATCCTGCTTGTCGATGAATCGCGTGGTGAACGAGTCGCCCCACTTCATCGGGTTGCGCACATACTCGTCGCCGCGCGACTTGGAGCCTACATAGCCCAACTCCTCACCGTAGTAGACGTAGGGTTCGCCGGCGGCGGTAAGCAGAACCGCGGCAGCCGATTTCGCCTTGTCGAGCGTCGTGCCGAGGACGGTGCGGGTGCGCTCCTCGTCGTGGTTAGAGAGTTTGGTCGGCTCGATATAGTCCGCTCGATACCGCTCATACAACGACTGATAAGACAAAATATCCTTCACGAAGTAGCAGCCCGTTGCATTGTTTATCGCCCACGACAGCCTGTTCCAGAACGAGAACTCGAACAGCGCAGGCAGTCCCGCATAGTAAGGCGCGACCTCCTCGGCATCGGCGAAGACCTCGCCGACCATGTAGAGTTCGCGGTCGGGGTGCGACTGCTTGAAATAGGCGTTCAGGTCGGTATAGAATCCGTCGAGGAACGTCGGATTCTCGTTCGATGCCGTGTCGTGGTAGATATGGCGGACGGCATCGAGGCGGAATCCGTCCACGCCGCGGTCGATCCACCCCTTCGCCGACTCGACCATAGCCTTGTAGGTCGGCGATTCGCTGAACGATGCTATCGCGCCGTAATTGACATCGGGCATATACTCCGTATAGAAATTGGAGTGGAATTTCCACAGATCCATCCATTCGGGAACGACATTCGACGGCGAATCGGCAGTCAGCGCGAACGGTACGCCCAATGCGAGTCTGCCCGCCGAGGAGGGTGCGCCGAACTTCGTGCCGCCGTCCCACGTCGTCGCCGAGGTGCGCACGAGAAAACCCCACGAACTGCGGAAATCGACGTTCAGTTCATATTTCGAATCGCCCTTGTCGTAGAATTTCAGACACTCTCCGTCGCCGAAATAGAGATATTTGGCGTTCACTGCCGAGGTATCGGGATTCGGTACATCCACCGTATCGCTGTCGGTAACGGTTACCGTCGGTCTGCTGCCCCACGCGAGCGTGAATTTCAGCCGTCGCGTCGCAGCGTTATCCTCCGAGGTCGGCACGTCGAACCACTCGCCCGAATTGTAGGCACGGTCGGTAAGCATAGGTATCCTGCCCGCCTTGACATCCGCTTCGGGATCGCGCGAGAAGATATAGTGGTCGCGGAATGCGTTGTCCTCCGACTTCACCGCTTCGAGGAACCACGGATGGCTCTTGCCCGTATGGTTCAGCACATAGTCGAGGTATATCTTTATGCCGCGCTCGTGTGCCGCCGCAACCAACGCTTCGAAATCGGCCATCGTGCCGTAGTCGGGATTGACAGCCGTATAGTCGATCACGTCGTAGCCGTGGTACGAGTCGGCGGGATGGATCGGCGAGAGCCATATCGCCGTCGCGCCGAGCGACTCTATGTAGTCGAGTTTGGAGATTATGCCGCGGAAGTCTCCCATTCCGTCGCCGTCGGAGTCGGCGAACGAGTAGACGAGCAACTGGTAGGTTATCGCCGAGCGTTTCACGCCGTCCCACCCGTCGGGTTCGGCTTTCTGGGCGGTATACTTAGTCAGGTCGCCGCCGTTTCCTTTCGACGGAGTGCCCGTGTCGTCCTTGCCGCACGATACAGCGAAGAGGAACAGCGCGGCACAGAGAAGAAGTTTTTTCATATTTTCGTTTAAGGTCATTTAAGTCGTTAAAGTTCCGCACATCGCGAAACATAGCAGTCGGCAGACCTTTCACGGTCTGCCGACCCGAACGCCTATTTCTTGGTAAGCGTCATCCTGACAGGCGAAACCGTCATGTCGAGCACGATATCGTAAGTACCCGCCTCGACGGTGATATTGTCACCGTTGTAGACCATGTCGTCGAGCGAGCCGCCGAGGTTGTAGTCCCAGCCGCCGTCGAAACGGACTTTCATTCCGCCGTCGGACAAAGTCGCTGTCGTCGAGTAAAGACCCGTCGCAGGATCGAACGTCATGAACGTGTCGTCATCCCAACTGCCCGTCGCATCGCCGATCAGACCGACCTTGTCGAACTTGTGGAACGTCGCCGTCTCGTTGGCGAGATCGACGGTGAAGGCGTATGCTCCGTCGGCGAGCGACATGTTGTCGCCGTCGTTGAGCGTGAAGACCGTATCGCTGCCCTCGGTCGATGTCGTCTTACCCGGAACCCAAGTGTTGCCGTAGGTGATCTTGAACTCCACGCCGGCGGCATTGACCATCGAGACATATCCGGTCGAAATGCCCGAATACTTGTCCATCGCATATTTCGGCGACGCATCCGGAGCCCACGCATAGCCGGAGAAGTTGCCCGTCAGACCGATTTCGGTAGGATACTCTCTGCCGCCCTCGACGTAACTCTCGCCCGCGGAGACGGTAATCGTCTCGGCTGCCGGATCGTAAACGATATTGTACCAGTTCTTGTAGAGGTTGATGTTTCCGCCATCCGGAACAGCCTCGAACGCCGTACCGAGATCGTCGAACTTGCCGCCGCGGTTCACATCCCAGCCGCAAGCGAAGCGGATCTTGCACGAACCGTCCACGAAGAGGTTGTCGATGAACCAACTGCCGTCAGCCGCCTGCGTCATGTAGAAGTCGGATGCCCAGCCCGTATCGTTCATCACCGTACCGCCGATAACGCTCCAACCGTCCTCGGCGCGCACCTCGGTAATCGCGATCTTGTCCAGAGCCTCGTAGTAGGTCACCTGATATTTCGCCTTCTTCGGCAGTTCGATGTTCGCACCGCCCGGAACGCCCTCGAACAGACGGCCGAGTTCGGTCATCGCACCGCCGCGGTCGATGTCCCATGCCGCAGCGAAACGGAGTTTGAAGTTGCCCTCCATCTCGGTTACCGGACCCATCCATACGCCGTCCATAACCTCGACCATGTCGATGTCCTTGTTCCAGTCGCCGTTCACGCCGATAAGGCTCCAACAGATGTCCGGAACCGATACGCTCGCCGTGTTGGTCGCGGTATTCAGACGGATGTTGAGCATGTCGCCCGCCTTGAAGTCGTCCGACTCGGTAACCTCCACGGCCGCGCCCGCGGTCGAAACGTCGAAATCCTCCTTCAATGCCGTGAACGTGCCGCCCAATGCACCCGCATCGTTATGGTTGTAGACGAACTTGAACGCGCCGTAGACAGCGACCTTCTCGGCAAGCCATGTGTCTGCCGCCGTCTCCTTCATATCGACGATCGTCTCCGCACCGTCGGCTGTCAGGATGCCCTTCACCGACCATACGTAAGGGGTGAATCTCGTAGCCGCCTTCTCCGATTCGTAGACCGTCGAGGCGATGACGACGCTCTTGTCGTTCATCATTCCCGCCTCGACCCACATGCGGGCATCGGCGGCTGCGGCAGGAGCGGCTCCCGCCGCGATAAGTGCGTTGTTCATCGCGAAGCGGTCGATGCGGAATTTGCCCTCCGCCTCGGCGACATCCAATGCGAGTTGCTGTCCCGTCGCCGTCAGTTCGACGTGGAGAGTATATTTGACTGCCGCCGCGAAGCCGTAGTCGATCGGAGTATAGTCGAACTCTATCGTCGCCTGCTGCGAACCGAGATCGACCGCCGCCGGAACGGAGATTGTCGGCGGCACCACATTCGACGGGTCGATTCTCGTTTCGTCGAGATCCGTCGTGCAAGCCGTCAGCGCGAATGCCGCCGCCGCGAATGCCAATATGCCTGATATCTTTTTCATATCCCTATTTACTTTTTTAACAGATTATTAATAGCCGGGGTTCTGTTCGAGTTTGCTGTTCGAGTTGGTATCGTCGCTCGGCAGAGGGAACAGATTGTACTTGTCGTCCACCGCACGTCCCGCATAGACGCCGCCTTTCCAGTCCCACAGATAGGAACCCGACGTGAACTTGCCGAAGCGGATAAGGTCGCTGCGGCGGTGGCACTCGAAATAGAGTTCGCGACCGCGCTCGTCCAGAATGTCGTCGAGATCGTAGGACGCCAGACCCGACAGACCGGCACGGATGCGTACATCGTTGAGTTGCTGCAAACCGTCGGTATTGGAGTAGGAACCTCCGCCCGCAAGACGGCATTTGCACTCGGCGTACATCAGATATACGTCCGCCGCACGGAACATCGGGAAGTCGGTATCGACGAATCCCGTGTGCTGACCTGCCGAACCGTCGATGTTGATATTCTTGAACTTCATCGACTTCCAGCCCGAGTTATCGAGCGTGAACGCCGAGCCGTCCTCCGACATCAGTTTCTCCATCTCGATTCCGTAGTCGGTATAGAATATCTTGCGCGAGTCGTTGTCGGTGAAGAGTTTCGAGAGTTGGCTCGGGCAACTTACGCCTCCCCAGCCCGACGAGATGCCGAGTTGCTCGCAATCCATCGCTCCGCCCGCAGGAGCGAAGACGAGGAAGTTGGTGCAGCCGTAGGAGCGCACGAGCAGGCCGTCCTGCTGCACGGCGAAGATGATCTCGTCGCCCAGATAGGTCGAGTTTTTGGTGAAACGGTGGTTGTCGGCGCAGAAAAGTTCCTGATAAGCCGAGAACTTGTCGCCCGCGGCAATCGTGTGAAGCGGATAATCGCGCATCAGATCGGCGCATACTGCGGCGCATTCAGTCCATTTGGCTTCGCCAGCGTAGATTTCGGCGTTGAGATAGAGTTTGGCGAGCAGCATGCGGGCAAGACCTTTGTCGCAGCGACCGTACTCGTTGCCGCCGACCTCCGGCAGAGCCGTACCGTCGATAAGGTTTTTGAGTTCGGTTTCGAGCCATGCGAACAATCCCGCACGCGAGATCTGCGACGGACCCTCCGAGCCGATCGAACCGTCTTCGAGCGACATAGGGACGTTACCGAACATATCTATCGCGTGGTAGTAACTCAACGCACGCAGAGCGCGGGCTTCCGCCTTCATCTGCTCGCGCGACGCCATCGGGAAATCCTCCTCGCCGATACCCGCAGGATTCTGGTCAATCTTGCGTATCAACTCGTTGCACAGACCGATCTGGAAATAGATGCGGGCGTACATCGCCATGACGAACTCGTTCGACGAGTTCCAGCAGAGGTTGTGGAGGTCGTAGATGTTGCCGTCGTTCCATGCCACGGCAGCCTCGTCGGTCGTGTACTCCTGCAACTGGAACAGCGCGCGGACATACTGACCGTATCCGCCGTCCACACCGCTGATGTCGGGGTCGGAATCCGGTCCTTTCGATGCAGAGCAGGACAAGCCCTGATAGCATTTGGCAAGAACTTGGAGGAAAGCGTACTCGCTGTCGAGCACCTCTTTCGGAAGCGTGATGCTCGGGTCGATAGGCTCGACATCGAGATCGTTCACGCACGAACTCAGCCCCAGCGAGAACGCGGCGGCGAGAGTCATCAACAATACTTTATATCTTTTCATAATCTGAATCGTTTTTAAGCGTTAAACCTCCGTCGTTTAGAAGTTGAATTTGACACCGACGATATAGGTGCGCGGACGCGGATACATGTTGTTGTCGATACCCGAGAACACCTCCGGATCGAGTCCGCTGTACTTGGTCCACGTCGCGACGTTCTGCACCGTCGCAAAGACGTTCAGACCCAGTTTGCGGTCGAGTTTGCGGCACTTGCAGAGGTCGATGTAGTAACTGAGCGTTATGTTGTCGAGTTTGAGGAACGACGCGTTTTCGAGATAGTAGTCGGAGAAGTACTGCGCATTGGCTGCGAAGTTGGTTTTCAGAGCCGACGACACGCGGTTCGACACGAAATTGTTGGTGTAGAGGTCGGAGAGCAGTTCGCCGTTAGACTTCACGTTGTTGTAGACCCAGTTGCCGAGGTTGGCGTGCGCCGAAACCGACAGCGTCAGGTTCTTCCACGTCAGTTGGGTATTGAAGCCGAACGTCACGTCCGGAGCCGCCTTCTTGCAGTAGTACATATCCTTCTCGTCGATCTTGCCGTCCTCGTTGCGGTCGACGTAAGCACCCTCGATCGGATTGCCCGCCTCGTCGTAGACCTGCTGGTAGAGATAGAAGGTGTTGGTCGGATATCCGTACATGAAACGCTGCACGTTGTTGCCGACACCGCCCGAGATGCCGCCCGTCGCGACACCCTTGTAGTCCGCGCTGTCGTTGGTGGTCATCTTCGTGATCTCGTTCTTGTTCCATGCGGCGTTCAGGCCGATGTTCCAGTACCAGTCCTTGGTCTGAATGGCCACGGCGTTGATGTCGAACTCGACACCGATATTCTTCAAGTCGCCGATGTTGGCGTTGAGGTAGTTCGTCAGGTTGGCACCTGCGGCGACGGGAGTCCAGTTCAGCAGGTCCTGAGTCTTGCGATAGTAGAAGTCGACGCTACCGTAGATGCGACCGTCGAGGAATCCGTAGTCCAGACCGGCGTTATAGGTCGTCGTGGTCTCCCATTTCAGATCCTCGTTGTAGCCCTGCGGCTTGATAGGCGCGATGACGGTATTGCCGAAGATATACTGGCTGGCATCGGTGTTGAGCATGTAGGTCGCGATCGACGGATAGTCGCTGCCGACATCCTGCTGACCGGTCTGACCCCAACTCAGACGGAGTTTCAGAGCCGAGAGCACCTCGCTGTCGCGCAGGAACGCCTCGCGGGCGATATTCCAGCCGAGAGCGACCGACGGGAACAGACCCCACTTGTTGTTCTTGAAGCGCGACGTACCGTCGTAACGCACGGTAGCGGTTACCATGTAGCGGTCGTCGAAACTGTAATTGGCGCGGCCGAAGAACGACACGAGGAAGTTCTCGGTCTTGTTCAGAAGCGGATTCTTGATGAACACCTCGTTATCCTCGGCGGAGTAGATCTGCTCGAAGTTCTTGGTGTGGAAATGCTGCCACGAGTAACCAGCCATGATGCCGAACGAGTGCTTCTTGATGGTTTTCGCGTAGTTGATGTACGCCTCCAACGTCTGGTCCATGCGGTCCTGCGTGTAGTCCTTGTGGTATCCCGAACCCTGCTGCTGCTTGTCGTGCATCGACTGCTCCGAACCTGCCGCCACGTCCTGAGTACCCTTGCCCTTGACGTAGTCCATACCGAGGTTGAGGTTGAGGCTCAAATCCTCCAAACCGTGAATCTTGTACTGAATCTGCGCATTGCCGACGAAGCGTTTCGAGTTCGCCACGTCGATGTTGTCGAGCAGAGTGGCAACCGGATTGAGGTTAGCCATCGTGTTGCAGTTATCGACGGTCGGCGTTCCCTTGCCGTTGTTCCACCAGTAGTAGCCGTTCAGACCGTTCTCGTCGTAGATCGGCTGCGTCGGGTCGTAGCGCACCGCGTCGCCGATCGCCCCCTGGTTGGCGAAACGGTTGTCGGCGTTCATGAACTTGCCGTTGAGATTGATGTTGAGGTGGTCGTCGAGCAGAATCGGATTGAGGTTGAGCGACACGGTCTCGCGCTCCATGTTGGAGGTTTTAAGGACACCGTCCTGATTCATGTAGCCGACACCCACGCGGTAAGGCATGTAGTTGTGCTTGCCCATGCCGATGTTGCCCGTCACGGAGGCATTGAGGTCGTAACTTACCGCCGTGCGGTAGATCTCCTTCTGCCAGTTGGTGTTGGCGGTGCCGAGAGCCTTGTACGCCGCGCTGTTCTCACCGTCGGATGCCCAGTTGCGGATCGCGTCGCGCATCTGGTCGCCCGTCAGCACATCGACGTATTTGGTGTTGGTAGCGACCGAGGTCGTGAAGTCGAGCGACACGCGCGGTACGCCCGTCTCGTGTTTGCTGCCTTTCTTGGTGGTGATGATGATGACGCCGTTGGCCGCGCGCGAACCGTAGATGGCCGTCGCCGAGGCATCCTTCAACACCGTGAACGACTCGATGTCGCTCGGGTTGACCGTCGAGAGCGGATCGCCCACTCCGGCGACGGAGGTATTGGCAACCGGCAGACCGTCGATAACCACGAGCGGGTCGTTGGACGCTTTGAGCGACGAGCCGCCGCGCACGCGGATGGTCGAAGCCGAACCCGGAGCACCGTCACCCGAAGTAACGACGATACCCGCGCTCTTGCCGCGCATGAGTTCGGTCGGCGACGAGATGAATCCCTTGTTGATCTGATCCGCCTTGATGGTCGAGATCGAGCCGGTTGCGTCGGTCTTCTTGACAGTACCGTAACCGATGACCAGAACGTCGTCGAGAGCCATGGCGTCCTCCTCCATGACGACGCGGTTAAGCACCGACGACGAAGCCACGAGTTCGATGGTCTTGTATCCCATAAAACTGAACTCGATGACCGCCTTGGCATCCGTCACTCCGATGACGTAGGAGCCGTCGAGTGCGGTGGTAGTTCCGTTGGCGGAACCCTTCTCGTAGACGGTCGCACCCACGACGGGTACGCCCTGAGTGTCCACCACGACACCCTTCACCTCGTATTTACCGCTCTGGGCAAATCCGAGGGGGGGGGGTAATTGCCGATACGAGCAAAATACCCGCAAACAATAACCAGAATTTTTTCATAGTTTCATTTAGGTTAGTTAATATAAAGATAGTAGTTTTATTGCTGATTTACAAATTTTTCGCTTCATCTTTCACGAATGCGACCGAAACCGCCGCCAGAAGCATGAACACGCCGGCGAGGGCGATCATCGACGACGCGTCGGAAGCGAACACGTATTTTACGATAAGTCCGCCCGTCAGTCCGATCGCGATTTGCGGAATGGTGATGGTGAAGTTGAAGATTCCCATGTATACACCCATGCGCCGCGGTTCGACCGCACGCGACAGAATGGCATACGGCATGGCGAGAACAGCCGCCCACGCGATGCCGATGCCGACCATCGGGAGCATCAGCGCGTACTGGTCATGGAGCAGGCACAGCCCCGCGAATCCGAGCGCACCGAGCAGCAGCGACACGGCATAGACCGTCTTGTTGCCGTAGCGCGCAGCGATGCCGCCGATGAAAAGCGACGCGATGCAGGCGGGAATCGGATAGGTGCCGTTGAGAACGCCGACCCATGTCTGCGTCGCGCCGTCGCTCAGCACCGCGCCCGTCGCATGGTCGGTAACCACGCCCGTAATGGCGGGCTTCAAGTATGTCCACATCAGAAACAGAGCCGCCCACGAGAAGAACTGCACCACACCCAATTGCAGCATCACTCGCGGAATATCGCGGACGAGCGACACGAACGACGGACGTTCGGCGGTCTGTTCCTGCGGGATATCGTTGTATTCGGCGAACTCCTTCGGCGGATACTCCTTCGTCTTGAACGACGTAACGAGTACCGTAATCAGAAGTATTGCCCCACCTATATAATATGAATAGGCTATATGGTCGGCGACCTCGCCCGTCCTCGCCTCGTCCGACACTCCGAGCCATGTCATCACGAGCGGCAGCACCGCACCGACGACGGCTCCGAGGTTAATGAGAAAGGTCTGTACCACATAACCCGTGGTCTTCTGGTCGTCGTTGAGCATATCCGCGACGAGCGCGCGGAAAGGCTGCATCGTGACGTTGAACGACAGATCCATGAACAGCAGGATGAAAGCACCCATGGCGAGCGGGGCGAATGCCAACAGCAGCGGGGCGTTCGGCATCAGCAACAGGGCGAGAGCCGATACGAGCGCACCGCCGAGGATGAACGGCACGCGCCGTCCGAACCGCGTCCACGTTCCGTCGGAGAACAAGCCGACGATCGGCTGCACGACGAGTCCCGCGATCGGGGCTGCGAGCCAGAAATAACTGAGTTGGTGGACATCCGCGCCCAACGACTCGAATATGGTGGATGTATTGGAGTTTTGCAGCGAATAACCTATCTGCACTCCGAGAAATCCGAAACTCAGATTCCATATCTTCCAAAAGGAGAGATCCGGTTTTTTCATAATGTAGTTTTAAGGTTGCGTTCTTTGGTCTATACAAATTTTAGAATAATTATCGGACGGTGCAATCTGCCGACGACGAGCGGCAGGATTTTCCGGACGAACGGCGAATCCCCCGCGACGAAAAAACGGACGGCAGCAAATGTTTCGACAAATGCCCGTCGCCTGCCGCTTGTATTTTTTCGCCTAAAAATTTGGAAATCCGAACTTTTTGTTTTAATTTTGATTTCACACAACCCACCGACCCATGGAAGAACGACGGCTCCGCATCGATATTCTCATTCATCTGTTCGCGCTCGCACACGCAACGGTCGCGGTCGTCAGCCGCGCGTTCGACTATGTGGACGACATCCCGCTGACGCTGCTCACCATATCGATGATAACCGTCATCGCCATACGGCGCAACCTCCAAATCGAGGTCATCGCCGCACTCGCGCTGTCGGGCTGCTTCCTCGGCTATGCGATGGGTGTCTACGGAGCGGAGATAATCGTTCCGGTCGTCGGCAACGGCACGGTCGCTTCGGCGATAACTACCGCCGCCGTAACCGAACTTCTGGGCTGGATAGCCTACGGACTGTCGCGGTTCGAGTCGCAGCGGGTCGATATCCCGACCAAATATCCCGACGTGCCGACGGTGATATCCGCCATGGCGGCGATAATGATATTCCGCATCGCCTACGTCAGCCTCACCAAAGCCCCGTTCTTCGACGGTTCGAGCATCTACGCCGAGTTGCAGCGGCTGACATCCAACACGCTGGCTCTCGTATCGCTGCTCGGCGGCTGCGTCATCATCGCCAATCTGCCGCACACGCTGAAAAAACGGCATCCGGGCATCCACTACGCACTGGTCGCCGCGCTGCTGCTCGCGCTCTCGTTCGTCGTCACGCTGTTCGTGTGCTACGACCTGCCGGCAGGCAACGACTACGCGATGGAGTGGGAGTCGATGTTGAGAATGTTCCTCGCCGTCGCTCCGGTCTGCATCGTCATCTACACGATCGCATTGCTTATAGTATATGTGGTCGCCACCGACACCAAGTTCCGCAACGAGCGCGACAAACGCCACAAGGCGATATACCAGTACGACAACCTCAAACGGCAGATCAACCCCCATTTCCTGTTCAACTCGCTCAACATCCTCGAATATCTGGTCGAGGAGGGCGAGCAGAAGCGGGCGAGCGCGTTCATCCGCAAACTCGCGGGGATGTACCGCTACATGCTCCAAAACGACGAGAAACGGATAGTCCCGCTCGAAGAGGAACTCGCGTTCGCACAGAAATACATCGACCTGCTCTCCGAACGGTTCGCCGAGGGGCTGTCGGTCGAGATCGACCTCTCCGACGAAGCCAAACGGGGCTACGTCGTGCCATGTTCGCTGCAACTGCTGATCGAAAACGCCACCAAGCACAATATCGTCAGCCGCGGGCAGCCGCTCGCGATCTCCATCGCCGACACCGACGGGACGATCGTCGTGCGCAACAACCTCCAACCCCGCATAAGCGGCGGCGCATCGACGGGGCTGGGACTGAAAAACATCGGACAACAATATACGGACATATCGGGGCTCGGCATCGATATAGTGCGTACCAAAACCGAATTCATTGTCAAACTGCCATTATTGCAACCGTTATGAAAGCCGTAATCATCGAAGATGAAATCCCTGCACAGATGAATCTGCGACGGGAACTTGAAAGAAATTGCGACAACGTCGAGATCATCGGCGTGTTCGACTCCGTAAAACAGAGCGTACAGTGGCTGTGCGACAACCCGAAGGCGGCCGACGTGATATTCATGGACGTCGAGTTGTCGGACGGCATGTGTTTCGACATCTTCGACCGCACGAAGGTCGAGGCACCCGTCATCATCACCACGGCATACGACAACTATGCAGTGAAGGCGTTCAAGGTGCGCAGCATCGACTATCTGCTTAAACCGATCGACGCCAAGGAGTTGCACGACGCGGTCGAGCGATGCCGCAACACGGGCAGGCACAGGTCTATCGATTTGCAGGGTCTGCGCGACGTGCTGCTGCCCGAGAACAACCCCTACCGCCAGCGGTTCGTCATACGGCTTGGCGACAAGATAATCATCGTCCGCAGCGAGGATGTCGCCTACTTCTACGCCGAGGACAAGAGCACTTTCGTGGTAACGAAGGACGGCAGACGCTACATCATGGACATGTCGCTCGACGCCGCCTCGGAGATGGTCAATCCGCGGCTCTTTTTCCGCATCTCGCGCAACTGCACCGTATCGCTCAACGCGATAAACGACATCAGCAAGCACCTGAGCAACCGGCTTAAAGTGACGCTCTCGCCGCCGACGGAGTTCGAAATCTTCGTCAGCCGCTCGCGCACCGCCGATTTCCTCGACTGGATTGCGGGCAAATAAAATCGGGTTGCGACGGTCGAGAAACGGCGCGGCGGCACAGGTACGGCAGAATTATTGCCGGTCGCACAGGTTCGACCTGACATATTTTTCGCTATTTTTGCAGAACATTAAAGACAGAAAACCATGAACACGTCCAAATTGTCATCGCTGTTCGCCAACGTGAATCTCCGCGCCGTCATCATCGGCGCGTCGGTAATCATCAGTACCGCAATCCTCTGCTCCGCCATATTGCGCGTAGGATTGTCGGGACGGCAGGTATCGGTAACCGGACTCGGTGAAACCGAGATGCAGTCCGACTGGATATCGTGGCAGGGAACGATAGTGGCAGACGCCGCTTCGCGCGCCGACTGCTACCGCAAACTCGAACAGGACCGCAAGACCGTAAGCGAATATCTGACCGGACACGGCGTGGCTGAAAAGGAGTACGACTTTTTCGCCATCACGACCGACGACCTCTACGACGACGTATACTCCGCCGACGGCCGCTACATGGGACGGCGTTTCAAGGGCTACCGCATGCGCCAGTCGTTCGAGATACAGTCCGCCGACATCGACAACATCGAAGCCGTATCGCGGGAGATAACATCGCTCATCAAGAACGGAATCAACATCGAAAGCGACTCGCCCAAATTCTATCTGCGCGACTTGCAGAGCCTCAAACTCTCGCTCATCGACGACGCGACCGCCAACGCGCTCGTCCGCGCCGAGAAACTGGTAAAGGGATTCGCCCGTATCAAGGACATCAAGAGCATCGACGTTGGCGTATTTCAGGTAACGGGACTCTACGGCAACGACGAATACTCCTACGGCGGCACGTTCAACACGAGCGACCGGATGAAGAAGGTGAGCGTCACCGTCCATGCCACCTACGGCATACGTTGATTGCGGCGGCATTTTTCGGGCAGACGATTCACTCCGACACGGGAAAAATCAGAGGAGTGTAAAGGCGTGAAGATGCTCCGTCATACACCTTAACCGTCTTACAGCCACATACAGGAACCAAAAGAAGATGTGTCGGAATTCATATCCGACACATCTTCTTTTCGGTGTATAAGAATAGGCAATACGCGTCGTTGTTTGCCAATTATGACACGCCTCCCCGGCATTAAAGCCTGCTTCTGCGCCACATTCTACGGCTCGACGATAACCGTCGTCAGCGACCACGAATAGAGCGGCAGACAGAGCGCGAGGTATTGATCCCTGAACTTGATCTGAACCCGCTGCCGTTGGGTCGGTTTCTCGTCCGCAGCAACGACTATGACATACTCGCCGTTCGGGTTGCGGAACGTGATCGCCGCAATATCCTCGTCGGGCTGTTCGATCGCCATTATCTTCGCACCGCGCTTCACATAGGGGCTGAACTGGCGGAACAGCGTTGCCTGACGGCTCTCGCGCACCTTGCCCGTCTCCATATCTACCGACATCAGACCCGCGCACGGGAAACGCCCCGTATTGGGCTGTCCGTCCTCGTCGAGAAGCAGATTCCACGATGAAAACGACGAGCATCCGTTGTTGAGCGCGCCGAACACGTAGTCAGCCCACCACTTTTCGGTCTGCTGCGCCTGCATTCCGTACGAAGGTCCGCGCTCCGTCAGGTGCATAGTCGTATTCGGATGCACTTTCAGCACCTCGCGCATCATCTCCGGTTCGCCGCTGTAAGGATGCCATGCGACGGCATCGACAGTGCGCTTCACGCGCTTGTCGTTCAGCACCTCTATCACACGGTTGCGACCGATATAGTCGTGATCCCATATCCATATCTTGGTGTCCAGCCCCGCAGCCTTGAACGCCTGCGGCATATATTTGCCGGCGAGTTCGATCTCCTGCTTCGCCGAAACGAGCGTCGCAGGACAGCCGCCGCGCTGGTCGGTGCTCGGCTCGTTCTGCACGGAGACGGCACGGATGTCGATGCCGTGTCGCTTGTAGGCTTTCAGGTATGCCGTCCAGTAAGCCGCGAATGCGGGCATATACTCGTCGAGCAGCGATCCGCCGCACATTCTGCCCGAATCCTTCATCCAACCCGGAACGCTCCACACGGCGGCATAGGTAAAGAGATCGGGACAATACTGCGGCAGCATTTTCAGTATCGGAATCATATACTGCTCGTCGCGGGCGACCGAGAAGTTCTTCATCGCCGTGTCGCCTGCCGTATCGTTGTAGTTGTAGAGTTCGGTCGCATAGTCGCTCGAACCGCAGTTGAGACGCACCATCGAGATGTTCATTCCTCGGTCGGTGAACGCCTTTTTCAGTATCGAATGGCGTTTCTCCGGATCGAGTTGCGAGAGCAGCCAGCACGAGGCATCGGTCATCGACACGCCGATGCCGAAATATTCGTGCGACGGCTCGGCGGTGTCCAGATCGATAGAGCGGAGCAGCGAGTAGCCGTGCCGGGTGAACGGAGTGGTCATGATCTCGTGCAGCGGCTTGTCCTTGGTCGTCTGCAAGACCTTGAATTGTATCTCGCCCTCCTTCGGGACGTAGGGACGGGCGTATGTCGCACCGCACGCAGCAACTGCGGCAGCCGACAAGGCAATGTATTTCAGAAGTTTGTTCATATCATTCTTTATTTTTCGCGAAAACGCGGATAAACATAGTCGTAGTAGTTGTGAATCATGTTATTGAGATTGTATATGCAATCCACTGCATAGGTCGATAGTTCGTAGGTGAACGGTCCGCGGTAGCCGCAGTCGTCCACGAGCGTCTTGTAGAGTTCGCCCCAATCGATCGTACCGGAGTGGGAATACAGCCCCGAATAGCCGGGAAACAGGTGCATGTCGTTGCTCTTGTCGCCGTCGTGGATATGCACCGCCGCCACATTGCCGCCCAACTCGGCGAGGAATGCCGAAGCATTGTTGATATCCTTCACCGTGGCATGCGTAACGTCGAAGCAGACCTTCAAGCCGGGGCATTGCTTCACGAAGTAGTTGAGATACGATGCCTTCATCGTCAGGCTCGACGACGAGGAGTAACTGTTGCCCAGATTCTCGACGCACAATACCGCGCCCATGGACTCGGCGGTCGGAATCAGCCGGTTCATCGCCTCGACGAACAGCGAGCGTTTGGCGAGATAGCCGTAATCGGTATTATAGCCCGCAGGGTGGGTCACGAGCCGTTGCGGTTCGAACACCGCGCACGCCTCCATTATCCGTTTCATCCGTTCGACAGCCTCCGCCCGCAACGATGCGTCGTCGCTGCACCAGTCGAAGATATTCCGCGAATTGTACTCCTCGTACGGCAGATGGATGCCCCATACCTCGAATCCCGCCTCGTCGAGTTTGCGTTTCGCCTCGGCGAATGTCGCCGTCCAGTCGCCGCCGAGAGTATCGTAGAGATATTTGGTCGAGAGAAGTATATCGACCCGCCCGATGCCGAGAGCCTTGCCGTGATTGAGCAGATGCGTCATCGAACTGCCATGAATCGAAATAATCGTACTCGGTTCGAGCATCAGTTTCGACACGTCGGCGACCTCTGCGCCCGATCCGACGGCATAATGTTCGGCATCATCCTGATAAGGATAGGCGACCCTGCGGATCTCGATGTCGTCGATAAGAAACTCCGACACCGACGAGCCCTTGGTATGCGGCTGGAAATGGAGCATCGTGCGGTTCGTTACAGTCCCGAGATCGATACGCACAGTATGCCACTCGCCGTCCGCGATGTCGATCGACGGATAGAGCAGGAATTTCTCCTGCGACATGTTCGTCGCCGCGAGCCCAATCCCCGTACCCGTCGTCCATCGGTCGCCGTCTTTCGGAGCGTCGATCTTCACGCCGTCCACATAACAGTCGAGAATCCTGCCCGTACCTCCGACGAACGGATAGATTTGGAGCAGGTCGCTCGACGCACCGTTCGGGAATGCGATACGGAACGTAAACGTCGCCTTGCAGACCTCGCCGTCAGGCAGATTGGAGAGCGCGGGCAGACGCAGGAATCCGCGGCCGGCGGCACTGCCGACAGCCAGCGCACCGTAGACCTCCATGCACGAATAGAGCATCTGCCACTCGCCGAGCGAACGGCTGGCGATGTAGGATTCCGTCATGCGGTTTTTCTGCGGCGTATTCCACTCGGTCGAGATGGCGACCGTGCCGTAGTCCCCGGCAATCTCAGTAACCGTTTCCGCGCCGGTCGCACTCAACGAGTCGGCAGGCTTGAATCCGCACCTGCCCGACTGCCGTTCCGCACCCCAGACATTCTTGTCGAAATGTTCGGCGAATATCAGATCCCCGTCCGGCGCATATTCTATGCGCGGCGTAACGAGAATGTCGTTGGGCTTTATCGTGCGCGGAGTAGCCGAATCGATCGTCATCGCCCTTCCCGAAGCATCGCTGACGGTTATTTTCAGTCCCGCCGAATATGTCGCGGGCGGCATGACGATATAAAAATCCGTTCCCGCCGCATCGAGCCGCACTCCGCCGCCTGCGGTACAGTTGAGCACCACGGCAGGGTGGGCGACCCGAGAATCCGCATGCAGCGTCAAACCCGCCCCGTTCCGTTCGAAAAATCCGCACAACGCGCCGCCCGAACGGTCTTCGACGGCGACGGATGTAATGCGGGCGGAACCAGCGATATTGAGTTTCAGCACTCCGCAGAGGCTTCGGAACCGCAGTTCCGAGCCCGAACCTGTTCCGCGCATCGGCATCGCCCCGCATCCGAACGATCCGTCGGCATGCGGTTGCGCGGGTTGGAGGGCGATTCCGTTCTCCGTCACGATGTCCGCCGGATAGAACGCCTCGTATGTATCGGCGACAGGTACGCGCACATACGCCTCCCCGCCGTCGATGCGAACCTCGCGTCGGTCGCCGTTCACGACTATCGCGTCGCCCTCGGTCCATACAATTTTCGTTCCGTCGAGCGAAGTCCGCACGTCGCCGCCATCCGTTTCGAGCGTCAGACGCACCATAGCGTCCTCGTCCGGCACGGGAACGGGCAGCACGACCTCTCCGCCGATATCCGCACGTTCGCAGGCGCACGCGGCAACTGCGACAACGATTGCAAAAGCGATTCTCCTTATCATGCCTACCAACCTTCGTTATCGACCGAAACACTCATATCGTCTATGCCGGACGACCTGTCGCCCTCCGAGCCCTCGAACCCCGCATTGAAGCCCATGCTGACCGTGAATCCGCGCTCGACGACGATCTCGAAACCGACGACCGACGGCGACCGATATTCCTTACGTATAATCATTGTTCCGTTGTATTTATCAATATCCCACCTTTATTCCGCCGAGACGGATCATGTTGCCGTAGTTCGAATCTTTCGTCGCACGCACTCCCTGATCGAGCGGCTGCGCATAGTTGCCGGCACCCGGCAGCAGAGTCGCGACAACATTCGACGCCGGCGTGATGCGTATCACCACCTCGCGCTGCCCCGAAGCCTCGGCAGGCAGCCGGAACCTGTACTCCACGAGCCCGGGCGCGGTCTCGGCATTCACGTAAGCCGTGCCGACCAACTCCGATGTCGCGGGATCGGGATACGTTCCCGACGTCCACCACGGAATCGGCAGCAGTTTGAACACCTCCTCGCCCGTCGCGGCATTCACCGCGCCGTCGTTCCATGTCATGCCGCTGTCGGTCGAGTACTGCACCTTCCAGTAGAGCGGGTAGTTCTGGGCATAGTAGCCCGCGTTGCTGTTCATGAACCCGTCGTTGTAGTTGTAATAGGAGTTCCATGCCGTCGCGATCTTTCCGCCCGCGCCCATCGTGAAGCCGATATGTACCGGACGCACAGCCGACGCGGTAGAGAGTTTCACCATGAATCCGCGTGTCGCATAGTAGGTCTCGCCGTCGCCGTTCCAGTCGAACCAGCCCGACAGATTGGCGCACCACACATAGTTGGAGTACGCCTTGCGGCCGCAGTGGTGATAGACACCCTGACCGTCGCTGCGCCACGAGTTCATGCAGTCCGACGACGATTTCCACACACCGTCGAACGTCTCGCCCCAGTCGTCGCCGTCCCACACGTATTCGCTGTCGAATCCGTCGGCGAATTGCGGACGCCACGAACGCAGCGTCCAGTAGGCGTTGTTGTAGACGACATCCGACAACGACGACAGATTGTTGCAGTAGAGCGTCGCCCCGCCGCGCTGTTCGCCGCCCGTCGCGAGCAGGCGGTTCACCGCCGTAACCGACTCTTTCGTATAGCCGCCCTCCCATTCGTAGGGATTGTTCGCCTTCGACGGTTCGAACATGTCGGAGTGCGTGACCTCGCGGTCGAACACCCACTCCGCCAGCGTCGATGACGACGAACCGCTCTCCCATGCGATCGCGATGTCGCTCTCGTCGAGCGGACGGATCGAATAGGTGCCGATACGACCGCCGTAGCGGATATTCTCGCCCGCGACTATGATGCCGCCGACGCTGCCCACGCCCCGAGGTACGCCCGCACGGCGTTCGTCAGCCGCATTGAGCGCACGACGCCACGGACATGCGGCGTTGATCTGCATGTATATCGCATCGCCCGCGGCATCGGCAAGCAGTCTTGCCGCCGAGTCCATCGCCGACACCACGTTGCGCACACCCGCCGTCAGCGACGATGCCTTCGGCATGTACGCTTCGTAGACGTTGGAATAGGCACCCTGCTTGAACTCGAACTCCACGTCCCGCAGCCGGCAGTAGGTGAACATGTCGTTGTCCGTCAGCGTCGCTATCGTGCGTTCGCGCAACGGAATCGGAGTATCGCCCGTAGTTTCGAGAATATTTTCGGACGATACGTTCAGTATCGACCAGCAGGTCGGGTTCTCGCTCTTCTGCAATGTCGTTCCCGCCAGATTCAGCCGCAGTTTCGTTCCGCGGCGGAACGTATTCTCTACACCCGCAGCCAGCCACAGGCGCAATCCGCTGCCGTTCTCGCCCAACTCCTCGATATAGACCGTGCGCCCGTTCACCGTGCGGTCGATCAGATTGTAGGTCATATTGGGGTTGAAAGCCATATTTTCCGACGCGCAGTCGCTGACCACAACTCCTTCGACGGTGTAGTCGCCGCGATAACGGTTGTTCACCATATCGAGCGCACCGTCCTCGTTGTGTGCCTGTGCGAAGGTAAGTTCCTTTCCGAGCATGTCGAGCGACGTCTTCTGGGTAAGCCTCAACGACACGGCGATCTCCTCCTCCCATGCGGAGATGCACGAGATCGAGATGTCGCAGCGGCGCATCGACGCATCGCTCGGATTCTTATCATATTCGACACGACATCCGTCCGCACCGAACTCGATGCCGCGGATCCACTCCCCGACACCGTCGGGATAGGTTACCGAATATGTCAGGTCGCGGGCATCGACATTGGTATCGAGCCCGATATCGATTTTCGCCGATTCGCTGCCGTTCACGACACGATACGATTCGGCGACGGTCAATCTCTCTTCGAGTCCCCGCTGACGAAGGCGCACGGTCTCGCTCTTGCCGCCACCCTTTTCGAGGATTATAGCCGCCTGACGGCGCAAGCCGTCGTTGCGATCGACCTCGACGGCGATGTCGCAGTCGCCCGAACCCGAAGTAGCGAGCAGGCGTACCCAGCCGGCATCGTCATCGGCCAGCCTGACCGAGAACGCACCGTTGGAATATACCTTCACGGAGTGCGTCGCGGCATCGGCGGACACCTCGACGATCTTTTCGGGTGCGGCGAGTTCATCGATGTCGATCATCTCATCGGCAATATTCCGGCAGGAGGTTACAACTCCTCCCGCCAGAATCGCCCCAAAACAAATTAACCAATGAAATGCTATTTTATGTAGCATGTTTTTATCGTTTAGTATTGAATCGATATTCCTCCGAAGTGGATCATATTGCCGTAAGAGGCATCTTTCGACGCGACATTACCTTTGTAGTCGAGTTTCTGTTTGTAGTTGCCCGCACCCGAGAAACGCGATCCGACCTTCGTGTCGGCAGGAGTTATGCGCACTCTCACATCCGCCTTGCCCGAAGCATCGGCAGGCAGGACGAAACTGTACTCGGACAGGCCCAACGACATATAGAGGCTCGGATACGATCCTTTGCCCTGCTTGACGGTGGTATTCGGCGTGTAGTATACCGGACAGTCTCCCGCCGTCTGCATGCACGGCATCGGACGCAGCACGAATGTCGCAGCACCCGTCACCGCATCGACGGCACCGTCGTTCCATGTCGCACCCCCGTCGATCGAATACTGCACCTTCCAGTTGAGCGGATAGTTCTGGGTGTAGTAGCCGTCGATGAAGTTGAAGAAATTAGGATTCCTGCTAATATACGAAGCCCATTCCGTACACGAATTTCCGCCGGCACCCATCGAGAAGTTGATCGTAACCGGTCCCGATGCCGATACGGTGGAGAGATCGATATTGAAACCTTTCGTTCCCGAATATGTCGCGCCGTCCTCGTTCCAGTCGTACCAGCCGGTAAGGTTGGTCGTCCATACATAGTCGCCCAAAGCGTTGCCGCCCGCACGATGACGGAATTTGCGCGAAGAGTAGCCGCTCCATTCGGTCGCGGGGCTGTACCAGTAGCCGGCGTTATGTCCCAGTCCTCCCCAGACGTATTCTCCCTCGAATCCGTCCACGAAGTGAGGCCGCCATGTAACGATCACCGAATATATGTCTTTTTCCTTGTTCGAATGCTCCGGATGCAGATTGTCGGTCATGAAAGCGAGGTTGTCGCAGAACAGCGTGGCCTCCTTGTCGCCGTCGGTCGCGAACATTCTGTTGGACACCGTACCGCCTCCGTTGTAATTCAGATAGGCTTTGTCGCCCGTATTCGTTCCTTTCCAGATGTAAGGCGTACCCGGAATGGCGGCATCAGCCTTTCGGATAAGTTCGTGCGAGACCCCGTTGTCGAAATTCCATGCGGCGAGCGTGGTGCGCGCCGACGAAGCCTCCCACGGGATGGCGTTCTCGCCCGCGACATCGCTCTCGTCGATCGGGCGGATCGAATATTTGCCTATAAAGCCCTGTATATCGCCGCTATGGGTATTGAGGTTGGAGACGATAACGCCGTTCAGTTTTCCTACGCCCTGAGGCACGCCGTGATTGCCTGCCGCCGAAGCATCGAGTTTACGACGCCATCCGCACAGCGTATTGATCTGCATATATATCGCCTTGCCGTCCTTATCCTGCATCAGACGGGTCGCGCAGTCGCCGTAACCTTTCGGTGCGGCAGCCGCATTCAGTTCGGATTTAAGCACGAAGGATTCATCCACGTTGGCATACGCGCCCTGCTTGAAGACGAACTCCATGTCCGTCAGCGAGGTATAGGTATAGATATCGTCGTCGGTAAGTTCGGAGACGCTCTTCGTTTTCGACGGAATCGAACCTGCCGTCCGAGAGATTATGTTGCTCTTGGAAAGTCCGTAGACGGTATACGATTTGGTGCCGGAAGCGTTCTCCTCCTCCTTGATCTGCGTTCCCGACAGGTTGATTATCATCTCGTCGCCCTTGCGGAAAACGTTGTCCTCCGCCGAATCGAACTTGACGCGGAAACCGTATTTGCCGTCGATCTGCTCGATGTATCCGGTCTTGTCGCTCTCCGAGGTATCGATCTTGTTGTAAGCCGTTTGAGGATTGTATTCCGAGTTCTCGCTCTCCTTGTCGCTGATCGCCACACACTTGATAATCTTGTTGTCGCCGCGGTTGGCATTCATCACGAGGTTTTTGCGCAGAGATGCGAAGTTCACGAGACTGTGCGACTTGCGGTTTACCAGACGGGCAGTGCTGCCGAGGTCGAGCGGAATCTGACGTATCGTGTTGCGCTCGAACGGCTGATAGGTCGTGCCGTCCGGTTTGGGCTCTTTCGCGAAATCTATTTCGTCGCCGTTCATCACCGGTTCGGAGTGGTAGATAAACATATACTCCGCCTTGTCGGTCAGCACGATGAAGTAGCCCGCATATTCGCCCGGAAACAGAGTGGCGTATGCCTGCCGACGTTCGACGGACACCTCTATCGGCGTATCCATAACCACTTCCGAGATCCACGACTGTCCGTAAGGATATTCATTCGCCTCGCCGGCCTTTTTGGTGAACGTTCCGAGTTTGGTCGCCACCGGCTCATCGACATCGGTAACCTTCGTAATATCGTACAGAGGCCATCCCGAGACGCATCTCGCCGAGGATGTGTGCGAGCACGAGCGGAACATCACCTTCTGCACCTTCTCGCCTTCGTAGGCAGGGTCGGACGAGAAGATGTTGTACTGCACTATGGCGCATGTCGGGCGGAAATCGATGCTCTCGCCCGTAGCCGTAGCGAACGGCTTGGTAACGCCGATCATCGGGTGGCATGCACCGTTGTATTCGCCCGCAGCCGACTGGATCTGGGTGGTCGGAAGCGTGAAGCGCACCGCGGTCTTGTCTTTGACCGTCGCGTCGTAAGGATAGTATGCCGACACGATGTCGCCTGCGGCGAATGCCTCCGCCTTGAAATTGACGTTCGCCACGCCGTTCGCGACGGTAACCGTACCCTCGGCATTCACGGTCGGATTCTCGGCGTTATCGACGAACACGCCGACCTTGTCGCCGTCCTTCCATGCGAAACGGCCCTCGGCGAGAGTGGTGCGCGACGGCTCGTCGGCGATAGCGAACGACATGTCCACACCTTTGGAGATTTGAATGTTGTCGCACGTATCGTCCTTGACGCAACCCGCGAAGCCCAACATAAGCAATGATGCCAACAAATATTTTTTCATGGTAACTCTTGTTTTTTATCGGTTTAACAATCAGATGAACGGATCGGGTTCCTCGCCGTAGATATACGGCTTCTCGATTCCGTCGTAATAGCCTTTCTCGTCGCTGTACTGGAAGCCCCGTTCGACGACGAATCCGAACGACTGCATCCGAGGGGTCAGATACTCTCTCTTTTTCATAAATGTCAGTGGTTTTAAGTTGTTTATCATTGTTTTCGATTATTATCTGTACATCACCGCGATCTCGCCGAAACGGATGACCGTCTTATGGTCGTTGTCCGCGGAGGCCTTGCGCTTGCCGACGGTGTTCGCCTTGGGATTCTCCGAGATATCCGCCAGCAGGTCGTTCGCCGGAGCGATGCGCACCAGCACCCGCTTGCGCAGGAAACAGTCGGGCGGCAGCACGAAAGCGTGGTCGGTATAGCCCATAGCGGCATCGTAGGAGGTCTTTGCCCTCATGTAGTCGCGCTCTTTCAGCACCTTGTCCCACCACGGAAGCGCACGCATGGTAATCACCGGCTTGCCGGTCGCGACCTCGCGCAGCCGTTCGAACGTCTCGCCGCCGTCGGACGAATACTCGACGCACCACTGCGCCGGAAAGTCGTAGGATGTCTCGCATGTCTGCGCACCCGCGCCGAAACGGAAACAGAAGAGCATCTGCGCAGCCCTCAACTTCTCGGTCGAGAACTCGACGAATATCGATTTCCGCCCCTTCATCGTGCCGTCGGCGTTCCACTCGTACCAACCGGCGGACGGAGCGTCGAAACGCAGAGCCGCATTGCCGACCCACCCCTTGTTGTCGGCAGTCAGAGCGTTGTAATCCGATGCCAGCATCACGTATGCCGGCGAGTCGCTCCACACTTTGCCGCTGCCCACCTCGGCGAGGACGGCATCGCCCGAATACTTCGCCGACTTGACGCCCGCGACCGTACCCATGTTCTCGAACGTCAGTTCGGCGGACGGGTTGTCGTCGTAGAACCAGCCGACATGGGTCCGGAACGGATACTCCTTGCGTTTGTTGCCGACCGCTATGTCCTTCTCGTCGACAGGCCGTATGCCGTAGCGTCCCATCCAGCCGCCGTAGCGCCGCTGCCACGGGAAGACGACCACTCCGCCCACCGAGCCTCTGCCCTGCGGAACGGGCTTGCCGTTGCGACGCCACTCGCACTTGGTATTGACGAGCATATAGATGCCTCGTTCGCAGTCCGAAGCGTCGCTGACGAGCGCAGCCCAGCCGTCCATGCGTCCGTTGGCATCGAGCATCGAATTGACGGCTGACGGCAGTGCGTAAGGCTCCCATATATTCGTATAGCATCCGTTGCGGAACGTGAAACATACGTCGGTAAGAACCACGTATGTATAGAGATCCGAATCGTTGAGTTGCGACACGCGCTTGTGTTTGGCGACGACCGACGACGGATCGCCCGCCTCGACCCTGACTATATTGGCAGACGAAAGACCCTTCACGGTATACCGCTCCGGATTCTTCTGGCGGATCACCGTCGCCCCCGCAAGGTCGAGCGTCACCCTGCCGTATCGCGGCAGGCGGTTGTACATCGAATGGTCGAACTGCAAACGGAATCCGTAGCGGCCGTCCGCGCTCTGGATATAGTTGGTGCAGTCGTTCACGCTCGTATCGATATTGTGGAAAGACGAGTTGGGATTGTTCTCCATGTTCGGCGACGTGCAGTCGCCGATCACGACACCCTCTATGACGGTCGATTCTTCGATCGCCGCACCTTCGGGGGTCGCCATGGCACGCACCGTCGCGAAATCGACGTTACGACCTGAGACCGACAAAGCGAACGCGACGGCAAACGATATGGCAAGCAATTTTTTCATGGCATGTTATCAATATTGTATCGAGATTCCTCCGAAGTGGATTATATTGCCGTAACTCGCTCCGTCAGCGGCATCGACACCCTGATCGAGCGAGCGGTCGTAATTGTCCGCTCCTGCCAGAACCGTCGCTATGCGACGGCGCGACGGCGTGATGCGGACGATGACCGAAGCCTGCCCCGATGCGCCCTGCGGCAGCACGAAACCGTACTCGACCAGTCCGAGCGACATCTGCGCACACGGATAGCCCGTACCCGACGAAGCGGTCGTCGCGGGATCGTTGAATACGCTGCCCGTCCAGCAAGGTATCTGGTGCAGCATGAACTCCGATGCGCCCGTCACGGCATCGACGGCACCGTCATTCCATGTCGCTCCGCCGTCGGTCGAGTACTGCACCTTCCAGTAGAGCGGATAGTTCTGCGAATAATATGCGTTGGTCTTGCCGAGGAAATCCGACAGATACGATGCCCATGCCGTGCATGGCGATCCGCCGGCACCCATCGAGAAGTTCACCGTCATCGGCGTGCCTGCCGCAGCCGACGAGAACTCCATCATGAAACCCTTCGTTGCGCCGCTGCCGAAGTCGTACCATCCGGAGAGGTTGGTTACCCACGTATAGTCGCCCAGTGCGTTGCGTCCGCAGAAGTGGTTCACCTTGCGCGACGAGCAGCCGCTCCATTCGGTTGCGGGGGCGTTCCAGTAGCCCTTGACATTCTCGCCCGTGCCGTCCCAGACATACGCGCTCTCGAAACCGTCGGTGAAGTGAGGACGCCAGTTGGTCATCGTCGAGTAGAGATCCTTGCCCGTCGTGGCGATTTCAGGCTTCATCAGGTCGGCTGCCGTCGCGAGATTGTCGCAGAAGAGCGTCGCCGACTTGTCGCCGTCGGTCGCGAACATTCGGTTCATCGCCGTCGCGTTGCCGTTGTAGTTGAGATATTCGTCGGCACCCGTTCTGTTGCCCTGCCAGAGGTAAGGCTCACCCGGAATCTTGCCTTCGGGATCTGCCTGGCGGAGATTGGTGTGCGAAACGCCGTTGTCGAAATTCCATGCGGCGAGAGTGCTGCGGGCGGACGACGCCTCCCACGGAATGGCATTGTCGCCCGCGATATCGCCGGCATCCAGCGGACGTATCGAATATCTGCCGATACCGCCGTCGTTCGCTCCGTAGCGGGCGTTGCGCTCGCAGACGATTATGCCGCCGAGCGTTCCGACACCCTGAGGCACGCCGTGATTGCCCGCCGACTGCGGGTTGAGCGTCCGCCGCCACAGGCAGAGAGAGTTGATCTGCATATAGATTGCCCGTCCGCTCCTGTCCTGCATCAGTCGTGCAGCCGAGTCGCCGACATGCACGTTATTGACGTTGCCGGCATTGAGATCCGACGGCTGGACATAGGATTCATTGACATTGGCATACGCACCCTGCTTGAAGACGAACTCCATGTCCGTCAGCAGGGTATAGGTATATATATCGTCGTCGGTGAGTTCGGCTATCGTCTTGCGTTTAGGAGTGACGGACGAGGCATCGCCCGCAGTATGCGACACGAACATGCCCGCGCTTACGCCTTCGATCGAATATGCGACCGGATTGTCCGACACACGCACCGTAACGCCGTTAAGACCTATCGTGACCCTGTCGCCGCGCGAGAATACGTTGTCGTCCGCCGAGTCGAGCAGCAGGCGCAGACCGTATCCGGCATCCTCGCTCTGGATATAGACGGTACGCGCGCTGACCGACGTATCGACAGTCTGATAAGAGGTATTGGGATTGTACGCCGCGTTGGCGGACTTGCAGTCGCTGACGACCACGCCGTCGAGGCTGTACGAGATGAACGAATCGTCGAAAGTGTAGTCGCGACCCTCGGTAACGGCACGGAAATTCTCGAAACTCATCGACCAGTAGTAGCCCTGCCGGACGATGATTTCGAGCGGATCCGTTCCGTTGCCGTCGGCATCGAACGAGCGCACCCGTATCTTCGCCTCGCGGATGCCGCCTTCGGTATTGCCGGCAATCGTATACGATAGTTCATCGTCGCCAAGCACGACCGACTCGACCCAGTCTCTGCTCTCGGAGAGGTATTCGACCTCCGTTACCGAGTACTGCGCCATGTAGCCCGTATTGGTATCGACGCGAAGGGAACGTGTTTCCCGATTCGGGGATATTTTGCACACCTCCTCCGTATCCGCCGCGATGAACGCCTCAACACCCGACTGGCGGACATCGACATCGCACGAGAATACCTTCACTCCGTCGGCACCTGCGAGCGATACGTTCACCTTGGCTCCGCGCGGCTCGCCGCTCTCGTTTCGGGCGACATTAATCGTCAGAGCCGAGAGGTCTTCGGTCAGACCTACGCCCGAGATCCAGTCGCACTCCGCTTCGGGATCATCCGCCGGATGCACCTCGCAGCGCACGGCGGCTCGCATTTCGTCGAGTTTGTCCGCCGTAACGGGCACCGATATTTCGTAGCGGTTCGCCGGCAGGTCGATTTCGCTCTCGCCGACCGTCAGCGTCGGGACATTCGATCCCGACTTCTGACAGACATTCAACCATAACGAGCGTCCGTTGCCGCTGACCATGATTTTAGCCGCACGGCTGATATTCTCGTTGGCGGTAAAATTCACGCGGAAACTGCCGCGGGCATTGCCGTGTTGGAATTCGTCGAGCGAGATCCACCCGGCATCATCCGCGAGAGCGGCATTCCAGTCGTTCGCGCCGTAGACCATGACGCGTGTGTAGCCCTCGCCGTTGCCGACCTCTATCGCCTCGCTGTCGAGCGCGAGTTTCATGTCCGGCTCCGCATGCTTCATGCACGAAGCGAAAAGGACGGAGGTCAGGCATACCATATATATAATGTATCGTTTCATAATTTCGCAGTGGATTAGAGTCCGTATTTCTTATACTCGTCGTTCGAGAGCGCACCTCCCGAATATTCGACCTGCACGTCCGGAATCGGATAGTATTCGTGGCACGGGCGCGCATTAGCGAGCATGTCGGTGCGTTCGTTGTACTCCGTCAGCCGCTCGTACCATATCCCCCAGCGCACGAGGTCGAACTTGCGATGGAATTCGCCGAAGAGTTCGCGGGCACGTTCGTCGCGGATCTCGTCGATAAGTTGTTCGTAGGAGGAGTAGACGTAGGTTTCGAGCCCCGCACGCTCCTTAACCTCGTTCAGACAGGCGACGGCATCGGCGGGCATGTCCGCCTCGGCATAGCACTCGGCAAGCATCAGCAGGGCATCGGCGTAACGGAAAATCTTGTAGTTGTTGTGGTCGTAGTAGTTGTTCATGTCGGGGCACCACAATTTGATGCCGACCCACGGGCGACCGCCCACGCTCTTGAATGTCTGTCCCTCGTAATCCCAAGCCAGATTGTATTGCGTGCGCCTGTCCAGACCGCCTTTCGGTTGGAGCGTCCGGCAGAAATATACCGTCGGGCGGAGTTGCGCCCACGTAACGCCGTTGTCCCCGAGCCACTCTATCTCCACGCCGTCGTAAGTCAGCGTGCCGGTCGTATGCGACGGATGCACCGCCGGAGCGACCGACGAGGTGAAGTTCACGCCTCCGTGGACATATTTGTGCTGGATCTCGTAGATCGATTCCGGGGTATTCTTCTTCCACCACACGTAGTTCTCTTCGAGCGAATATCCCGACAGCGGCCCGTAGATGTCGCGCAACGCTTCGAGCGCGTCGATAGCCTTGTCCCACCAGATGTCGGGTTGCTCCGTATCCTTCGAGCCGTTCCACATAGCCAGTTTCGCTATCATCATCCAGCCGAGAGCCGCACCGACGCAGTTGCCCGATTCGTCGCTGCCGCGGATCCGGTCGAGGGCGGGAACGACAGGTTCGAGATCGGCGATGAGATTGCGGCGTATCTCCACCGCCGATGTACGGGGCAGACGCTGAACCTCTTTGAGTATCGCTTTCGTGGCGACATCGACGGTATAGTACGGCACATCGCCGAAAGTGCATGTCAGGATGTAGTAATAGAACGCCCGCAGTATCTTAGCCTCGGCGACCAGACGGTCGCGTTTCGCCGCGTCGATGTCGGAGTTTTCGATACCTGCGATGGCGTAGTTGCAGTACATCACGCCGCGGTAGCCCTGCTTCCACACCGTCGCGCCGAAACGCGGATAGGCGGGAGTAACGTCCAGTGCGGGATCCATCAGCGACGACCATGTCAGACCGATGTCGCTGCACGACTCGGTGATCTGCTGAAACCGAGAGGTGTAGATCGGATTGATGCAGTTGTAGCAGGCATCGACAGCCGCGCGGCACTGGTTTTCGTTCCGGAAGAATTTCCTGCGCTCGGTGAAGTAGTCGGGATCTTCGTGCAGATTGCAGCCGCAGAGAGCCAGCAGCACTGCGGCGCATAGTATGTATTTGGGAGTTTTCATACGTTAGTAGCGGATTTGGAGATTAAACACTATGGTTCGCGCCTTGGGATATGCGCCCAGATCGACACGCCGCAGCACCGACGAGCCGCTTTCGGTCGAGACGTCGGGATCGAATCCCGCGTATTTCGTCCACAGCCACAGATTCTCGCCCGTGACGCCGACGGTGATGTCGCGCAGCCACTTCACCTTCTTGCGCATGTCGAACGTATAGGATATGCTCGCGCTTTTCAGACGCAGGTACGACGCATCGTAGATCTGGAAGTTGCTCGGCAGCATCGGATTCGCCGATCCCGCATGAGGGATATCCGAATTCGGGTTGCGCACCGGATGCCACGAATTGATCATCTTGCGGAACTGGTTGGTCCACGAGCCGCCGCACATGACCATCTCGGAGTAGTTGTAGATCTTGCCGCCGATCGAATAGTTGAAGAACAAGCCTATTTTCAGATGTTTGCCGATATAGAACGTATTCTGCAAACCTCCGTAGAGCAGCGGATCGGCACTGCCCTGATACACCAGATCGTCAGCCGACAGCGATCCGTCGCCATTTATATCGACGTATCGCGGCAGTCCCTCGTTATAGTATGTCGAGACATAAGTTCTGGTGTGCTGGTTGCGCTCGATCTCGTACCGGCTTTTCCATGTGCCGCCGTACTGGAATCCCCATAGCGAGTTGAGCGGATAGCCCTTCCGGTAGCCGTACATCATGTAGCCGCTGTCGCCGGGACCGGCGAGGGCGACCACATAGTTCTCGTTGCCGATATCCTCGACCATCTGGCGGTTGTGCGACAGGGTGAGCATCGTACTCCACGAGAACCGGGGTTTCACGATGTTGCGGCTCTCGATAGAGATCTCCCAGCCGAGGTTGGAGGTGCGTCCCAGATTCTCGTAGCGGCTCGAATATCCCGTAACGTCGCCCGTCTGCACAGTCAGAAGCAGATCGGTTGTCTTGGAATAGTAGCCCTCGACCGTGAATTTCAGACGCTCGTCGAAGAACGATCCGTCCAGAGCGATATTGTAGGCATCGGTCGTCTCCCATGTCAGGTCGTCGTTGGCAAGACGCGACGGATAGTAGGCGGTCGATTGCTTGCCGTCGAAGATATAGCCGTCGGTCTTGGTGCTGATCGCCTCCAACGAGCGGTAGGCGGCGATGGCATCGTTACCCGTGCGGCCTGCACTCAGTCGCAGCGAGAGTTCGTCCACGTTGCGGGCACCCTTCATGAACCGTTCGTTCGCGATGTTCCAGCGCAGAGCCGCCGAGGGAAAGAAGCCCCACTTGTGGTTGGCGGCGAAGTTGGACGAACCGTCGGCACGCCCCGTAACGGTGATATAGTACCGCTTCTTGTAGTTGTAGTTCACACGGAACAGAGCCGACTCCTTCACAACACGCGACGACGACGAGGAGATCGAGTATTTCTCCTTGTCCATGACGCTGCTCATGTCGCCCCATTTCAGTTCGTCGTTTATCATGCCGTCGCCCTTGATCGAGAGCGCGTGGCTGTCGGTACGCGACGCCGTGAAACCCGCCATGATGTCGAAATGGTGTCCCGAACGCGCCGAAAGCGAATAGGAGACCGTGTTCTCGGATGTCAGCGTCCGCGCATCGCCCTCGTAGCGATACGCCGCGGCACCCTCCTCGGGCTTGCGGGCGGGCAGGTCGTTCGACCAGAACTGGTAGTCGTGACGCTGGTATGCCATGTAGGTATTCTGGCTCTTGATCGTCAGCCCCTTTACCGGCTTTATCGTGAAAACCGCCGTGTGATTCGCCGTCAGACGCTCGCGGATCATGTCGGTAAAGTCGATCGTCTTGCGCGGATTGTTTATGATGGGGCTGTTGTTGTAGACCTCGTTCTGGATGCTCTCCGGCGTAAGCGTCGGACTGAGGTATATCGCCCCGCTCCAAAAGTTGGTTCCGCCGACCGTCACCTTGTTGCGGTCCTCGTCGGAGTAGGTGTAGGAGCCGCGATAGCCGAACGACAGCCATTTGGCGATGTCGTAATCCATGTTGATTCGTCCCGTGATACGCCCCACGCCGCTACCGTCGATGATTCCCTGCTTGTCGGTGTAGCCGAGCGAGCCGAAGATGCGGAAATTCTTCACCTTGCCCGTCAGCGAAACGTTGTAGTTCTGATACGGAGCGATACGCGTTATCTCCTTCACCCAGTCGGTACCCTTGCCGTAGGACATCGGATCGGGATAGCGGGCGTAGGATTCGAGAGGGGTATCGGGAGTGGCACCGGTCTTGAAATAGAGATAGTCGTTGATATACTGCGTGAACTCCTGCGCGTTCATCACGTCGAGCCGGCGGGCGATCTGCGACACGCCGAACTGCGCCTTGACATTGACCGACACCTTCGCCGCACCGCCCTTGACCTGCTTGGTCGTGACGATGATGACTCCGTTGGAGCCGCGCGAACCGTAGATGGCGGTCGACGAAGCGTCCTTCAACACCGAGATGGACTCGATGTCGTCGGTATTGATGTCGCTGAGGTTCTGTACCGCGTCTATCACGCCGTCCACGACTATCAAAGGCTCGTTGGATGCCGAGATCGAACGCGAACCGCGGATACGTATCGACGACGAGGCCGACGGATCGCCCGACGACGACATGATCTCCACACCGGCGACGCGACCCTGCATGGCATCGTCCACCGACATCACGGGGCTGTTGAGCATGTCGTCCATTTTGAGGTTGGCGACCGAACCTGTCAGGTCGTTCTTCCTGACCGCGCCGTAGCCGATCACGACGACCTCGTTGATCGACTTGGCATCGGGCTGCATGCGCACCGTCAGCGGTCTGCCGGCATCGGCGACCATCTGCTGCGTCGCATAGCCGAGCAGCGAGATTTCGAGAACCGCCTTCTCGGCAGGCAGGGCAAGCACAAAAGCACCGTTGAGATCGGTGCTTGTTCCGAATGTCGATTCGGGCATCACGACGGATGCACCGACGACGGGCGCACCCGTCTCGTCGATCACCGTTCCGCGAAATTCGTGGGACGATCTCCCCGCGGCGGGTCGCGAAGGAGGAGCGGGTGCCGAGGGTGCGGGAGCGGCTGTCTTGGAACGTCTCTCTATGACGGCTATACGCTTGTCGCGGATGACGAAATCGGCGTTCTGCCCCTTGAAGATCTGTTCCAGCACCTCTTTCACCGGCTTGTTCGCGACGTCGATCGAGATCCGCGCCTCGATGTCGATACGTCCCGACTGCACGGAGAACGAGTAGTTGTACTGCTTTTGAAGCATCTGCATCACTTCGCGGATGCGCACGTTGTCGGCTTTGAGGCTTATCCCTTGTGCCGACAGGCTCTGTACCGCAACCATGCAGAACGCGAAGAGCATCGCGACGGTCTTATGCGGAATTAAAGATTTCATATTTCGGGTCGGGTTATTTGCGTAACGAGATGTAAACCGTGTCGCCGTCGCGGGTTATATCCATCGTTTCGGCGGCATTGAACGTCCAGAGTATCTGATCGAGAGTTTCGTCATTGACGAACGCCGCATAGAACCGCTCGTTGAGCAGTGCGGCATCGAGTATCTTTATCTTCACGCCGAACGCGCTCTCCAACGACGCGGCGATGTCGCCGAACCGCTGATTGACGAATGCCAGCGAATTGGATGTATTGGAGACGGCGTAGAGTTCGGTATCGAAACTGCCGACCGACGCGCTGCCGTCCGTATTGTCGATCTTCACCAACTGTCCCGGTTCGAGCAGCACGCGCTCGCCGGCCTTGATACGGTTCTCGACCAGCACGCTTCCCTCGACCAGCGCGACCTCGACCTCCGACGACGACCGGCGCGACTTGACGTTGAACTGCGTACCCTTGACCACGACATCGACACTTCCCGATGTCAGGATGAACGGTTTTTCGGGATTCTTCGCGATCGATGCGAAGCACTCGCCGACGAGTTCCACGTTTCGCGTATCGCCGTCGAACGATGCGGGATATGTCAGGCGGCTGTCCGCTGCAAGGACGATCACCGATCCGTCGGGCAGAGCGACTTCCAGCGATTCGCCGCACGGGGCGTAAGCCTCCAACATCTGCGGCGCGACGACCTCGACAGGGATCGCCCGCTCCGCGGCATCGAACGACGCCACGACGGCGACGAGCGCGATGACGGCAGCCGCAGCGGCATAACCTGCGCGCCGATACCACGCGGTACGGCGCGAACGCCTGATTGCGGTCGCCACCTCGGCGAACTCGGCGCGGGTCCGCGAATCGGGTGTCGCACCAATCGAGTTGAAAATATCTTCGAGCATCGCCGTATCCTCGGCGGTATGGTCGGTACGCGCCAGCCACGATTCGACCGTGCGGGCGTCGCTTTCCGTACAGACTCCGTCAAAATATGCCCTCAGCAGGGCTTTATCGACTCTCTTTTGCATGTTTTTCCGTTTGCGTTCAATACTAAAAACGCACGACCGGCGGCAATTACGTAACGGGACTGCATATTTTTTGCAAAAAACATCCGAATCATGGAATCGGCACGCCCCCACATACGACCCGTAACCGACGCAAAGGCATTGCGCCGGACGGGACGCGCACTGACGATAGGCATCGTCATCAACGTCCTGTATGCCGGCATCGAGTTCGGCATAGGCTTCTGGCAGGGTTCGATGGGACTGGTCGCCGACGCAGGACACAATCTGAGCGACGTTGTAGGTCTGCTGCTCGCGCTGATCGCCATGCGGCTCGTCAAAAGGCGGGCGGGCAGGCGTTACACCTACGGTTACAGGAAAGTTACGGTGATGATCTCGCTGGTGAACGCGCTGCTTCTGCTCGGGGCTGTCGCGGGAATCGTCGTCGAGAGCATCCGCAAGTTCATCCGCCCCGAGGAGATCGAGGGTTGGAGCGTCGCGGCGACGGCGACGGTCGGGGTGATCATAAATTTCATATCGGCGCATCTGCTGAACACCGACAAGGGGCGCGACATCAACATCAAGGGTGCTTATCTCCACATGATGCTCGACGCGCTGGTGTCGATAGGCGTGGTGGCTTCGGGAGTCATCATCTGGCTCACGGACTGCTACGTGATCGACCCGATAATAGGAATCATCGTTGCGGCGGCGATACTCTTCTCGTCGTGGCAACTGCTCCACTCGTCGTGGTGTCTGGCGATAGACGGCATACCCGACGGAATCGACATCGACGAGGTCATGGGCACGATACGGGGAACGCGTGGTGTCGCCGGCGTGCATCATCTCCACATCTGGGCGGTCAGCACGACCGAAACCGCCCTCACCGCCCATATCGTCATCGACGATCCCATGCGTGCCGACGAGGTCCGCACCGCCGCGCGGGAGAGACTCGTCCGACTCGGCATAGCGCACACGACGCTCCAAACCGAATCCGCACCATGCGGCGACCTACCGGAAGAGGGGTGCTAACCGCCCCTGCCGAGTTTAAGGCGGATATCCCTCAACGCAAGTTCGATATGCTTGTTCACCGTGCGCACCGACAATCCCAGCCGTTCGGCAATCTCGGCATCCGACAGCCCCTCCCTGCGGCTCATCGCGAATATCCTGCGACGCTGCGGGGGCATCGATTCGAGTATGCGCTCCACCACCGCCGTGAGTTCACCGGCGGCAAGAGCCTGCTGTGTGGAGTCGTCCGCAAGGTGTGGCAAAAATCCCCCCCCCGAAAAATTTTGCTCCATAACAGCCTGTTTACTACGGAAATAACTGCAAACTTCGCGGCGGGCAAGCAGAAAGATATACGGTTTTATGGGTTTGGTCGCGTCGAGCGACTCGCGATACTGCCACAGTTTCATGAACACGTCCTGCGAAATATCCTTCGCCTGTTCGTCGATCTTCACGAAACCAAGCACGAAAGCACGCACGATCGGATAGTAGTGCATGAACAACCGTTCATACGCATTCAAATCCCCCCGCTTGACGGAGGAGATCAGATAGAGTTCCGACATCTGCATCATATTCCGGATTAGTAGCGTGCCTTTGGCAAATTTAGTCATTTAATCTGACATTATACGAAACAATCCGTCTTTACGAAGCACCGAAATCCCATTTTACAAAGACAAGCCCCGCAGTTTTTAATAATATTAAAAACTGCGGGGCTTCATCGTGCGATTTTTTTCGAGAAAAATCGGGGAGGTTGTCGAGTGCGGGTTATTCCGGGAGATCTGAGAGAACTATGAGTTCTGAGATAGCAGAATTGTTTTTTGTGGAATAGTCTGTTAGTCGGAGTTCCCAGTCCTCCCAAGCGACCTCCCGCGAAAGCCCTCCTGCCAACCTGTATTACCTATAAGAAGATGTGTCGGATATGAATTCCGACACATCTTCTTTTTGGTGTGTAAGAATAGGTAATATGCAAGGCGTTAAGGATGAGGCGGAGGGAGCATATCGAAATATGTGACCGATGCCGAATTCCGCAAACAACGACGCAGATTGCCTATTATGACACACCTACATAACCTATATTACCTTAAAAAAACCGGCACGTGATACCATTCCCCCTCCCTACTCTCCGCCACCGCCGAGAGCCTGATAGAGATCGATCACGCCCTGCACCTCCTTGAAGTCGTTCTCGACCAATCCAAGACGCGCCGACAGCAGCGATTGCTGCGCCACGAGAACTTCGAGATAGGTAGACGAGCCGTGCTGCATCAGCAACTGCGTCTTCTCGACAGCCTCTTCGAGCGACACGATGCGCTGCTCGAAAAGCGACTGTTTGAGCCGTGCCGTCTGGCACTGCTCGATAGCGTTGTTCACCTCGTTGCCGGCATTGATTACCGTCTGGCGGAAAGTCAGTTCAGCCTCCTCCTGCTGCGCCTTGGCGATTTTCAGACGGGCGCGCAACGCTCCGTTCTGGAATATCGGCTGCAAGAGCGACAGAGCCGCCGAGACGAGCAGTTTACCGGGGTTCACGACCGCGGCACCCGCACTGTTGGTCCAACCCGCACTGCCGGCGAGCGACAGCGACGGATAGAGAGCCGAACGAGCCTCGTTGGTGGCGTAGAACGCCTGCACGAGCGACTTCTCGGCATACTCCACGTCGGGACGGTTCGAGAGCAGTTGAACCGGCACTCCCGTATAGAGCCGCTCCGGCATGCGGCGGTCTTCCAACCGACCGCGTTCTATGCGGTGCGGAGCCTCGCACAGCAGAGCCGAGAGCGAGTTCTCGACCGTGAATATCTGTTCGCGAAGATCGTGCACCGATGCCTGTACCGTATACCAGTTGGCCTCCGACTGGCGCACGGCAGCCTCGTTGCTCATTCCCGCATCCTTCAAAAGACGCATCGTCCCGACATTCTCGCGCCAGTTGTCGGCGGTCTGCTCCGCGATTTCGAGTTGGGCATCGAGCATCAGCAGCGTATAGTAGGAGTTGGCGACACCCGCTATCACACGCGAGCGTACAGCGCGCCTATACGCCTCGCTGCCCTCCACGAGAGCCTTGGCGCGACTCTTGGCATTGGTCAGGCGACCGAAAACATCGATCTGCCAACTCGCCGTAATCGGCACGTTGTAGGTGTACTGCCCCCTGCCGCCGTCGAAACTGCCGACCGAGCCGCTCGGTGCGAATGCGAACGACGGCACGTAGGCGAGTTTCGCCGCTTTGAGCGACGCCTCGGCTTCATCGACACGCAGTTGCGCGACACGCAAATCGGTATTGCGCACCAGTGCCAAGTCGATAAGGGTCTGCAAATGCGGATCGGTGAATACCTCGCGCCACTCCGTCGAGCCGAAGTTGCGGGTCGAGTCGGCGCACTCCGCCGCCGCACCGCGGAAAAGCGCGTCGGCATCGGCGACGGCACTCTCCGGACGCGAATATTTCGAGTAGATACCGCAGCCGCTCAACATGAATGCGGCGGCGGCGATCGTCATTATTCTTTTCATCGTTATTCCTCCTTTACGGTTCTTAAATTGTTGATCTCTCCGCGGCGCGCTTCGTCCGGACGCTTCATCTCGGGACGCTTGAAACGCTCCTGCACGCGCTGGAACACGACGAACAGCACCGGCACGACGAACAACAGAGCGAGCGTACCGACGAGCAGTCCGCCGACGGCACCCGTACCGAGCGAGCGGTTACCGTTGGCACCGACACCCGTCGAGAACATCAGCGGCAGCATACCGAACACCATCGTCAGCGCAGTCATCAGGATAGGGCGCAGACGCTCCTTGGCAGCCGTGAACGCAGCCTCCTCGATCGACATTCCGCAGCGGCGACCCACCGAAGCGTACTGGGTGATGAGGATCGCAGTCTTCGACAGCAGACCGATAAGCATGATGAGTCCCGTTTGGAGATAGATATTGTTTTCGAGCCCGAAGATCTTGGCGAAAAGGAAACTTCCCGCAAGTCCGAACGGCACGGAAAGCAGCACGGCGAACGGCACGAAGACGCTCTCGTAGAGCGACGCGAGGATGATGTATACCAGCACGATGATCACGATGAAGATGAAGACCGTATTGTTGGAACTCTGCGCCTCCTCGCGCGAGAGACCCGCGAACTCGTAGCCGTATCCTCGCGGCAGCACCTGTGCGGCGACCTCCTCGATAGCGCGGATGGCATCGCCCGACGAATAGCCGTCGGCAGCCGAACCGCTGACCATGATACTGTTGTAGAGGTTGAAGCGCGAGAGCGACTCGGTTCCGTAGGTCTTGGTCAGCGTCGCGAACTCGCTCACGGGCGACATTCCGCCCGCGGTGCGGACGAACACGTTGTCGAGCGACGGCTTGTCCATGCGGTACTCGGGAGCCGCCTCGGTAACCACGTAGTATACCTTCGTGAAACGGTTGAACTGCGAGGCGTAGACACCTCCGTAGTAGCCGCCGAGAACGCCCAGCACCTCGCTCGGCGACACGCCCGCACGCTTGCACTTCGCCGCATCGACATCGACGCGGTACTGCGGATAGCGCGACGCGAACGACGTGTACGCCATCGCGATCTCCGGACGGGCGTTGAGTGCGCCGATGAATCTGCCGCAGACCTCTTCGAGAGCCGAAATGTCACTGCCGGCACGGTCCTGAACATGCACCTCGAAACCGCTGCTGTTACCGTAGCCGATGATCATCGGCGGAGCGAATGCGAAAGAGCGGGCGTCGCGCACCGTATGCAGCGCGCCGTTGAGCCTGCCCAGAACCGCCTCGGCGGAGTGTTCCGCACCGTCGCGTTCAGCCCAGTCGTAGAGATTTAGCGTGAACATGCCGAACGATGTGCCGATGCCCGAAATCATACTGTAACCCGCCGTCTTGGAGTAGGTCTTGATCTCCGGAATATCCTTCAACAGAGCCTCGATCTCGTTCATCACCTCCTGCGTATGCGCAAGCGACGAACCCGGAGCCGCCGTAACGTCGATGAATATCGCACCGACATCCTCGTCAGGGACAAGACCCGTCTTGGTGGTGCGCATGAACGCACCCAGAGCGACGAATGCCGCGACGACGCAGGCAGCCGTCAGCCACTTGTGCGCGATGAAGTAGCGCACGCCCGACACATAGCGGCCGAGCGCAGCCGAGAATGCCGCCGTATAAGCCTTGCGGACGCGACCGACAAAGGTCTTGGCAGCCTCCGGCGAGTCATCCGCCGGACGCATTATCAGGGCGCAGAGAGCCGGACACATGGTCAGTGCGTTGAATGCCGAGATGCCGACCGCCACAGCCATCGTAAGACCGAACTGGGTATAGAACGTACCCGTCGTACCGCCCATGAACGCCACAGGCACGAATACCGCCATGAAGACGAACGTACACGAGAGCACGGCAGCCGCCACATCCTTCATACCGTCGCGCGTGGCGAGCATCGGCGACTTGTAACCGGCATCGAACTTGCTCTGCACCGCCTCGACCACCACGATCGAGTCATCGACGACCGTACCTATGACGAGCACCAGCGCGAACAACGTAAGCAGGTTGATACTGTAACCCGCGACCGCCATGAATGCGAACGTACCGATGAGCGACACGACGGTCGAGAGCACCGGAATGAACGTCGCCCGATAGTCCTGCAAAAAGAAGAACACGACGAGCGTCACGAGGATGATCGCCTCGAAGAGCGTTTTCAGCACGTTGCGTATCGACGCGAATAGGAAGTCGTTGGTGTTGAACATGATCTGAATGTCCATACCTTCCGGCATATCGCGTTTCGCCTTGTCGAGATAGGCGTTGATGTCGTTGATGATCCGCGTCGCGTTGGAACCCGCGGTCTGGAACACCATGCAGGTCGTACCCGCACATCCGTCGGTCGCGTCGCTGAACTCGTAGTTGAGTCGTCCGAGTTCGATCTCGGCGACATCTTTAAGCCGCAGCACCTCGCCGTCGGCAGTCGAGGCGATCACGATCTCGCCGAACTCCTCCGGCTTTTCCAGACGACCGCGGTACTTCATCGTATATTTGAACGGCTGCGCCGAGTTCTCGCCCAGAGCACCCGTAGCGGCTTCGAGGTTCTGCTCCGCCAACACACCGTTGATGTCCTGCGGGATAAGTCCGTACTGCGCCATCACGTCGGGTTTCAGCCAGATGCGGATACTGTAATCCGCGCCGTAGGAGAGCACGTCGCCTACGCCCTCGATTCGCAACAGTTCGGGCTGGATATTGATCTTGAAATAGTTGGCAAGGAACTGCTCGTCGAAGACGTTGCCCGGCGAATAGAGCGAAAAGATTTCGAGCATGCTCGACTGCCGCTTCTGCGTCGTTACGCCATATTGGATAACCTCGGTAGGCAGCAGGCTCGTCGCCTTCGACACACGGTTCTGCACGTTCACCGTAGCCATATCGGGATCGGTTCCCTGACGGAAATAGACGGAGATCTCGACCATACCGTTGTTGGATGCCGTAGACGTCATGTAGAGCATGTTCTCCACACCGTTGATACTCTGTTCGAGAGGTGCGATGACGCTGTTCTGCACAGCCTCGGCACTCGCACCCGGATAGGTGGTCGAAACGTACACGGTCGGCGGCGCTATGTCGGGATACTGCTCGACCGGCAGATTGACGAGCGAGATCAGTCCGAGGAAGACGATCGCGAATGCCGACATCACGGCGAATACCGGTCGGCGTATTATCGATTGATAATCCATAAACTACTCTCCTCTCGATTACATTTTTACGGTTTCGCCGTCGTGGAGCAACGCCACGCCCTCGGTAACGATTTCGTCGCCGGCAGCCAAGCCCGACACTACGACATATTCGCCGACGGTGCTCGTCGGAGCGACCCCGATCTGCGTCGCCGCCGCCTTGCCGTCCGCCACCTTATATACATATATCTTGTCCTGCAACTCGTATGTCGCCGTCTTCGGAATCACGATGCAGTCGCGGTACTCGACCGGCACGCGCACGTTACCCGACGCTCCGCTGTGGAGAATGCGGCGCGGGTTGGGGAACACGGCGCGCAGACTTGCCGTACCCGTCGAGGTATTGATCACTCCGCTTACGGATTCGATGCGGCCCTTCCCGTCGTACATCCTGCCGTTGTTGAGCAGGAGCGACACCTCCGGAAGCGATTTCAACGCCTCCTTCATCGAGCCGTGGTCGCAGACGAGGTCGAGCAGACGGTTCTCGGTCATCGAGAAGTAGACGTACATCTGCGAATTGTCGGAAACCGTCGTAAGCGGACGCTGGGTCTGCGGCGACACGAGCGCACCGACACGGAAAGGAATCGTGCCGACGACACCTGCCGACGGACTTTTGACCAGCGTATACGAATAGTTGTTGGCGGCGTTCACCTGCGCAGCCTTCATCTGCGCCAACTGCGCCTTGGCGGTCGCGAGGGCATTCTGCGCCGTCAGCAACTCGAACTCCGACACCACGCCACGATCTAAGAGTTTGCGTTTGCTGTCGGCGGTGAGTTGCGCCGTCGCTACGGCAGCCTCCGCCGCCTCGACATTGGCATTCGCCATATTCAACGCCGCCTCGAACGGCACCTGATCGATGACGAAAAGCGTCTGTCCGCGACGCACCTCCTCACCCTCGGTAACGCACACGCGGGTTATCGTTCCCGACACCTGCGGGAAGATCTCTATATCCTGCCGTCCGCGGATCGTCGCCGAGTAGTCCTGCGACAGTGTTACACTCTCCGTTTCCAAAACCTTCGTGGCATAATCGCGCATCTGCATCTGTCGCTGCCCGTCGCCGCACGCAACGAGAACGAGTGAGCAGGCGGCAATCGCCGAACCATACGATCTCCAATAATTTTTCATATAAATACACATTTTTTGCGGGGCAAATATCCGAAAAAGATACCGTTCGGACGGACGCATAATTTCCGCAAAAGTTTTCAATATTTCCTCAAATAAACCCGTTTGTATTATAATTTCGCTATCTTCGCATCCAAAAGCGGAAATAATAATGGACAAGGGAACCAACATCGCGGCAGCCGGAAACGACAGCGATTTCGGCATCTCGAAATGCATGGGCAGCAACCTCGGCTCACTGCCCGAAAGAGGGTCGGGAGTCGGGCAGATAATGCTCTGCTACAAGGGACATGCGACGGTCGAGCACAACCATATCGTGCACGAATTTCCGACGCACGGAATCGACATCGTGTTGCCGAACGACATATTCTCGTTCGTCGAGGCATCCGAAGATTTCGAGATGTACTGCCTGCGGTTCTCCAACGACATCTTCGACGAGATCACCTATAACCTGCCCAATTCGTTCTTCAACCATATCGCCTACAAACCCGTCTACGGGCTTTCGGAGGAGGAGTTCTACGCATTCGCGAGCGATCATTTCAGGGTATTGTTCAACAAGATAGCCGACCGCAAGAACATCTGCCGCCACGAGATCGTCGTCAATCTGCTGTGCAATCTGTTTCTGGAAATCTACGACAAGATCGTGCGGTTCTGCCGCATCGACACTTCGTCGAACAGCCGCAGGAAAAGGCTTTTCGACAGGTTCGTCGATCTGCTCTACACGCGTCCCGACAAACGCGACGTCTCGTACTTCGCCGACAGGCTCTGCATCACGCCGAAATACCTCTCCGTGATCTGCAACGACGCATCGGGTATCCATGCGAAAGAGTTCATCGACCGCTGCCGGATATGCGAACTCAAACAGACGCTGCGCACGACCGACCTGACGGTCAAGCAGATTGCCGAGCGGTTCGACTTTCCGAGCACGGGCAACATGTGCCGTTTCTTCAAGGCGCGCACGGGCAGCACCATCACCGGCTACCGCCGTTCGGTCAAACGGGGGGGGGAAAGCGCGAGGGATTAAGGACGGGCAGCCCGATCACGTGCGAGAGATAAGGTTCGATAAGGTATCGCCGCCGAGATACTTCGGCGGCTTAAAGGTTGCGGCGGCTTACGCCGCCTTTCATGTAACGCAGGCGATATAAGGCGGGCAGAGATGTTGTCCTATAAAACCTGTTCTACCTATAATACCTTATGCGCCGCCGACAACATCGGCGGCGCGACCTTACGGTTGCCGAAAAAATCCGTCAGCAGACCTTAAATCCCTTTCAATTCCTACACACCCGCGACGGAACTTTCGTTTTTTATTCCTAACTTTGTCCGTATATACACTAAACCGATTGAACCGTTATGAATAACAAACTCAAACTTGCATTGACTTTCGGTGCGGCGGCGACACTGCCGACGGCATGCGTGAACAATCCGTATGCGGGCAAGCACCTCTCCGACTGCGAAGAGAAATTTCCGGAGCCCGTGACGGCTCCCGAAGGTGCGCCCAACGTGCTGTGGATTCTGCTCGACGACGTGGGCTACGGAACCGCGGGGGCGTTCGGAGGACTGATCCACACGCCCGTGATGGACTCGCTGGCGCAGGCGGGAATCTGCTACACCAACTTCCACACCACCGGACTCAGTGCACCGAGCCGCGCGGCACTGCTTACGGGCCGCAACCACCACACGGTACACATGGGCAACTTCGCGCACCAGATGCGCCGTGCCGGATTCCCGGGTTACGACGGTCTGATTCCGTCCTCGTGCGGAACGGTCGCCGAGGTTCTCCGCGACAACGGCTACAACACGTTCGCGCTCGGCAAATACGGTCTTACGCCCGACTACGAGGCATCCGACGCAGGTCCGTTCGACCACTGGCCGCAGGGCAAGGGTTTTGAACACTTCTACGGATACATAGCCTCCTCGACCGACAACTATAATCCGCAACTGGTGGACGAATTGTGCTATCAGAAGCCCGACGGACGCAACATCGGCGAACTGATCACCGACCGCGCAATCGAGAACATCGACCGTCAGAAGGCTGCCGCTCCCGATAAACCGTTCTTCATGTACTACGCCCCTCAGGCGACCCACTCGCCGATTCAGGTGGACTCGAAATGGATGAACATGTACAAGGGTGCGTTCGACGAGGGTTGGGACGTATTCCGCGAGAAGGTGTTCGCCCGCCAGAAGGAACTGGGCGTGATTCCTGCCAACGCCGTTCTGCCGCCGCGCGAGTGCCACATGCCGGCATGGGAAGACCTTACGGCCGACCAGAAAAAGGTCTGCTCACGTCTGATGGAGGCATACGCGGGATTCACGACATACGCCGACTACGAGATCGGTCGTCTGCTCGCCCATCTGCGCGACATCGGGCAGGCGGAGAATACCGTCGTCATGCTGATGATCGGCGACAACGGAGCCGAGAAGAAAGGACACATGTACGGCGACCTCGTAAAATCGATGCCCGACAACTACGCCAAGACCGATGAGGGACGGTTGCAGTTCATGCTCGACCACTTCGACTGGATCGGTCGTCCGGAGGGCGACAACTGCACGCTGCCGCTCGGTTGGAGTCAGGCTCTGAACACCCCGTACCGCAACTGGAAGGGTTTCGCCGAGTCGGAGGGTGCGACGCGTCAGCCGCTCGTCATCACCTGGGGCGGCAAACTGAAACACGGCATCCGCGAGCAGTTCTGCCACCTCGTGGACGTGATGCCGACGACACTCGAAATGGTCGGTGTCGAGATGCCGGAGAAGATCCGCAACATCGACCAGCAGCCGCTGCAAGGCACGTCGCTCTGCTACACGTTCGATAATCCCGATGCCGAGGAGCGTCATACCGAGCAGTACTTCTTCGTCTACTCCTCGCGCGCGCTCTACAAGGACGGCTGGAAGATCAGCATCCAGTTCCCGATGAACCTCTTCGGCGACGAGGAGGGGCTGACCGACGATGACATGGAGTGGCACCTCTACAACATGAAGGAGGATCCGACCGAGACCGTCGATCTCGCGGCGAAATATCCTAAACTGCTCAAAAAGATGCGGAAACGCCTCGAAAAGATCTCGATCGAAAACAACGTCTATCCTTATTTCCGCCGCACCGACATCTCGGACAAATCGCGCAAGATAAACCAGATGACACCGGAGGAGAAGAAACTCTACCGTCGTCTTTTCGGCGGTCCGAGCGTGTATACCGACGTCGTGCCGGTGTACGAATAGCAGGGCAACACGCCCAAAATAGGTAATATAGGTAGAATAGGTAGTATAGGATTTTATATTACCTATTTTACTTATTATACCTATATTACCTATTACCCCCAAACTCTCCCCCCCCGTAAAAAAGGTAGATTCTTCCGTAACCGAGGTAGCGTCCGACCTGCCGAAAGCACCTATTTTTGCACTATCGAAAATATATAGATACCATGAAAGGCAAAACATTCATACTCTCGGCACTCATCGTCGCGGCAGCGACATGCACTGCGGCAATGCATTCGGCGACAAACGACAAAAACAATGAAAATATGGCAACACTGAATCTTACCTCCGAGTGGGACAAGACATTCCCGCTCAGCGACAAGGTGAACCACAGCAAGGTTACATTCACCAACCGCTACGGCATCACGCTCGCCGCCGACATGTACAGCCCAAGAACGCCTCCGGCAATCTTCCCGCCATCGCCGTCTGCGGACCTTTCGGCGCGGTCAAGGAGCAGGCTTCGGGTCTCTATGCCCAGCAGCTGGCCGAGCGCGGCTTCCTGACGCTGGCTTTCGACCCGTCGTTCACGGGCGAGAGCGGCGGGAACCCCGCTAGGTGGCGTCGCCCGACATCAACACCGAAGATTTCTGCGCGGCGGTCGATTTCCTCTCGCTGCGCGACGACGTCGACCCGAACGCATCGGCAGTCGCCGGAATCTGCGGCTGGGGCGGAATGGCTATCAACGCCGCCGCCATCGACACGCGCATCAAGGCGACCGTCGCTTCGACGATGTACGACATGAGCCGCGTGAAGGCCAACGGCTACTTCGACTCGATGGATGCCGACGCACGCCACGAACTGCGCCGCGAACTCAACGCACAGCGCACGGAGGATGCCCGCAACGGCTCCTACGCGCTCGGCGGCGGCGTGGTCGACCCTCTGCCCGAGGATGCACCGCAGTTCGTGAAGGACTACCACGCCTACTACAAGACTCCGCGCGGCTACCACGCACGCTCGCTCAACTCCAACGGCGGCTGGAACACGACTTCGTCGCTCTCGTTCATCAACATGCCGATACTGGCATACAGCGACGAGATTCGCAGTGCGGTGCTCGTGCTTCACGGCGAGAAGGCACACTCGCGCTACTTCGGCGAGGATGCGTTCAAGCGGCTGCGCGGCGACAACAAGGAGTTGATGATTATCGACGGCGCGAGCCACACGGATCTCTACGACCGCAAGGACATCATCCCGTTCGACCGCATCGCGGAGTTTTTTCAAAAGAATATGAGATAGGGCGGGAGTAAAAGGTAATATAGGTAGAATAGGTTAAATAGGTAATATAATAATTATTTTACCTGTATTACCTATTCTACCTATTTAACCTATATTACCTACCTGCCGACTCCCTCCTCCGACCTAAAAAATCGCACCGAATTTTGCAGGTGCGATTTTTTTGTCGTATCTTTATAGGAACAAAAAGCCCAAGCATGTACGGATTACAAAATTCCCCCCCCCGAAAAATTTTTCGGACGCTGTTCCTGACCCTTTTAGCGGTAGCGTGGATCGCACCCGCGCAGGCGAAATCCGGTGATCTCGAACCGCTCCTGCGGCGGCTCGACGCGGCACTCGACGACAAGGCGAGTTATGCCGATGCCCGAGAATCGCGAATCGCCATGCTGGAAGAGATGCTCTCCAAAAAGGATTGCAGCGACGAGCAGTTCTACCAGATCAACATGCAGTTGTACCATGAATACGAATCGTTCCGCTTCGACGGGACACTGGGCTGCCTGAACAAGAATCTCGAAGTGGCGCGCAGGCTGCGGTCGCAGGACAAAATCGACGAGATCAACATCATGCTTGCACTGCTCTACACCAATTCGGGCATGTATTTCGAGGCGAACGAGATATTCGCCCATTCGCTCGACACGGCACGCATGAGCCCCCGCCACCTAACGCAATACCGCCTTGCCCGCCAGAAACTATGTTACGAACTCGGACGCTACACCAAGGAGCCGCAGGCGGCGGAACTCGCACGGCAGCAGAACCGCTACTACACCGAGCGACTCCTTTCCGAAGCCACCGACAACGAGTCGTTCGAACTGCGCATCTTCCGCATCTCGCACCTGATCGACTCGCGCCGCTTCGACGAGGCGGAACGGCTGACGCTCGCATCGCTCGCCGACTATCCCGACACCTCGCACGACTACGCCATACTCGCCTACGACATGGGCGTAATCTGCGACCAGACCGGACGGCACGACGAGATGGCGGAGTGGTACGCCCGCTCGGCTTACGCCGACATACGCACGGCGACCAAGGACAACGCCTCGCTGTGCTCGCTCGCCAACCAACTGTTCGGCATGGAGGACGTAAGCCGTGCGTTCCGCTACATCCGCGAATCGATGGACGACGCGATATTCTACAACGCCAAACTGCGTCCGTGGCAGATAGCCATGACGATGCCCCACATCGAACGTGCCGCCAAGGATCTCGAACTCACACGCATGCGCACCACGCGCTACTACTCGATAATCATCTCGGCACTGCTGCTGGCTCTGGCACTCGTCTGCATCTATCTGTGGGTGCTTTACCGCCGGACGCACCGCGACCGGCGGATACTGCACGAACGAAGCGGGCAGATCGACGCGCAGAACAAGAAACTCCACGACCTCAACCAGACCATCATCGAGGCGAACAGCATCAAGGAGGAGTACATCGGGCAGTTCATCTCGATATGTTCCGAATACATCGACCGGCTTATCGAGAGCCGGCGCGATGTCCGCCGCAAGTTGTCGGCGGGCAAGGTCGCCGAGTTGCAGAAGGAGGTATCGTCGATGAGCACTATCGAGGAGGAGACCAAACGTTTCTACAAGATATTCGACACCACGTTCCTCTCGCTCTACCCGACCTTCGTCGAGGATTTCAACTCGCTACTCGAAGATTCGGAGCACATCGAGCCGCACAAGGGCGAACTGCTCAACACCGAACTGCGCATCTTCGCGCTGATACGGCTCGGCATCAACGACTCGTCGCGCATAGCCTCGCTGCTCCGCTACTCGGTGAACACCATATATAATTACAGAGCCAAGGTCAAGAACAAGGCGAAGCACGACCGCGACGATTTCGAGGAGCGCGTGAAACATATCGGCTCGTTCCGAATCGAGCGGTAACCCCTCCGCCGCGGCTGTATCCGATCCACTTTTTGACGGGCACGGATGACAGCGACACTTTTGGCTGTCAGATTATTACACGGCAAAAGCCGCCTGCCGGTCTACATTGTAAGCACCCTGCCGAACGGGTGCTTATTTTTTTATGTAATTTAGTTTCGCAAAAGGCGCAGGACGCCTTGCAGACCGACTTTAAAACATCAATTTTTTACCGACTTTTTATGAAACCTTACAAACTTCTTCTATCGATCGCAGCCGTCGCAGCCGCAGTATCGTGCTCGACGGGCGACGACACCGAGAGCCGCATCGACCGGCTGCTGTCGCAAATGACGCTCGACGAGAAAATCGGTCAGATGAACATGCTCACCCAGGGCGAGCAGACATGGATGGACGAGCAGATCCGCACGGGTGCGGTAGGCTCGTTCCTCAACGAGGTCGATCCGGCAGTCATCAACCGTATGCAGCGCGTAGCCGTCGAGGAGTCGCGGCTGGGCATTCCGCTCATCGCCTCGCGCGACGTGATCCACGGCTTCCGCACCATGTTCCCGATTCCGCTCGGTCAGGGCGCGACGTTCGACCGCGAACTCGTCGAACGCGGCGCACGCATCGCCGCCGTGGAGGCTACCGCCGGCGGCATCCGCTGGACCTTCTCGCCGATGCTCGACATCGCGCGCGATCCGCGCTGGGGACGTATCGCCGAGAGTTTCGGCGAGGACACCTATCTTATATCAGAACTCGGAACGGCAATGGTTCGCGGCTATCAGGGCGACGAGTCGTGCGGCAATGCGACCATGGCTGCATGCGCCAAACACTTCGTCGGCTACGGAGCCGCCGAGGGCGGACGCGACTACAACGGAACGCCGATTCCGGAGCGCACGCTCCACAACGTCTACCTGCCGCCGTTCGAGGCGAGCATCAAGGCGGGTGCGATGACGCTGATGACCTCCTTCAACGAGATTGACGGCATCCCGTCCACGGGCAACAGACATCTTTTGGAGGATATACTGCGTCGCGACTGGGGCTTCGACGGGGCTGTCGTAAGCGACTGGAACTCCGCAGGCGAGATGATCGCCCACGGATTCGTCGCCGACGAGAAAGGCGCAGCCGTGAGCGCGACCAATGCCGGTGTGGACATCGACATGATGTCGCATACCTATAATAAATATCTTGCCGAAGCCGTCAGGGAGGGGCTCGTTTCGGAGAAGCGCATCGACGAGGCGGTACGCAACATACTGCGGCTGAAATTCCGCCTCGGACTGTTCGAGAATCCGTATGTGGACGAGAAATACGCCGCCGAGATACAGTACGATGCCGCCCACCTCGCCGATGCACGGCGGGCTGCCGTCGAGTCGGCGATACTGCTTAAAAACGATGCCGCGACACTGCCGTTGCAGTCGCCGCGCACGATACTCGTCACCGGACCTCTTGCCGACGCACCGCACGACCAACTCGGCACGTGGTCGTTCGACGGCGAGGCGGAACACACCGTGACCCCGCTTGCAGCACTGCGGCGCATGTACGGCGGCAATGTACGCATAGTCTACTATCCGGCACTCGATTACAGCCGCGACAAGAACCGCGGCAACCTCGCGCAACTGACGACGTTGGCACGCAGCGCAGATGCCGTCGTGGCGTTTGTCGGCGAGGAGGCTATTCTGTCGGGCGAGGCGCATTCGCTCTCGAATCTCGACCTGCAAGGTGCGCAGAGCAACCTGCTCCGCGCAGCCAAGGCGGGCGGCAAACCGGTAGTGGCGGTCGTCATGGCGGGTCGTCCGCTCACGATAGGGCGCGACTTGGAGAACTGCGACGCGATGCTCTACTGCTTCCACCCGGGAACGATGGGCGGCGAAGCGATCGCCGACCTGCTTTTCGGTCGCGAAGTGCCGAGCGGAAAGTGCCCTGCGACATTCCTCAAAGATGCGGGACAGGCACCGTTCTACTACAACCACAACAACACGGGACGGCCTGCCGCAGGTACGGAGACCCTGCTCGACGAGATTCCGCTCCGTGCCGGACAGACCTCGCTCGGCTGCACGTCGTACTATCTCGACAGCGGCTTCGGACCGCTCTTCCCGTTCGGCTACGGACTCTCGTACACGACATTCGAGTACGGCGACATCGCACTCGACAAGTCGGAGTACGCCAAGGACGACACGATACGCGTTACGTTCACGCTCCGTAACACGGGCGACCGCGATGCCACGGAGGTCGCGCAACTCTATGTCCGCGACATGGTCGGCTCGATCACCCGTCCGCTGCGCGAACTCAAAGGTTTCGAACGCATCGCACTCAAAGCGGGTGAAAGCCGCAAGTGCGAATTTACGCTGCCCGTTTCGGAACTCGCATTCATGGGCATCGACAATAAGGTCGGTGTCGAGAGCGGCGAATTCCGCCTGTGGGTCGCGGGCGACAGCGCATCCGGCGAACCGGTTTCATTTAGTGTATTATAAACGGCAACTATATACAGCCCTGCACTTCATAGGGTCGGCGAACCACATTACATCGCCGTCGGTCGTGGTTCTCGCGGCAAAGCCGCGTTTACAGATTTGACCCACCCCTAACTGCGGCAGCAGGCGAGAGGTAAGAGTATATCTTATCCGAGCCGCCAAAGCAGAAACGGCATCTATGCCGTAAACCCCCGCCTTAGGCAGGGGCTTTGGTCGGAACCTGAAAAGTCTTCCGGCTTTGGAAGACCGTTAGTGTAGAATTGTATGTAATCGCCTATTTCATCAGGTTTGGGTGTGGGGCGGCAAAAGCCGCCTTGCAGACGCCGCCGGAGAGATCCGACGGCGTTTTTTGTTGTGGGGCTATGGCGGGTTTTACAGAAATAGGTAATATAGGTTAAACAGGTATTATAGGAAAGAGCCTATACTACCTATACTACCTATAC